>Ga0302320_10012762_pt1 | contig 17602 bp, 16 predicted proteins | sample Bog_T0_3_FD_202130 | JGI IMG/M metagenome (GOLD analysis project Ga0302320, IMG submission 202130) | Peat permafrost microbial communities from Stordalen Mire near Abisko, Sweden - Bog_T0_3 | ecosystem: Environmental > Terrestrial > Soil > Wetlands > Peat | place: Sweden: Abisko, Stordalen Mire...
ATGGCTCGTTTGCGCAAACTCGTTCACGCGCTTCAGAAATTCCTCGCGGCCGAGATCGTGCCGTGATTTCTTCTCGGTTTTCAAAAGTTCCTTTTCCACCTTCGATTGCGTAGCGATCGCGGCGTGGTCCACGCCCGGCACCCAGAGTGTGCGTTTGCCTTGCATGCGCGCATAGCGGACGGCGATGTCCTGGAGCGTATCTTCGAACGCGTGGCCGATGTGGAGCGTGCCGGTCACGTTCGGCGGGGGAAGGACGATCGAGAACGGCTCGGCATCGGGTTTCGTGAATCCTTTTTCAATGCAGACGTCCGGATTGAAAAAGCCGGAATCCTCCCACTGCTTCTCGATGCGGGATTCCACTTCGCCTATGTCATAGCGGGGTTCCATATGGTCATATTATAGCGATTTTCCTGCATTTTACCAACGATAAAACCAAATTCTACAATTATTGAGATCCGATCTCCGCACGAATTTTAATTATTTCTTAAGATCCAGAGCTGGATAATCGATCCGCGATAGCTATTTTGGCCCTTAAAATATATCGAGATCCGATCTTGATATATTTACGACAGGCTTTCGCGGCGCAGGAAGAAAGATTATAATGGAACCATGTCTCGGCGCGTAAAGCAGTTTGTTTACGGTCTCCTCTATATTATTGTCTTTGGCGGCATCCTGACCGGCATTTATTTTTTGTATCTGAAACCGGCGCCGTCGTGTTTCGACAATACCCAAAACGAAGGGGAGCAGGGCGTTGATTGCGGCGGTCCGTGCGCGAAGATCTGCATCCCGGCAGACATCCAGTCAGTCTCCGCCCTGGGCGCGGTGCAGGTTTTTTCTCCGCTCACCGGACACGCCACGGTTTTGGTACAAGTGGAGAATGCAAATGCCAATTTCGGCGCATCATCGTTTGATTACACGGTCACGCTCTATGGTCCCGATGGCTCGAGTACGGTCGCGACGCTTCCCGGATTGTCCTTTGCTTACGCTGACGAGACGAAATACATCGTCTTCCCGAACGTTTCGGTTTCATCACCGGTCAGCCGTGCGGATATCGCGATAAGTGATATCCAGTGGGTGCCGGCGAATCAGATGGGATTCATACCGCAGTTCTCATTTACGAATTTGGAAGATACAGCTTCGGGGAACGGCTACGTGACGGTCACGGGCAACATTACGGATCGCGACGTCGCATCCTTCAATAAAGTTTTGGTGATGGCGATTTTTAAAAACACTGCCGGGACGCCGATCGGTGCTTCGCAGACGGAGTTGGATTCGATCGCGCCGGGTACCACGCAGGATTTTTCGATCAGCTATCCGGCATTGCCGAATGAGAACATTTCCGCCACTGAGTTCAAAGCATACGCGGAGCGGGAATAAAATGCTCTCACTTTTCATTCCGGTCGGTATCATCATGGTGGCGGGGCTGCTCACGCTCTCCGCGCTTTCCTTGCACCTTTTTTTGCTGCAAGCGATATGGATCGCCCTTGGCGCACTCACGATAGTATTTTTCTTTTTCTTTGACTGGCGCACCGCGTTCAACGTTCGATGGGTGATCTGGGCGTTCTATGCGATCGCGCTCATCTTGATGCTGTTTCTCTTTTTGCATGGCCCCGTTATCCGCAACGCGAGGAATTGGATCGTGCTCGGACCGATCAGTATCCAGCCGGTGGAGCTCATGAAGGCCGCGCTCATCTTTTTATATGCGATGTATTTCCGGCGGCGGCATCTCGCCGTGGCGCGCTGGCAGAATATTGTCACCTCATTTTTCTTTTTCGTCGTTCCGGCGGCGATCGCCGTGCGCTTGCCCGATCTCGGGTCCGCGCTCATCTTCTTCGGTATTTGGTTCGGATTTTTACTTCTCCTGGGATTGCCGTTGCGGCGCGTGCTCGCGACCGTTCTGATCTTTGCGGTTGCCGGCGTCTTTGTCTGGATGTTCGTTCTGCGCGATTATCACCGCGCTCGCATCGTTGGATTTTTCTATCCCCAACAAAACACACTTGGCGTGAATTATAGCGTGACGCAATCGCGTATCGCCATCGGTTCCGCCGGTTTCCGGGGAAAAGGGTATGGGCAGGGGACACAGGCGGAGCTCGGATTTCTTTCGGAACCGACGGAAGATTTTATCTTCGCGGCGTTCATCGAGGAATGGGGCATTTTCGGCGGACTGATCGTCCTCGCCGCTTTTTTCTTTCTCATATGGCGGATCCTCGCGATCGGTTCGCTTACGGAGGAGAATTTTGCGAAGTGCATCTGCCTTGGTGTTGCCATCATGTTCAGCGTTCAGTTCTTTTTGAACGCCGGATCCGCGACAGGACTTCTTCCCGTGATCGGCGTTACGTTCCCGTTCTTGAGCTATGGCGGAACCAGCATGGTGGTCGATTGCTTCTTGCTCGCGATAGTGAACTCCATCCGTAAACGGTCGTAGAGGATCGAGGCTTAGCCTCGTACGGGAGGTTGAGCCTCGATTGTGGTAAAATAGAACCATGCTAAACCCCGACGCAAAGTTGAATCCGAAATTATTTGACGAGAATATTGAGGCACGGCCTACGCGCGACGGCTATGGCGAAGGACTCGTCATTGCGGGCGATACGGACCCAAATGTGGTTGCGCTCTGCGCCGATCTTACGGAATCGACGCGGACGGAAGCGTTCGCCCAAAAATTTCCCCGGCGATTTTTTGAGCTCGGCGTCGCTGAGCAGAATATGGCCACCATTGCTGCAGGACTTGGCATCTCCGGAAAGATCCCGTTCATTGCTTCGTATGCGACATTCTCGCCCGGCCGTAACTGGGAACAAATTCGGACCACGATCGCCTACAACAATTCGAACGTGAAGATTGCGGGACATCATGCGGGTATTTCGGTCGGGCCCGACGGCGCGACGCATCAAGCGACGGAGGACATTGCGCTCATGCGCGTCATACCCAATATGCGCGTCATTGTGCCATGCGACGCGATCGAAGCGCGCAAGGCGACGGTCGCAGCGGCGGAAGTATGGGGACCGATCTATCTTCGGTTCCAACGGGAAGGAACGCCCGTCATGACGAGCGAAGAAACACCGTTTATCCCCGGGAAAGCGGAGATATTCTGGCAGTCAAAGAAGCCAGACGTTTTGATCATTGGTTGCGGCGGCGTGCTCTATAACGCGCTCACGGCCGCTCGCGAATTGGAAAAGGAGAAGATCGGATCTATCGTTCTGAATTGTCATACGATAAAACCGATCGACGAGCGAAAGATCGTTGATCTGGCGAAAAAAGTGGGCGCGGTCGTGACGGTCGAGGAACATCAGGTTCAGGGCGGGCTCGGCAGCGCGGTCGCGGAAGTGCTTGCGCGCTCTTGTCCGGTTCCCGTGGAATTTGTCGGCATGCAGAACACGTTCGGAGAATCAGGGCCGCCCGCGGGTCTCCTCGAAAAATTTGGCATCGATGAAGAAGGCATCATTCGCGCGGTAAATAAAGTATTACGAAGAAAATAAAAATGAGAGAAACATTACCATCACAAGATGATCCGGGAATTTCATCGCGTCGCGAGAATGACGTTGAATATCCGGGGGGTGGTGAGGCATTCCTGAGGGATGTCCTCGCGGCTACTGAAGCATTGGCCGAATCACGCGGGGCGCAACTTGCGGCGAAAGAGAAGGAACTTGAAGCATTGTACAAAGATAAGCTGACGAAACTGCCGAACGAATATGGTCTGGAGCGGTACGCAAACCGACGCCGCGTACACTCGGAATATAAATATGCGACCGTGATGTTTCTCGACGTGAATCTGTTCAAGCAGATCAATGATTCCTTAGGGCATGCTACGGGCGACGAGATCATCCAGCGCGTGAGCGAATACCTGAAAAGCATCACTCGATCGACCGACACCGTCGTTCGTTTGCACGGTGACGAATTCGTCATTATTTTCGAGGGCGCGACCGAAGAGGAGGTGATGAAGAAATTCGAAGATAAGCCATTGGCATTCACTGCCACGTATGGCGACGGAAAGAAGATCGAAGTTAGTTTGAGCGCCGGCATAACGATGTATGGAGAGGACAAACCGATAGAGGTTGCCATGCGAGATGCCGATGTGGCGATGTATCAAAGCAAAAAGAAGCGCGATGGCAATATCGTTCGGTTCGCCCCCGAGGAATCGGATGTTCAACCGTCGGAACCCGGACAGATATAATAGATTCGATGAATAAAAAACCAACATTGATCTGTGTCGGTGATGTCGTGATGGACGCGTTCATCGTTTTGAAAAAAGCGAGCGTGCACGAGCATCCCGATCGTGAGCATCTGGAGATATGTATGCCGTTCGCGGACAAGATCCCGTACGAATCGCTCACCGTCGTTCCCGCGGTCGGCAACGCTTCGAACGTCGCGGTTGGCGCAAGCCGGCTGGGTATCGCGACATCCATGGTGACGGCGATCGGTAATGATTATTACGGAACGCAGATTTTAGATCGATATCGCAAGGAACATGTCGGAACAAAGTTTGTGAAAGTGAACCACGGCAAGCCGACCAATTACCATTTCGTGCTGAACTACGGTCCTGAGCGGACCATTCTCATCAAACACCAGGATTACGCGTATTACGATCCCATGAAGATCGATGGTGTCGACTGGATATATTTCTCGTCCATCGGGGAACATACGTTGCCGTTCCACGAAAAGCTCGTGAAGCATCTTTCTGCGCATCCTGAAATAAGAATGGGATTCAATCCGGGAACGTTTCAGCTGAAGTTCGGTGCGAAGAAGCTGAAAGAGATCTATCGGCATACCTATGCACTTTTCGTGAATCGCGAGGAGGCGGAACATATTCTGGGCGCGAAAAGAGACAATATCAAAGAATTATTGCGAGGGCTTCGCAAACTAGGACCGAAGGTCGTGGTCGTCACGGATGGTCCACTCGGTGCTTACGCGTCAGACGACGATTCGTGCTATTTCATGCCGTCATATCCCGATCCTAAACCGCCGATCTCACGGACCGGCGCGGGCGATGCGTTCTCGACCGGATTTTTATCGGCGTTGATCTATGGCCTCTCGGTTCCCGAAGCACTTCGATGGGCGCCAATCGAATCGATGCATGTCGTGCAGTATTTCGGCGCGCAGACCGGACTGCTCACAAAGCCTGACCTCTTGAAGATCTTGAAGAAAGCCCCGAAGAGCTATCGGCCGAAACTTCTATGAGCGCTAAAAAAGGAACAAAAGATGTCCGGTCGGCCGAACTCATCCATCATTTTCGGTGTCGGGCGTGCGGTAGGTGGTGGTCGATCGGCGACGCGCCGAAGACGAAGACCACCTGGTTCTGTCCGTGGTGCGGCATGAAAGATTCTTATATGATAGAAGCTCGCGCAAAATAATTTTTCAAACCATGAAAACACTTCGTGAAGTCCTCGCGGATGTCGATGCGCGCCATGTCGCCATAGGACATTTTAATATTTCCGAACTCGCGGCACTCAATGGCATCTTTGCCGCTGCGCAGGAAATTTCGGCGTCGCGACACGATAATGTCCCCATCCTGATCGGCGTGTCGGAAGGGGAGCGGGAATTCATCGGCGTGCGCCGTGCGGCGGCGCTCGTAAAAAGTTTACGTGAAGAATATGACTATCCAATCTTTTTGAACGCCGATCACACGCATTCGTTCGAGAAAGCAGTTGAAGCGGCGAAAGCAGGATTCGATGAAGTGCTCTTTGACGGCTCAGCGTTGCCGATGGAGGAGAATATCGCGGAAACAAAAAAGGTGGTTGCGGCAATTCGCGCGATTGATTCAAGGGTCGTGATCGAGGGCGAGATTGGTTACATCGGAACGTCGTCCGAGGTCATCGCAGAAAAACCGGCGAACCTCGCGCTCTCGACGTCGGAGGAGGCCGTACGGTTCGTGAAGGAAACTGGTGTCGACGTACTTGCTCCCGCAGTCGGCAATATGCACGGCCTTTTGAAAACGATGGTCGCGGGAATCGAGAAGAAGCATCTTGATATCGCGCGCATCGCGGATATCAAGAAGGCATGTGGTGTCTGGATGACGCTCCATGGCGGATCGGGAACTGCGGACGAGGATTTCAAAGCCGCGGTGGCGGCGGGCATGGACATTGTTCATGTCTCGAGCGAGCTGCGGCTCGCGTGGCGTCGTGGCGTGGAAGCGGGCCTCACGGCGAGCCCGGACGAGATCGCGCCGTACAAAATATTGCCGCCAGCGGCCGAGGGGATTAAGAAGATAGTTGCGGATCGTCTTAAGCTTTTCAATAACCTCTGATTTTTTAGAACCACTATGCTAACCGCGATTTCCTTTGCGGGCGTGGCAAGCGCTGTTGCGGGTTTTCTGTTGGCGAAATTTTTTGCGGGAGCGGCGACTGGTGCGAAGGGCAAATTTGGAAATCTGCGCGTCAAAGTAAAAGATCGCGTTGTCCATGTGCATCACTGGCTGTATGCAAGTTTTCTTATGATGGGTTTCCATCATTATTTTACAGTTCATCCTTGGCCTCACGAGGCCATATGCTATGGTTTCCTCATCGGTGTCATTGTCCAAGGACTGACCTACCGCGATTTCTATCGCGTGGTTTATAAAGAGCAGGACGATGATTGTGTCGCAGAAATGGAACTGTGTTGATGATGTCTTCTTAAAACCAAGAGCGAAGGGTTCCGTACTGCGGAATGACTAATAAAATAAGAGCAGTGGAAAGGAAGAATACTATGGAAGAAAAGAGGATGCGGTAGAAAATGTCATTCCGCAGTACGGAACCCGGAGCGAAGTTATGCACAGGGGTGCTTGACGGAGATAGCGCCTGAGCTAGAATACTAACAGGTCCCCCAAAATTGAATAGTAGTTTACAAAAAATTTACCGACGATTTTGTCGGACCCGAGTCTCATCCAGCTCTGAATGTGATGATTAGCACCCTAAAAGAACCCCTCTCGCTTGCGAGCTGGGGATCTTTTTTTATCTAGAACTTATAAAAATATACTACGGACCGTGCCTCTCGGAATGTGATACAATAACAACATGACGTTCGCGCTGATCTCGTCAGCCCTTTTCCTTGGCATCGTCGCAGGCTTTTGCACGTTCTTTTTAGTTCGCCGGTTCAATGTGAAAAGATTTTCCGACTCCCTGCAGGTATCCCTTTTTCTCATTAGAATTCCGCGGATTCTGCCAGATGAAAAGGGTCGGGGCGAGACGAAGGATTTTAAATCGGAGATAGCCCATTTTGAAGAACTCTTGGGCGGCTTGTCGGCGTTCAAGAAGCCGGTCGCGTTCGAGATCGCCGTGCCGCACGTCGGCGAGGAGATCTCTTTTTACATTGCCGTCCCGAAGCTTATGGCCGAGGTTGCCACGAAACAGATCCAGGGTCTTTGGAGTGGCGCGAGCGTCGAACTCTTGCGGGACGATTTCAATATATTCAATGTGCATGGTGTCACGCTCGCGGCATACGTGAAGTTAAAAGAATCGTACGCGCTTCCCATTCGGACCTATATGGAACTTGGTATCGATTCTTTCGAACCGATTTTGGGAACGCTCGCGAAGATCAATGAGATTGGCGAGGGCGTGGCGCTTCAGATCATGGTGCGCCCCGCGGGAAAAGATACGGCGAAAGGGATCAGAAAATCTTTGGAGCGGCTGAAAAAGGGTGAGCCCGCGAAACAGGTGTTCGGCGGCGGCTTTTCCATGACGTTAAAGGACGTAGGAGAAGTTTTCAATCCAAAGACCGAAGAGGAAAAGAGCAGAGAGAAAAACGAACGTATCGTGGATGAAGAAATGGTGAAGGCGCTCCAGATGAAGATCTCGAAACCACTTTTCGAAACAAACGTCCGCATCGTGGCATCCGCCGGGTCGCCGTTCCAGGTGCAGGATATTTTGAACGGCGTGGCGGCCGGTTTCGGGCAATTCGGCAGTCCGACGCGCAACGAGTTCAGGATCGTGAAGCCGCGCAACACGAAACGCATCATCAAAGATTTCATATTCCGGTCGTTCGATGCGGAGCAGAGTATGATATTGTCGAGCGAAGAGATCGCGAGCTTCTATCATCTGCCGATCTCCTCGACCGAGACGCCGCGCGTGAAGTGGCTCAAATCGCGGGAGGCGCCGCCGCCGGAAAACTTGCCGAAGTCAGGAATTTTGTTCGGCGATGCGATCTTTCGCGGACAGGAAAAGGCAGTGTACATGGCAGACGAGGATCGGCGGCGGCATGTGTATGTCATAGGACAAACCGGCACCGGCAAATCGACGTTCCTCCAGAGCCTCGCTATGGAGGATATTCAGGCCGGGAAAGGGATTGCCATCATCGATCCGCACGGCGAACTTACCGAGAACGCCCTCAGTTTCATACCGCCGGAGCGCCTGGACGACGTGATCTATTTCAATCCCGGCGATCTCGCGCGTCCGATGGGTGTCAACATGCTCGATTACGATTTCAACCGACCGGAGGAAAAAACGTTCATCGTGAACGAGATGATCAATATTTTCGATAAGCTCTATGATCTGAAGACGACCGGCGGGCCGATGTTTGAGCAGTATTTGAGGAACGCGCTGCTCCTTATGATGGAAGACATGCCGAACGAACCGGCGACACTGATCGAGGTTCCGCGTATCTTTTCCGACGCTGCCTATCGCAATCGGAAGCTTGCGCGCATCAAGAATCCGGTCGTGATCGATTTCTGGGAAAAGGAAGCGACGAAAGCGGGCGGCGAGGCATCTTTGGCAAACATGACGCCGTATATCACCTCGAAGTTTACCAGCTTCATTTCGAACGACTATATGCGGCCGATCGTTGGCCAGCCAAAATCGGCGTTCAATTTTCGCGAAGCCATGGATTCAGGGAAGATACTTCTCGTGAACCTTTCGAAGGGCCGCATTGGCGATCTGAACGCTCAGCTTTTGGGCCTCATCATCACCGGAAAGATCCTCATGGCGGCGCTTTCCCGCGCCGACATCGCGGACGGCACGGCGCGCCGGGACTTCTACCTTTATATAGACGAATTCCAGAACTTCGCGACCGATTCCATTTCTACGATCCTTTCCGAAGCGCGAAAATATCGCCTGAACCTCATCGTCGCGCACCAGTTCATTGCCCAGCTCACCGAAAAGATCCGCGACTCGGTCTTTGGTAACGTCGGTTCCATGCTCGCGTTTCGCGTGGGCCCCCAAGACGCAGAGTTTTTAGAAAAGCAGTTCGATCCGGTGTTCGCCCGCAATGATCTCATCAATATCGACAATCTGAAGGCGCACGCACGCCTTTTGATCGGCGGACAGACCTCGCGCGCGTTCGTACTGAAAATAAATACCGCATCATGGATCGGCGGGGACAAGACGATGGCGGACAAGGTTAAAGAATATTCCCGCATGAAATATGGCGAAGACCGCCAGGTGGTCGAGGATGCGATCTATCGGAGATTGCGCGAATAACCAAAGATAAGGATATGATCTGTTTCTTGGATAACACGAATCCAAAATTACTTCGCGGCACAGCGCTCCTCCGTCTTGATTTCAACACCGAAGACGATTGGCGGATGAAGGCGGTTTTGCCGACCATTAAATTTCTCTTAAAAAAAGGTTGCAAGATCGTCATCTTGAGCCATCGTGGCCGCCCGAAATCTCACTTGCTCATTTCGTCAAATGAACAAGTGAGCAAAGCGGACCGGAAGCTCAGTCTGAAAAAGGACGCCGCAGATCTTTCGTCGTTGCTCAAAAAGAAAATAACGTTCATCGGTCATTTCGACTTCGCGCGCATCAAAAAAACGATCGCGGAAAGTCCCGCCGGCTCCGTTTTTCTCCTTGAGAATCTCCGGTTCATAAAAGGAGAGGAGGAAAATGATCCGAAACTGGCTCGGCAGCTCGCGTCCCTCGGTGACCTCTATGTGAACGATGCTTTCGCGGTTTCTCATCGGGCAAATGCTTCCGTGGCCGCGATCACGAAATTCCTGCCGAGCTATGCTGGTCTGGAGCTCGAAGCCGAAGTCGAACATCTTTCGGCGATCATGGCGCGGCCTGCGCGGCCGTTCGTGATGGTGATCGGCGGGGCGAAGGTCGCGGACAAATTGGGCGTTCTGCGGTATTTCAGGAAAAAAGCGGATTGTTTTCTTTTGGGTGGCGGGCCGGCCAATACTGTTCTTGCGGCACGGGGGATGGATGTAAAGAGGTCGTTGTACGATAAAAACGGTGATCAAGCCGCGATCAAAGAGATCGCCAAATATCAAAATCTTGTGACGCCGGTCGATTATCTGTGGCAAAAAGACATGATCCTTGATATCGGCCCGAAGACCAGGGCGCTGTTCGCAAAAAAGATCGGGATGGCGAGGACCATTCTTTGGAGTGGGCCACTCGGCTTGATCGATACCAAGCCATATGATCGCGGCTCACATTCCATCGCCGCGGCGGTCACGAAGAATCGAAAGGCGCTTTCTGTCGCTGGCGGAGGGGAGACCGTGATGTTCCTGAAACGTATCCACTTGGATAAAAAGTTCACCTTTATTTCGACGGGTGGCGGCGCGATGCTTGATTTTCTCGCGGGCGAGAAGCTTCCCGGGATCGAAGCGCTCAAAAAATCGTCGCATTTATAAACTTCCAAAATATGAAATATAAAGATTTCTTCACTAAGGAAAAGATCCGCTCGCTCTGTGTCGCATTCCTACTTATCTCACTCGCGCTTATCTTTCAGTACTATTCGAGCGCATACTCAACGCGTAATTCGTCACGATTCGTCGGCGATATCTTTCTCGACAACCTTCCGGTCGTGAATATGAATGGCGTTATCATCGAGGGGGCGTTGCTTACTATTCTCGGAGGCGTGATCCTCCTGCTCTGTAAGCCGAAATACATCCTTTTCACGCTAAAAGCCGTAGCTATTTTTATCGCGATACGTGCGTTTTTCGTCGCGGTAACCCACCTCGGCATTTATCCCGACCAAATCGTTCCTGGGAACGATTTGGTCGATCGCATCTATCTCGCACTTGATCTCCAGGCGGGATATTTCTTCTCCGCTCATACGGGATTGCCGTTCCTCATGGCGCTTATCTTTTGGGACAAGCGTTTTTTCCGCTATCTTTTCATGACCCTTTCATTTGTTTTCGGCGTTTCAGTTCTCTTGGCTCATGTGCATTATTCCATTGATGTCTTTGCCGCGCCGTTCATGACCTATAGCATCTTTAAACTCGCACAGTATCTTTTTCCGGACGACTATAAATTGATCGAAGCATAATATGATCTACGATCTTTATTTTCATAACGATTTCGATGGCCACGCGACGGCGGCCGTCATGCTCGCATTTTTCGAATCGCGCGGCGACGCTATCGGGCATTTTGTACCGGTGGATTACGATCTACAGCCGCAGTGGCTGCGCGAAGGCTTTTTCAAGGAGCACCACCTCTTTTCGGGCCGTCGAAATGCGCCGGTCGTCCTTGATTTTTCATTTCACCCGGGAACGGCGTTTTGGTTCGATCATCATCCGACGGCGTTCAAAAAGGAATCATGGAAAGCGGGGTTTTTGCCCGATAAGGCGCATGGGTATGACACGAGTTATTTCTCGTGCTGCCATTTCGCTTATGAGAAGCTTAAAAGAGATTTCGCCTGGCAAGCGCCGCGGCATTTTAAAGAGTTGGTGAAATGGCTTGACGTTATCGATGGCGCTCGTTATGGGTCAGCGCGCCAAACCATTCTCATGAAGGAACCGGCGCTTGTGGTGGATGCCTATCTTGAAGCGCAAGGACGAAATGCCAAAAAGTCAGAATGGTTCATCAGACTGCTCGTAAAAAGACCGCTTGATGATATTGCAAAGATTCCGAAAGTCGTTACGGCCGGCGCGCGCGCGCGCAAATCGGCCCGCGAGAGATTGTCGTTCTATCGGAAGCATCTCATGGTGCGCGGCGATGTGACCATGATCGATCTGATCGGCCATGGCGAGCAGTTTTTGCGTTTCGCGCCATACAATCTTTTTCCGAAGGCTCGTTATGCCGTGCGGATAAGAAAGAAAGGATCATTGTACAGCGTCGGCGTCGGCGAGAATCCATGGCTCAAAAAGAAAGGAGGCATTCATCTCGGAAAGTTGGTCAAGAAATACAGTGCTGGCGGGGGAGGGCATAAGGGCGCAGCGGCGGTCGAGTTTGCGACGCACAGAGAAGCGTTACGGGTGGTCGAAGATATAGTAAAAGTGCTGAACAGAAAAAAGAATGGCGGGCAAAAAAAATAATTGTTACGCCTATCGGTTACCGTCGGGGAGATCCGGCGTTGTTGCGGATTGGAAAAAATGCGAGGCGTTGGTTTCGGGCGTTCATGGCGCGCGGTATCGGGGATTCACGTCGGAGCTTGAGGCGCGGGCATGGCTCGCAGAAGGCGCCCCTTATGAAGCAAGGGCATATCGCAAGCTCGAGCCGGGTATCTATTTCGACGCCGGAACCGGCAGGGGAGAAGGCGTCGAGGTCAGCGTGACCGACGAAACCGGAAGAAACCTTTTACATAAGGCGATCGCCAAGAAACAACTCAATGTCTTTGGAAAACATCTGATAGGGAATGGTGACGCAACGAACAATTACGGAGAGTTGCTTGCGTTGCGGTATGCCCTTACGGTCGCGAAAAAAGAACGGGCGAAAAAGATCTTTGGCGACAGCAAGCTGGTCATCGATTATTGGTCCCAGCATCGCGCAAAGCGCAAGGAGCTTTCCGCGGAAACCGTTCGCTTGCTCGATGACGTCGCGAAGTTACGGGAACAATTTGAAGCAACCGGCGGCACCGTTCAGCGTATTTCCGGCGACGATAATCCTGCGGACCTCGGATTCCATCGATAAACTTGAGATTGGATCTCCTGGAGAGATCCGATCTCGGCGCAAACGTTTCGTATGCTAGAATAACACTATGGACAAACGAAGAAGTGGCCAGTCGCTTGCGGAAGTTTTATTGGCAGTTGCGATCGGTACGATCCTTATTACGACATCCGTTGCGGTCATAGTGCCGGCATTGCAGTCGAATACGCAAGCAACGAAGATACAGGCGGGGTCATCTTTGGGAAAAGAACTATTGGACAATGTTCGCGCCTGGTCGGAAGGAGGATGGAGCAATGTGCTCGCGCTTGCAACCGGAACGTCAAACACCTATTACCTGAATACCTCGAGCTCTCCTTTCACGGTCGCGAGCGGGACGCAATCGATCACGGTGGGCACGTCGACCGTCTATACTCGCTCTTTCTACCTTTCGGATGTCTATCGCGACGGTTCGGGAAATATCGTAACGAGCGGTGGGTCGTATGACCCTTCGACAAAGCTCGTGACCGTCGTCTACAAATGGTCGGGCGGGACGAATTATACCATGGCGACGTATATCATCCGCGGGAGGAACAATATTGTTTTCCAGGACGATTGGTCGGGCGGTCCGAACATGACGAGTAGCGCCGAGACAACGACGAACAATCAATTTGCCAGCTCGACGAACATCGATTATTCCTCGACGACAGGGCAGATCACCGTTTCGATACCGGGATATTGACGACTAGGGGTAGAGATCAATAGTATGCGAAAAAAATTCCTTATCATATCATTGGCCGCCGGAGGATTTTTCTTTGCGTTTTGTTTTTCGCCCGCGCCCGTTATGGCGGCGACGAATATGACCAATCTCATGTCGCCATCGACTTCGTGGGGATGGAATTCCGTTATCGGCTGGATCAATTTCAATACATACAACGATGTTACCGTAAGTGCCAACAATATGGTCGGTTTCGCCAGTTCTTCAGCTGGACCGATATCGCTCGATTGCGGCACGCCCGGCATTTGTTCCTCGCAGAACGGGAATTATACGGTGCAGAATGCCAGCGGCACGGCAGAAGGAAATCTCTCGGGCTGGGCATGGAACGATAAGATCGGCTGGATCACTTTTTTCTGGGGGAATGCGTCGTCGAGCCCTGTCTCGTCAAGCACCTTTAATTATGCGTGCAAACATTATAGCGGTCCTTACTGTGGCGTCTCCATCGATTCGTACGGTAATTTCAACGGCGCTGCCTGGAACGATCTGGTTGGTTGGATCTTCTTCAATCATACCGATCCGTATGGTGGCTGGAATTTTACTTCTAACTTCGAAGCACAGACGACCTGGGCTCCGGTGGCGGAGACTGGCGTGCTTGATTCGGCAACATTCGATACCGGATCGCCGAGCGGCACGGAACTGAATTCGATCATGTGGCAAGGATCACTGAACGGTTGTCTTCCGGGTTCTGTCGGATTTAAATTCGCCGTCGCTACCAGTTCCGCGGGACCATGGAATTTTGGTTCCACGGTCTATTCCGGGAATCCCAATACACCGATCTCTATTTCGAACTATACGGCGTATTCGGGATATCGTTATTTCCGGTACGAAACCATTCTCACGACCAATGCCTCGCAGTCCTGCACGCCGATCGTCGGGAGTATCTCCGTGGACTGGAGTCCGTAGTCCTCTTGCTCTCAGGTGGATACATCGCTCTCGCGGTCCTTTTCGGCTGCAAACCGAGAATTCCTTCTGGGACCTATTTCGGAAGTTCGTCCCGCTCGCTCAAAAATCTCGCGCGATATCAATATCGCTACTTCGGACAGAGAGGACTAGATGAATACAAGGCAGAACCCGAAGCGTTTTGACTTCTCGGTTTTTTAGCGCTTTAATAGGGGCATGTTCCGCAAGAAGATCGGCATAGATTTAGGCACGGCGAATACCGTTGTTTTTGTGCCGGGCAGGGGATTTATCATTAACGAGCCGACCATCGTGGCGCTCATGCGGCCCGAAAATACGGTTTTGGCCGTCGGTGCGGAAGCCAAGGAAATGATCGGTCGCACACCAGAAGAGATCGTCGCGTATCGTCCTTTAAAGGATGGGGTTATTGCCGATTATTACATCACGAAAGCGATGCTGCAGTATTTCATCGGCAAAGCATCAGGATTTTTGGACATCTTGCGGCCGGACGTGGTCATCTCGGTTCCCGCCGGCATCACGCAGACCGAACGCCGCGCGGTCATGAATGCCGCACGTGAGGCCGGTGCGGGAAGCGCGTACATCGTTCGTGAACCGATCCTCGCGGCACTCGGCGCCGGAATTCCCATCAACGCGCGGAGTGGCAATATGATCGTGAACATCGGCGGCGGGACTTCCGAGCAAGCCGTGATCGCGCTCGGCAATATCGTCTCATGGGCGAGTTTGCGTGTCGCCGGCAATAAGTTCGACCAGGCGATCATGGATTATATAAAGAAGAAATACGGCCTCGCGATCGGTGAACAGACCGCCGAGAATGTGAAGATCCAGATCGGGTCCGCGATGCCTATGAAAGAAAAGATGGAATCGCGCGTGCGCGGGCGTGATCTTGTGACGGGATTGCCGAAAGACATTGTGATCACCTCGAACGAGATTGCGGAAGCGTTGAATCCGCTGCTTATCGATATCGTCGCTTCCATTCGAAACGTCTTCAATGAGACGCCGCCGGAGCTGGTCGCGGATATTATGGAGAAGGGAATCATTCTTTCGGGCGGCAGTGTGCAGTTACATCATATCCCAGAATTTTTGGAACGGTATCTTGGCGTGCAAGCTTATGTCGCCGAGGATCCGCTCTTCTGCGTCGCAAAAGGAACTGGGCTCATTTTGAATCACCTCGACACCTACAAGCGAACGTTGTTGAATAAAAAATAAGGGATCGTAAGGGATCGAGATCCGATCTCCGCACGGATTTTAATCAAGTTTTAATATCCGCAGTGGACTATAATGGTGCTATGATTCTTGGCCATAAGAAGTTGATCGAAGATTTCACGAAGCTCGCAAATGCCGGAAAGCTCGGTCACGCCTATCTTTTTTATGGACCGGCGATGATCGGGAAAAGAACGTTCGGGACGGCGCTCGCGCGGTTTTTGGAAAAAGGTATCTTCGAACCGCCCGCGGAGGGTGAAGTACTGCAGGATGCGAAGATCATCGATCTCGCATTCGCAAAGCGGCTGGATCCCGACAAAAAAGGCGATTCCATCGGCATCGATGCGGCGCGCGAGATAAAGGATTTTCTTTGGCAGAAACCGAATGTGAGTCCGCGCCGGACACTCATTCTTGATGAAGCGGAATTTTTAACGACTGAGGCACAGAACGCGCTTCTCAAGATCACCGAAGAACCGCCGGCGTCATCGCTCATCATTTTGATCTCGTCGGATCCGGACGGCTTGCTCCCGACCATCTTGTCTCGCATCGAAAAGATCTATTTCGGATTGATTCCTGAACGCGAGATCATTCCGTGGCTTACGAAAGAACGAAAACTTTCTGTCGCGGAAGCGAAAACGCTCGCCAAGAGATCGTTTGGAAAGCCCGGCCTTGCGATCCGTTTCCTGGAAGATGAAACCTTGCAACGAAACGTTGCGCTCGCCGAAAAATTTCTCAAAATCCAGCCGGCGGGACGTCGCGATCTTATTAAGGAGATCCTCGAGCCGGACGATTTCAATTTCAATAAATTCATCGATGCCTTGATCCTCGCGCTCGCCGCCGAAAAAGAAGGCAAGACGAGAAACATTCTTTGGCATCGCGCGCTCGCGCTCGCCGACCGGCAGGCGAATTTTTCTCTGAACCCTCGCCTTCAGCTCGAGAATCTCTTCGTCGGAGAATGAGGCGAAAAATAAATAAAGTTGATTTTCATGAGGAATATCGATACTTTCCGTGACTTTTAGCTGTGTGCAAGCAGGGGATAAGCGGTGGATTGGCCTTAACTTGACGAATTAGGACAATATGTCTAAAGTTCAAGGTAAATAAATATTAAAAAATCATTAAAAACGCCCACAATTTTGGGGTGTTGGGTAAAAAACTAAGTCGAATATTAAAAAATTATGAAAAGCTATTTGACAAAAATAAACTTAGTTACAATTGCAACGTTGGTGACTATTTTCGGCGGAGTTGCATTTGCTGGTTCGGCATTCGCGACATCCGCGGCGATCGTGGTGAATAATGCATCCGGATCTGGATGTGCTAACTCTGGACCGATGTATTGCACAATCCAAGCTGCCATAGACGCCGCAAATCCGGGAGATGTGATCAATGTTTATCCGGGCAATTATAACGAGACCGCTTCGGACAGAACGCTCACCCCTGCCGATGGTGGCGGCACATACCAGTTCGGCCTTTTTATCGGTACGAACAAAGCTGGCCTTACAGTCCAAGGAGTCGATGCAGGCGGCAACCCGATAACCGATTATCACAATGTAGTAGCGACGATAACGACGAATGCGACGAACGGTTTCGGTCCGAGCGGTGTTTTTGTCGAGGGCGCGAATGTGACCCTAAGTGGTCTCAATATCGGCGCGAACAGTCCTGACCAAAACAAGACAATTGAAGTTATCGGCGACAATTTCACTCTCCAAGATTCTAAAATAACCGAGCCTACGGGCGGAGATCTTTATATCAGCGATTTTTCCGGCGCCGGCACGACAGTGAATAAATATACAGTGGAAGGAAACCTGTTTGCCGATGGTGCGACATTGGATATCGCGAGTGGCGCCGGAGCGTCGAGCTCCTCGCCCGCGATAAATCGTCAGATTCTTAACAATACATTTTCCGGAGCACCGGCGGATTATCCCTATGCTCTGATCAGTTTTGACGGAGCTGGCGGCCAGCCGTGGTACGTTTATCCGGTCGGAGGCGCCGTCATTACGGG
>Ga0302320_10012768_pt1 | contig 17600 bp, 20 predicted proteins | sample Bog_T0_3_FD_202130 | JGI IMG/M metagenome (GOLD analysis project Ga0302320, IMG submission 202130) | Peat permafrost microbial communities from Stordalen Mire near Abisko, Sweden - Bog_T0_3 | ecosystem: Environmental > Terrestrial > Soil > Wetlands > Peat | place: Sweden: Abisko, Stordalen Mire...
CGCGAATTTCGACCTCTCCCCGCAAGCGGGGCGAGGTGTGCGGCGCGCGATTTGCAGCCTCCGGCCAGCGGATCAACCTCTGTCATGAATGATCTCAGCCCGTCAACGCCGATCGCCTACGCCGCCGTGCGGGTCCGGCCTGGCGCCATGCGCCGCGCGCGCGGGCTGTCCGACCGCGCCTTGGCGTGGCTGTTCATCTCACCGACCATGCTGCTGTTGCTGGCGATCAACATCTTTCCGCTGCTCTGGACCATCTATCTGTCGTTCACCAACTACCGCGCCAATCGCGCCAATGCGCCGGTCGTGTGGCTCGGCGCCGATTGGTACCGCTCGATCCTGACCGATCCGGACATCTGGGCGGCGATGCAGGTGACGGCGCATTTCGTGATCTGGACGGTGGTCATCGAGACCGTGCTCGGCTTTGGCCTGGCCTTCCTGATCGACAAGAAATTCCGCGGCCATGGCCTGTGGACCACGATCATCCTGTTGCCGATGATGCTGTCGCCGGCCGTGGTCGGCAATTTCTGGACCTTCCTGTACCAGCCGCAGATCGGGCTGTTCAATTATGTAATAGGCTTCCTCACCGGCCGCGACGCCTCCTCGTTCCAGATGCTGGGTGACGTCACGCTGAGCCCGTGGGCGATCGTCATCGTGGATGTCTGGATGTGGACGCCCTATGTGATGCTGATCTGCCTCGCCGGCCTGCGCTCGATCCCCGACTACATCTACGAGGCGGCCGAGGTCGACCGCGCTTCGAAATGGCGTCAGTTCTGGTCGATCACGCTGCCGATGGCGCTGCCCTTCATCATGCTGGCGGTGCTGTTTCGCGGCATCGAGAATTTCAAGATGTTCGACATGGTCAATCTGCTCACCGGCGGCGGCCCGGGATCGACCACCGAAGTGGCCTCGATCACGCTGAAGCGCGCGGCGTTCGAGAGCTGGCGTACCGGCTATTCCTCAGCTTTCGCCATCATCCTGTTCGTCACGGTGTTCGGTCTCGCCAACATCTATGTCAAGGCGCTCAACCGGGTGAAGAGCCGATGAGGACCATTGCCAACACGGCCCATTCGGTGGTCGAGCCGACCCCGGCCACCCGGCGCTTCGCCGGCGCGCTGGTGGTGCTTTATGCCGTGATCACCATGGTGCCGCTGGCCTGGATCGTGTTGACCTCGTTCAAATCGCCGGATGACGCGATTTCCTATCCGCCCAAGCTGCTGTTCGCGCCGACGCTGGAAGGCTATTGCAACCTGTTCACCACGCTGTCGCGGCAGACGCCGGATTTTATCAAGACGCTCGGTCCGCCGCAGGGGATGTGCGACCGCATTGCGCGCGGTCGCAACATGGTGATTGCCGGACCCTCGAACTACGTGCCGCGCTTCGTCAATTCGCTGATCGTGGCGTTCGGCTCGACGGTGCTCGCGGTCGCTCTCGGAACGTTGTCGGCCTACGGCTTCTCGCGCTTCCGGGTGCCGCTGAAGGACGATTTGTTGTTCTTCATCCTGTCGACCCGGATGATGCCGCCGATCGCGGTCGCGATCCCGATCTATCTGATGTACCGCACGCTCGGGCTGTCGGACACAAGGCTAGGGATGATCCTGCTCTATACCTCGGTCAACGTCTCGCTCGCGGTCTGGCTGCTCAAAGGTTTCATTGACGAGATTCCGCGTGAATATGAAGAGGCCGCGATGGTCGACGGCTATACCCGCTTCCAGGCCTTCGTGAAGGTGGTGCTGCCGCAGGCCACCACCGGGATTGCGGCGACCGCGATCTTCTGCCTGATCTTCGCCTGGAACGAATACGCCTTCGCGGTGCTGCTGACCTCCGGCAACGCCCAGACCGCGCCGCCCTTCATCCCGATCATCATCGGCGAGGGCGGCCAGGACTGGCCCGCGGTGGCCGCCGGCACCACGCTGTTCCTGGTGCCGATCGTGGTCTTTACCGTTCTGCTGCGCAAGCATCTGCTGCGCGGCATCACTTTCGGCGCGGTGCGCAAATGAAGCCTGAAGCGCACCATTCCACCGCCGCGCGTGGCGTCTGGGATCGCCTGATGCGGCGCGGCCCGCTGGAAGCGATCGCCACCGCGATCATCGCCTTAGGCGTCGTCATGTTGATGCAGCCGCTGTCGCTTGAGCTCTATTCGCTGTCGTTCGTGACCACGCTGACCGGCACGGTGATGTTCACCATCGTATCCAAGGTCAGGGAATAGGCCAACGCGATGGCACAGATCAGGGTCGAAGCGCTGGATAAATCCTTCGGGAGCTTTCAGGCCGTCAAGGCCGCGAGCTTCACGGTCGAGGACGGCCAGTTCCTCTGTTTGCTCGGTCCGTCCGGCTGCGGCAAGACCACGACGCTGCGCATGATCGCGGGGCTGGAGCTGCCGACCGCCGGCACGATCCGGCTGGGCGGCGAGGATGTCACCATGAACCGCGCCTCGGCGCGCGACATCGCCTTCGTGTTCCAATTGTTTGCGCTCTATCCGCACCTGAATGTCCGGCGCAATATCGGCTTTCCGCTGCGCTGCGAGGGCGTCGCGGCCGGGGAAATCGATCGGCGAGTGACCGAAGTCGCTCGCATCCTGCGGATTTCCGATCTGCTCGATCGGCCGGTGTCGGGGCTGGCCGGCGGCGACCGGCAGCGCGTCGCGCTCGGCCGGGCGATCATCCGCAAGCCGAAATGCTTCCTGATGGACGAGCCGCTCGGCGCGCTCGATACCGAGATGCGCGAGGCGATGATCCGCGAATTGCGCGCGCTGCATGACCGGCTCGGCGCCACCACGGTTTATGTCACCCATGATCAGCTCGAGGCGATGGCGATGGCCGACCAGATCGCGGTGATGAACAACGGCGTCGTCGAGCAGGTTGCAAGCCCGTGCGACATCTATGACCGTCCGGTATCGCTGTTCGTCGCCGACTTCATTGGCTCGCCGCCGATGAATTTTCTGCCGTTTCGCGGCAGCCTTGAACCGGGCGCGCGGACGCTGCGGCTCGGCGAGCACGAACTGGCCATTCCCGTCGCCCGCGAGGCGGTGACTGAGCGCGATCTGGTGCTCGGAGTGCGGCCCGAGCATGTCAGGTTCAGCGACCACGGCACGGTCGCGGGCGAGGTCTATGGCGCCGAATATCTCGGCACCACCCAGATCGTGACGGTGACCACCCGCTATGGCGCGCTGAAGGCGCGGGCTTCGGCGAGCCGGCTGTTCCGCACCGGCGAGAATGTGGCGCTCGACTTCCGTCCCGACACGCTGTCGATCTTCGATCAGGCCTCGGGCCGCGCCATCCGCACCGCGTTGCATGAGGGAGCGATTCATGGCTGAAGTGGAAATCAGGGTCGTTTCCAAGAGCTTCGGTCCGACCCGGGCGGTCGACCAGCTGTCGCTGACCATCGCCGATGGCGAGTTCGTCGCGCTGCTTGGGCCGACCGGCGCCGGCAAGACCACGACGTTGCGGCTGGTGGCGGGATTGGAATTGCCGGACCAGGGGTCAATCCGGATCGACGGCCGCGACGTTACCGGCGTAGCTCCGGCGGAGCGCGACACCGCCTTCGTGTTCCAGCAATATTCGCTGTACCCGCATCTCACCGTGTACGACAACATGGCGTTTGCGCTGCGCGCGCCAATCCGACGAGTCGCCGAGGCCGAGATCCGCCGCAAGGTCGAGGATGTGGCGCGGCTGTTGCATATCGAAACAAAACTGCGGAACAAGGCGACAGAGCTGTCCGGTGGCCAGATGCAGCGGGTCGCGATCGGCCGGGCGCTGGTGCGCTCGCCCGCGATCTATCTGATGGACGAGCCGCTGTCCTCGCTCGACGCCAAGCTGCGCGGCGAAATGCGGCTAGAACTGAAACGCATCCAGAGCGAACTCGGCGCCACCATCCTTTATGTCACCCATGACCAGACCGAGGCGATGACCATGGCCTCCCGCATCGGGGTGATCGAGGCCGGGCGGCTGATCCAGATCGGCACCCCGCGCGAGATCTACGAGAACCCGGTCAATGCCTATGTCGCAGCGAGGCTCGGCCAGCCTTCGATCAACCTGCTGCCGGCGCGGCTGTTTTCCGGCGCGCCGCCGCGCGCCTGCACCATCGGCGCGCGCACCGAGCATCTCAGCATTTCCCGCGACGGCGGCGTGTCGGCGACGGTGACGCGGATCGAGCATCTCGGCGATCAGAGCCATCTGCATCTCGACGTCGATGGCCAGCCCGTGGTGACCTTGTCGGATCCGGAAGCCCGGCTTGCCGCCGGCGATGTGGTATCGCTCGCTTTCAACCACCCACTGCTGTTCGATGCGGACGGCGTCAGGATTGCCGCATGAGTTTGGATCGCGCCGTGAAGGAAGCCCTGCTGCGCGCGCTGGCGACCGCGATGATCGAGCATGCCGACGAATTGACCGGACTCGACCAGGCGATCGGCGACGGCGATCACGGCCTCAACATGAAGCGCGGCTTCGAGGCGTTGCTGGCGACGCTGCCCGGCGTGGCCGACAAATCGCTGCCGGAGATGCTGAAGGCGGTTGGCACGACGCTGGTGATGAAGGTCGGCGGTGCCTCCGGGCCGTTGGCCGGCACCTTCTTCATGGAATTGGGCAAGGCGATGCCGGAAGAGCCAGATCGGGCCGATCTGAGTGCCGCCACCGACAAGGCGATCCAGGCGGTGATGGTCCGCGGCCGCTCGCAGCCCGGACAGAAGACGCTGCTTGATGTCCTGGTGCCGGCGCAGGCGGTGCTGGCTGCGGGCGGCGATGCAAGAGCGATCGCCGCCGCGGCGGCTGCGGCCGCCGAGCGCACCATCCCGATGCTGGCGATCCGCGGCCGGGCCTCGTTTCTCGGCGATCGTTCGATCGGCCACATGGATCCGGGGGCGCGCTCGGCGTCGCTGCTGATCGCGGCCGCGGCCGCGGTCCTGCAACAGGAGGCCTCTTCATGAGCCAGGCAAATCCAGGCAATGTAGGAATCGTGATCGTATCGCATTCCCCCAAGATCGCCGAAGGCGCCGCCGACATGGTACGGCAGATGGTCGGCAACGCCGTGCCGCTGGCCTTTACCGGCGGCGATGTCGATGGCGGGCTCGGCACCAATGTCGCCGGCATTCTCGCCGCCATCGAGGCGGCGTGGTCGCCAGCCGGTGTGGCGATCCTGGTCGATCTTGGTGGCGCGGAGACCAATTCAGAAATGGCGGTGGAGATGTTGCCGGAGGACCGTCGCGCCCGGGTCGTGGTCTGCAATGCCCCTGTCGTTGAGGGGGCGGTGATCGCGGCCACCGAATCCTCCGGCGGCTCGCCGCTCGCCGCCGTCAAGCGCAGCGCGGAGGAATTCTATGCCTGATAGCCACGCCAGCCGGGCGGACGGAAAACCGCAGCCCTTGACCGCCAGCGCGGTGCTGGTCAATCCGGTCGGCCTGCATGCAAGGCCCTCGGTCAAGCTCACGCAATGCGCCAAGGGCTTTGCCGCCACGATCGAGTTCGCACTCGCCCAGGAGGGGCCGTGGACCGACGCCAAGAGCCCGGTGAAAGTGATGCGGGTGAAGGCGCCGCAGGGCGCCACGCTGTATTTTCGTGTCGTCGGTCCGGACGGCGAGGCGGCGCTGGCGGCCGTGCTGGCGCTGGTGCATGACGGTTTTGGCGAGAGCTGACGCGGTGGCCGAGACCTGCCTCATCGGCCATGCCGCCGCGCCGGGCCTCGCCATCGGCCCGGTCACCTTGCTGACCAGCGCCGCGCGGCGGCGGGAAGCCTCCGGCGATCCGGCCGAGGAGGCCGCCGCCCTGAAGCAAGCGGTCGAACAGGCAGTGGCGGAACTCGCAAAGCTGATCGCAACGGTCAAGGGCGAGGCGGCGGACATGCTGGAATTCCAGGTCGCGCTGTTGCAGGACGAGGCGCTGACCGAAGGCGCATTCGACGCCATTGCCGCAGGTATTGCCGCCGACCATGCCTGGCGCGCCGCGCTCGACGCCGAAATCGCCGACTATGGCGCGGCTGCCGACGAGTATTTCCGCGCCCGCGCCGCCGATCTTCAGGACATCCGCGATCGCGTGCTGGCCCAGCTCGGCGGTGTTTCCCGCGCTGCTCCGATCAATGGCGGGTCGATCGTCGCCTGCGATGAGCTGACGCCGTCCGCGTTTCTCGCCGCGGACTGGTCGCGCGGCGGCGGCATCGCGGCGACGGCCGGTTCGCCGTCCTCCCATGTGGCGATGCTGGCGCGGGCCCGCGGCGCGCCCATGGTCGTCGGACTGGGGCCGCTACCTTGGCCCTCAGCCTCGCCGCCTTCGCTGGCGCTGCTGGATGGCGATGCCGGCACCGTGATCTTCGACCCTGATCCAGAGACACGGCGGCAGTTTGAGCAGCGCATGGCGGCGGCGAACGCGGCGCGGCTCGCGGCGGATACCGGGCGGCTTTCGCCGGCCTATACCGCGAACGGCCGGCGCATCACGGTGCTGCTCAACATCGCCGCGCCGGAGGAACTTGACGGCCTCGATCCAGGGATCTGCGATGGCATCGGCCTGGTGCGCACCGAGTTTCTGTTCGAGGCCGCGCAGGGCCTGCCGGACGAGGATCTGCAATACGCGGTCTACCGGCGCATTCTGCAATGGGCCGAGGGCCGGCCGGTGACCATCCGCACCCTCGATGCCGGCGGCGACAAGCCGATTGCCGGCCTCACGGTGGATGGCGAGCGCAATCCGTTTCTCGGCGTTCGCGGCATTCGCCTGTCGCTGGCACGTCCTGACGTGTTTGCGGTGCAGTTGCGGGCGCTGTGCCGGGCCGCGGTGCACGGCCATCTCAAGGTGATGCTGCCGATGGTCGCGGTAAGGGGCGAACTCGAACGCGCCAACGCCATGATGGATGCAGCCTTCGCGGCGCTACAGGCGACTGGGAGCGCCTGCGCCCGTCCGCCGCTTGGGATCATGGTGGAAGTGCCGGCGGCGGCGCTGCGGGCGCGGGATTTCGATGCTGCGTTCTATTCGATCGGGAGCAACGACCTGACCCAGTACACGATGGCCGCGGCGCGTGACATCGGCGCGGTGGCGGCGCTGAACGACACCGGCCATCCCGCGGTGCTGGCGCTGATCGAATCAACCGTCGCGGCTGGGCGAGAGCGTGGCGTCGAGGTCTCGCTGTGCGGCGATGCCGCGGCGGAAACCCGGTTGACCCCAGCGCTGCTTTCGACCGGGCTGACCCAGTTGTCGGTGGCGCCGATAGCGGTCGCGCGGCTGAAGGCCGCGATCGCCAAGGTGGCGCCATGAGTTTGGATGGAAGCAAAACTGCCAACGGGTCAGCCGACAGCCATGTCGCGGACTACAAGCTGATGCTGCGCCGGGTGCTCGACAACCGGCCGTCCGGTACACGTCTGAAGCTCGCCGCGGCGCTTGGCAAGAACCGCAGCTTTGTCAGCCAGATCACCAACCCGGCCTATCCGGTACCGATTCCGGCCAAGCATGTCGCGATCATCTTCGAGGTCTGCCATCTCTCCGGCACCGAACGCGCGGCCTTCATCGAGGCCTATGGCCGCGCCCATCCCGGCCGGCTGCGTGCGCCGCTTCGCGAGGTCCGCACCCGCACCATCCTGGTGACGGTGCCCGAACTCGGCGACGACAAGAAGGACCGCGCGCTCGAACAGCTGATTGTTGATTTCGCAGCGAGGCTGGTGCGCTACGCCGAGAGCGTGGGCTGAGAGATTTTACAATATGGCACTTAAAAAAGCGGGAGGACCACCATGAAAAAGTTGATCAACGGCGTCGATACCGTACTTTCCGAAAGTCTTGACGGCTTCGCGGCCGCCCATTCCGAAATCCTGCTGCTCGGTGCCGAGCGCAAATTCGTCCGCCGCCGCGCGCTGAAGCCCGGCAAGGTCGCGCTGATTTCGGGCGGCGGGTCCGGGCATGAGCCGCTGCATGCCGGCTTTGTCGGCCACGGCATGCTGGACGCCGCCTGTCCCGGCCAGGTGTTCACCTCGCCGACCCCGGACCAGATGATCGAGGCCGCCGAGGCGGTCGATACCGGCGCCGGCGTGCTCTTTATCGTCAAGAACTACGAAGGCGACCTGATGAACTTCACCATGGCCGCCGAGATGGCCGGCCGCGAGGTTCTGAGCGTGGTGACCAATGACGACGTCGCGGTCGAGAATTCCACCTACACCACCGGCCGCCGTGGCGTTGCCGGCACCTTGATCGTGGAAAAAATGGTTGGTGCCGCGGCCGAGACGGGCGCGTCCTTGGCCGCGCTCAAGGCGCTCGGCGACGACGTCAACCGCCGCACCCGCTCGATGGGGGTGGCGCTGTTGCCCTGCACCGTGCCGGCGGCGGGCCGGCCGAATTTCACCCTGGCCGAGGATGAAATGGAGATGGGCGTCGGTATTCACGGCGAGCCGGGCCGGCGCCGGGTGCAGCTGTTGCCGGCCGATGCGATCGCCGACGAACTCGTGGGTGCGATCCTGCGCGATCTCGAACCAAAGCGCGGCAGCGAGGTGCTGCTGCTGGTGAATGGGTTCGGCGCCACGCCGCTGCTCGAACTCTATCTGATGGTCAACAGCGCCAAGCGGCTTCTCGATGGCGCCGGGATCACCGCGACCAGGTTCCTGACCGGCTCCTATGTCACCTCGCTCGACATGGCCGGGGTATCGATCACGGTGTCCGCGCTCGACGATCAGGCGAGGGCGCTGTGGGATGCGCCGGTGCACACCGCGGCATTGCGCTGGGGCGCGTGAGGCTGGCTTGTGGATTGCGATTGGCGATCAATCCATGAAGGGCCGCGCAACAGCGGGTGCCGACCAGAAGTTCGCGGGATCATCGAAGGAGGAAATCGTCATGCGCAAACTGTTTTGGCTGCTGATACTGTTGGCGCCGGTCGCTGCGTTGGCCGAGGAGCCCACCACCGAGACGCCGGCGCTGTGGGGCAGCCCGACAGTGGATGGCGGCGCCTGCTGCCGGACGCTGTCCGAGGTCAGGCAGAACATCGACCGGCTGGACCGCGAGATCGTGCGCCTGATCGCCGAACGCGCGAAATATGTCCATGAGGCGGCCCGCTTCAAGGCCAACCCCGCCCAGGTCGAGGCCCCGCAACGCGCCGAGTCCGTGGTCCGCAAGGCGATGGCGCTGGCTGAGCTGGACGGGCTGTCGCCGAAAGTCGCGGAAGTCACCTACCGCGCCATGATCGGCGGCTTCATCGACGACGAAAAAGAGGTCTTCGCCGCCGCCGCGGCTGCCGGCCAGACGCCGTGGAAGAAATAGCGGGGGTGGGCTCGGGCAGGGGGCCCGCCCTATCGACAGACTTCGCGGCGTCGCTTCATGGCGGGGGGCAACGCCGCCAACGGGCGTTCAACTCGCCGAACTTGAGACGAAGCGGCGCGACGCCAGGTCGACCGTCACTTTGTCATCCGGGGTCTTGGCGCCGGAGCCGTCGCTGGCGGGGTGGTATTCAATGCGCAGCTGGGTCGCCGATACGATGACGCGCAGATAGCCGTAATCCTCGTCGTCGTAGCTTTCGAGCGTCACCGGGTCAGCATGTCCCGCGACCTCCAGGGATTGCGGGGTTCGCAGCGCGTTTGCGCCTTTGCGGCTGAGCTTGGCTAATCCGTGCCCGCCATTGCCGCAGATGATGTAGGGAATTTGGGTCTTGCCGTGGACGCGGGTGAAGCGCTGATAATTATGGGCATGCCCGGACAATACCGCGTGCGGCCAGACACCGGCATCGCCGCATACCTTGTCGATCTGCGACAGCATCTGCTCGCTCCAGCCATGCTTGCTGCCCGCGGTGTAAGCGGGGTGATGATGCGCAAAAATCAATGCGCCCTTGAAATTCTCGGATTTGACGCGGTCCAACGCCGCCTTCAGATAAGTCAGCTGGGAATCGCCGATGTCCTCATTGGCGATGACGCCTGGATCCTCCAAGGTGTTGCTGTAGAGCGCCAGGATGCGGACGAAGGGCGCGTCGAACGTAAAGAACACGCCTGGCTGGATCTGGGCGCTGCGCGAAAGACCGCCCGCTTCCGGTGCCACTTCGAATTCGCTGGCGCAGAAATTTTCCACAAACGCCTGAAGGCTGGTGGCGTTGGTGCCTGGCGCGACCATGCCGTCGTGATTGCCGGCAATCGCCAGGATCGGCGCAGGGTAGTCGCGGTAGGGCTCATAGAACTGGTCGTAGTAATATTGTGCCTCGCCGAAGCTGTAGATGACGTCGCCGAGATGGAAGAAGAAACTCGGCTTCTCGCTATCCTCGTCGGTGAAATCGTTCACCATCTTGTCGGCGACCAGATTCTGGCTTTCCGGGCCACGCGTGCTGCCGGTATCGCCGGTGCAGTGGAACACGATCTGGCCATTCGCGGTCAGTTGCTTCTGCAGCGTGTGGTCGTTGATGCCGAGCGCGGCGGCGAGGGTGATTTTCGGCTCGGGCAGGCCGCGCGGTTCAGGGAATGGCAGCGGCGCAAGCTTGTGCGCCCGGTTCAACGCGTCGATCTGCTTGTAGGCGGGGCCATCGGAAACATGCTTGACGGCGAATTTCGTCGGATCGTCCGTTGGCGTCGGCTGCGCAAAGACCGGGCTGCTGAGCGTTCTCGGTTCAGGCGGCGTTGCGTCATGTGTTTTGCCGGAATGGGGCTTATGGGCCATGAGACTCCCTCCTCCATGGATTTATTGGTATGGCGATCGCAGTATTTACTAAGAAGATATTTTATCCTTCTTGGATGTCGAAGCCGTGACATCTGGACATTCGGGATCGCTCTCCGAATCTTCATGCCCCTCTGGAAAAAATTTGCGCGACTCTAACTCCAGAACTGGCGCTGTTATTCCGATTCTGCCTTTGGCATTCGCTAACCCATGAGATACGAAAGGCGCTTTACCCCCACGCCAAAATTCGCAATTATTTTCCAAGAAGGAACGCTTCTAAGCCGTAATGCAGGCGGAGTCGAAACTGTGCTGATAGTAGAAACTGTGCTAATACGAGTGGAGCAAAAGCGCGCCCCTGAAAAATTGCAAATAGCAGACCACAATCCTGGCGTGCAGTCAATCCCCTTCCTTGCATGAGAATAATCGGGGAAAGCTAAAGCTCGATCTGGCCGCCGAGTTCGATCACCCGATTCGGGGGAATATGGAAGAACTCCGTTGCCGCCAGCGCATTGCGGTGCATGGCCTCGAACAGCTGGACCCTGATCCGGCTCATGCGCGGCGAGGCCGCGGCAACGATCGTCAGCCGGCCGACAAAAAACGAGGTGGACATCAGGTCGAACGACCATTCCTTGGCGCCGCAGGCCTCAAGCAGCTGAGGTATATTCGGCTGCTCCATGAAGCCATAGCGGGCGGTCACGGCATGAAAGTCGTCCATCAGATGGACGATCTCGATACGCTGATCCGCCGCGACATAGGGTGTGTTCCCGGTGACCACATGCAGCAGCACCACGCGCTGATGAATGACCTTGTTGTGCTTCAGATTGTGCAGCAGGGGCACCGGTACCACGTCGGTCCGGCTGGTCATGTAGATGGCGGTGCCCGCCACCCGCGGCTTGCCGTGGATACTGGCGATGAAGCTTGTGAGCGGCAGGGTGTCGCGCTCGAGGGTCTCGAGCAGCAATTGGCGGCCGCGGCGCCAGGTCCAGATCAGGAAAAAGATCACGGCAGCGACGATCAGCGGGACATAGCCGCCTTCGAACACCTTCATCAAATTGGCGCTCACGAAGGCCAGATCGACGACGATGAACATTCCGGCAATCGCCAGACACAAGGGCAACTGCCAATTCCAGATTTCCCGCATCACCAGGAACATCAACATCGAGGTCAAAAGCATGGTCAGCGACACCGCGACACCGAAGGCGGCCGCCAGATTTTCGGACGACCGAAACGACAGCGTGAGCGCCAGCGTCAGCGCCATCAGCACCCAGTTCACCGCGCCGATATAGATCTGGCCATAGCCCTCGGCTGAGGTCTGCTTGATGTACAGGCGCGGACAAAGCCCGAGCTGGATGGCCTGGCGCGTCATCGAAAAGGCGCCGCTGATGATCGATTGGCTGGCGATGATCGTGGCAAGCGTCGCCAGAATGACCAGCGGCACTTGCAGCAGGGCCGGGCAAAGCACGAAAAACGGATTGGCGTCGGCCGCGACCATGCCTTCAACCACCACGGCCGCCTGCCCGGCATAATTGAGCAGCAGCATCGGAAGCACCAGGCCGTACCAGGCGGTGCGGATCGGCCGCGGGCCGAAATGCCCCATATCGGCATAGAGCGCTTCGGCGCCCGTCGCGCACAGGAACACGGCGCCGAGCACCAGAAAACCGGTAACGCCATGGGTGAACAGATAGCCAAAACCGTAGCGCGGATCGAGCGCGACCATCACTGCGGGATGACTGATCAGCCCGCGGATGCCCAGCACGCCGATGGCGATGAACCACACGGTCATGATCGGGCCGAACAATTTTCCAATGCGCGCACTGCCCTGCGGTTGCAGTGCGAAGATGCCGATGAGAATGACGACCGACAGCGGCACCACATAGAGCGCGATCGACGGCACCGGAAGCTTGAGCCCCTCAAGCGCGCTCAACACCGAAATCGCCGGGGTGATCGCACCGTCGCCATAGAGCAGCGCCGCTCCAAGCACGCCGATGGCGATCACGGCGGTGCGATTGCCATGTTTGATGCCCAGCAGCGACATCAGCGCCAGGATCCCGCCCTCGCCGTCATTGTCGGCCCGCATCACCACGGCGACATATTTGATCGAGGTGGTGATCAGCAGCGTCCAGACGATCAGCGACAGCATGCCGATGGCGACCTCAGGGGTGGCGCCGCCGCCCCAGTCGAGCGCTGTCTTCAGGGTGTAGAGCGGGCTGGTCCCAATATCGCCATAGACCACCCCCAGTGCGCCGAGCGCCAGCGGCCCGAGAGCACCGCGCGACACATGCGTCCGGACATCGCCTGCAACGGCCATGCTATTCATCGCTACCCCCAGGCCAAACCGCGGCGGAAACTCTAGCTGTCATTGCAAGGTGCGAAGCAATCCATCTCGCCGCCCGGCGACACGAGGATAGTTTCGTCGCAAAGGCTCCTCACCATGACGGCTCCGACTGATTCTGCACGCCCAACTCAAAATGCAGCGAATGGAATAAGGCATTTTTGCCGTCATTGCGAGGCGAAGCAGTCTGGCGGGACTTGAAAATGGGGCGCTTCTTGATGAATGATATACGCCAAAGCTGGCGGCGTCCCAGGCGTGGACGCCGTGTCGCAGCCGCTGGGGTGCTGGAGCCATGAATCCGAAGGTCGAGGGCTGATCGTTATAGTTGGCTTGTATGCTTTTGACTGAGCGAACGGAAGATGTTCGTCGCATTCAGCCGCGATCCTGAAGTCTTCTCAGCCGTTGGCCAGACCTCACGCCCGGCGCTGCGTTTCAAAACCTTGCTGCACCTCATCCAGGGCCGCGGGCTCGACCAGGAGGCCTTGCCGTTCATAGCGGCGGCGGGTGCGGCTGAAACGCACGACGACGGCGCATTTCTGGCTTTTGGACTTCACCCGCCGCGACAGCGTCGCATCGCCCGCCGGCAGGAATGCGAGATCGTCGAGGCCCGTACAGCGCAGGCAGGCCGGGCCGGGATCTTCCATGATCAGGAAGTCTCCCGTGCCCCTTGATCTGATGGAGTTCGCACCATTCGCGCAAAGCGCGTTCCCTGGCTTTGGCTTCGAACTCATACCAGCGTAAGCGCTCTTTTGCGTTGCAGCAAGGCCTCAAAATTCCGGTAGGCGCCTCTTCCGCCGAAGATATAGTCGATCTCGTCGAACTCATCGGGCAGGCATTCGCGGGCAAAGGCGAGTGCCAATGGCTTGCCAAGGCCAAGATCGCGCGTGCCGGGGATCGAGATAAATGGTCCGACGTCCTCGGAGTCTTCCGGCTCGGAGTCCTCCGGCGCTTCGTCATCCGATTTCTGGAACTCGTTCAGGCCGCTGATTTCTGAGCGCAAAGGATTTTGCCGGTGCGCATCGACAACACCGCTTGATTTTCGCCGGGACCGGCACTGTCAACAAATTCGAACGCTTCAAGGATTTCCTGATCGCTCATCTCACTTGGAGCCCGATGGATTCCGGGCCTGAGCCTTCCGTCGGCTGCCGCCAAACGAAGGCTCATCCCGGAATGACGGGGAGAGTTTTCATGCGCTTTTGCGCACCTTGATGCATGAAACTTGCTTTCCCGTCATTGCGAGCCCTCTTGGGCGAAGCAATCCAGCTTTGGCGCGGCAAGAGAAGCTGGATGGCTTCGTCGCGAAGGGCTCCTCGCCATGACAGGGCTCCATTTGTAGGCCTTTCAGGGGAGATCGGGTTGGCGGCGCTCGCGTAGCGACTTGTGTGCATTCGATGGCCGCAAGCGGGGCGAGGTTGCACGCTGTACGCCTCGCTTCGCTTGCGGCGAAGGACTGGGGCCGAACTCTAATCCAACCGACAACTTTCATGGTGAGGAAAAAATCAATGTATTGCTGCCATCGCCGCATTCAGCCCGGCTCACGCTCCTGATCGTCATCGTCGGCCTGCGCGCCAGCCGCCATCGATACCCCGCGCAGCCGGATCACCATGGCGATGACGTCGACATCGGCCTTGACCAGATCGAGGTCGCGGGTCATATCTCCCGCAACTCCCGGCCTTTGCGGGCCAGTTCTTCTGAGACATCGACGGCCATTCTGCGTTCCGTCACGCCGCCTGAGGTGTTGATGAACAGCTTGGCGCGCAGCCATTCCAACCGTGCCCGCTGAGTGTCGCGCGCGAACTTCCTTTCCACGAATGTCACCCGGGCGCCGTGATAAGCGCCGATCAGCGCTGACTCCGGCAGGCGCCAGAGTTCTTCGACTGAAAAGGTCACGACCTACCTTCCTATCCGCAGCACAGCGTGCCGCGGATAGGCCGGCAAAGCCGTGATCCCGTTATAGATAGGATTTTGGCAGCAGCATGTGAATGCCTTTGTTGCCGTCGACGAGTTGGGTGACGCGGAGATTGCCGGCCAGCGAACACAGCATATAGGCCTGGTTGCGCGACAGGTTGGTGCGGTCGCAGACGTGCTTGACCATTTCGCGGACCGCCTGCTTGGCGGCGTCGTCGAGATCCTCATCCAGCCCGATCGACATCAGGTGGGTAGCGCTTTCCGCGAACGGCCATTTCAGATCCATGTCCTTGCGGACCGTAAGCCGGAACGTGCCGGTCACTCCGGTTTCCAAGGCCGTGATGCACACCTCGCCATCGCCTTGTACGCCGTGTCCATCGCCGGCGAAGAACAGCGCGCCATCATTGTACACCGGCAAATAGAGCGTGGTCCCCGGCTTGAGTTCCTTGTTGTCCATGTTGCCGCCAAAACTGCGCGGCACCGGCGAGCCGCAACGGCCCCAGGCCGGCGGAGGCGCGGTGGCGATGATGCCGAAAAACGGATCGAGCGGAATTTCGACGCCCCACGGCATCACGCAGACGTTGCGGTCGTGATCGACCTTGGGGTGAATGGTTTCATACTCGGTGAATTCGTCGGGCAGGGTACCGAGCAGCGGCAGGATCGCGACAAACCCCCAATCCTGCCGCACCTTGACGCTGATTATATCGATCTGCAGCACGTCGCCGGGTTTGGCGCCCTTCACATAGACCGGGCCGGTGATGAAGTGCGGCCCGGGCCCCTGCACCAGCGTGTCGAGGGCGGCGAGATAATCCGGCGGCACCAGGCTGCGATCCTCGGGCAGCGATTCCTTGCCGCCGGCCGGAAAGGAATGCAGCGTGACCGTATCGCCGGAGGCGATCTCCAGCACCGGCGGGGTGGCGCTGTCGAGATAGCCCCAGACCATGTTTTCGGGAGACGAGGATATTTCATGGCGGCGCGACATCGGTTTGCTCCGTTGCATTGGTGGGTTGGCTCAGATGGCGATTGGCACGGCGATCGATACGGATCGGCCCAGCGCTCAGTTCGGTCTATCCGCGATTTCGCGTATGTCATGACCCTGCCCAATCGCGATATTGGATGCGATCATAATAAGGTTGGTTGAGAAGCCCGCACGAAGCCCGGATGAGATATCGCGCCGATGCGACGCTCACAGCATACTGACAACGAGATCCTGTCCCTGCTTGACGAAGCCGATGCCGGTGTTTCGATTGCTGAAATTTGCAGCACGGCCCGCATCTCGATGCGGACGTTCTATCGCTGGCGCAAACGCTTCGGTGGCCTGACGTCGCCGGCCCTTCAACACATCAAGGAGCTCGAAATCGAAAATCAGCGCCTGCGCGCGATGCTGGACAAGCTGTCGGAGCGAAGGCCTGTTTCACCTGCGACGGCGTCGCGCCTCGGGGGAAGCGGGCGTCCACGTATGGAGTTCGGATGCAGCCCCGGTCCGTCAGCGGACGCCACCGCGCCGCCCCGTGGCGCATCATTGGGGCGATTTGCGGCGGTTCGTGGCGCGCGCTGATCGGACAGTTGCCTGGTATCTTGCGAAGGCTGCCGGTGGCCGGTAGATGAGACTGCAACGGCTTAACCGTCTCGCCAATCGGAATTCGGCGCGACAAAACAGGGGCGAGCGATGGATTTGGGATTGAAGGGCAAGAATGCGTTGGTGACCGGCGGCAGCAAAGGCATTGGCCTGGCGATCGCGGACCTTTTCGCAGCAGAGGGAGCCAACGTGGCGATCTGCGCCCGCGACGCCGGTGAGGTGGGTAAGGTCGTGACGTCGCTCACTGCCAGTGGCGTCAAGGCCTGGGGCCGGTCGACCGACGTCAGCGATCCAACAGCCCTGAAGCAATGGGTCGACGACGCCGCGGCCGAACTGGGCGGCATCGATACGCTGGTCTGCAATGTCAGCGCGCTGGCGGTCGGCGATACGCCGGAGACCTGGGAAAAATCATTCCGTGTCGACATGATGCACACGGTCAATTCCGTCGCCGCGGCGGTGGCGTATCTGGAGAAATCCACATCGGCATCGATCGTGATCATCTCGAGTGTATCCGGTTTCGAAGTCGATTTTGCCGCGGGCTCCTACGGCGCCTTCAAGGGAGCCTTGATTCACTATGCCAAGGGATTGAGTAACCAATTGATCGCCAAGGGCATTCGCGTCAACGCGGTGTCGCCGGGAAATACTTATTTCGAACACGGGATCTGGAATACAATTGAGAAGGACCTGCCCGATCTGTTCAACAAGGCGATGTCACTGAACCCGACCGGTCGTATGGGAACGGCGCAGGAAGTGGCCGCAGGCGTGGTGTTCCTGGCAAGTCCGGTGGCGAGCCGAATTTCGGGAACCAATCTGATCATCGATGGCGCGCTGACCAAGGCGGTGTAGCGGATCCATCGCGGCTCGCGCGCCACTACCGCAACCTCATGGTCGCCTACCGGGCGAGCGTATCGTTGCCATGTCCTTGATCATTTCGCGCATATGATTTGAACACGCTGCTTCGGCTGGTGCATTTCAGGTTGCTGTTTTTTGAAATGCATCCTTGTTAGCAGAAATTTCTTGACAGGATCAGTGTTACGCGAGAGCCTTCATACAAGCGCTGGGCAATGATGCCCCTCTGCGGCGCCCCCACCACATCTTCGATTTTTTATCGGCAATGTTCGCCGGGCCTGAAAAAGCAGGCTTTTCGCGGTGGGTTGAATGACGCCAGGACATCTGAAGGTTGGTTTTCTGT
>Ga0302320_10012769_pt1 | contig 17599 bp, 12 predicted proteins | sample Bog_T0_3_FD_202130 | JGI IMG/M metagenome (GOLD analysis project Ga0302320, IMG submission 202130) | Peat permafrost microbial communities from Stordalen Mire near Abisko, Sweden - Bog_T0_3 | ecosystem: Environmental > Terrestrial > Soil > Wetlands > Peat | place: Sweden: Abisko, Stordalen Mire...
CGCCGCATACGCACCGTTGGCAAACTTCACATCGGTGTGCGCCCACAAATCGCGCGCAGATTTCGCGCTCTTCAACCCCAAATCGCTTGCCTTCACCGTAGCCTGCGCGGCAGCCGCGCCCAGGTTCACCACACCCACAGCAACACTTCCATCCGCCAGCGGCTTCACCCACATTTCCAGGTCGCCGTTTTTCACCGGCGAAGCCTGCTTGCCCAGCGCGTCCTGGTCGACGCCGATCACTTCCTTGTTGAGCAAAATCGCCTTGGTCGCGTCGGACATATTGCGCACATCATTTCCCGCCAGCAGCGGCGCTGCGGTAAGCGCCCAAAGGCTCATGTGAGTGCGATACTCTTCGTCCGTCATGTGTCCGTTGCCGATCTCCAACATGTCAGGATCGTTCCAGTGCCCTGGGCCGGCGTACGGCGCCGTCGGCACCTGCGATTCAATGTTGAACATCATGCTCGCCCATTCATCGCGGATGTCATCTGTGGTGCGCCAGAGATTTCCGCCCACGCCGCCGCCCCATTTCTCCACGCCGCCAAAACCGTACTCGCACAGGCTGAAGACAATTGGACGTCCCGACTTTACCAGAGCTTCACCCATTTTTTGATATACCGGCTGCAACTGCTCGTTCTTGTACACATACTCCGCGCTGCACCAGTCGTATTTCAAGTAGTCGACACCCCAGCTTGCAAACGATTTCGCATCCTGGTCTTCATGGCCGTAGCTGGCCGGATAACCTTCGCAGGTTCGCGGTCCCGGCGACGAATAGATTCCCAGCTTCAATCCTTTGGAATGCACATAGTCGGCGAGCGCCTTCATGTCGGGAAACTTGTGGTTCGGCTGCAAGTTTCCCTGCGCATCGCGCACGCCTTCCCACGTGTCATCAATGGTCAGGTAGATATAGCCCGCATCTTTCATACCGCTCGTAACCAGGGCGTCGGCCATGGTGCGCACGGTCTGGTCGTCAATCTTGCCGGCAAAAAGATTCCAGCTATTCCACCCCATCGGCGGCGTCTTTGCCAGTCCGTTGTAGGCCACGTTGTGCAGCGGCGGAGGCTCAATGTACGCCACCGTGGGCAAATCGTTCGCAGCGGTGGCTGGTTTTTCGTCGATCGTGTGCCCGTCAGAATCCTTGAGATGCAACTCTCCGTTAACCAAGTCGCCCTCAGCCGACGGGCTCGTGGGCGGACCCATGACCGAATAAAGCACAAAGTGATTTCCATTCACCGTGCCCTTCAGTTGGTCGATATATCCGGAAGTCTTCAACTCTCCAGTGAGCTGATTGCCCTCCTGCTTCAATTCGAGAACCGACTGTTGCGGATCGCCGTTCTCCAACGTCTTGATCGGAGCCGCCCATCGCCCGGTAAGGCTCTGCTGTTTGCATCCGGCCACCGCCAGCAACGCCACACAAAAGAGCAACCCAGTTCGTCTCGCCCAGACAGCCGTTGTACTGATTTGTTCCATCCAGTTTTCGTGCATTTTCTTCGTACTCCATTTCTTCGAAGCCACACGAACTCAAAAATCGCGGCGGATGCCCCATCCATGAATCGCTCTTGGATTCATGGGGGGGAAAGCACGAACCTCCTGCGAGCGAACAGCGAGCGTCTGCCCCACCGCAGGTGGTGGGAAAGCACGCCCCTCAACTTACTTGCTCACCCGCAGCAGCAACACGCCGTGCGAAGGCACCGTCGCCGCATACGCTCCATCGGCAAACTTCACATCCGCATGTGCCCACAGATCACGCGCGCTCTTCACGCTGCTCAAGCCCAGATCGCTGGCCTTCACCGTAGCCTGCGCCGCCGCCGCGCCAAGATTCACCACGCCCACAGCCACGCTTCCATCGGCCAGCGGCTTCACCCAGGTTTCGAGATCGCCATTCTTCACAGGCGAAGCCTGCTTGCCCAGGGAATCCTGGTCGACAGCAATCACTTCTTTGTTCATCAGAATCGCCTTGGTCGCGTCGGTCATCGAGCGAACATCGTTGCCCGCGAGCAGCGGCGATGCCACCAGTGCCCAAAGGCTCATATGCGTCCGATACTCATCGTCGGTCATGTGACTGTTGCCGATCTCCAGCATGTCAGGATCGTTCCAGTGTCCCGGCCCTGCATACTGCGCCGTCGGCACCTGCTTCTCGACGTTGCCGATCATGCTGTCCCAGGAGTCGCGAATGTCTCCGGTGGTGCGCCACAAATTGCCGCCCACTGCCGGGCCCCACTTCTCCACTTCGCCCCACCCGTACTCGCAGAGGCTGTAGACCATCGGTCGCCCCGTCGCTTCGAGCGCCGCGCCCATCTTCTGGTACACCGGTTGCAGCGCGTCGTTCTTGTAGATGTTGCGTGCGCTGCACCAGTCGTACTTCAGGTAATCCACGCCCCATGCAGCCCATGTCTTCGCATCCTGCTCTTCGTGCCCATAGCTTGCCGGATATCCGGCGCACGTTCGCGGTCCTGGCCCCGAATAAATGCCGAGTTTCAACCCCTTCGAGTGCACATAATCCGCAAGTGCCTTCATGTCTGGGAATTTGTGGTTCGACTGCAGATTCCCCTGCGCATCGCGCACGCCTTCCCACGTGTCGTCGATGTTCACGTAGACGTAGCCGGCGTCGCGCATGCCGCTCGACACCATCGCATCGGCCATCGTCCGCACGGTCTGATCGTCGATCTTGCCCGCAAACAAATTCCAGCTGTTCCAGCCCATCGGCGGCGTCTTCGCCAGGCCGTTATCCGGCACTGTCTTCAGAGCAGGAGGATCAATGTAGCTCACAGTCGGAATATCGTCCGCCGCAGTTCCCGCTTTCGCGGTCACCGGGCGGCGTCCGCGCTCCAGGCCATGCAATTCGCCATTCACCAGATAACCGGTGAAGTACGGCGTCCCCGGCTGCCACGCCGCGAATAGTTCGAAATGCGTTCCGGTCGCCGTCCCTTTCAGTTCCACACCGTAATCAAGGCTCTTGAGCGTTCCGGTCAGATCGCTGCCATTCTGTTTCAAGACGAGCACCCACTTCTGCTGCTCGCCGTTATCCAGCGTTCGTCCGGGCTGAACCCAAATCCCTGCCAACCCCTGCGCCAGGCAGGAACTCGCCGCGACCACGACACACAGCACCACTCCAGCAACCCGCGCGCGCATCGCGCCGAACACACGCATACCACTCCACTCGTTTCGCATTCCGTCGCTCTCCATTCCGCAGGGAAATACCGCTCCGCTGGTCGCAACGAACCGTACCCAAGGCCCGCCGAGTGTCCTCCGGCTGCGCCCCAAATTGTAAACGATTACTTCACGGTGCGCGATTGGATTCAAGTTGGGCTGCGTTTACTGCACCTAAGGCGCGCTCACGCTGCGCGACACGGCGCTGGACTCGGCCTTTGCCGAAGCACTGATCGAGTCGGAGACCACCCATGCAGCGCCGGCCAGGGCGATGCTGATCGCGTTTCCGGCCCAGTTGAAATGACTGCTCGGCGCAGCGTGGAGATTGGGAATCCAGAAGAGCAACTCGAAGATCACGATCTCCGCGGTGAGCAGTCGCGAGGCCAGCGGTGCAAAAATGCCCGTGAGGATCGAGATTGCGGCCGCAAAAAAGCCCAGCGTAGTGGCGTAAGCCCAGAACATTTTGGACGGCGGCAGCCAGCCTGGGATTGGGCTCAGGAGACCGGGCATATCCACGATATGAACGATGCCAAACGAGATCGGGCAAATGCCGAATAGGAGCACGAAGAAGGCCCGATGTCGCGCAAGGTAGGAGCCAGGAGGAGAATAGGCAGCGCAGAGGACGAGGCCGGCGGCGACCAGGGCGAACTCTTCGAAAACATTGCCGATGGGGTCGTAATTGCCGAGATTCACCAGGGCCTTGGGCACCCAGACAAGCGTAAAGATTGAATAGAGGACGGTGAGGGCGAAGGCGCCGGCTCGCGCCGTACGGGGCAAAAGGAGGGCAATGCCCGCGATGAGTTCGAGGCCCGCGGTGAGGTAAGCGAGCGGTACGCGTAAGGGAACATTCGGGCCCACATGCTGCCAGGTGGTGGCAAAGTCGCCGCTTACCAGTCCAAGGACGCCGAGAAACATGGCGCCTGCCGCGTAGACATAGAGCCCGAGATTCGATGCAACTGAGGGTTGTTTGACCATGGGGAACCGGAGAATGCAGTGTATTGCGGTGCGGTACAGAGAGCAATAGGCGCTTTGCGCATTTCGAATCGAGCGCGACGCGCGCCTAGCTCATGTTCTCCTGCTTCCCGAAGTGAACTTTTACATAGCGGGCATTGTCAGGATTTTAAAGGCGACGGACCGATCCACTGCATGTCGTAGCGGTTCATGTAGGAATTTGAAATCCTTCTTTGGAAAAGTTATGGGAGCGGAACTTCGCTGATGAATTCAGGACTGATCTTTCAGGTTCACCACAATCTTGCGAGCATCACCGCCAGCCGAACTGATGATGATTTCACCGGTGGCTTTTTTCTTGATGCTTTTGAACTTCTCCCCCCACTCCACAAGCACCAGCGCATCCTGGGTCAAGAGTTCGTCGAGGCCCAGCGTTTCCAGTTGCCGCTCACCCTCGAGACGATAGACATCGAGATGAAACAGCTTGACGGGCTTGCCATGGTGCGTGCCTTCATACTCGTGAACCAGTGTAAAGGTCGGGCTCGTGACCTCCTCGGCTTCGGCGGCATCGAGAGCCTCGGCGATTCCTTTCACGAGGGTTGTCTTTCCGGTGCCAAGGTCGCCGCGCAGGATGAGCAGTTGGGGCGGTTTCAGAAGCTTCACCAGCTTGCGGCCTACCTCAATCGTGTCCGCGCCGTTCTTCGTGGTGAACTCGTGCGTGCGCACTGCCTCAGGTGGAACCGCAGGGGCGGGAGCAGCAGCGTTCGTCATCAGGCAGCCTCGGGTGGGCACACGCTCGGTATAGAGTTCACCGGGAGGCCCTGCAACCAAACATACCCGTTCTCCCCACGCAAATCAAAACGAAAAGCCCGAGAAAATTGGCGAAGGCAATCCGTCGCAAGCAAAGTGTGTTCGTCGCCTTCTGCCACAGCAAGGTCGGCGGCCAACCCATGCAGACAGACCGCGGCTTCGACTGCCCGTGCAGCATCTTCGGCATTCGCTGAGGGCGGATGCTGCGCCAACAGACCCGCGATGACCCCCGTGAGCAAGTCGCCGCTTCCGCCCTTGGCCATTCCTGGATTGCCGCTTGTGTTCACCGCGACGCGTCCATCAGGATGCGCGATCAGTGTCCGCGCTCCTTTCAGTACGAGGGTGACGCCCAGACTTTGCGCAAAGGCGCGCGCGACATTGAGCCGATTGCCCTGTACCTCGGCGACTGAGATACCCGCCAGACGTGCCATCTCTCCGGGATGCGGCGTCATGACCACCATTCTGCCCGCCGCAACTTTCTCGAGCAACCGTGGCTGAGCCGCAAGAATGTTCAGCGCATCCGCATCAATGACAACGGGAATCCTGGTCGCCGTAAGAAGACGCGTCACGAACTCGGCGGTTCCGGCGGCCTGGCCCAGGCCGGGCCCGATCGCCAACAGGGTCTTACCCTCCATCAATTCCGCGAGCGACTCCTCATCCAGGCCATCGCCTGAAATGCCTCCCGATGGGCTTGCGGCGAGGGGCCAGGTCATCAGTTCCGGCGTCGCTGCGGCCACCAGGCCCTGGACGGTGGCTGGAACCGCGGCCGTAACCAGTCCCGCCCCGGAGCGCAGCGCGCCAAGGGCGGTCATCGAAGGCGCGCCCGAGCGGCCCACTGAGCCACCCACCACCAGGACATGTCCGAAGTTACCCTTGTTGGCCTCGGCGGCGCGCGGCCTGCGCACAAGGTCCAGCGCCCCACCTGCCCACTCCAGGCCCAGATTCGAAACGATCACCTCCGGCGGTGACCCGATGGGCGCTACTACCACCGGCTGATCCCAGCGGCGCGTTAATTGTCCGAAAAGATGCGCGGGCTTCGGTGCTGTAAAAGTAACGACGGCGTCGGCCGGGAACACTGGCACTTCGGACGAGGCCGTTCGCAAATCTGCCGCCCAACCGGATGGAAGGTCGACAGCCACGACAGGCGCCGCGCTTTCCTTCACCCACGCAAGTGCCGATGCTGCGAGGCCATGCAGAGGGGGAGTAAATCCAGTGCCTACTAGCGCGTCCAGGAACAGGTCTGGGCGCAGTGCTTCAGCGTGCGCTGCCAGGGACTCTGCGGACAGCACGACATGTGCAGTGCTCGGTGCAGATTGCTTCAACAAATCTTGCCAGGCCGCTCCGGCATCGGCGGATAGCCGTTCCGGATCTCCCAAAAGAAGCGTGGTGACTTCGAATCCCGCATTTGTCAGCAGGTGCGCTGCGATCATTCCGTCGCCGCCGTTGTTGCCCCGGCCGCAAAGAGCGGTTACGCGTTGCGCTCGCGGAAAGACCTGCTGCACAAGTTGCGCCACTGCGGCGCCGGCTGAACGCATCAGTTGCAGGGACGGGATACCATGCTGTTCCGTGGTGGCTCGGTCGCAGGCCTGCAATTCTGCAGCAGAAAGAACAAGCATGGGATTCATGGTATTGCATGGGAGGGTAATTCTCTGCAAAGCGCTCGGTGGTTTGTGACGACCGGAGAGCGGATGAAAGCCGTTATCTCAGCATGAGCACGAGAAACCAGGCATTGAACCCGGCGATCAACGCGGCGACAGTCCATGCGAGGCTTTGCGTGAATGGACCGTTGACGAACGTTCCCATTCTCTTCCTGCTGCCGGTAAAGATCACCAGAGGAACCACAGCGAAACTCAGTTGCAGTGAGAGAATCACCTGGCTCAATAGCAAGAGCTTTTCGGTTCCGCGCTCTCCTGTCAAGGCAACCACGATGATGGTGGGGATGATCGCGAGAGACCGGGTGATCAGCCGGCGTAGCCAGGGAGCGAGCTTGATGTGGATGAATCCTTCCATCACAACCTGTCCGGCAAGCGTGCCGGTGATGGAGGAGTTCTGTCCGCTTGCCAAAAGCGCAATGGCAAACAGCGTGCTGGCGCCGGCGGCGCCGACCAGTGGGCTGAGCAGCTTGTAAGCGTCCTCAATTGCGGCCACTTCGTAATGGCCGCTGCGGTAAAACACAGCCGCAGCCACCACGACAATGGCGGCATTCACAAAGAGCGCTACGGTGAGAGCCAGAGCGGAGTCAACGTTGGCCATGAAGATGGCTTCTCTTTTGCCTTCGGTCGTGCGCTCGTATTTGCGACTTTGCACAATGGAGGAGTGCAGATAGAGATTGTGCGGCATTACCGTGGCGCCCAGCATGCCAATTGCGATGTACAGCATGGCTGGGTTAGTCAGGATGGAGCCGGATGGAACGATGAGGTCATGGAGGGCAACGCCATACTCGGGTCGCGAAAAGAGCAACTGAGCGCCGAACATGGCGATGATGGTTCCGATGAGGGTGATCACGAGAGCTTCAACCACGCGAAAACCCCATCGTTGCAGTAGCAGGATGAGGAGGACGTCTAGGCCGGTGATGAGAACGCCGTAGAAGAGCGGGATGTGAAAGAGCAGGTTCAGGGCGATTGCCGATCCGATGACCTCGGCCAGGTCGCATGCGGCAATCGCGATCTCCGCGCCGATCCATAGCGCGAAGCTCGCCCAGGGACCGAAGGCCTCGCGGCAGAGCTGCGCAAGGTCGCGCTCCGTGGCAACCCCCAGTTTCAAGCTCAGGCTCTGCAGCAAAATGGCCATCAAGTTGGAAATCATGATGACCGAAAGCAGCGTATAGGCGAATCGCGAGCCGCCGGCGATATCGGTGGCCCAGTTGCCTGGATCCATGTAACCGACTGAAATCAGGAAGCCAGGGCCGAGGAATCCAACGAGCCGCCGCCAGAAGACCGGGGAGCGAGAGACGTGCACGCTGGAATGCACCTCCGGCAAGGAGGGCTCGCGCGACTCGGGAAGAAATCCGGATTCTGTAGCCATTGTTGACGAAAGTGAGAGCTGGAGGTGCTCCAGGGTTCAGTATGCCACACACGCGTTAATCATAGTTAATCTATTTCATTATGTGAAATTATCGTTCTCGCTTGGCTTCCAGCCTCAACCAAACGGCTTCTGCCGCGGGTCTGCCGAGAATCGACGTCTTCGAATTGAGTTCGATGGAGACCGTCTGATCGTAATTCTGGCTTAGAACTTTGAGGTTTTTGCCGGGACCCAAGCCGGTTCTGTGGAGGAAAAGCAGCAGTTTGGAATCTCGCTCCTGAAGACTGGTTACGGTGTAGCGTTTTCCTTCCGCAGCTTCGGAGAGTGGGGTCTCGCCGCCACGCTTCCGCTCTGCCGGGCTGACGGGCAAGACCGCGTTGCCGTGCGGACAGGCTCCCTTTTCTCCCAGCTTTTCTTTCAGCTTCGATTCAAAGGCAGGAGAAACGGCATGCTCGAGCCGCTCCGCTTCTTCGTGGATCTCGTACCATTCCATGCCGAAGATCTCACTGAGCATGCGTTCAATGAGGTGGTGCCGCAAGGCGGTCTGGTAGGCGATGTTTCGTCCCGGCCTGGTAAGCCGGACAATTCCGTCCTCGCCGACCTCGACGAGGACGTCGCGCTTAAGACGCTTCAGGGCCATGGTGACGGCGGGGGCTGACACCTCAAGCCAATGCGCGAGCAGGGCCGGGATTACGAGGTGTCCCTCGGCCTGGGCTTCAAGAATGGCCTTGAGGTAGTTCTCCTTGGATACGTGAATCGCGTCTTTCATGGGCTGTGCTGCATTCAATGTAAATCGTTGGAGACGGCGCTTTGGAGGATTCGGCTACGCAAGAGTCGAAAGCGGAAGAATAGGTCGGCGTGCGGCTGACACGATACCCTTGAGAGAGATAGAGGAAAAACGTCGCCTATGTTCATGAAATTCTCCTGGACCATGCCAAAACAGATCTTCTGGGTATTTAGTTTCTCTGCTTTGCTTCTGATTGCGGCGCAGGGTCATTCGCAACAACCGACGGCATCGCCATGGCAACCAAGAATTCACTTTTCGGCGCCACCCGACTGGATCAACGATCCGAACGGGCCAATTCTCCTGCATGGGCAATACAACCTCTATTTTCAGTTCAACCCCTCGGGAGACCAATGGGGACACATGAGTTGGGGACACGCCGTTTCGACTGACCTGGTGCATTGGAAGCAGTTGCCTGTGGCCATTCCTGAAGGCGACGGGGTGATGATCTTCAGCGGATCGACGGTCGAGGACCGAGATAACACGAGCGGGTTGTGCGGCGAGGCCGGGCATAAGACGCCGGATTGCGTGATCGCGATTTACGCAGGGCATACGGAGACGAAGCAGACGCAGAATCTTGCGGTGAGCCGCGACGGTGGGCAGACTTTTACCAAGTTTCAGGGCAATCCGGTGATCGATGCGGGGCTGAAGGATTTCCGGGATCCGAAGGTTTTCTGGTATCAGCGGACGCAGAGTTGGATTATGGTGGTGGCTTTGCCTGACCAGCACAAGGTGCGGTTTTATCGATCGAAGAACCTGCGGCAGTGGGAGCAGACAGGCGAGTTTGGACCGGCGGGAGCGGTGTCTGGGGTTTGGGAATGCCCGGATCTGATGGAGCTGCCGGTGCGGGTGCCGGCGGGCAAGCATGACGCCATGGGCAAGGTGGATGGAAGCCGATGGGTGCTGAACGTGAATTTGAACCCCGGCGGTCCGCAGGGTGGATCGGCGGACCAGTATTTCGTGGGGCAGTTCGATGGGATGAAGTTTACAGAGGACCATCCAGGCGCCGGAGCTCATTGGGTGGACTGGGGCAAGGACTTCTACGCTTCGACCTCGTTTTCGAACACAGCTGCGGGACAGAACCGCATATGGATTGCGTGGATGAGCAACTGGAACTACGCGAGCAAGCTTCCGGCGCTTCCGGGACGGGGAGAGATGACGGTTCCACGGTTCGTTTATTTGCGCGAACCATCGGGCCGCAGCGCCAGCACTTCATCTCAGGAGCCGTTGCAACTGGTGCAGGAGCCGATACTCTCAACTCCGTCGTTTCAGCCGTCGCAGGCCTTGTTTGGGGCGTCGCCTTACCAGTCCATTGTGCAAGTCAACGAGCAGCTGGCGGCGAAGAAGGTTGCGGGCAGCGCGTATCTGCTGCGGGTGACGCTCGATCCGGGTGACGCGGCCGAGGCGGGAATCCGGTTGCGAAGGAACACGCTCGATCCCAACCGGGCGGCAACGGAAGAGACGATTGTGGGCATCGATCACGCCAGCGGGCGCGTCTTTGTGGATCGGACGCACTCGGGAAGGACGGATTGGTCGCCGGAGTTTGCGGCGCGGATCTCGGCTCCGCTGAAATATCCGCAGGACAATTCTGTCCGGTTAGAGATTGTGGTGGATCACAACTCGATTGAGGTATTCGCCGAGAATGGCGAAACGGTGCTGACCAACCTTGTGTACCCGGCAGCGGAGAGTACGGGAATTTCGTTCTACTCGACGCCGACGCCGCCCGGCGTGGGGCCGGCGCTGGTACGCGGGGTGGAGTTTATTCCGCTGAATTAGCGGGCTGGCGGCGATTGGTGTGGATGCAAAGGTTCGAGCTTTCCTCGCCGATCCGCGATGGGTAGAGGGCTGGTTGTTTCAGAAAAGAAGTCCTGTTTTTCTTCCACGGAAAAAAGAAAAAAGGGGGTTTCTGTAAAGAAATTCCCTGTTTTCATAGAGATAGAAGGAGTCGATCCTTCCAAATTCTAGATAACAAAAGAGTTATTTGCAGAATCTAGACAACAAAGGAGTTACGGGAGTGATTTTGCCACTTTGGAGGCAGAATCCCGTTCCGGGGCCGAATTTGAGGCGTGATCGGTTGCGCGGTTGAATCGGCCAGAGGCTGATGAAAGTTGGACATAAATCCATTGTGCGCGTTTTGCGTTAATTGCATGCAATTCGAAAGTGAGAAGACGAGGAGGGAGGGATCCGTGTTTTCCCATGTCTCCAAAGCGAGACATGGGGCACCCGGTTCAGGGGCGGGTGAAGGGTGTTTTTGCAGGTAGTGCTGGTTACAATCGAATGCCCCCACTCAATACACTGTTATGCCCCCGCATGCTCTGGGCTGGGGCCGACGCCGTCCCCGGATAACGGTACAATGGAACTCCGCCGGGCCGAATGTTTACTGATATATAACTTCCGAGTGGGCAACAATACACCAACAACGAGGATGGCAACCCGCAAACTTCCCAGCGCACTGTCATCCTGAACGCAGTGAAGGATCCGCGGTTGCTTTTTGGAGCTCAATGTGGCGATACTTCCGAGTTGCCGACAAACCGACCGCAATCCACCTGGAGCCCGCTCGATATTGAGAACGTGCGCTAAGATGGTCCAAAATCAAAAGTTGGACTGGATGGAACCGAATGGATTATACGCACACCATGATGTGTGGTTTGCTAGGAGCTGGCCCGGCACTCGCCATCTTCTTTCTCCTCCACGCGAAACGCAGGGCATGGATTCCGCCTCTTGCGTGGTGGCTCTTTCTAGCCTTGGGAACCGTTGTTTTCTTCTATGGGCTGTCTCACTCGACAGTACCATCGTTCTCGCGCCGGATTACGGAGGTGGGCAAGGCTTATGACCATGTGGACCGGGAAATTCATAACGGCTACCATCACAGCACTGTACACGGCTTTCGTTTTGTGCCTGACGGAGGAAACCCCATTAACCTTGAAACTCAAATCATCTTTCCATATTGGAACACTCCCGCAATTTTCGATGGACAATCTTTCCGCGTTGTGTATCTCGACGATGATCAAAGGGCCTTCAAAAACGAAGCGATAGACGTTGAAATCCTATCGGGGAAGTTTGCGGGGTTTCATGACTCTTTCGATGCGCGGCCAGTTGGGAAGTGGCTGGGGATTCCATTTGGTGCTGCTTTGGCTGTCTTTGGATTCGCCGGTCTTAAATACATGAAGGATGATGCCATCGCTGCGGCATCGGACGACGATGATGCGCCCTCGACATGAAAAAATCGTGGGTTACTCCTGTATCACCGGCAACCCGGAAGTAACCCCTCCCTAAAGGAGTAAGGTACGGATTGGCGACCACACTCCCGGAATGTCACTGTAAGAGCCTGTGAGACGCTTGGCGGACTGCAGATGAAGCGCATAAAGGCGAAGTTGGGCAGCAAGAAGAGGTGCACTCTTCAATCGGATGCATCCTCTGTGTCGTGCACCTTTCGGATCCACGGCTCCCCGGGCCTGCTCCGCTCCGCGTACCAGCCCAAGGGCAAGTCTGCCAATTCGCTCAGGCTTCGGTCGTCATCGATTGGATGATGAAAGCAAGAGATAACCGGGCCACCTCCATCGGACATACTGTCGCCAAGGAACTGCCATGCTCCGTCATCGGCGTCGTGAGATACGTATGTGACCGGCTCGGTGCCCTCATGGACTGTCTTCGATAGGTACACACGTGTATGAGGAGGGTCGAGAAACTTCCAATCGAATAGGCTGCTCTTCGGATCTGTTGAGGCCCAAAAATCACTCTCCACGGTGGTCATTTGAGAGTTCGGCTGCATCAAGGGCTGCTGAAATGCTGAATCAAATCCTTCATCCTCGGGAAACCGATTCTTGAGGTCTGGATAGACAGCTTGCAGCACGGGAAAATCAGCGCCCTCGTAATACCAGACTGCCCAGCCCATCAGGTGTTTCGCCCATTTCGAATCCACTGGACGGAACTCGCACTCGACGTCCCCAAGCATATTGCTATGGCGTCCTTGAGTCAGATCGACGCCAGATCGCAAACTGTTTGCGGCTTCGTTCACCAGAACTAAAGCAACATCCTCCTGCAATCCAACCGTGATAATCTCCGGCTTCCCGGACGTGTCAAAGACTCCCACAGAGTACGACCAGCCAGGGCCGGATATAGTGCTTTTGACCTGGACCACCTCGCAGCCGAACTTCTCAATTCGGCCAATTGTTTGTTTGTCAGCCTTGCCGAGTTTCATCGCTCGAAACCGCTGGATACGTACTGTCTCGTATTTCGGGCTTGCTGGACGCATTGTTGGATCTTCTCCTCATGCCTCCCGTAGTTAAGCACAGTTCTGCTGTCAGCCCGCGCCTCTAGATTCACTATCTGACGTAACGCCTGTGTCACCGGCCACTCGTAAATTACTCATGAGTAAACATTCCGGACGCCTCCGGCGTGGATGATGCTGTTCCTTCGCAGATTCATCCACTGGCGGAATTCCGTTGTAGTCGGTGGTGGCATAACTTTACATTGACTGGCGGCATCTCGGTGTATCGGGTGGGGGGGGATTGATTGTATTCGGCAGCTAGTTTGGGTTCATGGTTTCCCACCTTTCCGCGATGAAGCTGCGGAAGGATGGGGCACCCCGATTCGGAGATAACATCGGAGGGATTGGGGGAAACCCCGGTCCTAGATGACGTTCAGAGGGGTTTGTGCTTTCCCATGTCTCCAAAGCGAGACATGGGGCGCCCAGTTCAAGGGCGGGTGAAGGGTGTTTTTCCTGCTGGTTTGGGTTCATGGTTTCCCACCCTTCCGCGATAAGGCTGCGGAAGGATGGGGCACCCAGATTCGGGGATGACATCCGAGAGGGTCGTGCTTTCCCAGCCTCCTCTATGACATCCGCCAGGATAAGGGCCGCTTACTCCTTGACGCGGACCTTTGGCTCAACGGACAAGCCGGGGCGCAGCAGGTGGCTGGGGTCTTCGTGCGCGAGGTCGCTGAAGTCAATGCGCACGGGTACGCGCTGCACCACTTTGACGTAGTTGCCCGTGGCGTTTTCAGGCGGGAAGAGGCTGAGGACTGAGCCGGTGGCTCCGCCGATCTGCGTGACCTTGCCGGTGTAGGTTTTACCAGTGGCGTCTACTTCAATTTCGACGGGCTGGCCAGCGGACATGTGACGGAGTTGGGTTTCTTTGAAGTTGGCGGTGATCCAGAGGCCCTGCAGGGAGACGAGGGTAAGCAGGTTCTGGCCGGATGAGACGTTCTGATTGATTTCAACACTCTTGCGGGTGATGATGCCGTCTTCAGCAGCGGTGATTTTGCAATAGCTGAGGTTGAGCTTTGCCTGGTCGAGCTGTGCCTGGGCCTGCTGAACCTGGGCTTTGGCGGCTTTGGCGCGGGCGGTTTGCACTTCAACCTGCTGCGGGCCGGTTTCGGCGGCTTTGTGCTGGGCCTGGGCCTGGGCTTCGTGATCGTGAGCGGCGCGAACGCCTTCGCCGGCGGCGCGCTCGGCAGCCTGGGCGTTGGCAAGGCCGGCCTTGGCGCCATCGTCAGCGGCAACGGCGGCATCCCACTGCTGCTTGCTGATGACGTCCTTTTCGACGAGGGGCTTGTAGCGGGCCAGGTCAGCATCGGCTTTGACGAGGTTGGCCTGGGCCTGGGCCACGGTGGCATGAGCGCCCTGAAGCTGCTGCTCGGCCTGCTGCACGGTGGCGCGCGCGGCGCTGACATCGGCGTCAGAAGAGTGCAGCGTGCTGCCGGTGTTGATGGAGGTGAGGGGCACGTTGACGTTGGCGACGGCAGCATTGGCCTCGGCAGTGGCGAGGAACGCTTCAGCGTTTTCGACCGCGACCTGGTAGTCGCGCGGATCGAGCTCGGCGATAGTGTCGCCCGCCTTGACCTGCTGGTTCTCTTCCACGTTGACCTTGATCACCTGGCCGGAGATGCGCGAACTGACCTGGATGAGATGGCCGTTCACCTGGGCATCGTCAGTGTCTTCGCTGAAGGTGGAGTGCCACCAGATGGCGCCGGCGACTGCCGCGAGGACGACCAGCACCACGATGATGATGCCCTTGCGCCGGCTCGGCGGGGTGGTCTCTGTCTCTTGAACCGGCTCAGCCGGGGCCGTTGTCGTTGTATCCGCCACGTTTACTTTCCTCCCAAATAGCTTTGGTAACTTTGCCCTGCTCCGAGGGCGCGCGCAAGACTCAGCTTGGCCACATTGTGCCGATAGAGGCTGGACACGTACTGATCGTTGGCCTGGGCTACGGACTGCTCGGCCTGACTGACGGCCAGGTTGTCGCTGACTCCGTTGGCGTAGCGGTCCTGTGCTTCTTTCAATGCTTCGTTGGCCAGATCCACACTGGACTTGGCAACTTCAACCTGTTTTTGTGCGGAGGCAATGTCGAGGAGTGCGTCGCGCACATCGGCATCGACCTGGGCATTTTTATCGCTGAGCTGGGCCTTGGCCACATCGAGCTGCGACTGGGCGACCTGCGCTTCGCCGCGCAGCGCGAACTCGGCGAAGAGCGGGAAGCTGATGGCGCCGGTGAGATCTTCAGTGCCGTGCGAGTGCTTAAGGTTCACGCCGATGTCGCCGTAGTCTCCGTTGAAGGAGAGTGTGGGAAAGCGATCGGCGGTGGCAGCCTTGCGCTGGTCTTCAGAGGCTTTTGTCTGCTCGAGCAGTGCGGCAAGGTCTTTGCGATTGGCGTGGGCCTGGCGAATGGTGGCGTCGACATCGAGCTGATCGAAGGCCGCGTAGGGCGCATGGTCGGTGAGATTGAACGCCTGCGCAAGAGGCAGGCCGATGGTGCGCGCGAGGGCCAGCTTGTCTTTTTCGAGAGCATTTTTGGCGACGATGAGCTGCTGCTCGAGGGTCTGGTAATCGACCTGGGCGCGGAGCACATCAAGTTTGGGGGCAGTGCCGGCGTCGTGGTTGGCGGTGGCCTGATCGAGCGAGACCTTGGAGGTAGTGACCTGGGATTGCACACTATCAATCTGAGTCTGGTCGGCGACGACAAGCAAGTAGGCGTTGCCGACGGTGAGGACGACGAGGTCGCGTGCGTCGGCGGCGCTTAACTGTGCGGCGTTGAAGTTGTGGCGTGAGGCAAGGTAGTTGCGCATGGAAGCCACGTTGACGAGCGACCAACTGAGAGAGCCGCGGAGATCCTGATAGCCGAAGGGCCCGATGATGGTGGGAAAACCGGGGATGCGGAGGCCTTCAGCGGGCAGGTCGGCCTGCATGACGGTGTCTTTGAAGCTGCCGTCGACGGTGGGCAAAAGGGTTTGAAGCTGACTGAGACGCTGGCCGCGCGCGGAGGCGGTCTGAGTGGCGCTGAGGATGACGCCGAGATTATTTTTTAGGCCGCGCTGAATGGCATCGTCGAGAGAGAGATCTACGGGCTGAGCCGAGACGTCACCAGCAGCGACGCTGCCCTGGAAGCTTTGCGCCGAGGGCCCGACGGTTTGGGGCGACTGAAGGCCGAGGGCCTGCTGCGCCCGACCTGGGGCGGGGATCAGCAGAGCGAAGACAATGACCAGAAGGCCCACAACCGGAAGGAAGGCGCTGGGAGAGGCGGTGCTTATTTGTCGAAAACGTAAGGAAATCAAGATTGGTCAGCTCACGTTGAGAGGTGCTTCAGCCTAAAAGTGTTCGCCACTAATGGATGCGAAGGACAGGTGCGAGGGTTCTTTAAGTAGTGTACCGAATTTGTGCTTTAGTTCCTGTGATGTGGAAGGGATTTGGAGGGTTGGCGCGCGTGGGAGGAGATTTTTTGGCGGGGTGGGTGTTTGGGCGCGAAACGGGCATAGCGGTGGAAACAAGCGGGATGGGCGGCGCGCCAACCGCCCACGGAAAACGGAGCTGCGTTTCAGCGAGCTTCCTGGAGAACGTGGGAGGCGAGGGAGCAGAGGCCCTGGCGGAAGAGCTCGCGGAGCGCGTCGGGGGTCCACGCGGAAGCGGCGGGACCGCCGTGCGCTTTGAGCTGGTCGATGGTTTCCTGGGTGGTGAGGCCGGCGACGGCGCGGAGAACGAAGATGGTGCGCACGATGATGGGCAGGCTTTCGAGCCAGTTGCGGACGCGATCGCGATTGGGCCCGGCGATCATGGTTTGGAGTTCCTCGCTGCTGACGCCGGCAGAGTCGAGGTCGTCTTCGTCGATGCAGGAGGAAGCGGGCTGAAGGCCCTGGGGCGGGGCGAGGGAGAGCGGATCGCGTTGAGTGAGCGCATCGAGAGCGGCTGCGCAGAGGGCGCGGCGGCTGCTGTGGCGGGCTTCAACGGGATTCGCACAGGCGGAGATGTCGGCGTTGGCGATGGCTTCTTCGACAAGGCGAATACTCTGTTCGCCTTCGCCAACGAGCATGGACGCGACGGTGTAGAGGGCGGCAGCGATGCGATCGATGAGTTCGTCCATGCCATCGAGGGCTTCGGCCACGGTGGCTTCGTCTTTGGGTTGGCCGTCGAGGAGGCCATGAATGCGCTCGGTAAAAGCCTGGGCACATTCAGGGATGGCTTGATCGGGAATGAGCGTTTGGGTGGGCGTGAGGTCTGCCATGCGGAATGCTCCTTGAAAAGAAGGTGACGCGCCGGAGGCAAAAGCGCAATCGACGTCCTTCCTTATCCTCAACCTGGCGGCGACGGGAGTCAAACCGGGGGCGAGCGGGTTCGAATTGAACTACACGGAGGCGGTGACGAGACGGCCGAGGCCGGGTTCGGGGAGCTTGAGGCCGTCGGCGCGGGAGTGGAAGTAGCGCTCATTGAGATATTTTGAGTCCCATTGGTCGACGTGGAGGAAGCCGGCCTGATGGAGTTCCTGCTGCACCTGATGGGGTGTGAAGAGGAGCTTGAAGGGCTCGCCGGCAGCGGCGACGCGATCGGCGAGGGCTTGCAGAGCCAGCCGATGGAGGGGTGAAAGAACTTCGGGCGAGAGGCCGTAATCGAAGGCGAGA
>Ga0302320_10012770_pt1 | contig 17599 bp, 14 predicted proteins | sample Bog_T0_3_FD_202130 | JGI IMG/M metagenome (GOLD analysis project Ga0302320, IMG submission 202130) | Peat permafrost microbial communities from Stordalen Mire near Abisko, Sweden - Bog_T0_3 | ecosystem: Environmental > Terrestrial > Soil > Wetlands > Peat | place: Sweden: Abisko, Stordalen Mire...
AAACCTTGACAGCCAACTACGCCTTCAACGGTCTGATCGATGAAGTTCAGATTTACAATGCAGCCTTGACCACCGCGCAGGTTCAGGGCATCTACACAGCGGGAGGCGCAGGCGTCTGCCCATAGCGCTTAACCAACTCTACAGACAAATCGGGGACCGCCAAGGCGGTCCCCGATTTGTTTGATGCGCATCTGGCGGGAGCTTACCCCCATGAGCTGGAAAGCGATCAGTACTTGACGATAGCGGTGAAGGAATCGGGCTTGAGGCTGGCGCCGCCGACCAATGCGCCGTCAATCTCTTCTTCGCCGATCAGCGAGGTCGCGTTATCGGGCTTGACGCTGCCGCCATAGAGGATGCGAACGGCCGCGGCCACTTCAGCGCCCAGCAGCTTGGCCACTTCTGCGCGGATGATCTTGTGCGCGTCGACGGCAATCTCTGGCGTTGCTGTCTTGCCGGTGCCGATGGCCCATACCGGCTCATAGGCAATGACAATGGGCTGGGCGGCCTCGGCAGTGATGCCGACAAAAGCGCCTGTGATCTGGGTCTTGAGAACCTCGGCGGTCTTTCCTGCCTCGCGCTCGGCCAGCACTTCGCCAACGCAGACGATTGGAACAACGCCATGCTTCAACGCGGCATGAAGCTTCTTGTTGACAATCTCATCGGTCTCCGCAAAATACTGGCGGCGCTCGGAGTGGCCAATCAGGGTGTGCGTTCCGCCCACGGCCTGAAGCTGGTTCAGCGAGGTCTCGCCGGTGTAGGCGCCTTCCTCGGCAAAGTGAATATTCTGCGCGCCCACGGCCACATTCGACCCCTTGGCGGCTTCAATCACGGTTGGCAGCAGCACGGGCGAGGGAAAAAGCGCGATCTCGTCGCGCGTGTGACCCGCAACGAGGGGCAAAAAGGCATCAACGAAGGCCTTGGCTTCAGCAGGCGTTTTATACATCTTCCAATTGGCGGCAATCAGGGCTTTACGAGACATTTTTCTTGAACTCCTCGCTTTCATTCTATTCGATGGGATTCTGAGGGTTGGGTGACGGAGAGCACAGCAAAGCGGATAAGACGCTTTTAACTAGATACCAAGAAGCGACTTCAAGGAGCGGACGCGATCCCGGGCAACGGGAATCTGCGTATGCTGGGCGTCTTTGAGCGATAGGATCACTTTGCCCGCAAACCAGGAGTTTACCTCGTGGATCCAATTGACATTCACCAATACGGACCGGTGAACGCGCAGAAACTGCGCAGGGTCAAGCCGTCTCTCAAGTTCGGCGATAGACAGATCGACGCTATGCTTGCGCCCGTCTACCAATGCAAAAGTGAGCTTGTCTTGAGCAATGAAATGAGTAACCGCGTCAAGGTCCAGAAACGAAATGCGCTCCCCTACGCGAGAGGCAATTCGGCGCGGATGGCTGGCCTGCGCACCGTACAGGGATGCTGCCAATTCTTTAAGCAGCGCCGGCAGTGCCGGACTCTTCTGCCAATCCTGCTGGGCGGTGGGGCGCAGCCGTTCAAGTTTCTTGAGGGCGCGCGCCAATTGCTCGGGCTCGATTGGCTTGACCAGGTAATCGATCGAGTTGACCTCAAAGGCCTTGAGCGCATATTCGTCGTAAGCGGTGGTGAAGATCACAAAGGGCTGGCGGTCAAGTCTCGATAGTAATTCAAAGCCGTTCATGCCAGGCATTTGAATATCGAGAAAGACAACATCGATGTTCTTGCCGGATTCGCCATTCAGGAAATCAAGAGCCTCTGCCGGATCGATGGAGCTTGCTGCGATCGAGATGCCGCCGGCGTTGGCCAGAAGGCGCTTGAGGCGCTCGATGGCCAGTGGTTCGTCATCCACGAGATATGCGTTAAGCTGGTCGGCGTACATGAATATTTCCATTATGCGGGAAATGAGAGATGGACTGTTGCTTTTTCTTCTTCACGAGTCACTTCGAGATGGCCGTCGGCGCCAAAAAGAAGATCGAGGCGTCCGATTAGATTGCCCAGTCCGTGCTCGGGAGTAATGTCATCGAGTGAAAATCCGGGGCCGTCGTCGATAACAACCAGGCGAAGACGATTGGAGTTCATGGTTGCGCCTATTTCAATTGTGGCGCCTTGTTGCCGCTGAGAAACTACATGCTTTACAGAGTTTTCAACCAGTGATTGCAGGGCGAGTGGAGGCACTTTGATGTCGTCGAGCGCTGTAGGCACATTGATTTCATAGCGCAGGCGTTGACCGAAACGGGTCTTCTCGATCTCAAGATAGTCGCGAACGATTTTGATCTCCTGGCCAAGCGGAACCAACCCGCTGCGATTGGCTTTGAGAGAGAAGCGAAGCAAGGAGGCGAGTTTGCCGACTGTATCTTCGGCTAACTGCGGATCTCTGGGGATAAGCGCTGCAATGGAATTCAGAGTATTAAAAAGAAAATGCGGATGAATGCGGGATTCAAGAGCCGAAAGTTGGGCTTCAGCAAGCAGTTTGTAAGCGCGCTCCTGTTCAAGTTGCCTGGTTCGCAATTCCAGCTTGGCAGCCTGAAGCCTATATCGAAGCGTCTCATAGGTGGCAATGGTGAGGCCGATCATTACTGACATGACAATTGCAAAAAAGATATTGGATCGTAATTCGATCCAATATCTGGCAGGTGGAATGATACCGACGATTATGAAAATAAGGACAGCGGCAAGACTGCCTGCGACTGCCGTGCAGACTTGAGCCGCGGCATACATGAGTACAACTAAACGGGGAAATCTCTCGCCAAATCGAGCGCCAATCCAGTTCAGAACGAACATGGAAGGCAGGGCAATCATTGCAGAGTAGATAAAGGCGGCCACAAAATGGACGATTCCCAGCGATAGCCGCATGATTCCCAATGAGAGCAGGAGCACGACAATCAGCAGCGTACTGCCGCAGATGAAGCCCGCGACTCTGAGTGCGATAGACGCGTAGCTTCGCGTCCGCACGGGACTTGCGGCAACTTCGATATTGGCTGGAATGTTCTCGCAAATCATAACTGAAATCTAACTCCTATCGAGGTAGCTACGGAGTAAGGAGTAGCTCCAAAGTCCGAAGCCCTGCTTCCGTGCGGTACTTCCAGGTGCAGATAAGAAGAAAAGTGATTGCCTAATCTGCGGTTGGCGTCAAGGATGCCGGTATAACTGCGGTCGTTCAAGTTATCGACAATCTCAACGGACAGATCCCATTGCTTCCAGCCGGGCAGCTCGCGCAGGCGCGACTTGCCTGCATAGATAAATCCATAATTCTGGCGGCCGGCGGTTGGCGCAATGGTCATATCTCGATAGTACGGGATATTGGGCGGTGTGTAGAACTCGCCGATGAAGGATACGCCGGATGTGGTAGTGTATTTTCCGCCCAATAAAATCGCTTCGTGCTCGCGCCATGCGGCCTCGCCGTGCAACTCCCAGGCCTGGCCAATGACACGGGTGAAAGTGAGGCCGCCAAAGGCGTCTCCGCCGCGATCATTGCCGACGATCAGCGAAGTATCGAATCCATGCACCAGAATGTTATACCGGAAAGCAGTCGTGTCGCGCAGATTCGATCCTGTAGGTGCCAGCGCCGAGGTGGACCAGACCAGCGAGAATGCGTGCGGGCCGCGGACATAATCCAATTTGGCCATGTCACGGCCCTGATTTAGATTCAACCGGTCGGTTGGATTGGTGGGATTGCGAGGCGGATCAAGGACGCCGGCGGGACTGAATGCATAGCCGGTTCCCCAGCGCACAATTCTTCTGCCTAGCATGAAATCGAAATCGCCGGCGGAAAGGCCTGCATAAGTTTCTTTAACGCGGAATTGGGTGTGCGTTCCGGTATACGGCTCAAGCGCGGCATCAAGGGCTGTAACTACCGCAGGGTCGTTCATCGGAGGATTAAAGTCCGCGGCGGAAAGGCCGTGGAAGGTTTCAGTTACACCGACCGCGCTTGATGCGAGGCTCCAGCGAGAGTGGTACCGCAGAGTAAAGGATGGTTCAAGAAGTAGCTGGTTTTGCAGCAAAATGACAGAAGGATCTTTGAGCATAGTCGCCGCAATTGGCAACAGCGGGCGAAGGTCGCTATCGAATGTTGCATCGTCGATAGCGGAAAAGGCGTACCGGAAATCGTGACGAGGCTCGAGCGAAGGGGCATCCTGCGCGATCACTGAGAATCTCCCAGCTAAAAGTGCGAGAACAATCGAGATTGCGAATCGCGGTATCATGTGATTCAAAAGCGGTCCGTCCGGCCCTGGTAAAAGAGCTTGTCGGGCAATTCGCGCGGAGCGATACCGGAGTATTCAAGAACACTGCGCGAGTTATGCCGAATCTCGTCGTAGAGGGTCCAGCGGCGAAGTTGAGCCGTTCCGCCAACCGACACGTACTCATCAAAGGAGGCTGATTTAATGTGTTTTCCCGAGGTAAGATAGAACTCGGCTCTCACCGGACGTGCGTCCTCAACACGCAGCCAGTAAAGAACGCGCTGATAGGTCGAGCCTTTGCGCTTGGCGGTGAGATCGAGAACGTAGCAGTTTTGATTGCCGAGTTTTTCTGAGCGGAGATAGACGGCCGAGTAGTCGATGGCAAAGTTAGTGCGGGCCACGTCGCCGTTGGAGGCATCGCCGTTGAGGCGTTCAAGCGGCGTGATACGGATAGGGCGGCTCGTGTCGGGGAGATAGACCCACATATCGTCGCCCAGCATGAGCAGGTGCTGGCCTTTTTCGCGGGGACTTAGAAACTCGACATAGGTCTTCTCCGTTCCTTTTTGCGAGACTTCATAGAGCTTGTCCTCGTCCGGTTTTCCGGATTCGAAGTGAGTGATCTTGACCCGCAACACATAGGATGGCCAGCCGTTGCGATACGAGTCGGAGTGCTTGAGGAGGGCCTCGGCGTCGGGCGTTGCGGCGCGGCAAACCAATACACACGTGAGCAAAAGACCGATGAGAAGGACAAGCAAGAAGGTTCGAAGTACGCAGTTGATGTTAGACATGGGAAAGAGCCTCCGCAATTCTCAGCCGGGATGCGCGGATCGCCGGTAAAATGGATGCGAGAGCCAGGCTGACGATGACCAGTAGTGAAGAGCCGATCATGAGACTTGGCACGTGAAGAACCTTGAAGGGCATAGGAACAGTGTTGCCGGGCGGTGGCGGAAGATGAATGCCAGAGTGGTTCAAAAGAAAACCCAAGAGATTGCCAGCCACCAGGCCGACGGCGGCTCCGAGGATGCCGATCAGCGTAGCTTCAAGCATAAACAGCGCCACAATCCATGCGCCAGGCGTACCCATGGCTAGCATTGTTCCGATCTCGCGGGTGCGCTCGAACATGGTCATCAGCAAGGTATTCACGCTTGACATAAGTACCATAAAGAAGACAATAACTCCCAGAAAAATAAAGATCATGCTGAAGAGCGAGCGAACCTGCTTGTAATAAGTGGCCAGTTCAATCCATTTCTTGAGAACTAACTTCTGAGGCAGGTTGAGCAGGCGAGGAGTTAGTTCGGTTGCGACCATGTCAGTGTTGTCAGTATTGTCAAGGCCGACGACGAGGTTGGTAACCCGGTCGCTTTGCAGCAGGCGCTGGGCGGCGGGCAGAGTGATGCGAAGAGAGCGGGCATCCATTTCAGCGATGCCGGAGTGGACAATGCCAACGATCTGAACATCGACGCCGTTGAGAGCGCCGTCGGAGGTCATGGCAAGCAGCGTCAACCCATCGCCAACTTTGACGTTCATCGACTTGGCAAGGCCTGTGCCGATGAGCGCTTCCACCTCGCCTCCAGGCTTGCTGTCCAGATCGTTTCCGGAAGCGAAACGGGTTGTGAATCCCAGGCTGTTTTCGGCGGCTGGATCGACGGCGCTGCCCATGAAGACCGAGGATTTGTCACCGTTCGAAACCATGCCGTAGAAGTCGATGCGGGGAGCGACGCCACGCACGTGGCTGCCAGTCTTGAGCGTCGCCGCCACCTGACGCCAGTTATCGATGCCCGTGTCGAGAACGCGCACTTCGTCGCGGTTGAAGTGATCGGCGCTGAATACTTGCAAATGCCCCAGGCCGCCATTGATGGTGCTTTCGCGAAGTCCCCAGAACATGAACGAGAAGAAGCCGCCCACAAGAAGCAGTCCGGCAACACCTCCGCCAACCATGAAGAGAGTCATCATGGTGCGACGGCGGTTGCGGAAAACGTTGCGAAAGGCGAGAAGAAGAAACTTAGCCACGGCTGCCTCCTTGCAATTGATCGGAAATCACTTCGCCATCGCAGAGACGGACGATGCGCTCGGTGTGTTCGAGCAGGCGGGCGTCGTGTGTGGAGAAGATGAAGGTGAGGCCGAGACGGCGGTTGAGGCCATGCATCAGGTCGATGAGCTGGGTGGCGTTGTGAGTATCGAGATTGGCGGTGGGCTCGTCGGCCAGCACCAGCGCGGGGCGATGCACGATGGCGCGGGCCACGGCAACGCGCTGGCGTTCGCCGCCGGAGAGCAGGTCGGGACGCTGGTTGGCGCGGGCAGAGAGGCCGACACTTTCCAGAGCCTCGACAACGCGCTGGCGGCGTTCGCTGCTGCTGACGCCCTGAATCAACAGCGGATACTCGACATTCTCGGCGGCGGTAAAAACGGGGATGAGATTGAAGGTCTGGAAGACGAAGCCGATCTTCTCACGGCGGAGCGAACTCATGCCTTTGGGCTTGAGCGTAGAGGTATCGACGCCATCGACCAGGATGCGCCCGGTGGTGGGCCGATCGATGCATCCGATCAGGTTCAGCAGTGTGGTTTTGCCGCTTCCGCTGGGACCGGAGATGGCAAGGAACTCGCCGGCAGTGACGCGCAGTGTGGTGTGCGAAAGGGCCCTGACAAAGCTTTGGGATGGATGATGGGCTGAACTCGTGTCCAGCGGAAAGCTTCGGCTGACTGCTTCGACGTTGACAATTTCTTCCATGGGCCGTGTCCTTCCGTATATTTTGCTCTGATCGGAAGATAGGCGGAAGGAGTTCAATCGGGCGAGAGAATCCCGACGAGGGGTCGAAAAAGCGGATGAATGGTTGGAATGGAAGGATGAAACGGACAAGAAGACAGCGAGGAAAGTATGGAAATAGCGGCACGTGCGAACCCCGCCCGCTCCAAAATCGATTTATCCCATCCATTCCGTAAAAAAATTCGAAATGGGTGGGGTGCCCAATTACATTGCAACTATGAGCTTAATCAATAGGTCAACCTGAGAATGGCAGTCAACCTATTTCCATGGTGCCGATCGGGATTGGCTGGCAACATCCTTGTGTGGCGCGGCCCACAATTGATAACTGTTGAAGAGGAGTTGACCACCCAGGACGAGCAGCCAAATCCAGAGTGCAAAGCGCAATTGACGGCGCGGAATACGAGTGCTGAAAATGGTTCCGAAGATGGCTCCTACGGCGCCGCCTACAATAAGGTGCATCAGCAAAACAGGGTTGGATGCGTGCGAGAACCAATGTGCGCCGCTTCCAATCAGCGAAATGACAAAGCCGAAGGCGATGTCGGTGCCGACAACTTGAGCGGGCTCCAGAGAGGTGAGGCTAAGCAACGCGGCAGAGCCCAGCGCACCGGCTCCAGCCGAAGAAAAGCCGACCTCGGCGCCCACCGGAAGCATCAGCCATGAGAGCAGCGAAGTGCGATCCGGAGCAAGGGGTTTCTTTGCGATTGGGCGGAAGAAAAAGAAGATCTGCCAACTGGCAGTGCTCACCAGAATCAGCCCTAGAATTGCGTTGAGGAGGCTCTGCGAGCCCGCGTTCACAAGGTGCTTGAGAAACAGTGAACCGACAACGACGCCGGGAACACCGCCGAGCAGCATGAAGCCAAGAGTCCGCCAGGCCACGTTGCGGCGAGCGATTTGCGCCGGCACCAGAATCAGTTTGACCGCAGTGGCGAACATGAGGCCGATACCGACGGCAACCGGCGCGGGTACGCCGAGAAATAGAACGAGAACAGGCACAGTGACAGTGCCCGCGCCGACCCCGGTAAGAGCGATAAATAATGCGATGACAAAACCAAGGATGTACTGCATTCCACTCCTTATTGCGACGGTGCCGCTTCGATGTGAATGCCGCATTCAACCTTGCGGCCGGCCCAGCGCCCGGAACGCGGATCGTTGGGATCGAGTGGAAGCGTGGTACATGGTTCGCAACCAATGGATGAGTAGCCGCGCTCATAGAGCGGCAGCAGTGGAATGGAAAGCTCTTCGCAGGCATACCAAACGTCGCGCGTCGTCCAGGCGGCCAGAGGCGCCAGCTTCAGAATCTGCTTGCCGCCGGGAAGCGTGAAAAGCGCGGTTTCATCAAGTCCAGTACGGCTCTTTGCCTGCTCTCTCCTCATGCCGGTAATCCAGACACGGTACGCGGCGACGGCTTTGAATAACGGCTCGACCTTGCGTAGCTTGCAGCATTGGTCAGGCGCGGATTGGTAGAGGAGGCCGTGCTCAGCCTCCTGTTCGGCAACAGTATGCGCGGGCAGTAGGTTAATCAGATTCAGTTGCCATTCGCCGGCGATGCGATCCCGATAGGCGTATGTTTCCGCAAAGTGATAGCCGGTGTCGAGAAAAAGGATGGGAATCTTTGCATCGAGTTCGACGGCCAGTTTCGCAAGCAGAACGTCTTCGGCCTGAAAGCTGCATGTTAGGCAGACATCATGGTCGCCGGAGATTTCACGGGCCAGGAATGCGCGTACTTGGTCGAGTTTGGTTTGCACTTGCTCGTGAATTTCCGTGGTGCTCATTGCCTGCGTCCTTTCAAAACATCCAGCCAGCTCAAGTCGCCTTAAATGACCCAATCCGCGCTTCCAGACGAAAGAAGAATCTCGCTTCTCACTAACAGCTCATTCACGGCTGCAACGACTGCGGCCGGATCCTTCACGTCGATTGCGATTCGCTCGCCTTCGGCTTGCGCGGTCAGCCTCTGCTCGCCGGTCAGGTTGACGACCAGCGCGATCATGCCGGAGAGAATCTTGGACCGGATCAGGTGATTCACCGTGACGGCATCGATTCCAGAGTCAAGGTCCAGGCGGGCAGTGACGGCTCCGCGCACAAAGAGCGAACGCTCGATGCGATCAATCAATTCAACCGGGCCCGTCAATTCAAGAACGCCGCCGCGGTGCCCCCAGCGCGCTGCTTTTTCGTCCGCCGTCACCGGACCTGAGTTTGAAGCGGCAGCTCCAACGGCCTCGGTAATCATGCCCGCGGCGACGGTGCTATTGGTCTCGGCGTCAATCAGAATGAATGCGCCGGTGGAGCGATTCTCGCCATAACGGTCCACAGCAATGGGCCGCGGCAGGTCGATGTTGACAACGCCGATGCCGTTCATCTCCAGCGTATCGGCTGGCTCATGCGCCAAGGTTCCGATGTTGGTGCGATGCTCCAGCGATGAAATGAAGGCTGGCACGGTCTGGCTGGTGTGCTTGAGCAGATAGCGTCGATTGCGCACCAGCGGCCGTTGATCCATCCAGACAAGCGCTGCGCGAAGGTTCTTGGCAACAGTGGCCTGAGCGCTGTTGGAGACGATCAAATCCCCGCGGCTGATGTCGAGTTCGCGATCCAGAACCAGCGTGACGGAAAGTGGCGCGTGTGCCTGGGCAAGATCTCCGTCATAAGTGACAATGCGCGCGACTTCTGCTGCTCTTCCTGATGGAAGCACGGTAATTTTGTCGCCCGGAGCAATGGTTCCTGAAGCAATCTGCCCGGCAAATCCGCGAAAGGTGTGGTCTGGACGCAAAACCCGCTGCACTGGAAATCGGAATGGTTCGGTGCGCGTATCCAGCGAGGACGGCAGCGACTCCAGCAGCTCAAGCAGTGACGGGCCGCCATACCACGCCATCGATTGCGAGCGGTGAACAATGTTATCTCCGGCCAGAGCGCTGACTGGGACAAAGATGGACTCGACAGGGTTGCCGGTATCTTCCGCGATCTGATCGAGGACAGATGTAAAATCCCGCTCGATGGCTCTGAAGGCGGCCTCGTCGTAGCCGATCAGATCCATCTTGTTGACCGCGACAATCACGTTGCGCACCCGCAGCAGCGATGCAATGTAAGCGTGGCGGCGCGATTGAATCAAGACGCCTTTGCTGGCATCGATCAGCACCACCGCGGCATCGGCGGTTGACGCTCCGGTAGTCATATTGCGCGTGTACTGCTCGTGGCCGGGCGTGTCGGCGATGATGAATTTGCGCCGCGCGGTGGCAAAGTAGCGGTACGCGACATCAATCGTAATGCCCTGTTCCCGCTCGGCCCTCAGACCGTCGGTGAGCAAGGCGAAGTCGATCTGGCCGGGAGCTGTCGTGCCTTTGCCCTCAATCGAGTGGACCTGATCTTCGTAGACCGATTGCGTGTCATAGAGCAGACGGCCAATGAGCGTGGACTTTCCATCGTCCACGCTACCCGCGGTCGAGAAGCGAAGCAGATCCTTTTCGCGCTCCTCGGCCAGAAACTCACCCACTGAAAATGGTTGTGCCGCGAGAGTTGCCATTTAGAAGTAGCCCTCCCGTTTTTTGATTTCCATGGACCCTTCCTGGTCGTGATCGATGGCTCGATTGGCGCGCTCTGAGACGCGGAAGTTCACAAGTTCGGCAATGATGGCCGGGATTGTCTCCGCGTCCGAGCGAATCGCCCCGGTGCAAGGGCTGCATCCCAGTGAGCGAAGGCGCGACTTGACGAGTTGGGGCTGCTCACCGAGGCGGGCAACGAAACTCTGCTCGATAGGCAGAAGCGCTTCGCCACGCACGTACATCGGCCGCTCCTTGGCAAAGTAAAGATCGACCACTGGAATCTTTTCTTCGTGGATATACTGCCAGACATCCATCTCCGTCCAGTTGGAGAGCGGAAAGACGCGAATGCTCTCGCCGGGATGAACGCGGGCGTTGTAAAGATTCCAAAGCTCGGGGCGCTGGTTCTTGGGATCCCATTGGCCGGCGCTGTCGCGGAAGGAATAGATGCGCTCCTTGGCGCGGGATTTCTCCTCATCCCGGCGCGCGCCGCCAAAGGCCGCATCGAATTTGTAGTGGCGCAGCGCATCCAGCAGTGCCTGCGTCTTCAGCAGTCCGCAGCAGCGTTTGGTATCCAGTGCAATTGGGTTGGTTCCATTGGCTATCGCGGCTTCATTGCGCCAGACCAGAAGCTCCGCGCCCACTGAGCGGGCCATCTCATCGCGGAAGGTCAGCATCTCGGCGAATTTGAAGCCGGTGTCCACATGCAGAAGAGGGAAGGGAATCGGCGCGGGATAAAAGGCCTTCTGCGCCAGCCGCAGCATCACCGAGGAATCCTTGCCGACGGAATAGAGCATTACGGGCCGCTCGAACTCCGACGCCACCTCGCGCAGAATGTGAATGCTCTCGGCCTCAAGCAGCTTCAGATGACTCAAGCGTCGCGGGGCGGAGAGGCCCTCGGAGGGTGATGGAGGGGATAGCGTTGCGGCAACCGGCATTGAGACCTCTTTCAGTTTGGGGAGTTTGCTGAAGGCCAATGCGGGGATTGCGCACACCGGCTATTCAGCTACGGGGTGCGTCTTCTGATGAATTGCAAAAGGGAAATCAGAGACTAGTTCATACACCCGTCGAGATTGTTCGACAGGCAACAACAAGAGCGTCTTTGGGAGGCGCGAACCATGCGTGGTTTCATAGTAGCAAAACGGCGAATTAAGTACAACTGAAACCCGGGGCGAACCGAGACATGCCACATCCGCTTCTCGCTTGACAATCGCAACGGAGGCGGAATAGCCTCTTATCCGCCAGGGATGTATTTATGCCGGATGCCGAAAGACGGCACGGCTTTAATTCGCAAGGCAATTTTAAGGCTCATTCCGGTCCACATCCTATCCATCCTACTCCCGCTCCAGGGATCTCCCAGTCTCCAAAATCGTCCAATTGAAGAAAGGAATACCATGCAATTGAATCCCCCTGTTTGCCCTTCAAATCACTTGTCGGGCATCTATTCGCGCGTGGCCGGGTGCTTGACAGTACTCGCGGCTCTGCTTCTAACCCTCTTCGCGCCGAGCGCCGTTGCGGCGCCAACCGCGTGCAACATCCTGTACACGATACAGCCGCAAAACTCAAGCGCATTCGGCGCTGCCATAACGATCCAGAACACGGGCACGACCGCAATCACCAACTGGTCGCTGACCTGGGCCTTCGCCAGCGGGCAGACGATCTCGTCGCTCTGGAACGGCATTGAAAGCCAGAGCGGCGCGAATGTAACCGTAACTAATCAAAGTTACAACGGCGGCATTGCGGCTAGCAGCAGTTTGACAGGCATAGGTTTCAACGGCACCTGGAACGGGAGCACCAACGCCGTGCCAACGGCCTTCTCGCTGAGCGGAACTGCCTGTTCCGTCAACGGCGTTGCGCCGAGCGGCGGGGGCAGCTTCTCGCTGAAGCCTTCAGCGACCGCTCTGTCGATCGTCCAAGGCGCGACCGGCACCGATACGATTACAGTTACAGATGTAAGCCCGTTCGCAGGCAGCGTAACATTGGCCGCCAGCGGCCTGCCCGCCGGCGTCACTGCCACGTTCGGTACCAATCCGACTACCGCGACCAGCGTGATTACGTTCACGGCTAGCAGTTCGGCTACGGCTGGAAGTTCGACGGTCACCATCACCGGAACCTCCGGTACGCTGAGTGCGACGACTTCCATCGCCCTCACGGTTACCGCGAAGCCGGGCTTCACGCTTACTCCGGCCGCGGCAACTGAGTCGCTCGCTCCGAGCGGCAGCGTCACCGACGCCATCACGGTTACAGACACCGGCGGCTTTACCGGCACCGTCACCCTGACCGCAACCAGCTCAAACAGCGGAATTACGGTCACGGTCAGCGGCGCCACACTGACCATCAAGGCCAGCAGTACGGCCACCGGGACAGGCACCATCACCGTCACTGGAACATCGGGCACCACCACCTCTACCACCACGATTGCCGTGACGATCACTACCGCGGGCAGTTTCGCTCTTTCGCGCTCGGCGGCCACTTTGTCGATCACTCAGGGCGCCACCGGGACCGACACCATCACCGTGACCGATGTCAGCCCGTTCACCGGAAGCGTAACGCTTGCTGCAACTGGCCTGCCGACCGGAGTTACTGTGGCCTACGGGACCAATCCGACCGCGACAACCAGTGTGCTCACGTTCACGGTTGCCAGCACAGCCGTCGCAGCAACGAGCACAATCACCATTACCGGAACCTCCGGCACGCTGGGCGCCACCACGACCATCGCCCTCACCGTTACCACCAAGCCGGGCTTCACGCTGACTCCGGCCGCATCCACGGAGAGCATTGCTCAGAGCGCCAGCGTCACCGACGCCATCACGATCACTGACTCCGGCGGCTTTACCGGCACGGTGACTCTAACTGCCGCCAGCTCCAACAGTGGAGTTACGGTCACGATCAGCGGCACCACGCTGACTCTGAAGGCCAGCAGCACGGCCAGCGGAACAGGCACCATCACCGTTACCGGAACCTCCGGCGCGTTGACTGCGACCACCACGATCGCGCTTACAGTAACGACGGCGTCAAAGGGCAGCTTTACTCTTTCGTCTTCGCTTTCCCTGATCACCATCGTCGCCGGCTCGACGGCAACCGACACCGTCCTTGTGACTCCGGTGAGCGGATTTACCGGCAGCGTAAGCTTAGCTGTCTCCGGTTTACCCAGTGGCGTGACCGCTTCGTGGAGCGCCAATCCAGCCACGGCTTCAAGCACTCTGACCCTGACTGCCAGCAGCACGACCGCGCTCGGCACTTACAATATTTCGATCACCGGCACATCCGGCACACTTTCGCAGACTGTGGGTCTGGAGCTGGCGGTCACCAACGCGACGGCAATCAGCTTTACGCTGTCGGTAGCATCGACAACGCTAAACGTACAGCAGAACTCCGGCATCGCCGACATCGTCACGGTCAACGACTTTAACGGATTCACCGGGACCGTGGGATTCAACCTCAGCGGATTGCCGTCCGGCGTAACGCCCAACTTCAATCCGAGTACGACGGCCACAACAACACTGCTGTCGCTGGCCGTGGGAACGGCGGTGACGCCCGGCTCCTATACGGTGACAATTGAGGGAACCTCAGGCACCTTTGCGGCTGGTGTCAACTTCACGCTCAACGTGAGCGCGGGATCGCCGCTGAACATCGCCTGGGTCAGTCCCATCTCAGCCATCGCCGGGAGCACAGTGACTATCCTGCCGGGCGGCGGCGGCAACTCGTTTGGCGCAACGCAAGGCTCGAGCGCGATTTACTTCGGCTCAACCGCGGCGACGGTAACATCGTGGGCGGTCAACTCGATCCAAGCCACCGTTCCAAGTCTGGCGGCTGGAACAGTCAACGTGACCGCGGTTGTGAACGGCGTCACCAGCAACGCGGTGCCGTTTGTCATCGCCGCGACGACGCCATCTCCGACCATCTATAACGGCAACGCTACTCACTTTGGCGGCACTGGTACCTCGGCGGGCGGCTGCGGCGTCCCGGGGAACATTCAGGACACGCAGAATTACGTTGCTCTGAACGTGCAAAACGATCCGGGCAACTACACGCTGAATCTGACCAGGCCCATCGTTGCGCCGTATTTAAGCGACATTGGCGTGTGGAACAACGGCCTGAACTGCGGGCGCTACCTGCATGTCAAGCTGGGCAACGCCTGCGAGGGCACAAACGACGGCACGGCCGACGAACCTTTCTGCCGCGACGCAGCCGATTGGGTCGCGGATCAGTTCAACGGCGCCGAGCTGGACATGGTGGTGCAAGATAGCTGCCAGGACGGCAACTCCTGGTGCCGCGACGATCCATATCATCTTGATCTCAATCAGAACGTGATTGACGACTTTGTGCTGAACGGCACAGCGGTCGGCGATTTGTTCGAGAACTGGAGCAACCGGCAACTGATCTGGTACTTCGAGGCGGCGCCCAACTACACGGGCGACATAAACATCTATGTGAATCAAGGCTCGGGGGCGTACGCCACCCAGGTAATCTTGACCCACCTTCAGAACGGCCTGCACGGCGTGAATTACTACGTCAATGGCGCCTGGGCGCCGGGCACAATGGTCTCCGACAACGGCAGCGTCTACACGATTCTGCCCACCGTCACGGCCGGCAATCAGTATCAGATTCAGGTTTTGGATGTCAGCGGCGCACTCATCAACAGCGGGCGCATTTACTCATTTACGTTACCGAGCAGTTGCGGCACCAACTGCAGCAGCGTCACGCAGGTGACCTATACCACCTCCAACTAAGCCATTGGCGGATAGAGTTTGTCGAGTCGCGGGGTTGCCCCTGGTCTGGATTTTCAGGCCTGGGGCAACCCGCACAGTAGGCTGCAAAACAAAATTCGAGTAACCTAAGAAGCGTCAGGGCACGACACTTCAAAGTGCCCTCAAGGTGAACGAAACAAATAGCTTACTAAATGTCCTTTACGAATTGTGCTAAAAGTGTGCTTTGCGCGATTCGAGAGGGACTATGAACGCGCCAATCATTACGATTTTCGTTCGTCACGCTGAAGGATGCAAGTACGCCGGGGATGAATTCTCCAAGCGGTGCCAATGTCGCAAGCACCTCCGTTGGACCCTCAACGGCAAACAGTACCGGCGGCAAGCCGGGACGCGCTCATGGGCGGACGCTGAGCAAGCAAAGAGGGCCGTGGAAGATCAGCTCAGCGGCAAGCCCGTGGCCGCGCCGGACGCGCCCCGCCTGATAGAAGAGGCCGTCCGGTTATTCAACCAAGACAAGGCCGTCCAAGGGGTCACTCCCGGCGTCCGGGCACGGTACAAAGGCGAATTGCAGAGCTTCCAAACGTACTGTGAATCTGCCGGGGTCATTACAATCCAGGGCGTCACGCGGGAGCTGCTAACGGGCTTTGTCGCGACTTGGGAAACCAAGTACCGCTCACAGACTCAATACTCCGCCCGCGCCCGCCTTGGCAGCTTTCTCCGCTATTGCTTTGAGTCGCAATGGATAGCCCGGATTCCAAGTCTGCCCCGCATTGTCATTGACGCCGCTCCCACCATGCCCCTATCCGCCGGGGAGTTTACGGCGCTCATGGCCGCCGCCAATGACGCCCGCCTCCGGGCCGTCTTGCTACTGATGCGTTACAGCGGCTTGGCTATCCGGGACGCTGTATGCCTAATCAGAAACAACCCTTCGGCTATGCAGCCCTGGGTACGATTTGGACATCGAAGCCGAGATTTTCCAGTCGGTTGACCAGCCTCATGATGTGTTTGGTCTTTGCTTGTTGATCGAAGTGGTTTGGGCCGAGATCCTGATAGCAACTGCCGTTTTTGAGCATGTGGTAGACGGTGGTCAGAAGCGAGGCGGCCACGGCGCAGATGGCTTTCTTCGCGCCGCGACGTGCGCGCAGGCGGTGGTATTGGGCCTGAAAATAGCTGTTTTTGGTGCGCGCGGCCGCCCAGGCACACTGCACCAGTGTCGTTTTCAGCCAGGGTGCGCCTTTCTTCATGTGCGTGGCGTGGCGCTTGCCGGCGCTTGCGTCGTTGCGCGGGCATAGGCCGGCCCAACTGATCAGGTGGCCGGAAGTCTCAAAGCGGTTCATTTCGAGCCCGATCTCGCTCAAGATGATGCGGGCCGAGAGCTGGCTGATACCGGGGATTTCGGTCAGCAGTTGGGCGGCTGGGCGAAAGGTGTCGAGGTTGCCCTCGACCTCCTTGTCGATGCTCGCAAGGGCTGCATCGATGGCGCTGATCTGGTCGAGGTGAAGCTTGAGCAGGAAGCGGTGATGCCGGGTCACGCGACCGCGCAGAGCCGCCTCCAACTCATCCGTCGAGGCGTGGATGCGCCGGTGGGCCAGCGTGGCCAGGGCCTGTGGAACGGTCTCGCCCGCGATCAAGGCTGCGAGAATGCGGCGGCCGGAGAGGCCGAGGATGTCCGTGACCACGCAGTCCAGCTTGATGTTGGCGTCTTCCAGCGCCTTCTGGATGCGCTGTGTGTGGCTGGACCGCTCGCGCACCAACTGCTTGCGCGTACGCAGCAGGTCGCGCATCTGCTGGGTTGGCTCGTCGGGCACAAAGCTGGCGCGGATCAGCCCATGCGCCATTAGGTCCGCGAGCCACTCGGCGTCCTTGACGTCGGTCTTGCGCCCCGGAACGTTCTTCACGTGCGCGGCGTTGGCCAGTACGAGCTGAAAATCGCCGTCGGCGAGGATGTGCCAGACCGGCTTCCAGTAGACGCCGGTGGCCTCCATGGCGATGTGGGTGATCTGCTCGGTCGCCAGCCAGACTGACAGATCGAGTAAGGCTGCGGTGTGGGCGGCGAAGGTGCGGACCTCGGCCTTGATCTTGCCCCCCGCCATGTGGCGGACGCAAGCCACCACGGTCTCCTTGTGAATATCCAAACCAGCACAGTGCGTGTGAAGAACTTCCATGGCTTCTCCTTGTGCGCGGCCTGGCGTGGAACCCCGTAATGGGAAATCTAATCAGCGTGCTCCGGGACAATCAAACCGTCCGTGGCGACAGGATGGGGTGCTCAAGGGTTCCGGGTCCGACTAGAGCACGGGCTCACAAGCACCAAGGAAATACCGACCTCTGTGCCGACCGCACAAGAAAACTCTACCGGATACCGACACCTGTTTCATAAGATGCGGGTGGGAAACACCGGTGGGGGACTAGAAAGAAACGAAACCGATAGAA
>Ga0302320_10012772_pt1 | contig 17598 bp, 7 predicted proteins | sample Bog_T0_3_FD_202130 | JGI IMG/M metagenome (GOLD analysis project Ga0302320, IMG submission 202130) | Peat permafrost microbial communities from Stordalen Mire near Abisko, Sweden - Bog_T0_3 | ecosystem: Environmental > Terrestrial > Soil > Wetlands > Peat | place: Sweden: Abisko, Stordalen Mire...
TGGCCGCCTATACTTGCCAAGTTTCAGCTCAAGGATTCCAAATCTTTGCTCCAACATCCAATAGCATTGTTTCTGGAAACACTTATATCATATTTATTGCGACCAATCGAGCTATGACGAACGGATTGCTGCCTCAAGAGAATTTCAAATACAATACTCAGGCTACATATAGTATTACAGTAACTCCTTCCAGTGGAACAGCGACTACCACATCCTTTGTGCTTTCTCCTCCAGACTTCACGAATTCCTTCATCAACAATTATATAACAACAATCAATAGATATAGTATCTTTTTAGTGAGTTTAACTCCTACAATTACAATTAACCCGAATACAGGCACCACTCCAGGACAAATATTAATAGAATTCCAAACTGCTAATTCCGCTGGCGTTCCTCTTTTCCCAACAGATTTGGGGACTGGTTTTACTAATGGACAATCATTAGATTGTGTTTGCACTGGAACTTGTCCAGCTGGACTTGAATGTACACTGAATAAAGGAGCAGTTTCTGCCCTTTCTCCCAGCTACATCATTGTTGATTCCACGAATGGATTTCCTTCTTCTTCATCATTCGTCTTAAGATTTCCGAAATTACAAATGCCATCAACTGATATGCTCTTCATTCAAATGAGAATTGTCAGCAGAACATATATGGCTGGAATTTGGACAGTTTTAAATGAATTGGTTCATATTGATATTTTCTATACAACTGTTTATACAGTAGTTACGACAACAACTGGTTTGACAACACCTTCTTTCAGTCCCAATTTAGTGGGACAACCTGGAACCATCAGTTTCGGATTGACACAAAATGTAGGGGTTGTGAAAACTGGTTATGATGATAGATACATCTTAGAATCAACGACTACGGAAATGGTGTTCGAATACCCTCCTGCAACTTATAGAGGAAACAGCTATACATTGAGTGTTGCTGGAGCTACTGTAACATTATATCCGATTTCCAAATGGATAGAAGTAGCAGCTACTCCATCCAATCTTAACAGTCAAACAACTCTCACTTTCAATTCCTTTAAGAATATGCCTTATCAAATTGCCAATTTAGGTATTAATTTCAACGTTTATGTGTGGATAAATGGAAATCTAATGCAAATTTATACGTTCCCATTGACTGCACAAGCTAATGTCAACACTTTCATCGATATGACATATACTCCGCTACCACCTGTTATCATTCTTCAACCAAATACTTATTCATTCACCTTCCAACCTTATAATCGAATTCCTGCTAACGGGAAAATTGTGCTTTCTCTTCCTGATTGTTCGGCTTGCAACTTCGTGTTCTTTGATTCCTATTGCCAAATTCAAGGAGGTATTACTGATGCCTCTTGTGATATAGTTCCGGGAAGTCCTTCAACTATGGTGGTTACAGGACTTAGTCAAATTTATGATCCTTTCTTACCAACAGCAACACCTATATCTATATCATTCTATACACAAAACCCCTCTACAACTGCTGCTCCTGGTGCATTTTACTTTACTTTACAGACTTACTATGTCGATAACAATAATAACTTCCTAATGGATGTTGAGACACAATTTGATGCTCAATCAATCAGATATTCATTACAAGGAGGATTTATTATTACAGCGACGGTTCAAGATATTATGCAAGTGCCTCAAGTTTTATGCGCTGGAAGAACTGGACCACTGATTCTGATGTTCCAATTCTCAGGAAATTTGAATTATCCTAACGATTATATCAGCATAAACTTCTATACCTCTTTCAGTTTTACTCCAACTTCCATCACTGATGAACTTATTTGTTATTTCAATGACATGACTAATGCTCATATGTCATATATTAAAAGTTACCGTTGCACATATACGACAACAACAACTTCTTTTACTGTTACAATTTATATTCCTGAAGAGTTTACACCATTTTCTCAATCAAAATCATATCAATTAACGATTCTTAGTAAAATGAGTGGAGGTTTTAAAGCTACTGCACCTTCTGGAATCTATTGGGCTGTAATCACGACCAGTAGCACCTCAGATCGAGCCTGGACTCAAGTCCAAATCCCATCATGTCCTTTTGACGGCAGCATGTTTTCACTTACAGATTCAACTGTTACACCCAGTGTATATTACCTTGACACCACTTTCCATGTTGAATCTTTCAGCAAAGAACTCAGTATGGATTATGTTACAGATCAAACATGGACAGGAATTAATATGACATTAACAACCACGGCTAGTGCGATTCCGACAGGAAACGTCGCTGTCGCTCAGAATTCCCGAATCCTCATTGAATTCCCAACTAATAATGAAATCGAACCCTGTTGGGATGTGAATTTGGGAGTAATTTCCTCTGGATATCAGACTGAAGTTGGTTGTGCAGGACAATATCTCGGCTCCAGTACTCCTTTGATGCCTGATCCATATACTGGGTTAGGTTGTTCAACATGCTATATCTATTGTACTGCGGTTCAGGCAGCCGGAACTACTGATAATAGCACGCCAGCATATGTAATGTTCAACAACTACGAGGCGATACCAGCTTATACAAAATTTAATCTTCAAGTGACCAGGATCGCTAATCCATCAACTATGGGAACATTCTCTCATATAATTATTCATGTTCAGAGTAGAATGGATGACGGGACTTATTACGATATCTATTACCATCCCAAATTCTATCTTGTTCAATCTTATAATTCATATCCAGGAGGGGTTGGACAATTAGCTTACCCGAAACAATCCTCAGGAGCTTCGAGAAGTGGTTTGAGTAGTAATGCTGTAACACAGAATATGGGGAATGTGACTTGGCAAATCACAAATTTATTGGTTTCATTGAATATTGGAGATATTATTGTATTTGAACAAAACTCACCATATGTCATGTCAAGAAAGACCGATTGTTCTCAAATGACAAATGGAGGCCAATGGTGGAACCCAGTCAATAGGCCACAAATTGGCTGTGCTGCGAGTATGGCTTCAAAATGGTTCACGATCCATAATACAATCCCTTTAATTGCAGGAACTGATCAATTATACGTGGTTGACTATTTTAATTGGATTGAAAATAGCAATTGGGTGAATCCCGATTATGAATATAAGAATCCTAATGGTTCTCCTAAATCTTTGGTTAATGTTTTTGTGTACCAAGGACAAAAATTAGTTAGCTATTACTATTTCTATCAAAGTCCAGATAGAGCAAACATTCGTTTGATACTTCAGACTTCTGATGCAAAGAATGATGTCAATTCTGTGATCACATATAGTTTAGGAATTATATTAGGAACTCCAAAGCATGCATTGCAATATTTGAAGATATGGGCACCAAATGTTTTCACAAATGTTGAAAATTGTGTCATTAGACGAGGTTTGGTTTTAGCTGATATGAGCGATCCCGAAAACTCAATCGTTTGTCAAATCACGGATATCACAACAAATTATCTCATAGAAATCTACAATTTTGGAACTTATAATGGAGATGGTTGGTTGATGTTGGAGTTGGACTTAACCAACCCAGCAACGGCTGGATGGACTACTCAATGGACTGTGGAAACTTATGCTAGTCAACCACCAAATCCAGATTTAACTATGGTTCTTGATAGTTCAGTTGGTAATAATAACAACGACGCGGTTACTTGGGTAGGAGCCAAGCCATTCCCGAACCTATTTAGAGTCTATAGAAACGCTGAGAGTTATTATAATCGTCAAGCTTCTTTAGGACAATATGCTGAGGTCGATATAAGATTGATTCCAAAAACGACATTACCAGCGACCACAGGCAGTAATTCTGCTTGGGTGCAGATTTGGATGCCGAATGATTATGATATTCCAAATGGGGGGACGGCAGTTTGTCAGATGGGACAGAACTATCACACTGATATTACGGGGCAATATTGTCAGATCAGTTCCGACCGAATAATAACGATGTATACGAATAGCGGCCAAGGATTGGGTTCTGCATGTAGTTTATTAACTTGGACTACTACTGGAGCCATTGGTGGAGATGGTGTGAAATTACCTTCGACTCCAACAACTGATAGTTTCCAGGTTTATGAATATATCAATAACAACTTAGTGGAATATAGCATACCTGCATCCACAACACAACCGCAACAATTAACTTATTTGACTTTCATTGCGACAATTAGAGAGCAGGAAACGAATTTAAATTTGAACTATCGTAATACAGTGTACAGAATCACCTTCCAATCAAATATAGATATCCCAGCTGGATATGATACGACCCCTAATATAGCTGATCCATTGTTGAAGAGCCCAATTGGATACATAACTTATGAGTTCAATACAATAGATAATTATGTCTATGGATATGATGGATACCCTAATAATCTCGGTCAAAGCACTACAAATATGCCTTGTAGAGCTATGCAAGGATTAGTTCCACCTTCAGGAGGCAGTATTCAATGTACAATAACATATGCAACAGGATACAATTGGTTCAGTCTTGTACTTGTAACTGTCAGTAATTTCCAAGCTATAAGCAGTGGAACCTATGTGGAAATCCATTTCTTGGAATGCAAACCTGTATGGACACAATATAATAACGGATATATACAAGTTGGGGCGTATCAAGCCAATGCTGATGGTACACAAAATCAAATTATCGCGAAAACAATTATTTATTTGAGCTATTACCTACAAATTACAACAGTACCTGATATGTCGAACTTACCTTCAAGTTATTATTTGGATGGAACCACATTATTTAGTATTAATCCAGGAACTAATTATGTCGGCACTTACAGCATTATGACATTCAATTTCATGGTCTTAAATAATATGATTGGAGGGTCATTTTTGGTCTTTCGATTCCCTTCTCAATTCCAATTATTATATCAAAGTGACACAGAAATTCAAGCTATAATTGATGGAATAGTTGTGACAACAGTGATTTATGCAACAGGTTCTGTCAATGAATTATATTTCCAAGTTCCGACTGGGCAAACAATCGTTGCAGATACTGTTAATTATAAGACGTTCCAAATCTCACAAATCAGAAACATGGCTTATCAATTAGCTCCCGTCGTTTATCAGATTGAAATCTTATTAATCCAAAATTGGGGGATAAGACAGGGCAATTGGATCTATATAAATTGCCCAGGAGCAATTGCGGGTCCATTCTCATCTCTATTGATGGTTTTGAGTTCTTATTTTTCCGGAGATGTCAATGTTCAATACACGTTTTCAGTGACTCCGACTTATATGGTTCCTAGTGGAAGCACCATTACTGTTTATTTCCCAGATCATGTAGCATCACCCTATATAGGACTGAACTATAATCAACTTCCATTAAGTGTTCCTGATGCTGTTTGCACTGCTACTCCGTCAAATTCAATCAATCCAGCGACTATCTCAGCCAATCTGATCGTCATGACCACCAATGCAGATATTGAAGAAAACACAGCTATTCAGATTTTATTAACAGGTGCCAAAAACCCAACTTATGTTGGACCTACAGTAGCTAATGACTTTTATATCGATATTACCAACTCTTTGGGGGCTCTAATTAATACAGAAGGCTTCCCATTATTCACATTTTTGCCAACAAAGAGCGCTAATGTGCTTTATATGAACATAGCTGCTTCTAATCTGTATAAATCCGTGACTTGTGACTATGTGTTTTCTTTGCAACCTTCAACCACAGTGCCTACAGGAGGAAATATTTTCCTTAAATTTCCACCTGAATGGGCATCATCTACTTTACCTTCAGGATGCACAGTTTCATCTCTTACAGGAACTTTCACTTCTTCTGTCTTGAGTTATACAAAGAGTTATGCGAATAATATTTTAACTATTAATCCTGGATTTGAATTTCCTGCAAAATCAACCTTATATATTGCCATGAATGGACTTGTTAACCCCAGTAATGTCGATACCACAACAGTTTTCCAAGCCTATACACAATATGATTCGGTGAAATTGGATGTGACTGATCCCACTGATGTCGGATTGCAATTGACATTTTTAGATTATGATCCAACATTATGGTTGGCTACACCTGCAGTGATATACCCAAAAAATGAAGCTCAAACCTCAACTTATAATTTCAATTTCACCAGCTTAACCAACATTTCTTCAGGGTCACAGTTACAACTTCAATTTTCAAGCAACTATGATCCAAGTCTCACCACTTCTAACACAGGCATTTCTTGTTATTCAGTGGCATTAGGAGGCAATGTGGCTTGCACTGTTTCCAATGGAAAACTCATCATACCAATCAATACAAATGTCACCAACATCACCAACATTAATTCGAGCAATGGCAGCAATAATTCAATTAATGGAAGCAATTCAAGTAATGCAACAACAGCTAGTTCCAGCAATGTTTATTTAGATCTTGAAGTCACTGGAATCATGAATCCGAACTCAAATTCAGCGAGTTCCATGGATATTGTGCTTAGCCAAGGATCCACTATAATTTCCTATAAGACAAATAACTGCACTTTCTCGATAGATGCGGCTCCACAAACGTTGAATCTTACTTTTCTCAATACGACGAGCACGAACCTCCAACAAAAGAGCAATTATACTTTCTGTGTCCAAACTTATAATCCTATCCCAAAGAATGCTTCAGTTTTAATTCAGTTCCCCTCTCAATTCTCTTTAAGACAGAGTTCATATGGATGCGAAATCGCCACAGGTCATAATGCTACTACTTATCCAATAATAAATGGCACACAAACGCCATATTGCACTGTGAACGATCAATTGAGAATTATTAATATTTCAAACCAGACATCTGGCTATGATGGAACTGGTGGGGTAGGGGTTTTATGCTATGAAATCGATTTAATTGAAAACCCCAGCGATTCTGGTCAATCAGACAACTTCGTGGTCTCAGTTTATGATGAAGATACTCTTAATATTCTCTATTCAACCTATGGGGTCTTATCATATCCAAGCACCATAACATATAGTCGTCAAGGATTAAGAATCACTGTTGGGAATATTGACACTTTATATGTTGGAACCATGTCAACAAACATATCAGTGACATTGCAAATGTCAGTTCCTTATGCGATTTACCTGACCCCTTCATCTGTTGGGTTCTCTTTTGTCCCATCGGTTATATCGTTTTTCTCATATCTATCCAGTACGCAATATTTCATGATCCAGCCTTTAAGCAATGCAACATTAGGACAAAATAAAATCTCTTGGTCTAAAAATGAAACTACTACAGCTGATCAATTCTCAGAAGTTGCTGATAGTTTCTTCGTTTTGGCACAAGATCCAGCTGCTAATGTGTTGACCCTGACCATTTCGCCGATTATTTTAAGAACTGCACAATTAGGCACATCTCTACCAATCCAAATTACATTATCTGTCGCTCCAGCCAATAATATGACACTTTATTACGAGACTTATAAGCCGAATCAACCGGATTATGTGGTGTTTAACCCAGAAAACCTCACTTTCGGAATTGGGGAAACTCAGGCAACGTTCACCTATTTCACTGATGTTTTGGCAGTGTCAGGACAAATCATGTTTTGGCTCGATTCGAATTATTCGTCAAAATATACTATGAATACAAATATTATTAACTTTGAAATCATGGATATCGATAATTCGCCACCAACCATTCTGAACTATTATATTGTGGATATGGATAGAACTTATATGTATTTCAGAATTTCAACGTCAGAAAGTGGATGGGTCTATTACATTCTGGCTTATAAAGGGACAAAACAACCAAGCAATCCTGAAATTAAAGATCCTTCGATAAGAGTGGCTCTGTCCACAGAAACAGTCTGGGAACAATACGGCTCGAATTCATCATATCAAGCTCCTGTCACTCAGACCTACATTTATTATGACACTTATTTTTATTTCACTGGATTAGAAGAACAAACTGATTATATATTATTCTTCATGGTGGAAGATCTGAGCGGGAATGAAAACCCTGTGAGTGTAGCTTTCCCTTTCACAACATTGAGTAAAAAAAAAAATTATCTTTAAAATTTAAATTTTTTAAGAAAAACATCTCCCTGCCAAGTTTTTCCTACAATTAAATGAGGATGTCACCAATGTTACATTGTTAAGCGGCTTAGGGTTGGTCACAGGACTGCCATCTTCCAGATTCAGTATAGATAACAATCCTCCTAAATTCAGTATTCCTGGTGTCACAGATCCTGTTGTTCTTGATCTATTAAACTCACAAACCACCACTTATGAAATGACCCTTCTTCAAGATCCATTCGAAAACGCAATCAGACCAATTGAACGTGTAAAATCTTTACAAACCCAAAAATCAATCCTGATTGGTGCAATTCCCGAGCTAGTTTCTTCCTATAATATCTTCACAAATGCATATGAAATCATCGCCTTTCATCAAGAATTCAGCTATACTCCAATACTCACTCAAGTCGGCCAAGACAGTGTGTTCTTCAATGTGAGTATTAGAAGAAATGGAAGTTTATATGGAATTGTTATGGTTAAAAATTCAACAGTTCCCTATCCAAGACAAATGAAATATGGATTGGACTCAACTAATTTCTTACTTGATCCAGAACATTTCATTAATTTAAGTTTCGTTTACCCCAGTGACAATAGGGGAGAATCAGTGATTTATCAGATTGGAAACTTCACCAATTTGTATGATAACACAGAGTATGACGCTTATTTCATCGCAGACAATGACCTACCAATTAATCCAGATTTAATGGACGATGATGAGATTTTGAAGGTGAGCTTCCAAACAGAAACCGAAATATTTATCATACCTGACACTTATAGAGCAACTTTTGGAGAAAGAATAACGGAAAGATGGATTTTGATGACAATTATGTTGTTAACTATAATTATTTTAATATAAAAATAATATTATTATCAGAGTTTTTTTAATATTTTGAAAGAAACTGACTAAAGTTCTAGAATAAAAATTATAATAACATTAACATTTTCGAAATCGAAATAGATTTTTAATATCTAGGAACTTAAAGAATTTCAAAACACAATCTGGAAAAAATAGATTGGCAATCCCCAAAAATTTGGGAAAATTTATCAAAACTTCTGATTATTTTTTTCTTATTCACAAAATTAAAGAATTAAAAAAAATCTCCATTTTAAATTAAAAAAAAAATTCATTAATCTCATTCAAATCCTTTTCCTCAAATAATGAATCCTTATTCATCTTATAATAGAACCGATCGTCAATTGTACCAAATATGCCAAGATTACGGATTCAACAATGATGATTCTTGTGAAGCCGGAAATTTTTTAGCCAACTTGTTTGAAATGAACGATTTTTCGCTAAAAAATATTAAAAATCCATTTTCCTTTGTTTTTCTTTTTTGGCCAAACTATAATACAACCAATCTACCTGGTTCTGATGCCATCACAACTAACCCTGGTTATTTATCGTTTAATATGTTCTTTTTCGCAATATGTTATGCTTATTCTGTGTTTAGATTAGTGATCGATGTTGCAGTCATTTTTTATGCTCGTCAAAAAATTAAAATGATGCTTGATGATAAAGAAGTAGCTGTTAAAATCAAAGAAGATCCAGATTTGGGCAAAGAAATCTCCTATTACAAATGGATTGTTTATGCTGCAGTGTGCTTCGAGTTCACCATGTCTGTGCATAATTACATTGTTTGGAGAGGCTTGCAATATTATACCTCAGCTCAAGATAATTATTATCCTATTTATAGTAAGCCTCCTAGAATTTGCAATTGCATATACAATCCAGCATTGTACAATTGGGATAATTCATATATAGATTTCTATCCATACAAGCTCAAAGGACTTCAAGCAGCCTATGGCTTATGGGTGATTTTCGAAATTTTGGGGATGTTCATCATATATTTTTCTGTTTTAACTCTTTCCAGAATTAATCGGAAAGGGAAAAAAGGAAAGCAATTTCTCATGGGGATATGCAATAAATCTATTTTCCTCAGCTTATTTTATGGATTTTTCTTGTTGTTATTGATATTTTATTTTGATATGCCTGTGTTCTATAAATTTTACAATTATCAAGTTCTGGCCTTTTGGTTTTTTTGGAAAGTGATTGGTTTTCTGTTGCTTTTGGATCGCTTATATTCTAAATATTGGCTCTTTAAAACCTTGCAGATCCATTCTTTACACAATCACGCGCACCATTGGATAGCAAGACTAAAAAGCGCTGAAGAAGATGATCTTAAAAATAATGTGATTGAAGCTCAGGAAGATGAAACTTTGAAAACCCAAAAATTTTTATCTAAAGATGATAAAGAAAAAATCAATGAAATTCTGATAGATCATCATAAAAATATTAATAAGGTTTTGGAAAAGAAAATCAAAGACTCTTATAAAGAAATCAAAACTTTGATAAGGAGAATCATAACAAAAATCGAAAAGAGCAAACTCAAAATGAATTGGCAAGATTATTTGAATTATTTTTTGGGGCTCAATCTTATTGGAGCTATAGGGTATTTTTTCTTATTGATAGATGTTGTATATGTTCATGTGCATATGGATACAATTTTTTATCCAGAAAAGACAGTTTCCGGATTTTATTTTATAGGAATTTTTTTCTGCTATTCAGAAATCGTGATATTTGACTTAACCCATGGGATTTTTTTGTTGCATTGCTTTTTTGTGGAATGGGTCGATTACTTGAACCGTTGCAGGGGGTTCTTTGAAAACAAAATTTTGAAAAAATTAAACGAAATTGAGGAAGATTAAAGCGAGATCCTTATCACCTTTATGAATTAAAAACAATTATCATCACATTTATTAATTAAAAACAAAGAAAAGGGTGAATTCTTTTTTAATGAAAATGTTTTTAAATGTTTTTTTCCTCTTTAATATGTTTTTTCTAACTAAATATCATTTCTTTTCTTTTTTTTCTTTTGTTATTTATGGATATAAAATAACAATCATAAAAATATCATTCAATGACCAATTTTTCCGGAAATGCTTTTCTTTATCATATATGTATCACCTCTATTCATCCTTACGATAACCAAGATCAATGTGATGAAACCACAGTTTGGAGATTGATCACTCTCCAAGATTTCACCCATAATTATACCAATCCTTTTTTTATGACCTACACAAAATGGATGAATTGGAATAGTTCTGAAAATACTTCGACTAATGATAATCCATTTTTTCTATCGACATATAGCATGATTTTTTTTGCTATTTGTTATGCTTATTCATTATTTCGACTCGTTATTGATTGGGCGATAATAGCTTATGCTTTGAAAAAAATCAAAATGCTTCTCACTGAAAAGGAAACCAAAGAAAGAATTAAAGAATACCCCCACCTAGCTTATGAAATAAAGGTTTATAAATGGGTGATTTATTTGGGAGTCATTTTCGAATTTTTAATGTCTTTACATAATTTTGTGGTTTGGAGAGGCTTGCAATATTACACATCATATCAAGATAATAACTACAATTTGACTGAAAAACCACCGCGAATTTGCAATTGTATGTACAATCCCCTCCTATATAATATGAAGATTTATGATGGGAGTTACAATTATGAAGGATACGCATTTTCCAAATCTAAATGGCTTATCTCAATGTATGTCATTTGGATATTTTTTGAGTATTTGGGTATGGTGGTCATTTATTTTTCAGTTTTGACCTTATCAAGAATTAACAGAAAAGGAAAACTTGGAAGGGAACTTGTGGGTGGGACAATAAAAAAATCTATTATTTTAGGTTTGGGGTACGCTGTGCTTTTATTCTTATTAATTTTTGAATTCGACTTACCAGTGTTTTATAAATTTTATAATGTGGAAGTATTAAGTTTTTGGTTTTTCTGGAAGATTCTTGGCTTTCTTTTGCTTCTAGACCGACTTCATTCGAAATATTGGCTCTTTCAAAATCTCAAAATCCAATCATTATATACTCATAAAAGCCAATGGACGAAAAAACTCAATGAAATCAGAGAAAATATCCTTCATGAAGATTTGGAAAATTTAGTGAATAAAATGGAGAACATTCTAGATATTCAATCAGAAATTAATCCCCAAAAAATTTCCTCCATTAAAGAAATGCTTAAAGAAAACCAAGAAGAAATCAAAGATCTTTTCAAAACTTCAATCATAGAATTCTATAGTAAAGTACAAAAAAGCATTATCAAAAGTAATGAAAAAGAGAAAAAAAGCAAATTAAAAACCAATTGGGCAGATTATTTGAATTATTTTCTCGGTCTTAACCTTTTGGGATTAATCGGGTATTTTTTTTTAATTTTGGATGCTTCGAGAATTGAAAAGGATGAATTGGAAGCAAACTCTTTGCCAGGAAAATGGTATTTCATCGGAATAATTTTTTGTTATTTGGAGATTGTCATTTATGATCTTACACATGGAATATTTTTACTACATTGTTTCTTTATTGAATTGTTCAAATTTTTGAGAAGATATCCAACTTTCAATGATAGTAAAATTTTCCATTCTGATGAAAATAGCGATGCTCAAAATTAAACAACAGAAAAAATAGAGATTATCAATATTAAACTTAAATTAGTTTGAAAATTTGTGCATTTTACAAAAATAATTAAATGATTCATTGTTTTACCAAATTTTATTTTTATATTTTTTTCCCTCAAAAAATAATTTTTCTCAATAACTCACTGGAAAAAAAACAAAAAAAAACAAAACATTTTCAAAAAAGCTGTGGATTTTCTTTATAATGATTGTTTGAAAAATCGATTTTATTGAATGAAATTTCATAATTCTGAAAATTAATTAATGAGTAGTTTAAAAATTAAAATCAAAACCAAAACATGGAATAAAGATTCCTATGGCCTCTTTGATTATGAAAATGATGAGGTCAATAAACAAACCTTCACAGTCACCTCACAGGGAGTTTTGACAAGAGAGCAGGATCAAGTTAAATTCGAGCCTCAAAAACATGATTTATTAATGAATCTCAATGGCGAAAATTATTTAATTTCCATCTTTCATAGAGAAGGTTCAACAATTCAATAAAATTTTGTAATTTGGAAATAGGGGCTTCTTATTTATTTAATCAAACGAGTCAGAAGGTTTGGTCCACATTGAGCGCAAAATTGGGAGGCGCAAAAGATTCCATGAATATCAAAGAAGGTGATGTATTCAAATTAGGAAAAATCATGTTCGAAGTCTTAAAGGTATTATATTTTTTCTAAAAAATGTGAAAGTATTTATATGGTCTTAGATCAAAAACTATGAAGAGAAAAAAAAAGGGAATTATTATGACTCAGTTTTAAATTCTTTGAAGCAATATTACAAAGTATTTTCATTATTCATTTGTGTTTTTTTGGAAAAAAACATTTAAATCTTAAAAAAGGATGAAACTCATGATGTTTTCAAAAAAAACACCTATGACACAGAAGCAGCAACTTTATTGCAAGACCACAAAATCATCGTTGATGAAAAAGAACCCTATAAAAAAATTTGTAGATTCTGCTTAAGTGATAGTTTTGTCGAAGACAATCCCCTGTTGAATCTCTGCAGATGCGATGGATCTCTTAAATTTGTGCATTTGATTTGTTTGCAAAATTGGTTAACTAATAAGCTTCATTTAAAAAAAACTGATGGCATTTTGACTGTGCTTTGGCAAGGTCTTTCTTGTGAATTATGCAAAAGTCAGCTTCCATTAATGTTTGAGTGTGATGGACACACCTATGATTTAATTGATTTTAAGAGTTTTTATGAGGAAAATGAGCCTGTTGCAGTGAATTGTCTTGTGCTTCAATCCTTCACAAAAAATGGGAAGCCTTCTGGCTTGCATTTTATTGATCTCGCAATGAAAAATCAAATAAGAATTGTAAACAAAAAATAATGTTTTTTTTAATAGTTTTTGAAAAGGGAAGAGGAAATGAATGTGAAATTAGGTTGAGTGACATATCGGTGTCCAGATTTCATACTTCACTAAAATTGGAAAACAACAAATTAATTTTAAAAGATAATTCATCAAAGTTTGGAACATTATTTTTGAGTAGGAAAAACATATACATTGGACAAAATCATTTATTCATCCAATGCGGAAGAACACTGTTGGAAGTGTATTCATCGAAAAAATGGTATTCGAATTTCCCATGCATAAGTAAAACCAAAAACTAATTTTATTAATTTTTTTTATTAAAATTTTGTTTTCATAAAATTTGTAAATAGATTGTGAAGCGAATGTTAATGGGAAAAAATTTGAGGAAGAAGAGGAGAAGAAAAAAAATTAATTAAATGATTTTTTTAATTCATTATCTAGTCTTAAAAAATGATGCCTTTATAAAATTTATCCCTAATTTTTAAATATTTAAAAAACATAATATTAATTATATCCGGAAAAATGCATTATTTTTCTGAGCTTTTGTTTGTTGGGATATTCCTTTCTTCCCAAGTTTTTTCCACTATAGTTTATAATGTCTCTGATGATGAAAGCATTTTTAATTTCACCAAGAATATTTTTTCTTTTACATATCAAGAAAAAAGCATTTATTTGAAAAATCCGTTTGATGTTTCTATACAAAATTTTTCAGGTATTTCTTTAACAAACTTCTGTGAACCTGAAGATCTTTCTATCTCTTTATCTGAAATGGGTGATATTCTTGGTTTGACAGATAATCCTTTTTCCAACCCAGAAATCCTCTATATAAAACCATATTTATTTTATATTGATGATCTAATGGATAAGCTTTTTTATAAGAAATTAGAATTTGACAGTGGCAAAAACATATTTATTGAAAAAGAAACGAATTTTTTTAATATAATGACCCCGAATATCCCAAAAAACTCGATGATTCGGTTTTACTATCAAAAGAAAGAGTCAAGAATTATCGTTTTCATCAATAATTATGTGTATAAAATAAACCTTGAAGAGGAAAAACCAAAAGTTTTAGATGATGTTTATCAAATAGAGGGTGTGAAGTTACATGAAGTATCAGATCTGATAATTTTTAGTTCAGGATTCCTGTTTTTGAGTGAAAACAATTCCATATTATATTATGCTGAAAATAAAACAGATAATGAAGCAAATTTAATTCAAACTATCGATCACACTTTTTTAAATTTATCTGATTTACTGAATATTACATCATTTTCATTTGATTATGAGACTAATACTTTAGCTTTTAGTGACTACCTTAATGGAATATATTTCTTAAAACTAGAAAAAGGAAATCTGTTCTCATTCATAAATAGATTAAATGATGGTAAGGTTTTACAAATAGATTATCAATACTCCTCATTAATAATGATAAAAGAAGTTTTTAAAACAAATATAAGTTCCATAGTGTTGCAAGAGTATCTCGAAAACGATGAAGAGTTCAATTTTAACAGAGAAATTTATCTCTCTTCTTTGCCACAATTGCAAAGTTTAGTCAGAACACCAGATTTTTTGGCGATACTTGAACCAAACTTGATTCATTTGTATCGAACCTCCCTTAATAAAGACAATATCAAATTGGAAGAAAATGAAGTTTATAGAGAGTTCCAATCTGAAAACTTTTTACAAATATTGTCTCTTTCATCACATAATGATAATGATGGAGAATTTTTTTTTTTGGGAGTAAAAAAGAATGCGATAAAATTATTCTATCCGCAAATTAACTCTATAGTTTTCAATTGCACCTTGGAACTAAACAAAAATTTCAAATATTCAACTAAGTTTGATGTTGAGATAAAATATTTGAACTGTCTTGAAAAAAAAATTGCCACTGACCATGATCTGGAAAACTATTGCAGTAAAAAGGTTCATATGAAATTAAGTGTTACAAACTCAAAAGCAGCTGCATTTTTACAAAGAATAGTGAGCTCAAATAAGATTATGCAATGGACCTTTTCAATTGCTATTGGAACTTGTGGGGGTGTAATGATTGGAGTTATCATTGGAATACTATTAAAGAAGAAATATAATTCTTTGAAAATTTCATATAAAATACTGGATAATCATAAGGCAGAATCAATAACAAATCATAGCCCAAAATTAAAATAAGCATTTTTTTCGAATATTTGATGTAAAAGATAACAAAAATGTTTAAAACTTATTAAATTTTTAAATTTTAATCCTTTTTTTTCTCTCCAAATTTAAGTAGATTAATTTACTGTAATAGGAATAGGAAAACTTTCTAAAAAAAAACAAGTAAAATATAAAAATATTCCAAACTTATTTTTTTTCTTTCAATATTTGAATAATCATAAATAATTTTTTTAAGGAAATTTCTCATTAGCTACATAAAAAAAAATATCAACAACATTTATTCTTTTTTTTTGCTGTTTAGCAAATCTCTAATTTCAAAACCATATTCTTTGAATAACAAGAAACCATTTATAGCAAACAATCCTTAGATACCTTTAGTAAAGAAAAGAAAAAAATTCAGAAATACCTCCACCAACAATAATTTGTAAAAATATTTTTTCTTTGAATTGGTGAGTTACAAAAAAACTGATTGCAAAGGTGATGAAAAACAAAATGAAAAATTTTGGTTTTGGATAAGATTTGGTAATGAAATTTTTGAATCCTCCTTTAGGCAAAATTCTGACTTGCAAGTAAAATATACATATCGCTATTCTTATGAACTGAAAAAAAATTTGAATTTTTAAGAAAAATTTAAAATTTACCATGCTCAAACAATTTGCTGCAATTAATCCAACTGAACCATATTGAATCAAAATTATGCAAGAAATTAAATAAAACCTAGTAACTTAAGTCATGAAGAAAGTTAATGGAATATACCCAGTAGAAACAAAAATCGCAATCCGATAATACTTCAAATCTTCTGTTTTGATACTTCCATAAAGGAAAGCTTCCGAAATGCCGTTGATCCCCATAATATATAAATATATGCAATAGGCTTGTAAAGCATTCACACATGACTTTTTAAATTAATTTTATTTATTAAGATTGATGATGAAAATTATAAAATACTTCACTAGAATATTTATCACCAAAAACAAATCTCAGAAATCCATAAGAATAATTAAACCCAAACAAACTTGCCATTATCCCAATGATATTAATCAATTTCAGGATTTTTGACAAAATCACAGGTTGTTGATTTTCCATTGATTCTTCATTGGAAACAGTTTTTTGGTTGATTTTAGCAAACAAATTATATGAAATTTCCTTTTAAACAAAAACATATTTATTTATATTCTCTTGAATTGACTAACCTCAATGGGGTTATAAATATATCTCGGCAGCAGAGAACAAATATTTGATACTAAAGAAAATTCAGCTGAAACAGCAGGATCCCTGTTGATGTTGATAAGCACTAATTTTTCAACTTCCGCCAATAAAAAGCGAAGAAATGAAATAATGGTGAATTGCCAACCCATATCCAACATCTCTTTAATTATGTTAAAAAAATTTAAAAATATTAATAAGGTGTTTATTGCCTTTATGCACATAATATTCTTTCTTTGATTCCTTGATTTTTTTTGGAAACAAACTAAATTTTGGATCTTTCCTAATATAGAATATGTTATTGAACAAAAAATAATAATAATATTGCATAACTGCCATCAGCAATGAAAAACAAAAGCACAAAGTACTATCTATCAAATCAGCAATAGCAAAACTCACCAAAACACCGAAAATATGAAATTTAATAAAGATGAATAGTGAAAGGGTTTTTGAAATCATTGCTATTCCTTCGGCTTGGGCTGTCGTTTTATAATCGAAT
>Ga0302320_10012773_pt1 | contig 17596 bp, 12 predicted proteins | sample Bog_T0_3_FD_202130 | JGI IMG/M metagenome (GOLD analysis project Ga0302320, IMG submission 202130) | Peat permafrost microbial communities from Stordalen Mire near Abisko, Sweden - Bog_T0_3 | ecosystem: Environmental > Terrestrial > Soil > Wetlands > Peat | place: Sweden: Abisko, Stordalen Mire...
CGTCGCCGCCCGCTTCCGGACCGCCGCCGAGGGTGTTGCCACCGTTCAGGGAGTTAGCAGCGGTTGCGCTGCCGTTATCTTCGGTGACTACTTCCTGGGTGAAGTGCGAGTGGTAGACAGACAATCCGTCGCTGCCGGTGGAGGTCAGGAAGGGAACGAAATCAGCCACGTCCTGATCGACGTAGTCCTGAGCGGCCTGAGCCACGGCATCGAAGCCGTAGGGGTCAGTACCGATGTTGGAGTTGGCGATCAACCAGCGGTAGATCGACCACGCCTTGTAGGTACCGTTGCGGAGGTTCGGGTAAGAGAGGCTGCCGGTCCACAAAGAAGCCGGGCAGGTAGGAGCGCTCGAGCCGCCGCAGGTGGGCAGAGTCTGGGCACCGTTTCCGGTCAGGTTGGCGGGCAATCCAAGAGGATCGACGCCATCCAGGGTCAGGTAGTTGAAGTTCGCGCCGCCACCAAACTTGGAAGCGTTGCCGAAGCCGTAGAAGATGTAGCCAATGGAGTTAGGTACGCCCAACAGGCCGTATGCTGGCAACGTGCTGCCAACCACTTCGCCGGTGCCGATAGCGCGCTGACGTTGACCACCGCCGCCCTGGCAGGTGAGCTTGAGCGGGTTGTAGGGGGTGTTGTAAGCGTTGATTACGCCGACTTCTTGCGAATCGTCCGTGTTGCCGTCCGAACGGAACAAGCTGAACTCCGTGGTGTTCATGGTGCCGGAGAGCGGTTCACGAAGGAACAGCGTGATAGGAGTGGAGGTAACCGTGCCGCCGATGCTGGCATCGAAAGCCGGGTTGGTGGTGGTGCAAGCGGTGGTTCCGTCAAACAAGTGTGCCAACGGATAGCCGGCAGGATCCTTCACTCCGGGGGTGACGCCGGTCTTCAGGTCGCTCGGATAGGCCATCGCTGTGCCGTGATTCATGATGAAGACGATTGGCGCCGCGCCAACTGGAATCGTGGTATACGCCGGAACTGCGATCGTCTTGTTGAACGGGTCGTCTTTGCCTTGGAGCGAGAACTCGATCGGGGTCGCTTCGGTTCCCGTGCCCTGCGTGGTGTAGATAGGAGATCCCACATTGGCGTTCGGTCCAATGTAGCCGAGACCAGCCCAAGTGGAGGTGTTCAGCTTGCCCAGGGCGCGCTTGGTTGCGAACAACGCATCCTCAGGACGGATGTCGGTTAGTCCGACATTGATGTGCTGGTTCTGGATGGCAGCGAGGGCGTTGGCGGTAAGGGCAACGTCAACTGCGTTGTCGGGCCAAACCTGCTGTTTGATTTTGTTCGCGCCAGCTGTGCCCGCAGGCTAGAGAACGGTAATGGTCGCGCCGGAACCGGTGGTTTCCTGCGCGGAGAAGGTACGGACGCCGACGGTCGAGTCAACGCTGAGCGCGAACCAGATGTCGGTAACATTGCCGCTGCCGTCCTGTAGCCAGACCAGCCAGGGGTTGCCAACTTCAGGCTCAATCACGGTGCTACGGTTGTCGACTGCTTCCGCGCCGTTGCCGTAGGTCCAGTGCTGAACGGTCTCTGCCCCGCCGTAAACGGCCGAGTTTTCATTGATTGCCAGCTGATCGGCGGCGACTGCGGCCATCTGCCATTGAGCCGAAGAGCCGGCGCCGACAAAGTGCACGTTCTGTGCATTGGCGGCCGGAACTACGGCGGCGATCGCGGCGACTGTTGCGGCCGCGAAAAGCGATTGAATTCGTGTCATTGCTTGTTTCTCCTTAGAGGTGTTGAACAACGTTGTTGCAACCAGTGAAGCCCTGTGGTGTCGCGGAGGACGAATTTCCGCACACCGCGAACCTGGATTCCACCGAAGGGTCATTGAGAATCATGCTTGGATTGAGTTGTGTTTTGAGATGACTCACACCGCGAACCGCGATGTGCGACGTTACCAACTATGCGGGAATGGTGTTACGCAGGTATGACGCGATTGTTAAACCCAGAAGAATTTTTTGCGACGAAGAGTGCAAAATGTTGCCGCCGCTCTTCGCGGAACAAGAGTTGGGAATTTAACGCAACCTTAATAGTCTCGCCAAGTGTTTGCTGTAATCTTGCTAACTCGGCGCTGCGCACGTATCCCCAAAACTTGAACGACAAGCGCAAGTCATCCGTACCCGAAGGGATTTTGGAATCGTGAGACTTCCAGGGAAACACTTTTGTTTTTACGTTTGCATCGCGAGCATGGCGCTGGCCTCTGCGGCCAATTGTGAGAACCGCACTGCCGTTTTCGCGGATGCCAACCCGACAGCCAGCGTGGCCGCGGCGGAACCCGTGGTTTATGCGCCCGTGCCATTTGACAGCACTGCGGCGATCAGTGGGACCGTGACGAATGTCGCGGGCAAGCCTGTAGCCGGCGCTACCATTTCGATCACGTCCAGTTCTGGGGCAACGCAAACGGCGACTTCCGACAGCCACGGCAAGTATTCCGTAAAAAGCGCGCCCGGCAATGGTTTCACGATTTCTGTCGGAGCAAAAGGATTTAAGACTTTCGAGGTAAAGGATGTTTCGTTGGTGGCGGGTGATGAGGTCCCGCTCGATGTAGCACTGGAGCGCGGCAAAGACTCGGCAGTGCAAGCTGCGGCGCCGAGCGCTCCCGCCAAGAGCGGACCTGCTGCCACGGGAACCTTCGCCCCGAAAGCGGCTGTTGTGCCGGCCAAGAGCCGGAAGCCGGCGAAGCTGAGCGGAATAGTGACCGATGCCAGCGGCGCAGCCATTCCGGGCGCTAGCGTGAGCGTCACCAACTCCGCAGGTCTCGGCAAGACCGTGGTTGCAGATGCAAAAGGAAATTACGAGATTGCAAAATTACCTCCTGGAACGTATGACGTCTCAGCTTCAGCGCCCGGATTCAAACCGTTCCAGGCACCGGGAGTTGCGTTAGCGGGAGGAGTGACTCTTCCGCTGGATGTGTCATTGGAAGCAGAGGCTGGTAGTGCGGCTGCGTCAACCGCAACGGCTGCGCAACCTGCGGCGGCCAATACCCCTGAAGCTGGCGCGCCTCCTCCAACCGGGCAGACCGCTCAAACCGCAGAAGCGTCGGCGGGGGCCGCGAAGGGCACACAGAAAGAGTCCACCGAATCCACGCAGACGCCATCTGGCGGAACTGCGTCCACCCAGGCTTCGTCAAACCAGGCGGCGTCGAACCAAACTACCCCAGCGGCGGTCAGCAATGGATTACCGGAAATTTTGTTCTCCACGCCGAGCTTGCCGGAAGCACCTCCGGGAGCAGCCAAGGCTGTGCAGCCGCAAGTCGCAGCGCAAGCCAAAGTGGAAACCGACAGTAAGAACGGAGCGGTCAGCGGAACTGTAACCGATCAAACCGGCGCGGTCGTCGCGGGCGCGACCGTCACCGTTTCAAATGCAACCGGTTTCAAGCAAGCCGCTGCCACGACCGCGCAAGGCGTGTATGCGATCAACAAGATTCCTCCAGGCACGTATGACGTTTCGGTGACTGCGCCGAATTTCAAGCCATTCGCAGCGCCCGGCGTAAGCGTTGTCGCGGGCGACGTGCTTCCGCTGGACGCTTCGCTCGAAGCGGGCGGCAAGGCCGAAGAAGTCAACGTCACCGCCGGTGGTGCGGCACAGATCGAGACCGAGAACGCTGAAGTGTCCGGAACGATCACGGAGAAAGAAGTATCCACGCTGGGCTTGAACGGCCGCAACTTCACTCAGCTAATCACCCTTACTCCGGGCGTCAGCAATCAGACAGGTCAGGACGAAGCCAAGGTCGGCGTGAACGGCAGCGTGAAATATAGCGTCAACGGTGGTCGCGTCGAATACAACTCCTTCGAAGTGGACGGCAGCGACGTTCTCAATGCCGGACTGAGCGGCGCCGAAAGCACATTGGTGGTGTATCCGAGTCTGGATGCGATTCAGGAAGTGAAGGTTCTCACCTCGAATTACGGCGCGCAGTATGGGCGCACTGCTTCGGGCACTGTGCAGGTGACCACAAAGTCGGGTGGCAATCAGTGGCACGGAAACGGTTACGAGTTTTTCCGCAACGAATTCATGAACGCGCGGAATTTCTTTGATCAAACCCCAAAAGCACCCAAGTACCGCCGCAACGATTTCGGATTTACGTTGGGTGGGCCATTGTCGATCCCAGGCCATTACAACGTAAATAAAGACAAAACGTTCGTGTTCTTCTCAGAGGAATTCCGCTACGAAAATTCGCCAAGTGAATTGCAACCCAACTTCAATCACGCGGTTCCCACGCTGGCAGAGCGTGAGGGCAACTTCAGCGACGTTTGCCCGAGTCCCAACGACCCTGAAGATCTCAAGAAGCTTTTCAACACGACGGGCAATCCATCCGGGCCGTATGACTTTCCTATTGCGTCTTATCCGGATTGTCCTGGTGTACCCAACCGGGGGCAGATTCCGGGATATCGGCAGATGTTTCAGACGACCAATCCCGATGGCAGTTTCAGTTACAACAATCTGGTGAGTTCGAACAATCCAGCAGCGGGCCTCGATCCAAACGCAGTCGCGATCCTGAATCAAAATCAGATTCCGCTGCCTAACTCATTCACTGGATGCAACTCAAGTCTGGTGGGACAAACTGACCACACGACTGGCCAGTTGATTGAGCCCTGCTACGACGCTGTCATTTCCGAGCCGACCTATTGGCGCGAAGAATTATTTCGCATCGACCACAACTTCACGCCCCGGACGCGCCTGACGTTCCGCTACATTCACGACTCATGGAACACAATCACTCCCACGCCGAATTGGGGCACGGTGCGCAACACATTTCCGACATCGCAGAACAAGTTTGTTGGGCCGGGCCTCGACATGGTGGTGCGTCTCACGCAGACCATCACCCCCACGCTGCTGAATGAAACAGTCTTCAGCTTCACCAATGCACACATCACTTTGTCTAACGTCAACGGGCCGGGCGGAGCGAATTATCTGCGGCCGGCAGGTTTGGGAAATCCCGACAACGTCGGCCAATGCACCGGGGGTACGACCGGCGTGGCGCAATGCCCCATGGGATACATCTTCAACAACGGATTTGGCGACAAGGTTCCAGGATTAGTCGTCACGGGCAACAACCAAGAGTATGGCGGCTCGGGATTTACCGCCGATCCTTCCTATACTCCGTGGGAGCACACCAATCCGACTTACAACTTCCGTGACGACTTGAGCAAGGCATTGGGCAAGCACACCATTCAGTTTGGCGTGCAGTATGTATTGGCGCAGAAGAACGAGACCAACGGAGCGCTGGGAGCGGCCTCTGGAGACGTACAAGGTTTGCTCTCGGTCAGCAACGTCAACGGAGGCGAACTCAATACCGGCAATGCGTTCGCCAATTTCCTATACAACAATGGGGAATCATCCATCTTAGGCGGAGCCAACGCCCTGCAAAGTTACACCCAGGACAGCAATCAGTTGAGGTATTACAACCGATACCAGATTGCCGAGCCGTATGTACAAGATGATTGGAAGGTCACGCCGCGTTTGACGGTTAACCTCGGCATCCGCTTCAGCCTGTTCGGCAACTATCATGAAAAATATTTGCAGGCGTACAACTGGGAGCCGCAAGCCTTTAGCCAGGCCTTAGCCGCGAAGGTTCATGTGGACCCAATCACGGGCCAATTGATCCCCATGGGCGCGGAAAAACCGGTCCCACTCGATTTGTCCGACTTAGATCCTCGGATCACGAACGGCATTGTGCGTTGCGGTCAGAACGGAGTGCCTGCAGGCTGCGTGAATAGTCACATTTTTAATCCCGCACCGCGCGTGGGATTCGCGTTTGATCCCAAAGGCAATGGCAAAACTTCGATCCGCGCTGGCTACGGAATCTTCTTCGAGCACGGCACTGGAGACGAAGCCAACACGGGCTCTCTTGAAGCGAGCGCCCCTGACGTTCTGAATATTACGCAGCCTCTCCCTGCAGGCTACGCCTGCATCGGAGATTACGGGACCAATTGCGACAGCTCGGGGACCGGAGTCGTCACTCACCCCGGCGCTTATCCGATCAACGTCACTTCCCTGCCCACGAACACGAAGTACTCGTATTCGCAGCAGTGGAGCTTGAGCGTGCAACAAGAGCTGCCGAAGAGTTTGGTCGCTTCTGTTGCTTACGTGGGCAGCAAGGGGACTCATCTTACGGTGGAGCGCCAACTTAATCAACTGGAACCGATTTCCTCGAACCTTAATCCGTTCGCATTACACGAACCGTTCTTGCTGTCGGTGCCCGGTTCAACCATCAATGACTGCTCCAACCTCGGCACTTCAAACAGCCCAGTCTTCACCTTACAGAATGGATCCACGATCAGTGCGAACAATCCTGCGTCGATCAATTTGCAAGTCGCGTGTCAGGGACAGAACGGAAGCACGCCCCTATTTCCTGTAGTCAACACGTTTCGGCCCTATCCTGGCATCGGCGAGATTTTCTCGCTGCAAAACGGAGCAGATTCTTCTTACAACGGATTCCAGGCCGTGCTCCGTCGCACCAAGGGGCCGCTGACGGCAGGTGTGTCTTATTCGTTCAGCCACTCCATCGACGACTCCTCCGATCGCACCGATCCGACCTTCGTGAACTCGCTGAGTCTGCGCTCGAATAAAGCAAGCTCGGACTTCGATCAGCGGCACTTGCTCAACATCAGCTACGTGTACTCGCTTCCCAAGCTGAGCGGGTTGCTGCATGGCTGGCGAACGACGGGAGACAAGGAGTTGGCTGAGCAGGAACAGGAAGATGCTGGTGCTCCTGCACCTCCGCCCATCGCCGAGGCGTCGGCCACTGAGACGCCCGTGCCGGGTACCGCCGATCGCTTTGAGCGTTTCGTGGGCGACGGATGGCAGTGGTCTGGAATCACGAGCTACCAATCGGGTACACCGTTCAGCGTCGTCAACAACGCGGGAAGCTCTGGAATCGGAGTCCTCGACAACGCCGGAGTTGCGAACGGAGTTGGTGCAGGATCTTATCCCGACGTAATTCCTCACTTCCACGGCGACTTGCCTTCGCAAGGAAATAATGCCAGCAGTTTCGGCCCGCTGCTATTGAATCCCGATCAGTTCGTTGCCCCGCGCGGCTTAACGTTCGGGGACGCGGGAAGAAATTTCCTCAATAATCCCAGCCGCCTCAATTTCGACATGTCCCTGCTCAAGCATTTTGTGGTCAAGGAGGGTAGCCAGATTGAGTTTCGCGCGGAAGCGTTCAATATCTTCAACCACACCCAATTTCGAATCTACAATCCGGATCTGGGGAACACCGGCAGCAACACGATTAGCTGCTACGGAGGCGCGAACTACTCGGCGGGAGCATATTTCCCCGGGGGGACGGATTGCTTGACGGGAAGTTCCTTCCTGCACCCAGTCGATGCGCATCGCCCTCGCACCATCCAACTGGGACTGAAGTACAACTTTTAACGTAGGGTTCGGAAATAGATTGGACCCGCTGGTAGACTTGCGCTGGCGCGATCAAGTCGCACGATTGGCGAGGTTGCGGTTGGGTAGAGCGCGCGCTGAGTTTCCCTGTTCACTTGACTGCTAGCAGCAAGTCACGTCAATTACTCAAACATCACTGCGCGAAGTTGAAGTTTATGGCCGCCTCATCTGTATTGAGCGGATAGGGTTGAGTGTTCACGACAATGGGAGGGCACGGCCCTGAAGTCCCAACCGAGTTCCCCACACCAAGATCGAGAGCGGTGGAGCCTCCAACCAGAGAGATTCCGCTCGAGGTAGTGTCTACAATTGCCGGGTTTCCTGCGAGGCCTGGTGTGCTTGAGGGTTGGCCGATCGTGCCAATCTGCTCGCCGTTGTAACCAAAAACCTGGAGGTAAACGCTTGTGCCACTGATCGTGCCAGAAACACTAGCGGTGGAAAAGCATGGGTAATTCACCGCGTTAATTGTTCCTGTTACTGTCGCAGTGGCGGTGCCGACATTGGAACTCTGCGTCATGCTGCCGGAAACTTTAACTGGTACAGCGGCGGTGGCGCCTTCGAGTGCCTCGACGTATTGCGAGTCGATCGTGCCTGTGAAATTACCGGTGAGCGTCGGTACCAGGAAAGCGTTCCATGTGCCGGAAGTCGCGGTAGTAAAACACCCGCCCCCCGGGGCTTGATAATCTCCCGACATCGAAGTGTTGTCCGATGAGATCGTTCCCGTGAAGTTCAACGTCGTGCCACCCTCCATTATAGAGAACGTGACATTCTGGCCGGTGATCGTTCCGAGAACCGGGGAAACGCCGCCGCAGTTATTCTTTTGCGCCACAGAGGGAGTCGCAACACTTCCGGTAAGCGCTTCGTTATCCTGCGCCAGGAAACCGGAAATGGAGAGCGAGGATTGGGGACGCGGTTCTTCCTGCACTAAATTCAATTGCCAATTGCCGCTAAGCGTGCTCGCGGCTGTGGAGGAACTGGACGAGCCTCCCCCGCAAGCGGCTAGTAACAGCAGGAAGAGCGCCATTGATGCGATCGATAGATTTCTCACGATATCTCTCCAGAAACAATTGCCAGACGGGAAATGATTTGGCGACTGATTAGGAGGGCACGGTCCACCACTCCCGTTCGATCAGACAGCATAACGCATGCTCCTGCTGGTCGTTGTTACGGTCAGGTTAAAACTGTAGCGATGGACTGCGAGGGAATCATCGCCTGTTGTCCCACCGGACGCCGCTCCAATCGTGCTCTTTGCGAAAGTTTTAACATTCCATTCATCAAGAAGTTATGGGTGCAGAGATAGCATGAAGCGGTCTGTAAAAGGCTTTGAGGTCATTCCATGCGCAGTTTTCTCTCCTTCTCGTTGGCGTTAACCCTCGTAGCGTTTCTTTCTGCGTGCGGAGGCAGTGGAAACGTAGCCACCTCATCAGGCGGCGACACGGGCGGAGGCGGCGTGACCCAAGGAGCAGCGACCCTTCAGTCCATTGCGGTCAACCCGAGTACCGCTGCGATCGCGCAAGGGACAACGCAAGCGTTTACCGCAATGGGAACCTACTCAGATGGGAGCACGAAAGATCTGACCACCGCCGTACAGTGGGCCTGTTTGAATCCTACCGTCGTCACCGTCAGCAATACTGCGCCAACGCAGGGTCTAGCCTCATCAGTGGCAGCTGGCACGGCGTTAGTTTCGGCCACCATCGGGGTCGTCAGCAGCAATGCCACGCTGACTATAAAAAACGTCGGCCTTCAAACCACAATTGTGGATGGAGTATCTGGGAATACGCCCCTGACCATGACCCCGTCGACCGCCAACATCGGCTTCGGAGATCAGCAACAGTTCAAGGCGGTGGCGACGTTCAGCGATGGAAGCACACAGGACGTGACCAACCAGGTCACATGGTTTGCGGTCCCATCTCCGCCGGCGCTACCTGACTCCATCATCAGTAGTGGGCTGGCGATCGGAACGAGTGCTGGGTCTAACGTTGTCAATGCAATCTTCAGTACCGGTAGCGGCGTCGCCACTGGGACGGCGACGCTGAACGTTGATTTTTCCAATCTTGTAGGACTCTCGGTGACACCCTCGACTCTGTCAGTCCCATCAAACGCCCCGTCCAGCTTCTACGCGATTGGGACGTTTTCCGATGGAAGCACACGCGATTTGAGCAGCATGTCGATGTTCTCGTCCTCCAATTTCTTGGTGGCAAGTTTTGGCTATCAGGGAGGCTCATTCAGCGCAGCCTCGCCCGGTACAGCAGCCGTAACCGCGAGCGTCTGCACGGTCGTCGATCCCATTACTTTCCTTTGCGACACCATGATCACAAGCCCGCCGGTCACGCTCACCGTTACGCCCGCGACGTTAACGTCCGTTTCCGTGCTTCCGCCCGATGCTACGATCGCGCCGACTACAAAGCTTGGCATGTCTGCGATTGGAGTGTTCAGCGATTCGAGTGCGCTGCCGCTCACCAGTTCAATCATCTGGCAGCGCTCTAACTACTCTGCGTCTTTGATCAATGCGACCACGGGCGTGGTCACGGGCGTGGCGCCAGGAGGAGCGACAACCATCACCGCGCAGACCACTTCTACCTTTGACAAGATTGCGGGCTCGACGCCGCTCACAGTGAGCGATGCCGTTCTAAGCTCGATCGCCATTACGCCGTCGACTGCGTTTACAGTCCCGGGTGCCTCGGTGACCTACAAATCGATTGGGACATTCAGTGACGGCTCGACTCAAGACTTGACGAAAACAGTTTCGTGGAGCACCAAGGCGAGTGTTGCCTCCGTGCAAAATAACGTGGCTACGGGAACGGGCATCGGGTCCGCAGTCATCACCGCAAAACTGGGAACAATCAGCGGGAGCACGACGCTTGCGGTGGCATCGCCGGAACAATTCTCACTGGCGGTGACCCCCGCCACGCTTCAGATTGCACAGCAGACTTCGGCGCAGCTCACGGCGACGGGGACCTTCGCCGATGGCACGACACACGATCTGACGACGGCGGTAACCTGGTCGTCCTCCGACGCGAGCGCCGCAACGGTGGGATACCAAACGGGAATATTGGCGGGGCTTTCCGCCGGTACCTCCACCATTACAGCTACACTGGGTACAGTGACGAGTACCGCTCAGGCAACGGTGAGCAATGCGACGTTGACATCGATCGCGGTTTCGCCTGCAAGCCCCAGCGTGGCTTTGGCGGGTACGCAGCAGCTCATAGCAACCGGAACGTTTAGCGACGGCAGTACGCAACCGATGTTGAACGTAACGTGGTCTTCCTCCAGTCCGGCAGTCGCCTATGTCAACGCTTCGGGTTTGGCTACCGGTACCGCAACTGGTACGGCTACGATGAGTGCGACGGTCAACGGGGTTAGCGGAAGTACCGTCCTCAGCGTCCAGTAGGCCAACAGTTGGAATTGTCGAGGTTTGATTGAGATTCTCGAGTTTGATAAGGGATTTCCTGGCATGATGTTTGATCTGCGATCTAAGACTGCGATCTGCGCACTTGCCCTCGCTTTCGGGACATCGATAATGGCGCCTTGCTTAAGAGCGCAACGAGACCCCACCTTGAAGGGCGCGAACGCCGCGAACCACACCTCCGACGCAAAGGGGGGACAACAGTTAAATCGACTGCAAGGGCTTCCGACACATCAGGGAGCGAAGAATATCTCCCCAACTCTTCCTGTCGGCAATACGAAGCCGGGCAAAGTAGATCCTGAACTGCGTCAGGCGGAGGCGAACGACTCCAAGATTGCGGGGGAATCGACGAAGAAACCACAGGGCGTCGGGCATGAGAAAGCGACTCAACCCGCTCCGAAAAATGTCAAGATTGATTTCCGCTCCACCCCTCAAAAAAAGGGTGGTACCGCCAATCAGGGAGGCAACGGTTCGGGAAGCAAGAAAATGGGTCCGGGACGGCGAATTACGGAAAAACCTCATTGAAAAACTGCCCAGACCCCGGACTGAAGAGCGAGAGGACTCCCGTGGATCGAACAGACCGGAGACATATGAGACGCATGGCGAGCATTTTAGTCGTAGGGGAGACTGAAGTTTGCCGGATCGCATTACGCCACTTGCAGAGGGCGGGATACTCCGTGTCCCTGCTCGGTAGGGCACGAGACGCGCTCCGGCGCGCACGGGAGTTATATCCCGCTCTCATTGTCATAGACGCAGTGGCCATCAGAGGCCAAGCGGTGGAAGTCTGCCAGAGTATTCGCCGATTGCCTTCGCTGAATGGAACACAGTTGATACTCATTGCCGCCCAAGCCTCAGAAGAAGACCGGTTGTTGGGATTTGAATCTGGGGCTGACGATTATATTTCCGGGCCATTCAGCGGGTTAGAATTTGTGGCTAGGACTAGAGCCGTTCTGCGCCGCCTGGAGCGGCCATTAGCGGGGCGTAACCTAGAAACGCAGGCGGTTCCCGCTGCGGCTTCCTCAGGAGTGCCACTTCTCAGCGCGATACAGAGCAGTTCGAACAACCAGCCGCGATCGAGTCTCGAGGTGGGCGATATCGAGATTAACGCGAGAGCGATGCGCCTCGCGATCGATGGCCGCGAGATTCCCATGACCGCGCTAGAATTTCGTCTCATCCATTACCTGGCGGAAAACCAGCCGCGCGTTTTCACTCGGGACCAACTGCTGGATGCCGTCTGGGGGGACAATCAGTTTGTCACACCGCGCACGGTGGACGCCGCTATACGACGAATTCGGAAAAAGATTGAGCCCCAAAGTTCATGTCCCGTGTACCTGAAGACAGTGCGAGGCGTGGGCTACAGGTTAGATCGAGCCATGATCCGAGCCGACGGATCCAGCCTTCGGCTTGCCCCCGCCGCTTACTTGGCGTCGTGACCGATGACCTTACGGAATTAGGTATTGACTGCCAAGATAGAGGCCTGATGCGATGATGGCAAGGACAGTTCCTGCCGCCAATAAGAACTGCTGATGAGAGATCGTGCCGTCAGGGACAGCGGGACCTGATCTGTTTTCCAGCACGGGCGTTGAGAATGTTCGCGAGGACACGGCGACTTCCTGATCGAATCCAAATTCGTGTAATTCGTTCTGCCACAACCGAATATCTGTCCAGAATGTGCTCATCGCGGAGACTCCGACGAAGCCAACGGCTTCCGTTCGTTAAGGAGGGTGACAAATCCTCCCGTTGTGTTGTAACGGACTTCTTTGAAACGTGCGAAACGCGTAAGCAAAATGTCAACTTCCCCCACAGCCAACATAGTCCGACAACATGACCGTGACGTAACCGTAGCGTGAAATGCCTGTTAATTTATCCGCACAACTCACGAGCGGTTCGTCCCCGCTAAAATAGGACCGGGCTGGAAATAGAAACGCGGTGAATCTGGCAAGTAGATTCATCACTTTCGGATTTCAGGGAGGCCCAACAAATTTCAGCTAGCATCACAATCGACACTATTGAAACCATTGAATTCTAAAGCTCGCCCGCGAGACAATCCGCCGCTGGTCAGCGTCGTAATTCCGGCGTTTCGATGTGCGGACCAGATCGCCAACGCAATCAATTCGGTAATAGCGCAGTCTTTCTCGAGTTACGAGATCCTGGTAATCAATGACGGGTCGCCAGATGCTGAGTCACTGGAACGGGCGTTGCTTCCCTATGGGTCCCAAATTCAGTACCTCAAGCAGGAAAACCGGGGGCCAAGTGGCGCGCGCAATTTGGGCATTCTGAATGCTAGCGGACAGTTCGTCGCCTTTCTTGACAGCGATGATTCGTGGCTACCTGATCATCTTGCCCAACAAATGGAACTGCTGCTCAGCGATCCCAGTCTTGATCTCGTCTACGGTGACTCCAAGTTAGTCCGAGATGGAGCGATCATCGGTCACGCATTTGGTCTTGAACCGCAGCATCCCCCTGTCAGCTTTGAGAAGATTCTGACTGAAGAGTGTACGGTCGGCACTTCTTCGACCGTCGCCAAACGTCAGGCGCTCGTCGATGCCGGACTTTTCGACGAGCGCTTTCGATGCTGCGAGGATTTCGATCTCTGGTTGCGCATGGCTTTTCGTGGCAGCCGCATGGATTTCGATCCGGGCTTACATGTCGTGCATCACTTATCGCCCGACAGTTTATCGGGGGACCGCTATATCATGAAGCGGGCGCGAATCGAGGTTTACGAGAAGACCGCCTCCACTTTGCCCGTTTCCCGAAGCCAAACGGAATTGATTCGGCGGCTGATCGCCAGCAACGAAGCGGAGTGCCAAACCGACCTCACCAAGCAATTTCTGCGCTCCCGACAATACGAAAAAGCCCTGCAGTCCGCCAAGAGTGCCGGAAATGCCCAACGAACACTGAAAATGAGGGTGACTGTAATAGGCATACGCCACTTCCCTCGCCTTTTTCGTTTTTGTCATGGGATTTATGAACAGTTACTGACGGTCGCTCGCCGGATTCGCACCGTAGCGGCCACTTGGCAGAAGCCGAATTACGTGGAAAAGTGAGGATCGGCGTGCAAGAGCTGGGCTTTTCATTTAACTGTAACGTCATTGCAAGAGGCTTGGTGTAGGCTTTGGCATAAGGTTCTTTCGGGTTTGCGGAACTCGACGAACTCAGGCTTGTAAATTGCAGAAGTTTTGATTGAGCATAGAACGGAGCCACCAACAGTGGACGGGCTGATGACATCTGCTACCGGTATGATCAGGAAGGTCAGGGCTGGCATTCGACTGGCGGCAGGAAAATGGACTCCCGGGCCGGAGTTGGAAGTTTATCCCGATGATACTTTCCTGATTGCGTACTCCAAGTCCGGGAATACCTGGACTCGCTTTCTGGTTGCCAACCTGCTCTATCCCGGCCGCCCAGTTACATTCCTGAATATCCCCGACCTTGTCCCTCATTTTGATGTAAAGTCGAAGCGATTTTTCAGAGAGATGGCGCGGCCTCGCGTAATCAACTGCCACGAGACGTTTCGGGCGCATTTTAAGCGGGTCATCTACGTGGTCCGCGATCCAAGGGATGTTGCTGTCTCATTGTTCCATTTCCAGCGCAAACGCAGAATTATCGCTGACGATTATTCTCTCGATCTTTTTGTGAGCCGCTTTGTCGCCGGAGAAGCACTGCGACCGCCGCGGCTTGGCTCTTGGGGCGATAACGCGGGAAGCTGGCTATACATGCGGCAGGGTACTCCCGGCTTCCTCTTGCTGCGATACGAAGACTTGCTTGCGCAGACTGAGTTAGAAATGGCAAGAATCGCAGCTTTTCTCGGCATCGAGGCGACGCCCGAACGTATTTCGCAAGCGGTGTCGGCCAGTTCCGCTCACCGGATGAGAAATCTGGAGAAGATCCAGGGCGAGCAGTGGCATCAGTCAAAAGATACGCGCCAGGACATTCCGTTCGTCCGAGTGGCTCGCTCCGGGGGTTGGAAATCTGCGCTCCCTGAGGGTGCGGTCGCCGAAATCGAATCGGCATGGGGTGGGATTATGACTCGTTTAGGGTATGAGTTGTCGACCGACAAGGCGCTTCGCGTCGCAACCGGAGAGAGATTCGTCGGTGATCTACGGCATTAAGCTCGTCGTTTCCTACTTCTTGGGTACAGACGTCGTCGGTCGCCGTGTGGCAGTCCATCCCGACGATACGTTCCTCGTCTCGTATCCACGTTCCGGAAATACGTGGACTCGCTTCCTGATTGCCAATCTATTGCATCCCGAGACGGAAGTGACCTTCGCCAACATTGAGCGGCTCATCCCAGATACGTCATCTCAGTCGAGTTTGGCGCTGAAGCGAACCCCGCGTCCCCGATACATCAAATCTCACGAATATTTTGACCACCGCTATCCAAGAGTCCTTTACATCGTGCGCGACCCGCGCGACGTCGCTCTGTCGTATTACAACTTTTCCCGCAAGTACCTCCAGATTCCAGACGATTATCCCCTGGAAACCTACATCAGCGATTTCGTGAATCGGCGACTCATCTCGGCCCCTTGGGGAACGTGGGGTGAAAACGTTGGCACATGGCTCGCGGCCCGCCAAGGTAAACCAGACTTCCTGCTAGTGCGCTATGAGGATCTTACCAACGACACCGCCGCTGAGTTGTCCAAGATAGCGGATTTCCTAAGAGTAAACTGCTCCTCGGAACTGATCGAGCGATCCTTGCGCTTAAGTGCTGCGGACAACATGCGAAAGATGGAGCACATGCAATCGAACGATTGGGTCGCAACAAAAGGCAAGCGCTCCGACATTCCTTTTGTGGGCAACGCAGAGGTGGGCGGTTGGAAAGCGCGACTTCCCTCCAACTCCATACGTGAAATCGAGGCGGCATGGGGAGACGTGATGCTCCGGTTGGGCTACTCCTTGAGCCCATTTGCTCCAGATTCGACAAGACTGTCTTCTCAATCGGAATCCACTAGCCGGATATTGCAGGCCGTTCCACATTCTCGATGAAGCATCGGCATTGCCTTCGTGTGCACTGCGACCGACTCTTAGTTGAGAGGACCGAAGGTCGCGGAGACCGAGCGTAGCATGCGAAGCCTCGCCTATCTGATGTACCACGAAGTCGAACTTCCCGGCCGCGCCGTCTGCCAGTCTGACCCGGGATACGTTCGCTACGTAATCGACGCTGCCGACTTTGAGCGCCAGATGCAGTGGTTAAAGGATGGTCAGTGGCAAGCCCTCAGTGTAAGCGAGGCACTGCGCAGGGACACTACCCGGGGAGTTGCGATCACCTTCGACGATGGCTGCGAGACCGACCTGTTGGTGGCAGCTCCTATTTTGCAGTCTTTCAATTTCACGGCTACTTTTTACATCACATACACTTTCTTGGACAGAGACGGCTATCTTTCTCGGGAGCAAGTGAGAACGTTAAGCGACATGGGATTCGAGATTGGTTGCCATTCTATGACCCATGCGTATCTCACTGACCTCAACGAGGACGGGCTACACCGGGAAGTCGTCGAATCGAAGTTGTGTTTGGAGCGCCTTCTGGGCAAAACCATCGAACACTTCTCCTGCCCCGGCGGAAGGTACGACCTGCGCGTGGCAAGGGTCGTGAAGGCGGCAGGATATCGCTCGCTTGCCACCAGCCGACTTCACCGTAATTCTGCACAGACGAATCCTTACGCACTGGGACGAGTTGCGGTTATGCGAGGCATGCGCATCGACGAGTTCGCAGGATTGTGCGAGGGTCGCGGGCTATGGCGCCTGAAGCTACGGAGCAGCCTGCAACAAGGCGCAAAACATCTACTTGGCAACGCGCTCTACGACCGTGCGCGAGCGGCGGTTCTCAAGTAATTCGAAGCTGGTGAGGAATAACGAAAGGTTATGCGGCATACAGACGGTTGGACGCGAGAAACCCTTCTTACGCTTTTAGTTCTGGCATTCACACATTCACTCTTCGGCGCGGGCAATCCAGAAACAAATAATCCGGGATTCGACGGGCCGGCGGAACTCCCTCGGATCTACGTCCAGAGTTCGCTTTCGGCGACTCCGGCGCGCGGAAATGTCCACGAGGTACGCGAAAAACAGGATTTACAGCAAGCTCTGGCCGATGCGAAGTGCGGCGATACCATCTCGCTGCAAGCGGGAGCCACTTTTCATGGGGTATTTCGCTTTCCCAACAAGCCTTGCGACGATGGTCACTGGATCGTAGTACGCACCAGCGCGCCAGACAGCAGCCTGCCACCCGAGGGAACGCGCATCACCCCTTGTTATGCCGGCGTCGCTTCCCTACCGGGTCGGCCTGACTTTCACTGTGCTGCTCCACACAACGTCATGGCGAGGATTGAGTTCGACGCCGCAGGCGACTCGGGACCAATTCGATTTCTGTCCGGAGCGAACCATTACCGTTTAATTGGCCTGGAGATCACTCGCGCCCGGCCGCAATTTCATATGCGCCATTTGATTACGCCCGATCTGCCCGAGAGCACCGCGAATCATCTGGTCTTTGACCGACTGTGGGTACACGGAACAGCACAGGATGAAACCAAAGACGGACTTCATCTCAGCGGAGTGACTTATGCCGCCGTGATCGATTCCTATTTCACCGACCTTCATTGCATTGCGGCAAAAGGCTCTTGTACCGATGCCCAGGCGATCAACGGCGGGGGTGGCGACCTGCCAGGCGGACCCTACAAAATCGTGAACAATTTCCTCGAAGCTTCAGGAGAGAACGTCTTGTTCGGCGGAGCTCCAGGCAAGGCGACACCCTCCGACATTGAAATCCGGCGCAATCATCTATTCAAACCCTTGTTGTGGGAGACGGGGCAG
>Ga0302320_10012774_pt1 | contig 17594 bp, 13 predicted proteins | sample Bog_T0_3_FD_202130 | JGI IMG/M metagenome (GOLD analysis project Ga0302320, IMG submission 202130) | Peat permafrost microbial communities from Stordalen Mire near Abisko, Sweden - Bog_T0_3 | ecosystem: Environmental > Terrestrial > Soil > Wetlands > Peat | place: Sweden: Abisko, Stordalen Mire...
GACATGTTTGAGAGCCAGGAGGAAGCAGGCGCCGATCGACAGACCCGCGAGCGAACCTAAAATCGACAGCATCGCCGATTCGCCGAAGATGATTCCGGCGACCTGCAAGTTCGAGAAGCCGCTCACCCGCAGGATGGCGATCTCACGGATGCGCGTGAATACGGACATGATCATGGTGTTGGCGACGCCGAGTCCACCGAGTAAGAGACCGCATCCGCCCACGGCCCACGCGGTTGCCTTCAGAATCTTGAACTGCGAGTAGGAACGGGTGAACTCTGCATCCTCCAAGGCGATCAGGTTGGAGTACTTAGCCTTGATCATGGTCTTGAATACTGACGCGTCTTCCTTGTTGCGGAGCTTCACGGTAATGACGGAGGAGGATCCCTCCTTATGGAAGAAACTCTGGGCGGAGGCGAGAGGCATGAACACGCCGCCATCCTCGAATCCATTCGCGGTTTTGAGAATGCCGATGACATGGAAGGTTCCGTGCCCAATCTGCACCTGGCTGTCTAACTTTGCCTTGAGGAACTCCGCCGCACGTTCACCGAGGACCACGTCGTCGGAATGTTGCGCGAAGCTGGCGCGATTGCCTTCCACCCAGGTTGCATTGCGGATACGCGCGTCGGCGGCAGTGACCCCAAAGCAGGTGATGATCGGGTGATCGGAGCTCGACACAATTCCGAACAGCACCGGATCGGCGTGCTGCACAATGGCCCATCCGGCGATTTCCCGAACGGCGGATGCAGGCACGTTACTGAAGAAAAGGTCGGAGACGTTGCGCTCGAAAACGATGATCTCGCTGTCACTGGAGAGGATGCCGGAGAACATGCCGATGGCGCCCTGCAGGATGGTGACAATCGTGAGCATGGCGGCCACGCTGAAGGCAATGCCCGCAATACTGATGAGCGACCGGATGCGGTGACGGCGCAGATTGATGAGGATCAGCTTGACAAAGATCATGCCAGCCCTCGCGCCTCTCTTTCGAACGCGCTTTCCGTGATGTGTACGGCCTCCTTCCGCAGGTCGTTGCGAAGCTTCTCAAGAAACGAGACGCCGGGTCTCGTAATCAACAGGCGGCGAAGCATCCTATCCCCGAGATAGAGAAGACGCGTAAGACGCGCGACCGCGGCGGGAACGCCAATGGCGAGGGCAATGTTCGGCCTGTCGAGAGCTCCGTCACGGGACGGGGTCTTGCCGGTTTCGGCGGCGCTCTGGAGCACGTCCTTGAGGTCATCGAGAATCTGGTAGCTGAGGCCCCAGTACACGGCAATGCGATCGAGGAGCCGGAGTTCGCCTTCGGGAGCGTCCCCGAGCAGCGCCGGCAGGACGATCGCCAGGCGGATGAGCGAAACGGTTTTGCCGCATGCAATCCGTTCGGTTGTCTGCCGGTCGTGAGGGAGCGCGGCGTAATGAAGATCGAGGCTCTGGCCGTTGAGCAGCCCATTCACGCCGAGTTGCCGCTCCAGGTATGCGAGAGCGCGGGACTGGCGCTCCTGCGGGCAGTCAGAGATGGCCCGCCAGGTGAGCGCGTAGGCGCGATTGATGAACGCCAGAGCTGCGAGGATTGCATCGGACTCGCCGAAGCGGACGTGAACGCAGGGAATCCCGCGCCTCTCGAGGGCATGGTCCATGCATGGCAAGTCATCGAATAGCAGGGACGCGGTGTGAAAATATTCCAACGCGATGGCCAACTCTATGGCGTGAACGTCGGGCAGGCCGTGTGCGACCGACATCTGGAAGACGATCTGCGGCCGCACAAGATTGCCGGGGTTGCGCAGAACGTGCTGCAGCGCCCCTTCCAAGTGCGGTTCGAGGTTCGCGGGCAGGGGCAAGTAGGCCGTATAGGCATCTCTTAGACGCGCTACTTCCAAATGATTCATCGCCGGTGCCGGAAACATCCTGAGTTTGGTTGCCAACAAGTTGTGCTAAGCCTTTCCAGCGCTAGACTGGACGAAATATCTGTGCGCTGTCCGGTAGATGCATGAGACGTCGGAAACGGGAACGAAGGGGGATTCAGTTGTGATCTCTTACGATAACAGTGGGGCGCGCACTTTGTTCATGACAATTTGTTCATTCGATGGTAACCAGCGGCACGCGGGCAATTTCGGAAGCTGGCAACAGGAGCGCTCCGCAGATGGCAAATCGTTCCCCCTGCGGTGGGAGCACAGAGGCGCCGTCCCGTGGGGCGGTTGGATCGAGCAGGAGGGCTGTCAGGAAATGTATTAAGATTGCTCGATGCGACTGCTGCTCGTGGAAGACGATATCGAGATACAAAGCTTCCTGCAGGACTCTCTCTCCGAAGCCGGTTACGAGGTGGAAGCTGCAGTCGATGGCAAGAACGCGAAGCGCCTTGCGATCGCGTCAGCGCACGATGTGTTGATCGTTGATCTTGGATTGCCGGATATGGACGGAATCGAACTGATCCTTCGACTGCGCCACCTTGGAATCAGCAGTCCGGTACTGATCCTATCGGCCCGGCGGTCCGTGGACGACAGGGTGCGTGGCCTGGAGCAGGGTGGGGACGATTACCTGACGAAGCCCTTCGCTCTCGCAGAGCTACTGGCACGGCTCCGCAATCTTACCAAGCGCAACCTTCCTTCCAGCAGTGAACTGACCCGGTTGCACGTGCTCGATCTGGAGTTGGACATGGTCCGGCGCAAGGCTACTCGAGGCGGAGAAACACTGAACCTCAGCCCGCAGGAATTTGCCCTGCTGGAGTATCTTTGCCGCAATGCAGGCCGCGTGGTCACTCGATCGATGATTCTCGAGCAGGTGTGGGGCATGCGAATCCTGCCGGATACGAATGTGGTGGATGTCCATATCTACCGGTTGCGCGGCAAGGTGGACACAGATGGACTGCAGCCCCTCATCCGAACCCTGCGCGGTGTGGGATATGTCCTCCAGGATCGCTAGGCCGAGAATGTGGAGCGCCGCGTGGCGAATCTCCTTGTGGGCCACCCTCGCGTTTGCGCTGGGAACCATGCTGGTGTTTCTATTTCTCCACCGTTTTGTTGCCGATGACGTGCAGCGCAGAAGCGACGCCTGGCTGTCAGGCGAGGTCGAGGTGCTGGGTGATGTCGCAGAGCGGACTCCGAAGGACGCGCTTTACGATCGGGTCGTCAAAGAGGTTGCCGAACTCGCGACGAAGGAAGTACCGAATCGACTTCGGACGAACAGCGGGCAGAACGATTCGGTGTTCTTCCTGCAGACGGCCGACGACGGTTCTCTCCGCTTGTGGGTGGGAACCGGGGATGGCCGTTCGAATCTGATCGCAATTCGAGCCAGCGGCATCGTCCCCGACACGCCGTCGGATCTGCATGTGAGGGGTTTCGAAATACCGTTTCGCGTGGCGTCGATTCGCCTTGACGATGGAACCCACATCTATCTCGGGCTCTCGGAGCGGGATGAGTTGCAACTACTCAGGAATCTGCGACTTCGTTTTCTTCTCTTGTGGCTGTCGATTGTAATTCTAGGTTTCGCAATTGTTTTCTACAGTACGCGGCGCATGCTGGGCAACGTGCAGAGAATTGCCGAAGCCGCTTCAAGAATCGGGCAATCTGACTTGAGCAGCAGAGTGCCGAGGACGGGTCACGACGACGAAATCTCGCAACTGGCCCTGACGCTGAATCATATGCTGGACCGCATCGAGCGCTCGATGCACCAGTTGCATACAATCACGGATTCGCTTGCGCATGATTTACGCAGCCCGCTGACCGCCATTCGCGGCAAGCTGGAGATGTCTCTGTCGGCCCCAAGCAAGGGTGAACAGACGGAATCCATCGTCTCCGCGGTGGAGGAGCTGGACCACATCACGGAGTTTCTCAACCAGTCGCTTGACGTAGCCGAAGGCCAGGCGGATGCGCTGAAACTGCATCGCCGGGAGATCGACCTGGAGCAGCTTCTGAGAGTCATGATCGATCTCTACGAACCCAGCATGTCGGAAAAGAAGATACGAATGGAACTTCACAGCGAGGGCGCCGCGCGGATCCTGGCGGATCCCGGTTTGATACATCGGATGATCGCCAATCTTTTCGATAACGAACTCAAGCATCTGCCTGCGTCTTGCATGGTGGCGATACGATTGCGCAACGAGGCCGGCGCTGTGGTGCTTACCTTTGAGGACGATGGGCCGGGCTTCGCCTCGGAGGTTGCGCTTCATGTGTTCGAGCGGCGGGTGCGGGGGCCGGATTCAAGTGGCCACGGGCTTGGCCTGGCCTTCGTGGAGGTGGTCGTGCGGGCACACGGCGGGAGAGTTACAGCCTGCAATCGCAAAGAAGGCGGAGCGCAACTCAGCGTCAGTCTCCCGCTGGCATCGGGCACACGCAGCCCGAATTGACCATTCATGTCGGCGCTCGCGTCCGAGTGTCTTCGGAGATATTGGATCAGGAGTGGACGGCGTGGCCTACCACTCGATGCTCTCTCCAGGCCGTAGCACGCGAAAGTTGCTGGGATCGATCTGCCGCGCCGCTAACTCTTGCCTGAGCAGTGTGGGCGGCTCGTCCAGAGGTTCATCGGTCAGCCGAAACGTTCCCCAATGGCATGCCAGGGAGCGGTGCGAAGCAACATCCACGTGCACTTGGACGGCCTCGGCAGGATCCAGGTGCGGGGGTTGCATCAGCCAGCGCGGCCGGTATGCCCCAATGGGAATCAATGCAAGATCGAAGCCGCCCAATCGGTATCCGATTTCCTGGAACAGCGGTGCCGAGTAGCCCGAGTCTCCCACAAAGTAGATTGAGCGATCCGAGCTCTTCAGAACCCAGCCGCACCAATGCGTCATGTCGCGGTCGAATGGACTGCGGCCCGATGCGTGTTGTGCGGGGACAGAGTGGATCGTAATCCTGTCGGAAAGCGCAGCCGATTGCCACCATCCAAGCTCCTGACAGGAGTTGAATCCACGCTTGCGAAACCAGGCGGAGAGCCCCGCTGGAACCCAGTAGCAAACCTCGCGGCCCAGGGTACGGATGGTGGATGCATCCAGATGGTCGTAGTGCGAATGACTGATGAGGACATCGTGAATGGGTGGCAGGGAATCCAGACTCATCCCCGGCGGAGTGGAGCGGCGCAGCCCTCCGATGGGGAACGGCGCACAGTTCCCCAAGATCGGGTCGGTGAGTATGTTCCGGCCCTGATGCTGGAGAAGAAACGTGGAATGACCGATCCAGGTGGCGCGGATGCGCTCCCTGGCTGGTACCTCGGATAACTCTGCTCCTGCGGCGTGGAACGCAGGCTCTGTCGGCGCGACATCCCGCGGTTGGAAAGAAGGCGCATCGTCTCGTGCGATACCCAGCTTCCAACGCAGGACGCCCAGCAGGTTATGCGATGCGTGCGGAGAGCTGTTACGGAAACGCGCGTGAAAAACTGTCATCGTGTGGGCCTGCGACGGAACGCAAAGAGTCGCAGTTTCTAAAGTATCATCCGGGCCGATCCTCCTTGAGGCACGGCGATCCAACTCGACCGGCCCGTGCCTTCAAGGTCCCCCTGCAGGGGTAGCGGTTCCTGGGTGTCTGGCTGCAGTTCACTCAGTCGAGAGTTCCGGATGTTTCCCGCGCTCTGAGGGGATTGACCATGGTGGACTGTAAATAGACACACCTTGGGCGGGAGAGTTTTGGCGGGTAAAAAACGAGGGATAATTCAATTTTGGAAGGTATCAATGCCTGAACGGGCAACCTGAATTACAAGGCTGCGGGGTTTGCGGAAATACGCCCGATGGTGGTCTAACGCCAGATATAGTCTTCTGGCTCCCTCAATTGTGAGCAACCTTGACCACATTTGGAGATTTGCCTTGAATTTTCCATAAACGGGCAAAAGACAATACCCCCGAGGCTCCTCCGGGCTGCGAAGGCCAGTGTTGCAACCATCCTCGCCTCAACCCTTGCTCTTGGGTCGGGACTTGGGTGGGCGCTCCTCCTTTTGGACTAGCCGGCTTATACGCTCAGGAATTCCGGTGATGAGATGTTGATAGTCCTTGAGACTCTCGCCGAGGATCAGCACTCCTTCGGAGGTGATTTTATATTCACGGATATCTTTGCTGTGGTTGCCGCCGCGGGTCTTGATTACGACCATGATCTTGCGGAGTTGGCCCTCGACGGATACATAACGCAGCCGGATGATGTCATCGGTGAGAAAAGAAATCGAGTAGGTACTGAAGGGGAATTCGGTGAAAGACTCATCCACCTCGACGGTGCTTAGAATGGTCACTCCGATTCCGGTCAGCGCGAATATCATCCGGTAGAGCGACTCGCGAAAGTCGGCTCGGAAGCCTGGCGATAGCGCCATCTCAAAGCCCGCGAGCGAATCGATCACCAGGCGCTTGGCGCCAATCTTCTGGACGGCGTCGAGAATCGAGTGCATGGTCTCATCCACCGAGAGGTCCAGCGGACGGAGGTATAGGATTACAAGTTTTCCCTCGGCCTGGGGCGTTTTCAAATCCAGGCCCAGACTGTCGGCGCGCTCCGCGTATGCGTCCGGCCGCTCTTCAAAGACCGCCACGATACCCGCTTCCCCCTGGCGTGTGCCTTCCGCGATGAATTGCGTTGCCAGGACCGATTTTCCGGTCCCGGAAGCCCCTGCTATCAAAACGCTATCGCCTTCGGGAATTCCTCCACCGAGCATTGCATCCAACTCCGGGATGCCGAAGGAAAGACGTCGCCGGCCAGTCGACAGTCTTTTATGTCTGGTCAGCCCAAACGTACGCGAAAACGCCTGCAGCCCCGCATCGGTAATGCGGAAGGTGTGTAACCCAGGCACCGAGGCCTGGCCGCGCAGTTTTACGATCTGCAATTTCCGCACAATGGAATTTCGCTCCACGCTCTGGCGCAGCCAGAAGAGGCCATCGGCAACGGTGAATATGGGATTATCGCGCAACTCATCTTCGGCATACTCACCGATCAGAAAGGTCGTAGCCTGCCAACTTGCCAGGAAGAGCGCCAGTTGCTGGATGAAGGATTGCAGGTCCATAACGTTGGGGGTATCCTGCGGTTTTCGCACCATGGTGCGAAACGAATCCACCACCACGACGGAGGGATTAGCCTTTTCCACTTCTCTTGTAATCTCAGCCAGGACCGAGCCCAAGTCCTTCTCCAGCACTACCTCGCTCAGGTTGATGAAGCGGATGCAGCTGGGCAACTTGGCCGGGTCGAAGAACGTGTACTGCTGCTGGTATCGCAGCATTTTTATAGAGGATTCACCCAGGACGGTGAAATAAAGCGCTGGGTGCTCGGGACTGGCATTGGCGAACACGAACTGGTGTGCCAGCGTGGTTTTTCCGCTCCCCGGAGCGCCCGCAATGATATTGAAAGAGAATTCAGGAAGGCCGCCACCCACGATTTCGTCGAGACCCGGAACCCCGGTCGGCAGTTTGCGAATCTTCACTTTATCCTGTGTGCTCATGCTTTTCTCCGGTCCCCAGATCTGCAATCTTCGAGGCCTGCACTCGGCCACGTATCCTGCACCAGCCGCAACGTTAGAGTTTCGCCAATGAAGGTAATGAGCAGCCCAAGTAGCTGGGCGATGAGAATCAATTCTGCCTCTTCGTCGTGGTACTTATCAATTTGCGGCTCAAACTCGCGCGTTCCGTGTAAGAATCCATCGGAGTTGACCTGCATCGCGCCCAGGCCGGGCGCTTCCGCCTTGGCCAGCGTCAGAGCACGAGAAGCGAGTGAGCGAAAGCCGGCAACTCCCGCGAGCTGACATAGACTCCGGTGCAACTTTTCATAGACACGGAATACCGCGGACTCCGTTGATTGAGAGGTCTTGTCAGCAGCGGCTTCGTCAACAAGAAGTCGCCGGGCCAAATTTCGCGTTTCTAGCGGGAGCATTGCTCCATATCCGTTCCAACTGCGAGGCCGCACTTGGCGCGCGACATCGCCCCTAATGGTACGCCTATCGCTTGGACCGCGAAAACGCCCGAGAAGATCTGGGAGGGATGCTACCGAGGCAAGCACGCCAAACTCACATCAAGTAGCGATCCCGTCGCTGCTTCGGCGTTTTCTTCTCCGCCTCCCCAGACTTGGTACTGATGAGAGCGAAAACTTCCAGTGCGGTAGCTGTATTACGGACATTTCCCGAGACGCTCATCAGTGCGTCTTCGACGGAGGGATGCTGGTCTGCCAACAATTCGAGCCGGTCGCTCACGTTCATGAGATGGCCAACTTCTTTCAGAATGTCGCCGAAGGGTGTGAGTGTGCCCGACTCTGTTGTGACCGTAAGATTGGGAAAAATGTCCTGCACCAGTTGGAACGTCAAAGCTGAGCCGAGTAAGGAAAGAAAGAGTCCGAGCAACTGGGCAGTGAGAAGGACTTCTCCTTCCGAGGCGTGGTCGCCGTCACTTTGCGACGAAGGTTCTCCGAAGCCCTGTAAGTATCCATCCGATGTGACCTGTAAAGCGCCAAGGCTGGGGGCTTCCGCTCGCGCCAGTGTCAGAGCGCGGGCAAGCAGCGAGCGATAACCGGCAACTCCCGCCAGCACACAGAACGGCCCGCGCAGCTTATCGCAGACTCGAACGGCTACAGGTTCCGCTGGCTCGGAACTCCTTCCGGCAGCGGCTTCGTAAGCCAGAAGGCTCCGGGCCAGGTCTTTCGTCTCTAGGGAGAACGCCATTATGCTTCCATGTAAAACGCGCCCAGTCTGCGAACAACGTTCGGGCGCAAAAGAAAATGCTACACCTTTTGGGGCTCCCAGGGATAGGCGGGGTCTGGGGTACGCGCAGTTCGTGCCGACCGCAGAATCGAGTTCGTCGATCTCGCCGAGACCATCGGAAAAATGAAGACCGCCGATCCCAACGGCGAACTCGTCAACGCCGCACGCTCCGTCGGCATTGAATTCGGCGAGGAGTAACCGCTCTCCCCGGCGCGGCCACCCTCTCTGCGCCGGGGGACCATTACCTCTGTAGTTATCGTTTGTCGGGCGAATATTGCTTTCTCGCCAATAGTTTGCAATCTTACAAAACCATTTACCACTTACTACATTCGCCTATTCCAACGATTAACCAAATTGAAAATCGTTTCTTCCGGTCGACGCCATGGAATTCAAGTGCCAAGGGAGGCCATCCACTCCCAGCGCCGGTGCAAGCGGAGATCTCGATGCCCTCTGCAGCGTTGGATGCAAACGCGGAACGCAAATCAGGAATGCAAGCCCAGATTGCCAATCCGACGCATGGCCGCTTGTTGTTTTCCGCGCGCGGCGACGTAAAATCGACGCATCTGCATTCGCGTGGCAAGGAGAACGCCGGTGATCCCGAGTTTATGGAAAGGTATTTGCCTCGCTGTATTGATCGGGTTTGCGGCTCTGCCGCTCTGCGCGCAGGACAACTACGAAATTCAGGTTTATGGCTCCGACACGATCCCCGCCGGACAAACGATGGTCGAACTCCATAGCAATTTCACATTTGAGGGGTTCAAGAAAGCGAGCGACGGAGTTCTTCCTGACGAACATCAACTGCACGAAACAGTGGAAATCACTCAAGGCTGGAATGATTGGTTTGAAACCGGATTTTATATCTTCACAAGCCTCGGCCCCAATCAAGGCTACAAGTGGGTGGGCGATCACATACGTCCCCGGGTTCGCGTCCCGGACAAGTGGCATTGGCCCGTCGGAGTGAGTCTGTCGACCGAAGTCGGCTACCAGAGGCCGATCTTCTCCGCTGATACCTGGACGTTGGAGATTCGACCGATCGTCGACAAACAGGCAGGTCTGTGGTACCTGGCGTTCAATCCCGCCCTTGAGAGGTCCTTCCACGGGGCCAGCGTGCACCAGGGCGTCGTTTTCTCTCCAAACTTCAAGGCAGCATATTCGTTTACTCGAAAGCTCAGCGGCGGCCTTGAATACTACGGATCGTTGGGGCCGATCACCGGGTTTGATCCCGTGTACCTGCAACAGCAGCAGATCGTGCCCGCCATCGACTATGACTTCGGTCCTAACTGGGAGTTCAATATGGGAGTTGGCGTGGGCGTGACGCGCAGCACGGACCACCTGCTTGTCAAGATGGTCTTGGGACGGCGTTTTCGGTTCACCAAGCCGCGTCCTGTCCACGACCGACAGGCGACACCGGCGCAAGATAGAGAGTAAAGGCGCCGTCGGCCTGGAATTACGTTCGACACGCAGCAGTGGGTGATGTGCGCGATTGAAAGCCTGGCGGCTCGGGCCAGAATCGAACCGGCGAATTCAGCAAGTTGGGTGTGGCGCGGGGGCAGTGGAAAACTGCCCCCGACCGGAGGGCAGCCCACGACTGCGCCATGGCCTGATCGGACCGATCCTTCGGACAGGATTACAACAGTTGACTTCCGTGCGAGAGATGGCTCATTCCACAAGCTGAAAGGACTTCAGCTCGCCGAGGAGCATCGATGTGTCGATGGGCTTAAACAGATAAGCATCGCAAAGCTCGTGGAACGAGTGCAACACTTCCTTTACGTCGGTCACCGCCGTCGTCATGATTATTTTCACGCCATCGTGTGGGAGAATACCGTGTGCCTCCTCCAGCGCTCGCACTTGTTTCACTGCCTCGGTGCCATCCATCTCGGGCATCATGATATCCATGCAAATCAGGTCGTATGGCGATCCGTTGACATTGGCCATCTGAAATGCTTCCACAGCCTCCCTGCCGTTCACGGCAACATGGCATTCGCCGTAGCGGGAAAGATAAGTCTGGAGAAAAAGTCGGCTGGTGAAGTCGTCCTCAACAATAAGCGTTTTCATGCTTTGCCCCTCTCTTGAATTCATAACCATCCGGCGCGCTCCAATGTAGTCTTGAGCCGCTCGAATTCTTCGTATGCCCGCGATACCAGGGTGTCGAAATGTTCCAACCTGCCTGCGTTCGATTCGTGTTCCATCTCTCTGGCAACTTCGCTCAGACTGCATGCCGAAACGGTTGCCGCCGATCCCTTTAGGGTATGAGCCTGCAAGTGGACCCCCTGCCCATTCTTCTCGATGAGTCGTTTTCCCATCACATTCATACGCGCGGGGAAATCTTCGAGAAACCCGCGGATGACAAAGCCCGCGAGCTGCCTGTCCCCCATGAACCGCTTAAGCAGCGCCTCCGCATCGAAGATAGCCACAGCTTGCTCTTTGCAGACGGTCTGGTTGGAGGTTTGGCCGCTGCGGGAGTCAGGCGTGGGACACCATCTGGCAAGCACATCGGCAAGTTGATCAAGCTCTACTGGTTTGGCTAGAAAATCGTTCATGCCTTCGCGCATACATCTGTCCCGGTCGGTGGACATAGCGCTGGCCGTGAGAGCGATGACAGGAATGTGGGGATTAGACTGCCGAATAAACCGGGTCGCTTGGAATCCGTCCATCACCGGCATCTCGCAGTCCATGAGAACCAGATCGTATTGGCCTCGCTCGAGTGCTTGAACGGCTCCGGCACCGTCACAGACGGCATCGGCTTTGTAACCAAGTTTTGTCAGCTGCGCTAATGCCACGATTCGATTCGTGGCATTGTCCTCCGCCACCAGGATTCGCGCCGCGCCTGGTACGCCGCCCGGCAAAACGGCGCTGTTACCGGCTCGCTTACATGTAGGTTTCCGTTGACTCGCCGATGCCGGTTCAACACCGGCCGCCAGGGCTGCTGCTTCAGGCACCCGCTGAAGCGCTGCGGTAAACCAGAAGGTGGAGCCTTCACCCTCCCGGCTTTCGACGCCCATCTCTCCCCCCATCATCTCGACAAGGTGCTTGCTGATCGCAAGTCCGAGGCCGGTACCGCCGTACTTGCGGGTGGTTGAGTCATCCGCCTGCGTGAATGGTGAGAATAGCGCGGCCACCCGATCGGGCCGTATTCCTATTCCCGTGTCGGTGATCGCGAAGCGAAGCGTTGCGGTGCTGTCGTTCTGATTATCGAGTGAGGCTTCCAGAGTTACCACACCCTTCTCGGTGAACTTGATGGCATTGGCACACAGGTTGGTCATCACCTGGCGCAGCCGGTAGGCATCGCCATGCAGGAGCGGTGGAATCTGCGGGGACACATGCGACTCGATTCGGAGCCCCTTGGCGCACGCCTGGACGTGCATGAGCTGGACGACATCCCTGATGGTGCCGCGCAGGTTGAAGTCCAGATACTCAAGGATGACCTTCCCCGCCTCGATCTTGGAAAGGTCCAATATGCCATCGATGAGAGAGAGCAACATTCTCCCGCTGGTCTGAGCCACGTCGGCGTACTGGTGCTGCTCAGGGGTGAGGCTTGTCCCCATGAGAAGTTGAATCATGCCGATGACGCCATTCATCGGGGTGCGGATTTCATGGCTCATGTTGGCCAGAAAGCGGCTCTTCGCCTGATTGGCGGCTTCGGCGCCCTCCCGGGCGTGGATCAGTTCTTCTTCGTAGCGCTTGCGCGCGGTGATCTCTTCTGCGATCCCTACGGTCCGTGTCAGTTGCCCGGCCTGATCAAAGACCGGAAAGGCCCGGTCGCGAATCCATTTCTCTTCGCCATCAGGGGTCAGAATCCGGAACTCCGCCTCGGCTGCTTTCCCTTCCACTTCCGGAGCAAACACAAGGAGCGCCGATTCCACGTCATCGGGATGCACCGACTCCACCCAAGAAGTCGGATTCTGATAGTAGCTTTCGCAGCTTCTACCCCATATCTTCTCGTACGCGCCGCTGACGTAAGGCTTCTCGTCTCCGAGTTGCGGCACTACCCAGATAACTTGCGATATGTTTTCCGCCAACTCGCGAAACTTCTGTTCGCTATCCCGCAGAGCTCGCTGGGCCCGCTCGCGTTCGGTGATGTCGCGAAGGATATTGGAGATGGCGATCACTTCTCCAGCCACGTTTCGAATGGGACACGTCGAAACAGAGATAGGGAATTTCCGTCCGTCTTTGCACAGGCATAGACCGTGATATTGAGACACAGCTCTGCCCTGCATTCCTTCCTCGCGAAGATATTCCAGGGCCGCCAATCGTTCGGGCGGGACCAGCATGGACACATCTTTTCCGATCACTTCACTGCTGGAGTAACCAAAGATCGCTTCCGCGCCGCGGTTCCAGGTGAGGATTGAACCCGAGGGGTTGTAGGTGACGATGGCTTCCTCAGAGCTTTCCACAATCGCGGCGAGAAACGCCTGCCCTCGCTCGGCCGCCCGTCGCTCGGTTACGTCCTGCTTGATTGCGATGTAACTGACGATTCTGCCATCCGCGTCGAACACGGGGGAAATCTGCATCTCCTCGTCGTAAACGGTTCCGTCCTTGCGCCGGTTCCTCAACTCGCCGTGCCAGACTTGTCCCGACCGGATGGTTTTCCATAGCTCATGGTAAAACGCCGGGGATTCGCCGCCCGACTTGAGAATGCGCGGGTTCTTCCCGGCAGCTTCCTCCCTGGTGTATCCCGTCATCACTGTAAACGCGGGATTCACGTACTGGATCGTTCCGTTGACGTCAGTCATAACGATGCCGTCCGCAGCCTGCTCCACGGCGGCTGCCAGTGAAGCTTGCTCGATGACCGTCCGATTCAATTTCTCGGCAGTTCTGAGCAACTCGGAATTCTTGAGTTCCAGATCCATTGTGCGTTGGTTGACGCGCTGCTCGAGTTCATAGTTCAGGCAGGTGAGTTCCTCAAGGAGGCGCGCACGGTCCTGCAAGAGCTGAGAATGCTGCGCCGCCTGCTGCAGAATCGCTTGAATTGTCCGTCTCTCAAAGGGCTTACGGATGAAGTAGAGGATGTGTCCCTGGTTGATACTTTCGATGATGTCATCAGACTCGGAGTAGCCAGAGATCAGAATGCGTGCTGCGTTGGGTCGAACGGACTGGGCGCGCCGGAGTAATTCAATCCCATTCATGCCGGGCATTCGGAGATCGGAGACGATTACATCAACGTCGATGTCACATAGAATCTGCATCGCGGCATCGCTGCTGCAGGCCTCGATACACTGATATTGTTCGCCGGCGAGGAGCGAGAGCAGATGGCAGACTTCCGGTTGGTCATCGACCATGAGAACCGAAGGTACTTTGGTGAGCTGGTCTGAATTGAGCACTGCCGCTGAACTCATGCCTCAGCCTCGCATAGATTTGCTGAGGTGGATCGTGCGCCTGCAGAGTTATGGCGAAGGAAACGGCACCCACTCATGCCGATCCTTCGCGGTGTCCGAGGTCCTCGCCTCCGGGTTTGACGATTAATCGAGGGCAGGGCGCGAGAACGCAATGATCTCGGCCCCCGGTCCGTACGGGTGCTCACGAAATCGTCCGGCAACTTCTCCACGCGCGCGAACAGTGGAGCCACGCCGATCGGGGCACTCTTGTAATGCATTCTGACTCCAACGAGGCAAACCCTCTTCCTTGCTTATCGGCGTGATGGAGAAAATCTTGATGGCTCGGAAGAGTGAGCCTGTGGCCGCGTCATCCGTGCCTCCCGAGCGCAGTTGCTCGATTCGGCCAAATGAATCCGGCTCAGGTTATTCGGGAGTAATTCTGTTTTGGGGCTGCTTCAGAGTGCGTATGCGGATGCTCGCTCAGATATTGTTGGGGGCGGACGCGCGGCGCGGGTCAACTCCAGGAATATGAACCGGAGCGGTTTCACGCAGAATTCAAACATGCGCAAAGCTGGACACAGCTCGACGCGCAGGCCCGCTTCGCAAATCGTCAGCGAGAACCAAATCGCACGCGTAGTCCTTCAACTCGCCTGCGAATCAAACAACCGCACGGAAGACGTTGCCGGAAACGGTTGTGTCTGTGCAGGTCGTCCACTGGCCTAGCGGCGGATTAGTCGTGCAGCACTACGCTGACCAAGGAACTATTAACATGCATTCCGCTGCCGTTGTAGTTAATGAAACCTAAGTCCCGGAAGCGATTGAGAAAGAAGCTTACTCTCGAGCGAGTGGTGCCGATCATTTCGGCAAGTGTCTCCTGGCTCATCTTCGCGATCGCCGGAGCCGGCGCCGAATCCTGGCCGAAGTTAGCCATCAGGAGTAACAGCCGAGCGAGGCGCTTTTCGCTGGAGTTGAACAGATGATCCACCAGATCAGCTTCCATGCGGACGTTACGGGCGAGCACGTGCGCGAGAAATTGCTCGGAGAAGCCCGGCTCAGATTGCAGCAGCCCGAGCATGACCGTCTTTTCGATGCGGATGATGGCGCTATGTTGGAGTGCGCTCGCGGTGGAAACGCGAAGCGGCTGGCCGGCAAGCGAGCCCTCACCGAAAAAACTCTTCTCCGGAAGGTGGGCGATGACGGCTTCCTTGCCGCTCGTCGACACAACCGTGAGTTTCACCCTGCCAGTCTGAATGTAGAAGACCGCGTCGGCTAGATCGCCTTGCGCAAAGATGGAGTCATCAGTCTGGTATTCGCGTACCGACTTTCGCGCTACGATCCTGATCAGCAGATTCTGAGGATCAATTGCGAGCTTCTGATCCGGCAGTGCGTCAATCTTCTTGGAGGCGATCTTCAAGTTATGATTCGCAGGCTGTGGCTTGGAAATGGATAGGCCAGCCGGAAACCCAGGTGTCGTACTCGTCATAGTGGCGCAATTGGTAGCCATCTCGATACCTTTCAATCTTGCAGAGTGTGCGCATGTGGCAATCGCTATAGTTACTAAAGCCAAGATACAAGATGAGAAAAAGGGCGGAATCAGCGAACACTGTTATTGCTGTAGGCGTTGTCACGTGAACCCTGTAAGGCTTTTCTTACGCCTGAACATCGGTCGAATCGATGCGGGTTCGCGGTATCGCACGGACGGAAGAGGACTGACACCATTCTTCGTCGCATCGATTGCACGATGCGAAGACGACGTCCACTTACCGCGTTCTCGCAGGGGGATGCCGAACAGACGAACGCGCGCTTCTTCCGTTCCGAGAGCAAGGCTCACCTCGCCTCGTGAACGCGTTCATCGCGACGCTGTGACTAGTTGTGAGCCTGGTCAAGCGCGGAAGCTGCGCTGCCCATTATCCTTCTGATTGCCGGCGCCAGTTCTTCCGATGCGCTGTTCTTGTTGACATAGGCATCGGCTCCGGCACGCAGACAGCGGGACGCATACTGGTTCTCGGGCTGGACACTCACCATGATCACGGGGAGCTGCGGGTACATATGCTTTACGTCGTGCAGCACATCCAATCCGCTGCGTCCCGGCATGTTGATGTCCAGCAGCAGTACGCCGTATTGGGAGCTGGCCAGTTGGGTCAGCACCTCAGCTCCGTTGGCGGCTTCGGAAAAGCGCGCGCCAGAGAAAGCGTCCGCCAGAATCTCTCTGAGCCCCCGGCGCACGTTTGCGTGATCGTCTGCTATCAGGATGTCCATCTTCGTATCCGACCTGAAGTCACGATAACGGACGCAAAGAGAAATGAACACCAGCGAAAGCCGTGATTCGTGTAGGTCTTTGCGGGTTAGCGCCGTAGGGTTTTTCCTACACCGGCGGCCCAAACTAATCGATCAGTTTGTGGGTGATGGCGTAGCGGGTAAGCTCGGCATTGCTTTTCATGTGCATTTTTTCCATGATTCGCGCTCGATAGCTGCTTATCGTTTTTACGCTGACATGGAGCCTTTCGCCAATTTCCGTGAGGGGGACGCCGGAAGCGATCATTCTCATGACCTCGTGTTCGCGATCCGACAGCAGTTCATGCAGGGGCTTGTCGGCGGACTCGTCTAAATTGGCAACCAGTTTCTCCGCGAGACTTGCGCTGACGTAGCGGCCACCGCCCAGAATCTTCTTTGCGGCCAGCGCGAGTTCTTCCGATGCGCTCTCCTTGTTGATATAGGCGGCCGCGCCAGCCCGCAAGCAGCGCACCGCATACTGGTCCTCCGGCTGGCAACTCAGTATGATCACCGGAAGCCGCGGATACGTGTGCTTCACATCCCTTAACACGTCCATCCCGCTACGTCCCGGCATGTTGATGTCCAGCACCAGCATGCCAGTGTGGGATTTACCCAGATGGCCAACGACCTCATCCCCATTTCCTACTTCGGTAAACTCCGCGCCTGGAAGAGCGTCAGTCAGTATCTCCCGGAGGCCACGGCGCACGACGGCATGGTCATCCGCTATCAGTATGTGCATGTTTGCTCCTGCTCGGCGCCGGGAGCGTCCACCGGAACGCGAACCGTGACGATCGTACCATTACCTGGTGAACTGGAGATTTGTACATCGCCGCCGCAAAACTGTGCCCGTTCTTTCATGCCCAGGAGTCCCAGAGATCCAAGAGAGTGTGACAAGTCGGATTCGCGGAAGCCAATTCCGTCGTCTTCTACAACGAGGACGATGTTCTCATCTTCCTGACACAAGGATACGCGTACCGACTTTGCCTGCGCATGGCGGATGACGTTGGTCAGACACTCCTGAAAAATTCGGAAAGCCGCGGTGGCTCGATCCCCATCCAGGTGCAAATCGACAGGTGGAACAGAAACCTCGCAGCGCACACCATTGCGGGAGGCAAAATCGCTGGCCTGCCATTCGATGGCTGCTGCCAGGCCAAGGTCGTCCAAGACTCCCGGACGCAGCCCACTGCAGATCGCACGCACCGACTTGACGCCATCACTGACCAACTCAATCGACTCCGTCAGTCGAGCGCGCACCTCGCGTTCCGACTCCGGCAGATGACGAGTCATCCACGTCATATCCATTTTGATCGCGGTCAGAATTTGCCCGATCTGATCGTGCAGGTCACGAGCGACTCTCTTGCGGTCCTC
>Ga0302320_10012776_pt1 | contig 17592 bp, 17 predicted proteins | sample Bog_T0_3_FD_202130 | JGI IMG/M metagenome (GOLD analysis project Ga0302320, IMG submission 202130) | Peat permafrost microbial communities from Stordalen Mire near Abisko, Sweden - Bog_T0_3 | ecosystem: Environmental > Terrestrial > Soil > Wetlands > Peat | place: Sweden: Abisko, Stordalen Mire...
CAATCATCTCCTCGCAGCCATTTCGCTCACAGTCCTGGCAATCGTCGTCGCTGTGCCAAAGCTCAGTCGAAGATTCCTCATCATGCCCAATCGCACTGTCCTTTCTCTAGGCATCCTTATATTCGCTTTGGAGGCGGTTTACGGCAACTTGTCGCTTCCATTGAGGCTCCCGAGTCCGCCCGAGATCCTGGACCCGCTGGGGTTTGCTGTCCTCCTATTCTGCTTTGGATATGTTGCCGTGCAGAGCCTGGAAATGAGCTCGTCAACCTCCGCAAGGTTTTGAAAGCGTGTCGACATGCGGGTAACACCGTCTTCTCTTGTACGTTTCCTTAGGCAGCAAGCCGTTTACCTCGCGATCTCTGCAATCGCGGGAGCCGTCTTCTGGGCCATTGGACAGCGGATTAATCCGCTCACCGTCCTGGTCTATTCGATTGCGATTGGAAATACTGTGGTGCCTGTAACGCAGAGGTTGCACGGGTACTATTCTGAAAAGCCATTTCCTTACAATTGGTTGTTCTTTCTCCCGATCCTGCTCGTTCTCCTGATACCGGTTTACGCCGTGTCGTCGGTGGTCGTTTGGATTTTTGCGCCACCGACACCACAAACTTTGGAGCATTTGCTCAGAACAGGCTGGAAATTTCCAGTACTGATCACATTTGTTGCGGGCGTGCTGTTTTTTCTTTACCAGACCACAAAGGAGAAGCTTGAGCGGCGCAATACCGAACTGCAGCGCTCGGTGGATCTCGGTACGGCGCAGCTTAAAATGCAAGAGCAGGAATTGCAACGCGCGCGGGAGATACAGCAATCGCTTCTGCCCAAGGAGATTCCGCAACTGCCTGGATTCGAGGTTGCGGGAATCTGGCGCCCGGCTCGCGCGGTCAGCGGCGACTACTATGACGTCTTCAGGCTGGGCAGACATAAACTGGGCGTTTGCGTAGCAGATGTTGTTGGCAAAGGAGTGTCGGCTGCACTGTTGATGGCCAACGTGCAGGCTGCCGTTCACGCCTTTGCGAGTGAATCGGAGAGCGCGGCATGGCTATGCGGGAAGGTAAACGCGCTGCTTTATGAAAATATTGCCATCGGGAAGTTCGTCACCTTTTTCTATGGAGTGCTCGATGGCAATGCACGGACCCTGCAATACTGCAATGCCGGAAATCCTTACCCGGTCCTCGTCTCTCGTGGCCAGACCCGGATGCTCGAAGAGAGCGGCGCTGTCCTGGGCGTTTTTCCTTCGTGGACCTATGAGGATGCGACGGTTGACTTGCGACCGGGAGACCGTTTATTGCTCTTCACGGATGGAATCACGGAAGCATTAGGCCCGGACGAGGAGGAGTTTGGCGAAGCAAACGTTGCGGAGTTTGCGCGAACGAACTCCATCCGCTCAGCTGGCGAACTGAACAACCGATTGCTCGCTCGTGTTTCGGGTTTCTGCGGGGACCACTTCCAGGACGACGCGACTCTGGTGGTGATTGCCGCAAACTAGGGTCAATTGATGATTTATCGCTGAACCGCGTTTCGAGATCAGCGCCAAGGAAACGCGCGCAGATTCCTGGATTCCTGGGTTCCCGGTTGGATAACCGGCTACTCGGAGAGCGCCTACCCGGAAGTAGCCATGCAGTAAACCCGGTAAGCCGGGCAGAACTCAGGCTCTAACCATGGGGGGAGTTTCTTGAAACTGAGCGACTACTCGGCAGATTCTACCGGCGGCCCACGGGCTCGCGGTTTGAAGGGGAACGGCTGGCCGGCGATTCAGATGGGGAGTACCGCCTCACGGGAAACAGCGCGGCTCCATTTCACCGGCCAGTGCGGCGCTCGAATTTGTCTACAGCAATCGCCGGGGTGACGGCCAAAGCTATAAATGCGAGAACGATCAAGAGGTCATGCATCGCAGGCGCCTCCTTTCGGGGCTCCGAAAACTGTACCTATTTGAATCATCAATGGGATTGTATGAGAGCGATATACCACTATTACTTTGCGGGATGGCAAGCAGGTGCTATGGCGGTCCCACCTAGGTAATGTGTCCGACGAAGGAACTCAGAGACCCGGGCGCTCCGGCGCCTGCCAGGAAGTTGCCGATGGGCCTCTATTTCGAGATCTGGAACTGCTCAACCCCGGCGCAGGCCACTCCAAAGCACGCGGTATTGCCCTGACTCCAGTCACACACAGCATTGAAGACAGAGGGTTTGCAGGCAGAGGATTAACGCGAACGGAGTCCGGCGCGCGCCGCTTCGCGCTTTTGCGCCCGCCATTTCATGCCCAGCCAGGCCAGGTAGCCAAACTGAATGACCCAGGTAACGACGTAGGCGGCAATTCTGAACTGGTGATCGAGTATCGCGGCTTGATCCATTTTTTCTCCTCGTTTTGGAGTCGATTTCCGTTCTGGCTAAGCGTTCAGCGCTTCCTGCGCCTCAGCGGCGGCAATTTTCTGGTGTTGCCGCTCGACGTGGAAGCGCAGGCCGAGAATGAGAATTCCCCACGCCAGCCAGGCGAGCATGTTCCACATGAGCGGGTGCGTCATGGAGGCATCCATGCCGGAGCCGGGCGCTCCGCCGAAGACCGGGGCGGGATGCTGGGTGCGCCACCAGCGGTTGGACATATAGACGATGGGCACGTCGAGCGCGCCAAAGATGCCGAGGACGGCGGCCAGGGTCTGCACCTGCGATCCGGCGGCAAAACGGCGCATCAGCAGATAGCTCACGTAGATGAGCCATAGAACCAGGGTGGTGGTCAGGCGCGCGTCCCAGGTCCACCAGATGCCCCATGCGCGCCGGCCCCACAGCGGACCGGTGGTGAGAACGACGGTGCAAAACACGACGCCGACTTCAGCGCCGGCAAGCGCCCAGGCATCGGAAATCTGCGCCCATTCGGTGTGATCGCGCCGGCAGGACAGATAGCCGATCGACCCGGCCAGCGAGATGGCGAAGAACAGAAAGGCGACGATGGCCGAGGGTACGTGATAGAAGATGATGCGGAAGATTTCGCCTTGCATCGCGTCGGTGGGCGCAACATAAATGGCCTGGTAATAGCCCCAGATCATAAGGGCAACGGTTACCGCGGCGTAAAGACCAATTGCAAGTTTTTTCATCGGGGAATCCTGGTGCATCCAGTGTACGACGGCGGGCGCGAAAGAGGCTCCATCGCCGGCCTTGAAGCCCAGGGCGGCGAGACCGCGCTGAACGCCGCGCCGCCTTCAGTTTTTCGCGCTCAGTTGTCCGTTGGAGTCTTCTCGACATGGTCGATGACCAACTGCTCCACTTTGGCTTTGCGCTGCTCCAGCTTGAGGCCGAGTTTTTCGACCGAAGCGTAAATGGTTGCGCCTCCGGCTGGATCGGATGCCGCCGCGGCGGGTGAGGTTTCCGCAGCGCCGCCTCCCGTCGTTGCGGGCACATTCACGCCCATCTCTCGCGCTTGTTCGCGCGCAAAGGCCATAAGATCCGCCAGGGAAATTTCCACGGCCACCTGGTAGTTGCCCTTGAGATTGGTCATGTCCACAACCTGGGGTCCGCCGGATCCGCCCATCTGCAGGATGTTGGTCAACATGTCGGCAAACCCCTCCATCGTCACCTGGGTGGATTCGAGGTCCACGGTCTGGTTCTGGGAGTCGATTTTCTGGGTGATGATGCCCTTTGACCCCATATTCATGGTGGCTGATCCGTCGGCATTTCTCTTGATGCGAATCGGCCCGTCGGGACCGTCCATCTTCATTTCGCCGGGCTGGAGCGGAGCGCTTTCGTCAATGGGCGGAGGGGCGGCGGGAGAATCCTTCAGCTTTGGCCCGTCCTTGCCCACTACCAGCGCCAGCTCGGTGTGATTCTGGAGATCGCGATGAAATTCAAGCTTGAACCGCTCTTTCAACAGCGCCTGCAACATTGCGGGCGCGTCGTCTTTTGAGGCTCCGGCAGGCATGGTGGCCACAATGTCGAATCGCTCCGAGGAGAGCCAATCGGGGCCGGTGATCTGATTCGATTTCAATTTATACGCGAAGGCGACCAGGGCTTTGAGCGACATGTAGTCAAACTCGGCGCGCGAGGCATCGACATGCGGGCCCATCCTGGGCATTTTGCCGGCTTGCATGTCCGCCGCCAACTTGTTGACGTCAAGGGGAGGCGAGAGTTTGACAGAAGCCACCTCGAAAGCGAGGTTGGCGGTAGCCTGGCCAAAGGCGACGCCGGTCAGCAGAACGGCTGCCGCGAGGGCGAGAAGAAAAGGAGAGAAAATTCTGTGTTTCATCATTAGCCCTTTCAAGGTTGAAGCTTACCGGAACAGCGAAAAAGAGACGAGGATCATGAGGACTACGAACCAGGGCACGAACCAGCTGAGGTAGAGGCGGCTGGCCCAGATCGTGCGGCGGTACGGGGTTTGAAAACTGCCTGCCGGGCGCAGATCGCGGCCCATGGCGGCCAGCCGCTGCCCGCGGAACATGACCAGCATATAGTAAGCCCAGGCTGCTAAAAATGCGGCGACGATGAGCCATTGGAATCCCGGTACGGTCCAGGCTGGAGCCCAGGTGTGCCGCAGCGTGGTTCCCAGCAGAACGACGACGAAGAACCAGCTCCATGCGGTCAGTACGCTGATGGAGTTGCGTCTCTTTGCATCCTGGAAGCGGTAGTGCTCTTCGATGCGCTCGGCGGGAATCGGAAAACTGGAACGAACCAGGGCGATCTTGCCAGGCAGGACCATGGCGCCCCAGGTAAGCTGGAGCGCGGTCAGCCAAACGGGGCGCGCTACGCCGCAGGTGAGCAGCAGCCACCAGCTGAAAACGATTATCACGCCGGCGAGCGCCTCCTGCGGCCACCAGATATAGTCGCCGAGGCGGCGGGATTCAAGCGCCAGGGCTACCGGCCGGACGGGCGGATTGGCGCCCAGCCTGGAGCGCGTCAAGAGACTGAACCCCTGCATCGCGGCGGTGTAAAGCAAGGCCCATCCGCCGAGGAAAATAGGGGACCAGTCGAGGCGCCGGAGCGCGAAGCAGGCTACCAGGGCAGCGGCCAAAGCAGTGTGCAGCGCAATCAGAATTGTGTGATAGCCCTTCAGCCAGTTTCTTCCCGGACCCTCATAAAAATCTGCCGGAACTTCAACGCCCTGAAAGTAGCCGGGGCCGTGTTTCAAGGGCAGGTTCCAGGTGAATTTCACCAGGCTATAGCCGATTGCCAACACAATAAGGGAATTCACGACAAGATAAAGTTCGTTTGCTGTAGGCGCACTCATCGAGCGCCTCCTTTCTGCTGCAAAAGCGCAAGTTCTTCACGCACGGCTGCTACGATTTCGCGGTGTGTAAGCCCGGACAGAACCAACTGCGTGAGAGCGGTGTGCAATGGTTTCAAGAGTTCGGCGTGGCCGACGGGATGAGGGCTACGCGACGAAATCACCGCGCCGGTCCCGTGGCGAACGGTCACGAACCCCTCGTCCTGGAGCTGGCGGTAGGCAATGGCCACGGTGTTGAGGTTAATGCCCAGATCGCCGGCCACCTGGCGCACCGATGGCAGCGTCATGCCTTCGCGCAAATTGCCGCGGGCGATCGAGTCCTTGATGCCATCGGAAATTTGCTGGTAGATGGGGCGTTTGTCGCCGGAATCGAGAGTGAGGAACATGTTTTCTTCCTGTCTAGTGTATGTATACATCATACAGTTGAACGTGTCAAGCGCCTATTTTGACTTGCGCGATGCGGAAACAGAGATGGCCCGAGGCGGAGAGGATGGGCAGCGCAAGAATCGGATCCGGCGTTGAGGCGGCGCAGCGTGCTCTTGCGGGGCTCGCTGAAGCTCACGATAATCAAGTGGGCCGGCTCTCCCAGAAGTCGATGCAGGATTCGATGTAGGAGTCGATGCGGTAGCCCATGCGGGCCGGAGCGGCGGAAGAGGATGGAGATGGAGGAGCGGCTCCAGGCACTTCGGATCCGTTATGCGCGGCAGATTATTGCTGCCGCCGGAATCGAGCCGCAAGCCGGCCTGGGGAGCGAGATTGAAGCGGCGCTGGCGGCGATTCCCCGGGAGATATTCGTTGCGCGGCCTCCGTGGAAGATTGCCGCCTCCAGGGGTCGACCGCAAATCGATTCAGACGATCCGACGGTGCTTTACCAGGATATTGTGGTCCCTCTGGGCTCGGGGTGGGGGTTGAATAACGGGCAGCCAAGCCTGCACGCCAAGTGCCTGGATGCGCTGGCTCCCCGGCGCGGGGAGCACGTAGTTCATGTGGGCGCGGGCACCGGCTATTACACCACCTTGCTGGCCATGCTGGTGGGCGAAACGGGACGGGTTGACGCCTATGAGATTGAGCCGGAACTGGCGCAGCGGGCGCGGACGAACCTGGAGGAGTTCGCGCAAGTCGCGGTTCACTGCCGTTCAGGTGCGGAAAGGCCGCTGCCGGATTGCGACGTGCTCTATGTGAATGCTGCCGCGACGGAGCCGCTTGCTGTGTGGCTGGATGCGCTGCGGCCGCAAGGGCGGCTGCTGTTTCCGCTGGCGGCGGAAGACGGCTCCGGCGAGATGCTGCTGGTGACTCGCCGGGCGGCCGAAACGTATGCGGCGCGGTTTCTGTGCGCGGTGCAGTTTGTTCCCTGCGCGGGAGCCCAGGACGCACAGGCTGGACGGGCGCTGGAAGCGGCGTTTCGCAGACGGGACTCGCGCAAGGTGAGCCGGCTGCACCGGAACGAGCACCCGGATGAGAGCTGCTGGTGCGCCGGGCGGGGATGGTGGCTGGCGGTGGACACACCGCGTTCCGGCGGTTCCTGACGCCTGGCGTCAACGGTCGAACAGCAATGTCCCAGCAGGTTCCTTTTGTCCACTAGAACCATGAACTAAACAAGGCGCGCAAGCACTCTGCGCAACTGCCAGCTGACCCACGCCAACGCGGCCAGACCAGCGCCCCACACCGCGAATAAAAGTTGCACCACCCACGCCGGCGCTTCACCGGTGCGCTGCAGCAGGAAGGGCAGGAAATTCCACGTGGAAATGTGGACGTAGTCCCATGGGTCCTCGGTCATGGCATTTGTACCCAGGCCCCAGGCGTCCATTTTTCCCAACGCGAATGCAACCACGTTTTCAAGGCGCAAGAAAACCACGAAGGTTGGGCCGCTGCGCAATTCGATCTGGTACAACTCGAGCGGCAGCCAGAATGCAACCGATGCGGCTTGAACCACTGCGCTGAAAACAACCAGCGCGACTCCGGTGCGCCAGGCCATTTTTCCAATGCCGCCGCGATGGCGCAACAGCAGCGGCACAGCCAGCAGAGCCGCCAACTCGGCGGTGGTGGAAACGTAGCGGTCGCCCCAGGCGGAATTACCGCTCCACACGGTATACCGGGCGTAAAAACTGATGTACGCCAGCAGCAGCAGGGAAAAGGTGATGGTATAGGCCTTGACGTCTGGGCTGAACCGCTTCCAGGCCATGGCGGCCAGCAGAATCACCAGGATCAGCAGCGGATCGAAGAGAAAGATCGACTTTTCCGGTGAGAAGAGCGCCCCGAAAAAGCCAATATGGAATGGAGTCTCAAATGGATAATTGGCCGGCAACGTCGGATCGCGTTGCAGCATTTCGCGGGCGGTGAGGCTCATGTAGGTGTTGAAGAACGACCCGAAGCGATAGAACTGGTAGACGCGGTCGAGCAGCCCGAAGAACGCATAGACGGGGAGAGCGGTGGCGATGTAAGCGCGGCAGCGAGTCCAAAGCGCCCGGCCGCGAATTCCTTCCAGCCAAAGCACGAGCACAATGAAGAGCGCTCCGGCCAGCAGGTCCATGCCGGTGGTGAGACGGGTAAGCAGATTCAACCCGAAGGCGGCGGAGCCGATGAGCAGCGCGCGGCGATTGCCGGTGCGCAACCATTCGTATTGATAGGAAAGCCCGGCGAGCGTGAGCAGGCAGATGTAGTTGTTCTCCATCAGGTTCTGCGTGTAATGGAGGTGGGTGGTGAGCACCAGCAGGGCCAGAACGCCGGCAACTGCCTGATTGGTCCCGAATCTCAATTGCCTCAGGAACCGGAAGCAGACCACGGCAGTAAGCACCGCGAGAAAGATATTGGTGCTGTAGCTGACGATGATGTTGCGCACGCTGGGATCGTTGCCGTTGTAGACGGCGAACGCCGGAAGCCGCTCCACATAGGTTCCAACCACATCCGCCGGCAACAGGAGCAGCGATTGCCCGATACCATAAAAGCTCTGTATTTTGCCGCCGCGGCCGCGCACGCCGAAGTCCGGATACTCCGCAGGGAACACGGGCGGTTCCGAGGTCCAGAAAGCATGCGCGGATTGTTCCCGATGCTGGGTGTCGGCCGTGCCCAGCTCGCCGGATTGCACCGCGAATGCGATCAGGCCCGCCGCGAGGGCCAGCAGGACGAGCGGATTTTGGAGCCAGTTGCGAATGGGAGCCATCTCGATTCAAGCGTAACGAAGATTCCCGGCATGTGCCTCAGGAAAAAGGGCCGAATTCACCCCATGGCGCGGCTCTGCCGTTGCCTTGCAAACGCTGGTGGCGAGTAGGGCGGCCGAGCGGGCGGATTACCTGTAGGCCTGCTCATCCGCCCAGTCCCCAATAATCGGGAGCCTGAAGCGCCTGCCATTCAACGCACTGACCACGCACCAGAGCCATAAGAGGAAAACGGCCAGCCCCACCAGGCCGGCCAGGCATACCAGACCCCACAAGACACGAGGACCAAGGAGCGCGGTAAACGGCAGGACAAAGTACAGGACGCAGCCGAAGAGGAATAAAAAAGCGTTGAGTACCAGCGACTGCCAGGCGTGGAATCGCACATAGGGTCTCTTGTTGTAGCGCCGAATGGACAGAAAGAAGAACGCCAGGAGAGGAGTGAAGTAGGCCAGTGCGCCAATCGTATTGTCAGAGAGGCCGGCTTTTTGGGGATTGGACATGATCCTCTCCTTTCGGGATCTGGAACGGGCTATCTATTTGACGTTGTACACGCTGGGGAGATTTTTTGCATTCTTTTGGTCGCAGGAACAGGGTAAACCCTAACGGGCCGTCTCGAGCGATTCTACAACTGCTGTACGCCGAAACCGCTGCTGCCAAACAGCTTCTCCCTTGAGAAAAAGCTACCTCGCTCGACGCCAAACAAGGCACACCTGTTGTAGAACCGCTCCTGGGACTCCGGTTGCCAAGGTCGCGAAGATCGTGGCCTTGAGCGCGTCCACAATGGTGCTCATGGCGAAGCGATATGGACATTTCTCTGTGAACTATCTGCGGGGAGCCGTTGAGAGCATTGGCGGGAACGAAATTGAAGCGGGATACCGGGCAATCGCCCCGGCAGCGGAGAATTCGCCGAAGAGCATCGCCCTGACTCATTTGATTAATTTGGTGGACGCGGTAGGAATTGAACCTACAACCTGTCGGTTAAGAGCCGAATGCTCTGCCAGTTGAGCTACGCGTCCATAGGTGATTTCAAAACCGCGCGGCAGGATGGCATTTGCACGGTTTCGCGGAAGCTGAAAAAACTCCTCCCGCACCTTGAAAAATATAACACAATCCACACTCGGATTCCAAAGAACACTACGCGCTCGCGCAATTCGCAGTGGTGCATGGTTTCGGGCCCGGAGTATGCTTAACCCATGATTCCGCGTTGTTTGCGCTTCCCCTTTTTGATTTTGCCGGCGACGCTTGTGTTCGGAGTCGTCCTGTCACATTCAGAGCAGCCAACCGGCGTGCAGGGGCAGGCTCTTGCTGCGCTGGTGGTTGAGGGACTGGGGCGCGGCACGGTTGCCCTGGATGGCCCATGGCAGTTCCACACCGGCGACGACCCGGCCTGAACCCGCGAAGCCGGCCGTTTGATTCAAGCGCGCAATTTTAATTGCTTCTGAGTTCGATGCGCGGGCATCGTCGCCGCTATGGCAATATGTGAAGCGAAGCCGCTAATCGCCCTCGCTGAACCGGTAACCGATATGCGAGTCTGTCAGCAGGTATTTGGGGTTGGCGGGGTCTTCCTCGATCTTGATTCGGATTTGCCGGATGAACGTGCGCAGATATTCCAGCTCATTGCCATACTCCGGGCCCCACACGGAGCGCAGCAGTTTGGCGTGAGGAATCGGCCTTCCCGCATTCGCCATAAGAAAATGCAGCAACTCAAATTGTTTTGGCGTCAGGTGCACCGCGCGGCCCTTCTTTTCCACCAGGTGGCGGCCGGGATCGAGCAGGATGTCGCCAATCACGATGGCCGCATCGGTGTCTTCGACAACCTTGTTGCGGCGGACTGCGGCACGAAGCCGGGCAGTCAGCTCGCGCAATTGAAAGGGCTTGGTGATGTAGTCGTCGGCGCCGGCGTCGAGCGCATCCACTTTGCGGTCCTCGCTTTCCTGTACCGTCAGCATCAGAATCGGCAGCCGTGGCGAGGCCTTGCGCATGATCCGGCAAACCTCGATGCCGCCCATTCCCGGCATATTGATGTCCAGCAGCACGGCGTCGAACTGCGCCGTGCGCACTAGCGCCAGCGCCTCTTCGCCGCGCGCGGCTTCAACGATGTCATAGCCGAAATTCCCAAGAATGGTGCGCAACGAAAGCCGGATTGAGCGTTCGTCATCCACAATGAGCAGGCGGCCTGATTCCGGATTCATTGTCTTGACCCTCCATCCTGAGGTATCGAAAGAAAGAATGTTGTTCCTTCATTTGCGTTGCTGATTACCCACACATGGCCGCGGTGAGCCTCGGCGGCCATTTTTACCGTCGATAACCCGATGCCTGTCCCGGCAGCCAGGTGCATCGTTCCCTCGCTGCGAAAGAAACGCTGAAATATCTTGTCCCGGTCGGAGATAGGAATCGCGGGTCCGAAGTTATGAACCGAGATAAGTACTTCCGAGTGGCTTTCCCTGGCTTCCACCTTTACCGCGGTGCCGACAAAGGAGTACTTGGCGGCGTTATCCAGATACTGGGTCAGCGCCATCGAGAGCAAATCGCGGTCGCCGCGAATGGTAAGTGTGGGATTCGGAACCGAGACCTCGACCGGATGGCCCGACATGCGCCCGCGCTGCTCTTCGAGTGCAGTCGACACAAGCTCCTCGAGGACAATCTCGTCCTTGGCAACGTTCAACTCCTGCGCCTCCAGCTTTGCCGTCTGCAGCAGCCGCGTGCTCAAGAGGCTCAGTTGGCTTAACTCGTCCTCAATCAGCGCCACCAAATCCTGTTGCGGTTGGTTCAGAGCACCCACTTCGCCCAACCCCGCGTTAGCGGCCTGGATGGCGGTGAGCGGCGTCTTTACCGCGTGAGCCAGCGAATCCAATACCGCGGCGCGCAGCCGTTCGGCCTGGTGCGCCGCCGCAATCTGGCTTTCCTTCTCGAACGAAACGCAACGGTCCAGCGTAATCGCGGTCAGCGACGCCAGCGCATCGGCGACCAGCGGCCCCAGATTGCCCCGTATTGCGATCGCGCCGATTGAGTCGGCGCCGACCCTCAATAGCCTTCGCGATGTATGAGCCGCGTTGTCTTCGTCGTCGATCTGCGCCAGAAAACATTCCTTCGCCAACTCCCGTTCGTCCGCACCCCACACGCCCGCCATGTCGCACAAGCCGGAGTTCGCGTCGAAGATAGCCACCGCCTCCGCTGAAAAAATGCGTTGAATCAAGTGCGTCAACTGTGGCCCGGGCGCCTGATGCAGGTTGATAAGCAGCGTGCTCCGGCCCAACTCGTACAACTGCTCCATCGACGTCCGCTGCAGGATCGCTTCGCGCGAGTTCAGACGCTCGCGCGATGAAAGCCGGCTTACCAGAAGAGCGCTGATCTCGAAGGCTCCCAGCGCAACCCAGTCCTGGGGATCGGCTACGGTGAATTGCAAAAGCGGCGGATAAAAGAAGTAGTCCAGGCAGGCGCATGCCAGGATCGACACTACCGAGGCCTGCCAGAACCCGCACAGGATCGCCTCGCATACCACCACCAGCAGAAATAGAAAGCCGACCGGCGCCGGGTTGAAGTGAAGCTCGTAACCGGCAAAAGTCAGCAGCGCAACTACCCAGCACCCCATCAGGCTCTCGCCGGCGAACTGCAGCCGGCTCACGTGATTCCGCTCTCCAAGGATTTCCGATATCTTCATGGCGCCAAGGCTTGACGTTTCCGGTGTGCGTCTAGGAAGAGAATATCTAGAGGGGCATCAGCAAAACATAAATAATTTACAAAGAAATAGCGGGGATGAGTTGTGGATCGCTTTTCGGATCCAGTTCCCCATCCCCGCCCTTGTGCTGCGCAACGCCTTTGCGGCGTATTGATTACTTGGCGCTCGTTGAAAGGCTCTCATAGTGCGCGGCCTGGGCGCTCATCTGCTGTGCCTGTGACGTGAAGTACTCGTAACGATTCCGTGACGAGTCCATCGGGCGAGGATACTTGGCCGCCGATCCGGAAACGTTCTGGCTGCGTTGCTCCCATTCGGTCTTCTCTGACTGCGCCTTCTCTGCAAAGACCACCTGGCGCGCGTGAAAATAGCTCGCCAGCATCTGGTACTGTGCTACCGTGTGCGCACTGCGGAGCATCTGTTCAGCCTGGGCATGGCTGATGCCCGCGTTCATAGAATTCTGCGCGCGCGCGAGACCTGCGCTAACCGTAATTGCCGCTATTGCTGCTAAGACCTGAATCTTGCGAGTCATGGCGATTTCCTCCTCCATTTAGAGCATGGGGCTTAAAACGTGAATGAAGCATGAAGAATTAGCTGGATTTGTATAAGGTGTCCCCATATTTTATGAGGTACTTATGACTTACGTAGAAGCGCGCCTGCCCTGTCCTGTTGCATCCCTTGTTCAACTTACTTAAGCCGCTGAAGGCCGTTAAGAGAGCCTAATGCGGCAATACAGTTACTCGCGCTTCGGCCACAAACCCCAAAAACCGTCGCGCCAGCTCATGGATGCGCTGATCCTGGCGGCGGCGGACTGCGTCCTTGGGCAGCAACTCCGAACCGACGCCGATGGCGGAGGAGCCGGCCCGAATAAAATCGACAGCCGTATTTTGGTTCACGCCGCCGGCGGCGATAAGCAAGACCTGCGGCAACGGCAATTTCAGCGAACGGATGTACTGATCTCCTCCCATGGGCGCGGCCGGGAAGATCTTCACATAATCGGCGCCGGCCTTCCACGCGGAGATCACTTCGGTGGGCGTTAGCGCGCCCGGAATCGCGACAATATTGCTTCTCAGCGCAAAGCTGACGACTTCTGGAACCAGGCCGGTGCTGGTGAGGAATTTGGCCCCTGCGTCGACGCATTTCCGCGCAGTCTCTGTATCCAGCACGGTTCCGGCGCCGACAATCATGTCGGGCAGACGCAGCGCCAGTTGCTTGATGACGCCGATCGCGCCGGGAGTGGTCATGGTGATCTCCGCGATGGGAATGCCGGCCTGGTAAAGCGTTTCGGCGGCAAACAGGGCATCGGCGGCACTGCCCACACGGACTCCGGGGAGAATTCCAATTTCTTCGATGCGAGCTTTCGCTTCATCCCTGGTCATGAATGATTCCTGTTCTCACTTGAATTTCGGCCGCCCTCTATTGAATTGCCTCGCTTCCGACGGCAAGATTCAGTTGCCCGGAGGCGGTAAGATAATCACCGATCAGCTGCACGTAGGCCAGTTGCACCTGGCGGTAGTCGCTCTGCGCATTCAGAAAATCCATCAGCGATGCGCCGCCGTGCTGGTAGGCAAAAGTCACTGTATCACGCACGCGCAGGGCCTGGTCGTTGTATTTCGCCTTGTACGGCTTGAGCAGCTCGATGTTGCTCTGGACTTCGACGTAGGCCGTGTCTACGTCGCTGAAAACCTGGGCGCGCGTAGCCTCGCTGGCCTGCCGGCTGCGTTCGATATCGATCTCGGTACGCTTCTTCTCGCCCTGGTTGCGGTCGAAGATGCGCAGCGGAATGTTCACGCTGAGGCCCAGCGTCTGAGGCGCGTCAGGGTTGTTGTTCGACGAGTTCCAGGTGTACCACGCGCTGTAAGTGGGGTCGGTGGAACCGTTCGATACGGCCAGCTTGTGGTTCGTTTCCGACTGCTGGATGGTTTGCATTGCCGCCCGCAGATCGGGCCGCGCGCTGAGCGCCATCTGGCGGAAATCGTCCAGCGGCCGGAGCGTGTCGGAGAAATCGAACGGCCCGCTGACGTCGAACTGTTCCACCGGGGTGCGGTCGTTCAGCAGTTGCAGCAACTGGATCTTGGCCGTGCGCAGGTTGACGATCGCGGTTTGAATCTCGGCTTCATATTGCACCCGCAGCAGCTCGATGCGATCGAGATCGATCTGGGCAATGTCGCCGGCCTTGAAGCGGGCGCGGCTGATCTCGATGATGTGGTCGTAGTACTCGAGATCTGCCTTCGCCAGATCGAATACGGTCTTGGCTTCGAGCGTCTGCACGAAGGCCGAGCGCAGCGTGAACTCCATATTGCGCTTCAGGTCTTCGTGCTGAGACTGGGTGATGTGCGTGCCTTCCTGGGCGCTCTCCAGGCGCAGTTCGCGCTTGTGATCGCGCTCGTGAAGATAGCTGACGGTGGGCACGACAAACGTGCCCCGTAACGGCACGTATGCTCCGTCATGGGGAGCAATCTGCGTGCCGTCGACGGTCAGGCCCGCCTGCGGGTTGGGCCGCAGATAGGCTGTAATCTCCTCGGCCTTCATCTCGTCCACGTTGTCGGCATCGGCCTTGAGAGCGGGGTTTGAGGTTTCAAACCTCGCCTTGACCTGGTCCCAGGTGAGGCCTGGCTGCGACTGCGCCGCGCCGGATGCCAGCGAACCCATCCACAGGGCGCAGATTGCAATGCACGCTCTGTTGCGCTTGCCACCGCTGAGTGCGAGACCGATTTGGGCAGTCTTAGTATTCAAAGGACGCCTTCCCTTCCGGTTCCGGCAGCGTGTCACCCTCTCGCGCGAACCAGACATACAAAGTGGGCAGCAGAAAGATGCTCAACACGAGAGCTGCCACGAGTCCCCCCACAATGACAATGGCAAATGGGCGCTGCGTGTCGGAGCCAATGGCGTGGGACGTCGCCGCCGGAAGAAGTCCCAAAGTAGCTACCAGCATCGTCATCATGATCGGCCGCAGCCGCAAGACTGCGCCCTCGACAGCGGCATCTGCAACGGTATAGCCACGAACTCTCAATTGGTTGATGTATTCAAGCATGATGACGCCCGTCTGGACCGAGACGCCGAACAGCGCCAGGAAGCCGACACCGGAAGATACGCTGAAGTATGTGCCAGTCACAAGGAGAGCGAGCAAGCCTCCAACGGGAGCCATGGCCACGTTGGCGAGAATCAGCAGCGCCCATTTGAAAGAACGAAACATGGCGTAGAGAATGATGAAGATCAAAAAGATGGTCAGGGGCACGATGAGGGCCAGCCTGCTTTCGGCTCGCTTTTCGCTATCGTATTCTCCCGACCATTCGAGGTGATAGCCACGAGGTAGTTGCACATTCTTGGCGATCTTGTCGATGGATTCGCGGACCGTGGTGCCCAGATCGCGCCCGCGAACCTCAAAGCGTATGGCCACGTACCGGGAACCGTCTTCTCTGTAAATGTCGTAAGCGTCATCGTGAACCTGGGTTTTGGTCACCTGGGCCAGCGAGACGCGCCCACCCGAGGGAGAGAGCAGTCGAATATTCTGGATAGCCTCCTTGGTATCGCGGTACGGTTTCTGATAGCGCACGACCACGTTGTAGACGGCCTCTCCCTGCAACACCTGGCTGACCGGATTACCGCCGACGGCGGTCTGAATCGCATCTTGAACATCGGCCACATTGATGCCGTAGCGCGCAGCTGCCTGACGGTCGACGGTGAGATCGATATTCGGCTGGCCCGTATCGCGTTGAATTCCCAAATCATGGACACCGTCGATATTGGCCATAACATCTTTGATCTGTTCGCCCTTTTTCTCGAGAACGTCCAGGTCCGGCCCGTATAATTTGGCGCACAGTCCGCCTTTCGTGCCGGTCATCGTTTCATCCACGTTGTCCTCAATGGGCTGGGAGAAATTCCAGAAAGCCCCTGGGTGTTTCTCCAGTTCGCGATCCATCGCGGCGATCAGCTCCTCTTTCCTCTGATGAAAGACGGGCCGCCATTGCTCCTTGGGCTTCAAGTCGACGAAATATTCCGTGTTGCCGAATCCTCCCGTGTCGGTTCCATCGTCGGGCGCGCCAGCTTGCGAGACGACCTTGGTGACCTCGGGGAACGAGGCGAAGATATAACGGGATTGCTGGGTGAAGCGCGTGCCTTCCGTCTCGCCTACGCTGTTGGCCATCGCACCGCGCGCCCAAATGGCGCCTTCGTCCAGGTGGGGCAGGAACTCCGAGCCAATGACGCCGCTGAACGCCAAGAAAAGGGCTACGGCCAACGAAGCCACGCCAACGCCGACTACAATCACGCGGTTCTTGACAGCCCAGCGCAAGCTGCTCCGGTAGCGCCTGGTGAGAAACGTCAGGACCGGATTGTGCCACTCCTTGACGCCGTTCCGGAAGAAGATGGCGCAAAGCACCGGCGCGATCAGGATCGAAAAAGTCATGGCCCCGAGTAGTGCGAAGGCAACGGTCCAGGCCATGGGCCGGAACAAACGCCCTTCGACTCGCTGCAGCGTGAAGATCGGCATGTAGGCGGTGATGATGATGGCGATGGCGAAGAAAACCGGCCGTTGGACCTCGTGACACGCCTCCCGGATCATCTCCGCAGGCGTCTTGGCGCCCATAGTTGTGTTACCAGCGTTCGCGGCGCCCCTGTGCGAGAGATGGCGAATGATGTTCTCTACCATCACCACTGCGCCATCCACAACCATTCCGAAATCGAGCGCGCCAAGTGAAATCAGGTTTGCGGGGATATGGCTCAAATTCAGGAAGATTGAGGCGAACAACAGTGAAAACGGTATCGTCACCGCAACGATCAAGGCCGCGCGAACATTGCCGAGGAAAAGAAGCAGGATGATCGTAACCAGGATCATCCCCTCGCCTAGGTTGTGCAGCACCGTGTGCAACGTGTAGTGAAGCAGATCGCTGCGGTCCAGCATGGGAATGACTTTCACACCCTCGGGCAGGATGTGGTTGTTGAGCTCGTCCACCTTTTGGTGAATCCCGTCGAGTGTAGGGCCTTCTTCGGCCCCCTTGCGCATCAGCACGCCGCCCTGAATCACGTCGGGCTCATCGACAATGATCCCGTCCGCACGATGATCGGCTCTGGCCATGTGCCCCAGCCGAATTTTGGGGCCCCATTCGACCACCGCGATGTCCTTTACGCGAACTGGAGCTCCATTTGAAGCCGTCAGCACGGTGTTCTCGATATCCTGCACATTGCGGTAAAGGCCGAGTGCGCGGACGTTCAGTTGCTGCGAGCCCTCTTCGACGAAACTGCCGCCGGCGTTCACGTTGTTGATGGCCAACTGGTTTTCAACCTGGCTGATGCTCAAGCCGTAGGAGATGAGCTTATTCGGGTCGACGCGCACCTGGTATTCGCGCGCGGTGCCGCCGAAGTCGCTCACGTCAACGACGTTCGGAACTTTCCTGAATTCCTTGTACAGAGTCCAGTCTTCGATGCTCCTCAAATTCATCAGGTCATACGCCGGATTCGTGCTCCGGATTGTGTACCAGTAGATCTGGCCCGTCATGCTCCAGTCCGTTCCAATTTGAGGCAGCACGCCCGCCGGCACATTGACCTGCGTGAGCC
>Ga0302320_10012778_pt1 | contig 17591 bp, 17 predicted proteins | sample Bog_T0_3_FD_202130 | JGI IMG/M metagenome (GOLD analysis project Ga0302320, IMG submission 202130) | Peat permafrost microbial communities from Stordalen Mire near Abisko, Sweden - Bog_T0_3 | ecosystem: Environmental > Terrestrial > Soil > Wetlands > Peat | place: Sweden: Abisko, Stordalen Mire...
CTGGCGGGTGGCTTTTACTGCCGAAAGAATGCCCATGCCGATCATGACAACGGCGCCCGCGCCGATCCATTGGCTGGGAATATGCATAAGGTGCGCTACGTAAGCCAGGCCGATGATGAGAATTGCGAATCCCGCGGCGTAAATGCCAAATGACATGAGAACTCCTTATCGAAGCAGCCGTCAGGCTGCTGATCGCTTGCTTGAAAGATGTGCTTCGGCGAGAGTGGGTTGTCTGCCGCGCGAGAACACAGAATGAATCGCGCACGACTACAGCTTGGCATTGCGGTCTGGCGAGAGTCTGAGCTGTTTAGACCAATCGCGGATTCTGGGAATGGGACGCTGTTTCGCTGGTCCAGCTCTGACCGCACAAAAACTATCGGGTATCCCTCGATCTCCGGATTTTCAAGCATGGGATAGGGATTGCCGCCTACCCCAACTGGCTGACCTTCACGTGCAACTTCTCGAAGTCCACCGTGCCCAGCCCGCGCGCGGCGGCCATCTCCAGGTAGGGCATCTGTGCGGGGTCCAGGTTCCAATAGGCTTTGGCGACCCATGCGTCGATGGCCACCGGGTCGGTTCCGGCGACGATGGTTTTCTTCAAGGCTACGTCTTCAAGGTTGCCGCCGGTGGGGCCGTTGCGCAGCAGAACGCGGTAGCAGTCCATGATGGTGACGGTTGGCAGCATAAAGTTGGCCAGGTCGCAGAGGCTCTGGTGAATCTGCTGATGCAGCCGGTTGCGCTGTCCGCCCAGAATGCCGTACCAGTTCTTCATGCCCAGCGTTGCACCGGTCAGGACGTGATGTTTGGCGATCGGCAGGTTGAAGATTTTGTCGGCCTCAAGAAATGGCGTAAAGACCGGCCAGCTTTTCAGCACCACGCCGCCCAGGTCCACCTCGCGGAACAGCTCGGGATCGGGCAGGATAATCTCGGCCCCTTCGGCGTGCGCGGCGGCCTGAATGCCTGAGCGCTGAAAGCAGCGGCGCGCCTCGTTGCAGCTTACGTCGGTAACAATGACGCGCTTCGCGCCGGCCTGCCAGCACTGCCGCACCACCTCGGCCACCACCTCGGGATTGGTGTTGGCGGCCTGCTCCGGCGTGCGGTCCCAGGCGATGTTGGGCTTGATGACCACCACATCCTGGCGGCTGACAAAGCGCCGAATGCCGCCGAGGTCGGCAAGCGCCCGCTGCACCAAAGCGCGCGGTTCACCGCCTTGCGCACTTGGGACCGCCCCAGACGGGTCTTTGTCCATAGGGAATTGCACCACTGTCAGATGCGGCCACTGGGGATCGGCGGCCGCGCGATGGTCGCGCCGCGCATGCTCGGCCAGCGCCGGAACCGGTCGAAAGCTGTGTTCGCTGAGCCATACTGCCGCAGCCCCGCGCCCGCGGCCACGCCGCCCACGCGCAACAGTTGCAGCAGGGCTTCGCGGCGCGTTAGGCCGCTCGCCTGCTTCTCTTCGGGCTTGTGATCGGCTTCCCCGGCCATGGCGATTCTCCCGGTCAAATTTCCATCACGTGCATGCGTTGCGGATCGTTGGTGCCCAGCCGGTGATCGGCATCGGCCGCGGTGGCAATGTAACGCGGCGGCCGGTTCGCGGCTTCGAGCGTGGGCACCCCCACCTCGGCGCGCTTGCGCTCGATCATCTGCCATGCGGTGTGATCCACAGCCACTCGGTCCTCGCCCACGATCAGCGCATTGGGCTGCCACAGGTGCTCCGGGTGGAAGCCCGGGCCGCCTTGATAGACCGAGGTCATCGCATCGCCAATGGTCAAGCGGACCTTCTGGCACACCGTGGGAATGCAGTTCAGATCCGCTACGCTGGGGTTGCATCCGTTGGCGTGGAGTTCGTTGGGCCGTTGGACGACGCCATACATGTTCTTCATCGCAAAGGTAATGCCTGCCAGTTCGTGGTCCTTGAGGATGGGCAGGTTGATCACCATCTCGCACTCCCGGCTGAGTATCTTGGCCAGCTTGACGCTGACCGCGCCAAACGTCACCGGCTGATCTTCGTAGCCGCCCACGTCGTTGCCGTAGCAGCGAATGTGGCTTGAATCGGTGTTGACGGTGAGGCCGCAGGCTTCGAGACTGCGGGCATCGCGCTCCCACACAATGATTTCGCCGGGCTTGACCCCGGCCTGTTGCAGCCGCTCGCAGATAGCCATCACCAGCGCCGCATGCGTAGAGATGCCCTTGCCGCCCAGACCGTTCACTTTGAGGCCGATGACCTTGCCGACCGGCACAATGCGCTTCCAGGCTTCGACTGGCTTCTCGCGTCCGGTGTAGGCGGCGATGGCGCGGTCGAGCAGAACCTGCACGCGCTTCTCGTCCAGTTGACCAGTGGCACCGTGCAGCGCTGCATCCCTGGCGACAACAACCCTTGACTTGGCAGCATCCGTTGGCTTGTCGAGCATCGCGGCCAGCCCCAGCTTGCTTTGCGATCCCAGGATCAGAGCTCCCGTGGCTGTAGTCTTGATAAATTCCCGGCGGTTTTTCATCGCAATCCCCTCCTTCGTCAATGCGGCCGGCGCTTAGGCCAGCGAGCTTACAGCTTTCCTTCCACGCCGTGCGCAAGCGCAAGCAGCGCCTGCGGCGTATCGGGCGTGGACTCATAGGCGACGATGCGCACCAGCGATGCGCCTTTGCAGAAGATCACGCTCTGCGCAAACGCGACTCCAGCGTCTCCAACTTGAACGGCCTTGGCTTCCTTGGTTTGTCCTGCTTCCAGAATCTTGCGCGCCCCCGCTGCATCGCCCATGGTGTATACATCGACGGTCGCCTCCAACTGGCCCTGATATTTGTAGTCGGAGGTCGAGGTGGAAACTACCCCGGCTGCGATATATTGCTCGGCGTCGCCGTCGATGTATTGCCAAAGATTCTTGGCGTCGAAGGTGCGCGTGTCGCTGGTTTTCTCCCAGCCTGCTACCGCACCCGAAGCCGGGAACGGATCGGCCGCATGTTTTTACATCCCGTGGCAGCGGCCACAAGTGCAATCGTCGTTACAGTCAAAATCCAATATTTCAAGTGAACCATCTATAGGGTCTCCCTTTACTTTCTGTTGAGCAGAATCTGGCTGCTGGGCGAGCGGCTTTCACCGATGCTGGTGACATAGACGGCGGGGCGCTCCTGCAACGGGCAGGCATATTCGCAAGCGCCGCAGCCCACGCAGCGGCTTGGATCGACGCGTGGCTGTTTCAACGTCTTTGTGTTGCCAGCCGAGTCGATAACCTGGGCCTCCTCCACGTAGATGGCCTTGGGCGAAACCGGGCACCACTCCTCGCAGACAATGCAGTCGGTGGCCATGGCCCAGGGCAGGCAGCGGCCTCGGTCGTAGAATGCAGTTCCCAGGCGGACCGGTTGGTTCGCCGCAGCGGACGCACCCACCCCCACCACCCAGCCCTTTTCCCTGGGCGTAATCTGCCAAATTGCGCCGGTGGGGCAAACCTCGCCGCAGAGCACGCAACTGGGCTCGCAATAGCCGATGCGCGGCACCAGTGTGGGCGTCCACAGACCTTCAAGCCCGGCTTCCTCCAGCGTGGGATGAATCGCTGTGTTGGGGCAAACCTTCATACACTCGCCGCAGCGGATGCAGCGGGAGAGGAAATCCGGCTCATCGAGCGAGCCCGGCGGCCGCAGCAATCGTTCGTTGCGGCTCTTGCCCAGGCCGGTGTTGGCGCGCATCAGCGGAACAATGGCCGCGCCGGCAGCGAGCCCGGTAAGCGTTCTGCGGCGGCCCAGATCGGGCGACGCCACCTCGGGCTCTTTGCGGAAAAATCGGAATTGCAGGCTGTCATGCGGGCAACTGCCCACGCAGTTCATGCACATCAGGCATTCAGCTTTGCGCCAGGGCGCGCCGCCAATGGGATCGTCGCCGCCCTGGCAACCAAGCAGGCAGCGGTTGCACTTGTCGCAGGCAGCGGGATCTTTGTGCAAGCCCAGCAACGACCACCGTGAGACCGCGCCCAGCAGCGCCCCCAGCGGGCAAAGAGCGCGGCACCACAGCCGCGTGACGCGCAAGCTGGCAGCGAGAATCGCAACAAACAGAACGCCCAGCACCAAGCCCTGGTAGTAGTGAAGCGGACGAAGATCGAGTACCGTGTAATGCAGAATCGTATGCAGCGTCTCGCCTACGGATTTGATGGCCGCGTTGTGGCTGGTTTCCAGCGGCGTGAGCACAGCGCGCGCCGCGGCGTTCACGGCCGGCAGAATCGACAAGCCAAACGACCGCACCAGCAAGCTGAAGGGATCGAGCCAGCCGATGGCCGCCGAACCGAAGCAGGCAGCCACCAGTCCCGCGATCAGCACAACATATTTGCCCGTCTGCCAGCGCTTATAGCGGTTGGAATCGATGCGCCGCTTGCCCCTCTTGGCCTCCGACGGAAGGTTGCCCACAAAGTGTTGCAGCGTGCCCATCGGGCATATCCAGCCACAAAAAAAGCGGCCCAGAAAGAGCGTGGGCAACAGGATGACCAAACTCCAGAGCAGGCCGCGATAGAGTGCGTGGCTGGCCAGTGCGTTGACCAACGCCACCAGCGGATCCCATTCAAAAAACAGGCGCACAGGCGCACGTAATTGAATCTCGGTCGAGCCGCCGATAAAGAGGTTCAGTGAGGTAAACAGCAGCAGCGCAAGGAACAGGAGCAGAAAGAAAATCTGCGAAATCCTGCGAGCCATCGGCAACCTGGAACCGGCCAAGACACCCCTCCGTACGTCCCGCGCGGCGCTAGCCGTACAGGCGTAATGATTGGCGCTCAGGCAAACGCCCGACAGTGACCCGCATCACGGGTTGGCGGCTTGAGTCTGTCGAATGCGTTCAGAGACTGTCCGGCAAATGACAACTGTTCGTGAGGTCGGTGAGCTGAATCCAGTAGTGGCGCCGTTTCCGAGTTGGCATTAGCCGCTTCAAGAGGCAATTGCCTGAAAATAAAGGCAGCAGGGGCTAAAGCCAGCCCAGTTTCAAGCGCATCGTAGGCACGGCTGAAGTCATGCCCTGCTACAGAGCCTCTTCTGCCCACACTGTGTAGGGATACAGTATCTCAATGGATTTTCATCAAGACTCAATCCCGTTCTCCGGCACCGCATCTCCCTCACCGGGGGCGAGGAAAAGGTTGGCCTCCAGCCCGTGCTGCCGGGTATAGAGGTCGTAGTAGCGCCCGCGCTGCGCGAAGAGTTCCGCGTGGTTGCCCCGCTCCACGATGCGCCCCCCCTCCACCACAAGGATTTGGTCGGCGCGGCGGATCGTCGACAGCCGGTGGGCGATGACAAAGGTCGTGCGCCCCTGCATCAGTTGATTTAGCCCAGCCTGGATCATGGCTTCCGACTCCGAATCCAGTGAGCTGGTCGCCTCATCCAGAATCAGTATCCGCGGCTCTGCAAGCAATGCGCGTGCAATGGAAAGCCTTTGCCGCTGCCCGCCGGAGAGCTTCACCCCGCGCTCACCGACAATCGTGTCGTATTGCTCGGGGTAGCGCTCGGCAAACTCATCCACGCGCGCCGTGCGGCAGGCAAAAAGAAACTGCTCCTCGGTTGCATTGGGCCGTGAAAACAGAATGTTCTCGCGAATCGATCCGTCGAACAGGAACGAGTCCTGCAAGACCACCCCCAACTGCGAGCGGAAGGTGTTCAGGTCTACCTGCGCAAGGTCCATATCGTCCACCACCACGCGGCCCGTGGTTGGCGTATGAAAAGCGCACAGCAGGCTGATGATGGTGGACTTGCCCGACCCCGACGACCCAACCAGCGCCGTCACCGTGCCCGGCTCAGCCACAAAGCCGATGCCGTGCAACACCGGCTTGCCCTCGTCGTAGGCAAACTCCACATCTTCAAAGCGCACCGTTCCCTTGATGGGCGGCATCTTCACCGTGCGGCCGGGGCTGCGGTTCTCTTCCACCTCAGCCATGATTTCGTTGGTGCGGTCCAGTCCGGCAAAGGCCTCTGTCAGCTGCGTGCCGATGTTGACCATCTGGAAGACCGGCGCGATCATGAATGCCAGAAACATGTTGTATTGAAAGTAGGTTCCGACCGTCCAGGTGTTCCCCAGCACACGATGCCCGCCCAGCCACATCACGATTGCCGATACAAGGCCCAGAACCGTGGTTGAGGCGGCAGAGAGCGTGCTGGTCATGGTCAGAGACCTCATCACATTGGCCAGCAGCCGCTCCACGCCGCCCGCAAACACCTCCGCCTCACGCTCTTCGGCGTGATAGCCCTTGATCACCCGCACGCCGCCCAGCGACTCGGTCAGCCGTCCCGTAACCTCCGCATTGATCTTGCCCCGGTCGCGAAAGATGGGGCGAATCGTCTTGAACCCATATTGCAGAAAAAAAACAAAGACGCCCATCACCGAGAACACCGTCAGAGTCACCGTGACGCTCAGATGCAAGAGCCAAATAAACGCCAGCACCGCGGTGAGCAGGCCGCCCACAAAGTCCACCAGCCCCGTTCCCACCAGGTTGCGCACGCCCTCCACATCGGTCATGATGCGGGCCACAAGCGTACCTGTCCGGTTCTCGTCGTAATAGGCCACGGAGAGCAAGCCCACATGCCGCTGCACCTGCCTGCGCATCTCGGCGATGAGCCGCTGGCCAGCCTTTGAGAGCAGTTGAGTCAGCGAGAAAGAGGTAATGGCCTGCACCAGCATGGCCGAGAAAACAAGTGCGATGATGCGGGGCAGAAGGTCGGCGCGCGGATGCTGCGTAGAGAGCACCGTGTCGAGAAGCGGCTTGGAGGAGATGGGCAGCACCAAGCCGGCCACACGGTTGATCACCATCAGCCCCATGCCAGCCAGCAAAAGCCCCTTGCGCGGAGCCACCAGAGACCATATCTGTGGCCAAAGCTTTTTCAGTTCGGGCTTGCGCTTGGGCAGCTCATTCTGCCCCGCGCGCATTCCGCGGCCATGCGGTGAGCGCTCGGCGCGGCTGCTTAGACCCATCGCCCCGCCGCGCAGGCCTCCCATGCGCTATTTCTTCTCCGCGGAGCGCAGCGCCGCAATGGCTTCCACGCGGCGCGCCGTAACAAAGGACCAAATGCACAGAATGACGTAAATCAGAAGCAGCCACGCCAACCCAAGCTTCGCGGCAAGCGCCGTCATGTCCAGCTCTTCGGTCGAAATCAGATTGCGGAAGATCTCAATCAGGCTTCCAAAAAAGCCCAGAACTGCGACCATTACGTTGATGTGCATGAACAGCCTGCGCCGGTTCGGGTCGGGGCTGACCGCCAGGAAGCCGAAGACGCCAAGAACGATGCCGAACGCAGCCGGAATCAGAGCCGTAGGGTGCTCACTGCCGGTCCCAACGTAACCGCCCACACCCAAACCAGCCAGCAGAACCGCAAAGACCAGAGTTACATTTGCCATCCAGGACCTCATTCATATTGCCGATCAAGAATACCAGCTTCGAATAGCAACTCAATACTTAAACGTATACATATTGGCACAAGGGCGCATACGATTGGTCACGTCCCGCCGGAATGGGGGCTGGCAAAAACTGGCAGGCACGGCCATAAGCCCGCGCCTGCCAGTCACATCGGTCGTCCTGTCCGCTACCGCTGAATGCGCGCCGAACCGCCCTTGGCGAAGGCTCGCACTTGGTCCACGGTTGCCATGGTCGTGTCGCCTGGATAGGTGGTCAGCAACGCGCCGTGAGCCCAGCCCAGCTTCACTGCCTCTTCTGGCGTTTCGCCGCTCAGCAGGCCATAGATAAAGCCGGCCGCATAGCCGTCGCCGCCGCCCACGCGGTCAATCACGGTCAGTTCCGCCGTTGGCGCCGTGTAGGTCTTCCCGTCGATCCAAGCCACCGCGCTCCAGCTGTGATGATTGGTGTTATGCACCTCGCGCAGCGTGGTGGCCACCACCTTCACCTTGGGATATTTCTTCGTCACTTGGTCGATCATGCCAAAGAAGACGCTCGGGTCCAGCTTCGACTTGGCCGCAACCTCAGGTCCAGGAATGCCCAGGCCTTTCTGCAAGTCCTCTTCGTTGCCCACCAACACGTCCACATTCTCCACGATGCTGCCGATCGTCTCCACAGCCTTCTCCGCGCCGCCGAAGATATCCCACAGCTTCTGCCTGTAGTTCAGGTCAAAGGAGGTAATGGCGCCCGCGGCCTTGGCTTCCCTCATCATCTCGGCTGCCAAAGGAGCCGTGGTCGGCGAAAGAGCCGCAAAAATCCCGCCGCTATGCACCCACTTCACGCCGCCGGCAAAGATCGCCTTCCAATCGAAATCGCCCGGCTTCAGCCGGCCCGCCGCCTCATTGCAGCGGTTGTAGAAGACCACGGGGGCGCGGACGCCTGCACCGCGATCGCTGTAGACCGTGGCCATGTTCGGCCCGGTCACGCCGTCGTGCTTGAAGTGCTTGTAGAACGGCTTGACGCCCATGGCGCGCACTCGCTCGGCGATCAGGTCGCCAATCGGATAGTCCGACATCGCCGACGCAATGCCTGTTTTCATGCCAAAGCAGTCTGCAAGGTTGGCGGCCACATTGAATTCACCGCCGCTGACGTGAATCTGGCACTCAGTTGCCTTACGGAAGGGGATAATCCCCGGATCGAGCCGGTGTACCAAAGCACCCAGCGAAAGAAAATCCAACTCCGCATCCTTGCGGATATTCAATCCATGACTCATCGCTTGTTCGCTCCTTGTCGTATTTGAAAATGCCCTTGTTGAGCTTGTCCAGAAACTGTGGCAACGACAGGGCCGAGCTGTACAGTCCGCTGAAAAACTCCAGTTCTGTGTCAGTCATCCCCCGGCGTTGCCTACCTAGCAAAGATGAAACCGCCCACGTTTCTCTCCAGGAGGGAGTATGGATACTAGCCCAGGACAAGCGCAGCGCAGTCCTGGGTAAGCATCTATATAGGCCTCATAGTCCCGTAGGGACGGTGCAAAATACTTCTGAATTATACATCGGTGGTCTGACCACCATCTGTCAACCTTTGCCTGGGCTTCCGGCCAACCGCTTCAGATCGCCCGCCACCTGCTCCGCCGTCCACTCGTTGCCGGGATAAAAACGCACCACCTTGCCGTCAGGGCCGATCAAGGTAGTCGAAAGCGTGTGCGTAATCGTTCCCTCCGCGTCGCTGGTCATTCCCAGGTCAAAGAACTTCGCCATCTCCAGCAGCACCGGCTTTTCCGGCACAGCAAAATCCCAATGCGCAAAGGCGTTCTTGGCGTCGCTGCCGATATAGGTTGCCCCGTAGGCCCGCAGCCGCTCCGGCGTATCGTGCTCTGGATCGAAGCTCACGCACAGCAGGTGCGTCTTCGCATAGACCGCCGGATTAGCCGCCAACTGCTTCTCCACCTCGGCAAAGTTGCGCGTCACGCGCGGGCAAAACTCGGGCGACGGGCAGCGCGTGTAGATGAACGTCACCAGCAGCGCCTTGCCCTTGAACTGCCCCAGATGAATCGGCCGCCCGTCCTGGTTGCGCAGCTTGAAGTCCGGCGTCGCATCGCCCGGCGCAGGCACGTGATAGCTGACCGGCGGCTTATAGTCCGGCCTGGCCTGCCCCACCACAACAATATGATCGATCAGATAGTCGGCATTGGGGTCCGCCGAAACCAGCACGTCGGCGGTAATCACGTCGCCCGGATGCAGCTCGCTCAGAATGCTTGCATCTTTCAGCTTGTAGGGCATGGTCATCGCATCCATAAAGCCCGGAATCGCCTCATGGTTCAGCGTCGCCTCGCCCTTGGCTGCGTCCGTTGAAACCACTTTGCCGCGCAGCTTGTAGACCTTGTAGTTTGTGCTTGAAGACAACCGCTCTGAACTAGCCGTCGAGCCTGAATGGCACCCAGTCAGCAAAAACGCGACAATCAATGAGGAAGCAAGCAATCGGCAAATCACAGACCCAGTGTACAACCGCGTAGTCGGACACCGCCCGCCCGAATCCCAAGCGGTGAGCTAGCCCCCTGCTTGGCGACAACGCACCGGGACCCAAGAGAAAGAATCGATCGAACACTGCAAAGATAGAAATGAGCTGCCTGCAACTGGTGAGGATCGCTTCCAGATTGCAGGTTATACGACTGAGGCTGAGCTCTCGCGGCAAACTTGTTCACTGCAACCCAGGCCCAACGGGGTAAATTCATCAAGCGCGCCGCCATGACTCTCATCTGAAAGTGAGCGGAACTCTTTGCGTGCATCCGGTAAAGTACGAGGGTGTCGGCGCCGGGCCGAGAAAACATGAGAGCTTCTGAAGCGTAATCATTGCAAAGAAAAAGTAATAATTACACAGTTCCCTGGGCCGCCTGTGCGCAATCATAACTTAATAAGTAATTCATTTTCACTCGTTTAATCGATTCTCCACAAAATGGCTCCTTATTTGCGAAGAAAAGAACGCAGTAAAGAGATCTACCTCATGAATCCGGAAGAAGACGAAACATTCATTGAGGCAGAGAATTGATTTCCAAAAAGGAGAAGTTATGGACAAGGATCGGGCAAAGGGAACAATCAACGAGGTTGCAGGCCGCGCCAAGCGCCAGGTTGCCGAATGGACAGGCGACAAGGATGCCCAGATCGAAGGGATCGCACAAGAAGTGAAGGGGAAGGCACAGAAGGTCTGGGGTAGTGCGAAGGATGCGTTACGGACAGCGAAAGATGAATCAGTCAACGAGCAGGGCAACCAGCGGGACTCAACCGGCTCGCAGCAGGAAAGATAGCATCTGAACAGAAATCGACGGGAGTTGCGGATTCATTCAGCATGTTCAGCATGTAAGGCAACCAAAGCTCAACTATGCGCATCTGTCACTTTCAAAAGCGCACGATGTTATCAAACCAAGTCATACCACTAACATGCAGAGCTATATGAAATCGGGAGGAGTGTTATGAGGAAGGCAATTTGTCTTGCTACATTGCTGAGTTTGACAAGCCTTGTCTGGGCGCGGACCACGCGTGAGGCAACGGACGACCGGCTTGTTCACGCGGGCGCGGTGCTGCACGAGATTATGGCCGCGCCGGATAAAGGCGTTCCGGAAGAGGTTCTGGAACACGCCAAGTGCGTGGCCGTGGTCCCTCACCTTTTAAAAGGAGGCTTCGTCTTCGGGGCTGAGAACGGCAGGGGCGTCGCGACGTGCCGGACTGAAAATGGATGGAGCGCTCCTGCGTTCTTTACCATCACCGGCGGCAGTTGGGGGCTACAGATCGGTGTGGAAGGCGTTGATCTGGTGCTGATTATCCAGGGCGACAAAGGAATGGACCATTTGATCAACAGCAAGTTTGAGATTGGCGCCGATGCCTCTGCCGCAGCGGGTCCGGTGGGCCGCCATGCATCTGCCGATACCGACTGGAAACTCAACACTGAGGTTCTGACCTATTCGCGTGCGAAAGGGATCTTTGCCGGCGTGGCACTGAACGGGGCTGCGATTCGGCGTGACGACGACTCAACCGAAGTATTGTATGGAGCAGAGATTCCCACACGCCGCATTCTTCGCGGCGAGGTTCCCCCTCCTCCTCAGGCGCAGCCGTTCCTGGATGCGGTGAGGAATGCGAAGGAGCAAGCAAAAGCTGCGGAATAGCAATCCGGGGTGAATACTCGTAAGCAACTAAGATATGCGCCAGCTCGTATGCGCACACAACAGGAGTGAGGAGGGTTTATGCTTTGGACCATTTTTGTGATTCTTCTGGTTCTTTGGCTTCTGGGATTCAGCCTGCATATTGCCGGCGGCCTGATTCACCTTCTGCTGGTGGTCGCGCTCATCGTTCTGATCGTTAACCTTTTGATCGGGCGACGGTCTGCGCTGTGAGCCGCATCGAAGCTTGAGAATTGCCAGGACGCCTTCATTCAGTGGCTGGCCAAACAATCACAGAAGCTTTGCACCGTGGCTTTCGGTCACTGTTTCACAATCCACAATCGAAATCGAGGCGGTTTGCTTCCCCCAGGAAGAATACATGCCGTAATAACAAACCGCCTTTTAGGAGGGAATGATGATGGGTAATAACTGCGAAAAAACTTTTGGTCCCGCCGCCTTTCTTTCGCGCGTCGGGCTTGGTCGCAGAATTGTTGAATTGGAGCCGGGAAATACCTTTTTCACGCAGGGAGAACCGGCGGACTCAGTCTTTTGTCTACGGCAGGGCCGCGCAAAAGTCAGCGTCGTTTCGGAGCAGGGTAAGCAGGCCACCATCACCCTTCTCTTTCCTGGCGACTTTTTCGGAGAGGAGTCGCTTGGAACAGCGCCCGGACCGCGTTTGGCAACAGCAATAGCTGTAAACAGATGCACGGCGTTCAAGATGAAGCGGGAAGAGATGATTCGAGTTCTGCATAGGCAGCATAACTTCAGCGATCAGTTCTTGTCTTATCTGCTGGCTCGCGGCATGCGGACCCAGGCCGATCTAGCGGATCATATCTTCAGCTCGAGCGAAAAGCGCCTTGCACGTGTGCTGCTCTTGATGGCGAAAGCTGTTAGACCGGAGGATCCGCAAGCGATGATTCCTCCGATCACGCAGGAGACCTTGGGAGAGATGATCGGCGCAACGCGGTCCCGCGTGAGCTTCTTTATGAACCGCTTCCGCGATCTCGGGCTTATCAGTTACAAGGAGCGGATTCGGGTGCATAAGCCACGGCTGCAAGCGGTCGTTCTGGGTCAATTTGCGTAAAGGTATTTTCGGCCTACCGGTGAGACAACTCACCGCTTACTTTGAAACTCTAAACAAATCGAGGAGAAATCATGTCGAGAATCAATTTACTCGCTTTTGTAGCTATCACAACTGTCCTGCTGTGCTGTGCGCCCATGGCGTCAGCCCAGATCGGCATCGGCGTAAACATAGGGCCGGCCCCCGTCTGCCCATATGGATATTTCGATTATGCCCCGTATGACTGTGCCCCCTACGGTTACTATGGGCCTGATTGGTTTGTTGACGGCATATTCATTGGGTCAGGTCCCTGGTTTCACGGTCACCATGGTTTCTTTGGCCACGTTGACAACCGCTACGATCCTCGTCACGGTTACGTTGGACCATTGCCGGAACATGGCGCTGAACGGTTTAACCACTTCCACGCAAACGAAGCGCGGGATGGACAGGGCCATGTGGGGAACGGTGGCCATGAAGGGGGCGCCGAACACGCCCTCCCCGGATATCGGGGTGGTGGCGGACATGGCGGCAGGGGACACCGCTAGAACGAAATCCAATGTAAACAGAGACGGATAAGGTGTGATTGGCATCTCGTCGCGCTTGTTCCCAGGTCCGGTCCGCCACGGCAGACCGGACCTGGCAAGGAACGCACTCTCCCACCCCCATTTTGGCGGTTGGCATATTCGCGCTCTTTGAAACTTGCCCCATCGAAAATCCGCAGATACACATCCTGCGCCTATTCCGTGGCGCGAGGTCGAAAAGCTTTAACACGATTTGCAGATCGGATCTATTGCGTTTATTTATAGTGTTCGCTGTGTTCGTGTTGATACCGGCCTGCCATCTTTCGCTGGAAAGAGGGCCGATGGCACAGCTTACCCATCCCCTGCGGAAGGTAATTGCCCGGGGACATGGGCTGATGCAAGAAGGATAGCGCAGAGGGAAGGGTGGCACGCGCGTTCAAACCTTCCCCGCTATCCTACCCAGCAAATCGGTGACTACGGTCCATACCGTTGAGGTCCGTGCTCTCCCGAGCCTTCATCCGCGGCGGAAGAGATCTAGGCACCCATTCATTTCGGGGTGGTCAGATGTGGGCCGCTCGCTCTCTGGAGCCTGATAATGGGTTGTCGGTCAGAGTTAATGTCGACAATTCCATTCATTTCCCCGCCGGAAGCGTAGTCCCGCGGCAGCCATGCGAGAGCGACCGAATTCCTGAGATCGGAAACAAACTTCTTACCCAGAACTATCGTGCCGTGATCGTCATCAACAGCCACATCGTCGCGGCTGCTAAAAGATGGCATGACCTCCCTCAGGAGAAATAAGTCGTTGAATTCAACAAGAAAGCCTCGTGTTTGTGAGCCAACGGGAAAAGGAAAAACTACTTCCGGATCATAGTCAGCGCACGGATTTTCAAATTTTCGAAAGGTGACATATGCAATTGTCCCATCGGGGCGCTGGCTCTCAATAGAGAATTCGTCTTCGTTGGACCATTTCAATTGAAAGGCCGTAGAGGCAGCCTCCATTAAATGGCGGATGGTAATGTCCGAATTCGAGAGCAGAATCAATGTTTGCATCGATCATTTTCCGTCCGTTTTCACAAAATATATTAGCGTTTGCTTGTCCCTCGTCACGTATCGGATGCCCCTGGTCTCGATTTTGAGATCTGAGATCTCGGCTGAACGCTTCTACGCCGGGTCGTAGTTCAGGTTTTGGCCGAGCCAGCGCTCAACCTCGGCAACGCTCATGCCCTTGCGTTCCGCGTAGTCGGCTACCTGGTCGCGGTCGATCTTGCCAAGCGAGAAATAGCGCGACTCGGGGTGTGCGAAGTAGAGACCGCTCACGCTCGATCCGGGCCACATGGCATACGACTCTGTCAGCTGAATTCCGGTTATAGCCCTGACGTCGAGCAGTTGCCAGATCAAGTCTTTTTCCGTATGGTCCGGGCAAGCGGGGTAACCCGGCGCTGGACGGATCCCGCGATACTTCTCGTGGATGATCTCATCGACGCTCAGCCCTTCCGCACGCCCATAGCCCCATTCGTCGCGGACGCGCTTATGCAAGAACTCGGCGAAGGCTTCGGCGAGGCGGTCGGCAAGGGCCTCGGCCATGATGGCATTGTAGTCGTCGTTTTTAGCCCGGAAGCTGTCGCAGAGTTTCTTGAGGCCGTGGCCGGTGGTGACTGCGAAGGCTCCGATGTAATCTTTCAGCCCGGTCTCTATCGGCGCGATGAAGTCGGAAAGCGAACGGCAGGGTTGGCTGCTGTCCGTCGGTTGCTGCTGACGGAGAAAGTGGAATCGCGTAGTACCGACAGGTCTGGTTGTATGCGTATTTAGTTGCACATCGTCGCCGACGGAATTCGCGGGGAAAAAGCCGTGGACTCCGTACGCGATGAGTTGCTTTTGAGAGATGATCTGATCGAGCAGGGCCTGTGCATCCGCGAAGAGCTTGCTGGCCTCTTTGCCTTGTTCACCTTCATCGAGGATGCGCGGATAGACGCCTTTGAGTCCCCAGGAATGGAAGAACGGGGTCCAGTCAATGAACGGGCGCAGTTCGGCGAGAGGAACCTCATCAACGGCACGCACGCCGGTAAACGCAGGCCTTGGCAAATCTTCGGCGCGCCACTCGATCGCTGTGCGCCTGCTGCGCGCGGTCTCAAGGGAGACGACGGTCTGGCGCGGCGCGGCGTGTGCCTTGCGGAGCGCCTCGTAGTCGGCGCGATGCTGCGCGACGAACGCCGGCTTGCCCTCATCGCTCAGCAGGCTTGTGGTTACAGGCACAGCACGGCTGGCATCAAGCACATGCACCACCGGCTCGCTATAGTGCGGCGCAATTTTGACGGCCGTGTGCCTGCGGCTGGTGGTAGCCCCACCGATGAGCAGCGGCAGCTTGAAACCCTGTCGCTCCATCTCGCGGGCCACATGCACCATCTCGTCGAGGGACGGCGTGATGAGGCCGCTGAGGCCGATGAGGTCAGCCTTCTCCGCCTTGGCGCGCTCAAGGATCTTCTCGCACGGGACCATGACGCCCATGTCGATGACCTCGTAGTTGTTGCAGGCCAGCACTACGCCGACAATGTTCTTGCCGATGTCATGCACGTCACCCTTGACGGTTGCAAGCAGGATTTTTCCCTGCGCCTTGACCACCTCTCCAGCCGCAACCATCGCGGCCTTCTCGGCCTCCATAAACGGCGTCAGGTGCGCCACGGCCTTCTTCATCACGCGAGCCGACTTCACCACCTGAGGCAGGAACATCTTCCCCGCTCCGAAGAGATCGCCCACCACACCCATGCCGTCCATCAGCGGACCTTCGATCACCAGCAACGGGCGGCCCAGCTTCACGCGGGCTTCCTCCGTATCGATCTCAATAAACGCGTCGATGCCTTTGACCAACGCGTGCGAAAGACGCTCCTCCACCGTGCCGTTGCGCCATTCCTCGGTCTTCTTTTCACTTGCAACCGCGCCCACATCCTTGAGCTTTTCGCCGTGCTCCACTAACCTCTCTGTCGCGTCGGGACGGCGATTCAGCAGCACATCTTCTACGAGAACCTTCAGCTCCGGCTCAATCTGCTCGTAGACCTCGAGCATTCCGGCATTCACGATGCCCATGTCCATGCCCGCCGCAATGGCGTGATAAAGAAACGCGGAGTGCATGGCTTCGCGCACCTTGTTGTTGCCGCGAAAGCTGAACGAGATATTCGACACGCCGCCCGAGACCTTGGCGTGCGGCAGGTTCCGCTTGATCCAGCGGGTTGCGTTGATAAAGTCGAGCGCGTAGTTGTTGTGCTCCTCCATGCCCGTGGCGACGGTGAGCACGTTGGGGTCGAAGATAATATCTTCGGGCGCCATGCCGACCTCGAGCAGAATGTTGTAGGCCCGCTCGCAGATGCGAATCTTCTCCTCGTAGGTCGCGGCCTGGCCTTGTTCGTCAAAGGCCATCACCACCGCAGCCGCGCCATACTTCAAAACCGCTGCCGCGTTCTGCCGAAACTTTGCCTCGCCTTCTTTGAGCGAGATGGAATTCACAATGCCCTTGCCCTGAAGGCACTTGAGCCCTGCCTCAATCACGTCCCAGTTCGACGAGTCCACCATGAAGGGTACTTTGGCAATCTCCGGCTCGCTCGCCAGCAAATGCAGGAAGCGCGTCATCGCCGCGACGCCGTCGATCATACCCTCGTCCATGCAGATGTCGATGACGTTCGCGCCATTATCTACCTGCTGCCGGGCCACGCTGACCGCTTCTTCGTATTTGCCTTCCTTGATGAGCTTGGCGAACTTGGGCGAACCGGCCACATTGGTCCGCTCGCCGATCATGATGTAGACGCCGGGCTGTTGCGTGAAAGGCTGCGATCCCGACAGACGCAGGGGCTTCGGTGCGAGGATCTCGCTCACGCTGCCTCCTCGATCTGGTTTATCTTGTGTGGTGGCATGCCTTCGAGGGCTTTGGCAATAGCCGCAATGTGCTCTGGTGTGTTGCCGCAGCAGCCGCCGGCAATATTGATCAGCCCTGCCCGTGCAAAGTCGCTGAGATAACGGGCCATGTCCGCCGGCCCCAGATCGAATCCAGTCTCAGAGAGAGGATTTGGCAACCCGGCATTCGGGTAGCAACTGATCGCCACGTTTGCCTTCTCTGACAGCTCGGAAAGAAACGGATACATCAGATCGGGGCCGAGAGAGCAGTTGAGTCCTACCGAAAGCGGCTTCACGTGCTGTACCGCGTTCCAAAATGCCTCAGTGGTCTGCGCGGAGATCAGCGTCTCGCCGCCGCGGCCCACAGCCGCCGAGATCATGATCGGCAGTTCCCTGCCGCTTGCCGTCAGTCCATCCTCATCGAAGACCTCGCGGATGGCGACCAGCGCCGCCTTGGCGTTGAGCGAGTCGAAGATGGTCTCCACCAGAAGCAGGTCCACACCGCCGGCAATGAGCGCGCGGACTTGCTGCGCGTAGGCAGTCTTCACCTGATCGAATGTGACCACGCGGAAGCCCGCATCGTCGGCATCGGGCGAGTTGGAGAGCGACACGGTCAGCGGGCCGATGGCCCC
>Ga0302320_10012780_pt1 | contig 17589 bp, 16 predicted proteins | sample Bog_T0_3_FD_202130 | JGI IMG/M metagenome (GOLD analysis project Ga0302320, IMG submission 202130) | Peat permafrost microbial communities from Stordalen Mire near Abisko, Sweden - Bog_T0_3 | ecosystem: Environmental > Terrestrial > Soil > Wetlands > Peat | place: Sweden: Abisko, Stordalen Mire...
TCAGCCGCTCTTTCTGCAGCGTGATGAAGGACACATCCCAGGCGTTGTGCGGATGCAGATGGCGCGCCATGGCCAGGTCCACGGCCTTGCGTATCTTTCGGTCGCGGTCGTCAGACGGCATGGATCGAAGAGCATCCTGCGTCTCGACCTCCTTCCAGAAGAGCTGCAATGCACCGTGCAACCGCCGTCCACTTTCCGCTGCGTCGAAGCCGAGGTCGATGGTTTCTAGTTCTTTAGCGTGGAGGCGGAACTCCGCGAAGGCACGGAAGCCGCAGGCCGCCTGTAGCTGAAGGACGCGAGCTCCGCCGGCTACTGTGTTGTGCGCTAGCGGTGGTAGCGGCGAGTCGTCTGCGACGGTTTCGAGGTTGATGCGTAGTCTGTGCGGAGGAGTGACGCAGAGCTGCTCCGGCGATAGTTGCGTTAGGCCCAGCTCGGCGATCAGTGGTGAGGGGCGTAGTTTGCCGTCGTCGTCCGCAGCGGAGGAAGTGAAGAGCACCGTTGCTGCGCGCTGCAACAGCGCTGTGGTGAAGGCCCTGGCGCGCTGAGCGGCGCGTGCGGCGTCGGCTCCGGGCATCGACAGCGAGCGTTGCAGCGCCAATGGCAGCAAGGGGTGAGCATGCTCGGGCGGGGGCCAGTTAGTGTCCGTAGAGCGGAGGAAGACGATGGCGTCGAAGAGGCAGCCTTCGGCCTCAGCGACGCGCATCACCTGCACGGGAGCGCGCGTGGCCGGCGGTGTGAAGAGTGTTCGGCTGGCCTGCATCCGCAACGCTTCGAGCGCATTGTCAAAGGGGACGCGGCGACCGCTGAAGTCAAGCGTGGCGACCAGATCGAGCACGCCGTCCCAGGCTCGGGTGGCTTCGTACTCAGTGGCCGTGAGCGTGTGCGATTCGGAGCCCGGCCAACGGGCCGCGGCGAGCAGAACGCGGATGTGCTCCATCCAGTCGGCGTAGGTTGCGACGCGGACGGACGCGGCGCGCTGTGCGAGTGAGTTCACGTTGTGCAGCCATGCAACGGGCGTGGGAGTATGCGGATCGCTCGAGGATAAAAGGCGGAGCACGCCGGGAAAGTCGATCTCAGGACGCAGCAGCGACTGGCGGCGAAGAGTTTTGGCGTCGAAGTGAGCGAGAGCATCGCGCTGCGAGCGGTCGCCGAGGTAGGGAGAGAGCAGCAGCGTTCCGGCGCTCTCGATGGAGAGCGGACCCAGTGTCCACTGCACAAGGTTGAGCGCGTCGGAGATGATTGCGAGCGACGCCAGGGGAATGGTGGAGGAGATCTCCCATGGCGCGGAGGAGAGATCAGCGGCGATGGACTGCAGCTCCGGCGCGAGCACCTCGCGTAGCACGCTGTCGAGCTCAGCGCGTTCTTCGGTGAGGTTGGGCACGAGGATTGCGACGCGTGGGCGGGATCCGCGATGTTCTTCGAGGTAGCCGCGAACCCAGCGCGCGGCGAGCTGAAGTTCATCGTGCGGGTGGGCGGCGATGACCGAAGCGCGCAGGGGCGGTGATGCCGAAGATGTAGTGAGGTCGTGCTTTGTGACCGTTGTGCCGCGTTTACGAAGTGCAGTGAGTAGGCCCTCTCGCGACGGCGTTAGATCGCCGAAGCCGGCGAGTTGCAGCGCTGCGGGAGCTGGGAGCGCGCCGAGTACGACATGCTGTGCGAGCGCATCGTCGAGCAGCGCAGTGGAGAGCAGGCAACGGTCGCCGCAGCGCTTGCGGAACTCCGCGGCCCACTGGCTGAAGATGCGGCTGTCAGGATTCAAAGCGTTCCATCGCGCGCCAGCAAAGAATTGTTCCAGGTATGCGGTGGCGCTATACGCGGCGGCGAGCTCCCAGGCGGATTGTGCGAGTTCGGCGAGCGAATCGGGGGAGCCGAGGGTGCGGTGGCCCCTGTCTTCGGCGACGATCTCGCGCCACAGGCTGTGCTCCTGCGCGGCGTTGAGCAGCAGGCGGATCTCGACGCCGGCGACGACGAGGTCGCTCCATAGCGAGGCTGTCCACTGCTGCCAGGAGAACACGGGTGCGGGTTCCCATGCGGTTAAGCCGAGGGCGCGTCGACTGGCGTCGAAGGCCGTGCGTAGCTCGCGGGCAGCACGGGAGCTGGGCATAACCAGAGGTTCGCCGGAGTCCAGCGAGTCCAGCAGATCCGCGAGGGTGAGGGCCAACGGCATCGTTCTACCGTTATATCGAACTTTCACCTAAAGTTCGCCTGTGCGAAACCGCGTTGGCTGTGAAGATGCTAAGTGCTAGCAGAGCCGTCGCCAACACGAACGGGACGGCCATGGCGATGCGGAGCGAGCCGCTGTGGGTGGAGACTATACCCATCATCCACGGAAACAACGCTGCACCGAGGCCGGAGACCGCCAGGATGAAGCCCGCCTGGCGTGCGGTAGGACGACGCGCCATGAGGATGGCAAAGGTCGAGGGGAAGAAGGGAGCGAGCGCCAAGCCGAGCAACAGGCAGTCCAGCGAGAGCAGAGCTCCGCTGCGAGTGGCAGTGAGCGCTGCGATGAACACAGCCGAGAGCGTCAGGCCGAGGCGTTGGACCACGGACTCAGAGACCCAGCGCATGGCTGCTGCAGACAAGGCTCGCCCAACGGTGAGTGACGACCAGAGCAGCACCAACGCCGACTGCCCGCCGAGCAGGCGGAGGTCAGAGAAGCGCAACGTGTAGGTGGTGAGCCAGCCGGTCATGCATGTTTCCAAGCCGCCGTAGAGAAAGAGCAGCAGCGCGAAGTGAACCAGTGCGCTGCGGGGTAGACTGACCGCTTCCGGAACAACATTATTGGCGGCGAGAGAAACGCTGCGCGTGGTGCCCAGTATGCCGCCGAGACCAGCAGCGAGGAAAATGCCGGCGAAGGTCAACATGGGAACGCGCAGACCCCAGCGCGGCAGTACGGCAGCGGCGATCAGGCCGCAGGCTACCGCGCCAAGCGACCAGAAGAAGTTGAGCGAGGCGAGTGCCGAGCCGGTATGGCTGCGGTAGCGTCGTCCAGCGAGAATGTTGGTGGAGGCAATGATCTGACCGAGGCCGAAGCCGCCGATGAAGAGCGCGAGGCATCCCGTGAGCAGGCCCGGGCTGAGCGCGAACCCGGCGAAGCCTGCACAGGAACACACCATGCCTCCGGCGATGCCGAAGCGCAGCCGACGCGGTACCGAGACTCCGCCAAGAAAGGAGCCGGCGAACTTGGCGGCGAGCAGCAGGCCGCTGTGCGCGTCGTCGATACGCCAGTCGCTTGCCAGCGTGGGCAGGATTGGGCCGAGCAGAACAGTTCCCAGCCCGGCAAGTAGAAATCCTGCTGCGAGCCAGAAGGCTGAGGGGCCCGGGTTTGTATCCTCTGCCGTGCAAGTTTGCTGCATCGTGCTCCGTTCGAAGGGGAAGTAGCCGCTATTCGGTCGGCTCTGCGTTCGAGGAGTTGTTCTTCCGTCGATGCTAGCACCGCGACGCACATTGGCGGCTTATCATAAGGCCATGAACCGGTTTTGGATTGCGGGGTTGGGCGCAGCGGTGCTGGTGGGCTGCCATGCTGCTCCTGAGGGGAAGAGGCCGGGTGGGAAGCAGTATCCGATCCGCGGCGTAGTGCAGAGGGTAGATGCATCGCATCAGGAGATTTCGCTGACGAACGAAGACATTCCTGGATTTATGGTGCCGATGACCATGGATTACAAGGTGGCGGACCCGGCTGCCATCGGGGAGTTGCACTCGGGCGACAAGATATCAGCGACGCTGTTGGACGACGGCCCATCGGACGCCAGCGGCACCATGCCGCTGATCAACGTGGTGATCCTGAGTCAGGCGAAGGCGGATTATCTGCCCAAGGTGCAGTATCACGTGCCCGCGCCGGGCGATGAGGTGCCGGACTTCGTCTTGTTGAATGAGATGGGGAAGAAGATGTCGCTGAGATCGTTGCGCGGCAAGGTCGTGGCACTGACGTTCATTTATACGCGGTGCCCGCTCTCAGACTACTGCCCGCGAATGAGCCATAACTTTGCCGTCATAGACAAGGCGCTAGCGGCCGATCCGAAGCTGTACCGCGAGACGCACTTGCTTAGCGTGAGCTTCGATCCGCAATATGACACGCCAAAGGTATTGAAGAGCTACGGCGCAGCGACGACAGGAAGGTATGCGAACGAGACTTTTGCGCACTGGGATTTTGCTGCACCACCGGTTGCGGAGTTGCCGAAGATGGAGCAGTTCTTTGACGTGGGCGTGACGCCCGGAGATAGCGGTACGTTGCAACACTCGCTTTCGACCGTGGTGATTGGAAAGGACGGCAAGGTGGTGGCGTTCTGGCCAACCAATGACTGGAGCGTAGATGAGTTGCTGACCAAAATGAAAGCGGCAAGCTAAGGGCGAAAGGCGAACGCGGAGGTGGCAAAGGACGCGGAGGTTCGCGGAGGAATGACAAGGAGCAAGCGATGGCGAAGTTGACGATGGTGTTCGGTGGTTTGCTTGTTGTGGTGAGTCTGGGGTTCTGGTTTGCGATGGGGCGGACGGAGTCCGCGGCGCTGCATCCGGCGGGACTGGGCGTTTTGCTGGTGCTTTGCGGGGCCCTGGCCAACACGGAGAGTTCCAGGCAGCGGATGTTGTGGATGCACATCGCGGTCACGGTCGGGCTGCTCGGCTTTCTGATTACGGGCATTAACGCAGCGGTGCAGATCGCCAAGGGCACGGTGACCGAGGGCAATCCGTTGAAGTTCGACGAGCGCGTCGCGGCGGCGCTGATCTGCCTGGTGTTCGTGGCGCTGTGCGTGCGCAGTTTCATTGCGGCGCGGAAGGCCCGTGCGGTTTAGATATGGCTATGCTTCGGCGTAGACTGGCGGTATGGCCGGAATACAAAGTGCAGGAATGAGTGGGGGCGCGATGCGCTCCGGGGACGCGCCGCTGCGGGGAGCAGGGCGCGCCATTACCGCGGAGTTGACGAAGAAGAACAAGCCGAAGTTCAAGGATGTTTGGCCGGAGATTCGGGCGCTGATCCTGCCGCGGCGGATGTTGTTGACCGGCTGTTTTTTCATCATGATGGTGAACCGCGCGTGTTCGCTGGTATTGCCGCTCTCTTTCAAACCCCTGATTGACCAGGTTTTCACGAACCATAGGATGGATCTGCTCCCATGGGTCGTCGGCGCCGTAGTGTCCGCAACGCTGATTCAGGGGGTGACATCCTATTCGCTGACACAGTTGCTCAGCAAGGAAGGCCAACGTCTGATAGCCGACCTTCGCAGGCAGGTGCAAGACCACATTGGCCGCTTGCCGGTGAAGTTTTATGACGAAAACAGGACGGGAACACTGGTCGCCCGCATCATGACCGATGTTGAAGGCGTACGCAATATCATCGGAACCGGCGTGGTGGACTTCGTCGGTGGCGTGCTCACGTCGATCTTCGCCTTTATCTACCTGATGAAGCAGAGCGTGAGCATGACGCTGGTAACGTGCACCGTCATGATTGCATTTGCTTTGGTTTTGCAGCGGGCATTCAAGACTATCCGCCCCATCTTTCGCGAGCGCGCCAAGATTAACGCTGAGGTGACCGGAAGGCTGACAGAGTCGCTGGGCGGCGTACGCGTGGTGAAGGGCTACCACGCAGAGGAGAGTGAAGCCAAGGTCTTTGCAGGCGGCGTGGAGCGGTTGCTGAACAACGTGATTAGCTCGCTGACCGCGCAGTCGCTCATGACGCTATCGTCCACGGTGATCCTTGGCGTGGTGGGCGCTGTGGTGATGTACATGGGCGCGCATCTGAATGCCGCCCACAAGATGACTGCAGGCGGCTACTTCGCTTACGTCATGGTTTTGGCGTTCATGACCGCACCGATTGTGCAGCTGGTGGCCATCGGGACGCAGCTAACGGAGGCGATGGCCGGGCTGGACCGTACGCGCGAGGTCTTCGCCGAGCAGCAGGAGGACGCCGACCCGGCGCGCTCCCTGGACCTGGGAACGATTCACGGCGATGTGCGATTTGTGGACGTCGGTTTCGCGTATGTTCCGGACAAGCCGGTGTTGCACGACATCAACTTTCAGGCGACGCCGGGGACGGTGACCGCGCTGGTGGGATCTAGCGGGTCGGGCAAGTCGACCATCATCTCGCTCATCTGCGGCTTTCACACCGCCCAGAGCGGTGCGGTGCTTGTCGATGATCACGACATGGCGGCGGTGAAGCTGAGCAGCTTCCGCAGCCAGCTGGGCGTAGTGCTACAGGAGACCTTCTTATTCGATGGAACCATTCGGGAGAATGTGCTGTTCTCGCGTCCGTGGGCGACCGAGGAAGAGTTCTTGAAAGCGTGTGCAATCGCGCGTGTGGATGAGTTCGCCGAGCGCTTTCCCGAGCAGTACGAGACCATCGTGGGCGAGCGTGGCGTGAAGCTGTCTGGTGGGCAGCGGCAGCGCATCTCGATCGCGCGCGCCATTCTGGCTGACCCACGGATTCTGATTCTCGATGAGGCGACCAGCTCGTTGGACTCCGAGTCCGAGGCGATGATCCAGCATGGGCTGAGCTTTCTAATGCAGGGACGCACGACGTTCGTCATCGCGCACCGGCTGTCAACGATCCGTCGCGCGGACCAGATTCTGGTGATTGAAGAGGGGCGGATTTTGGAGCGCGGAACGCACGAGGAGCTGTATGTGTTGAACGGCCGCTACCGCGACCTCTACGACCGCCAGCATGGTCTGGAGACGAATCTGTTTTTGGCTCCGGGCGAGGGCGATGTGGTGCCCGAGCCGACGGCCAGCTAGATCTTCTCCACTTCCAACTCTTGCAGCAGGAAGGCGTCGTCGAAGGCGATCTCCTTGAGGTAGTCGTAGCGACCAGAGGCGCCGCCGTGGCCGGCGTCCATGTTGATGTGCAGCAGCAACGGCGAGTCGCCGGTCTTGAGGGTGCGTAACTTGGCGACGTACTTCGCCGGCTCCCAGTACATAACCTGTGAGTCATTCAGGCTGGTCTTGACCAGCATCGCCGGGTACTCGCCCGGCTGAAGGTTGTCATAGGGCGAATAGCCAAGCATGTAGCGGAAGGCTTCCGCTTCGTTGGGGTTGCCCCACTCCTCGTACTCGGCCACGGTTAGAGGGAGTGATGCGTCGAGCATCGTATTCATCACGTCGACGAAGGGCACATGCGAGAGGACGGCGCGGAAGTGTGCGGGTTTGCCCTGCTCGAGCGCGAGATTGACGACCGCGCCCATCAACAGGCCGCCTGCACTGCCGCCCTCGATGGCGACGCGCTTCGGGTCGCCGTAACCCTCGCCCAGCAGGAACTCGACGGCCTCAATGAAGTCGGTGAAGGTGTTGCGCTTGAGCATCATCTTGCCTGCGTCATGCCAGGGGTCTCCGAGTTCTCCTCCGCCACGGATGTGCGCAAAGGCGATGACGAAGCCGCGGTCGAGCAGCGCTAGGCGCGAGGCACTGAAGCCCAGCGGCAGGGGATAACCATAGGAGCCGTAGCCGTAAACGTAAAGCGGGGCGCTGCTGTCTTTATGGAACTTGTCGCGGCGATACACGAGTGAGACCGGGACCTGGGTACCGTCGTGCGCGGGAAACCAGAGACGGGCGGACTCGTAGTGCTCGGCGTTGAAGCCGCCGGGAACCTCCTGCTCTTTCAGCAGAGTGGACTCGCCGGTGTCGACGGTGAACTCGAAGACGGATGCAGGGCGGACGAGCGACTGGTAGGCATAGCGGTAGGTTGTGGTGTGGAAGTCGCGGTTGATCTCGCCGTAGACCTCGTAGGCGGGATCGGGGAAGCGGATCTCGCTGGATGCTCCTGGCAGGCCATCACCGCTGAGCGGAAAGACGCGCAGCACATCCAGTCCCCGTTCGCGGTAGTTGGCGACGAGGAAGTTGCGGAAGAGATCGAAGCCTTCGAGCGGAGCGTCGGGCTGCTCGGCGATGATCTCTCTCCAGTGTTCGCGGCCAGGCGTAATCGACGGTACGCGTACCAGGCGGAAGCGCTCGGCTGCGCGGTTGGTCTGGATGTAGAAGAATCCGTCGCGGTGGTCGACGCTGTACTCCTCGTCGTCGACGCGCGCGGCGATGAGGCGAAAGTCGGCGGTCGGCGTGGTCGAGTCGAGAAACCTGGTCTCGCTGGTGGTGTGGCTTCCGGCTTCGAGCAATAGAAACTGGCGGTCGCGAGTACGGCCGACTCCGAGGTTAAAGCGCTCATCCTCTTCATGGAAGACCTCCACTGGCGAGGAGCCCAGCGCGAGGCGGAAGAGGCGATCCTGACGCTTGGTCTGCTCATCTTCTGTCGTAAAAAACAGAGTCGTTGAATCTGCCGCCCAGGCCAGCGAACCGACACGTTGGGCCGAGTCCTGCAGCGTCTCACCGGTTCGTAGGTCGCGGATGAAGAGCGTGTACTGGCGGAATCCTGTGTCATCCGTGGTGTAGGCGAGCCTGTGTCCGTCCGGACTGACGCTGAGCGTGCCCACGGACATGAAGGGCTTGCTCTCCGCAAGAAGGTTCACGTCAAGGATGACCTGTTCGGGGGCGTCGGTTGTGGTCACGGAGCGGCGCAGGTAGCGTGGATACTGTAGCCCTTTGATGGTGCGGGTGAGGTAGAACCAGTTGCCGTCGCGATAAGGTACGGAGACGTCGTCCTCCTGGATGTGGGAAAGGATCTCGTCGTAGAGAGTCTTTTGTAACTCCTCAGTGCCACGCATGGCTTCGGCAGTGTAGGCGTTCTCGGCTTCGAGGTAGGCGCGGACGCGGGGCGAGTCTTTGTCGCGCAGCCAGGCGTAGTCGTCGTGCAACTCGGTCCCATGCAACTTGGTGGCGCGGGGTTCGCGTACGGCGACAGGAGGGATAAGGTTGTGCGGCGGCATAGGGCTCCAAAGACAGAATACAGAGGAGCTTATAGCTGGAACTTCTGGGGCCGGAGAAGCGTAAGATAGCCACGTGCTCACGATGCGGCGAATCCTCGCGTTTTCTCTGTTGCTGGCCTTTTCCGGGGCGCGGGCGGAGTCGCCAAACAAGCTGCCCAAGCCGACCAGCTACGTCAGCGACAACGCAGGGGTGATTGATCCGGAGTCGAGGCTGCAGATGGAGCAGCTTGCGGCCGAGGTGGAGAGCAAAGCGCACGCCACGATTGAAATGGTCACCATCAAGTCGCTGGACGGGCTGTCCATTGAGGAGTTCACTACCCGGCTGGAAGACAACTGGAAGGTGGGACCCAAGGGGACAGACAAAGGTGTGCTCATGGTCTTTGCGATACAGGACCACAAGCGGCGCATCGAGGTCGGGTACGGGCTCGAGGGCGCGCTGAACGACGCCAAGGTCGGCGACATTGGGCGCAGCATGGTGCCGCAGTTGAAGGCCAACGAGTATGGGCCGGCGATGTTGATGGGCATGGAGCAGGTCGCCGATGACATTGCGAACGATGCCGGTGTGACGCTCACCTCGCCCATCGACAGAATGAATCAGATTGAGCAAACGATGCCCGCACAGCCACGGCCTAAGCCTTCGCCATGGCGGATCGCATGGGGACTACTACGGCTGGTGTTCTTTATCCTCGTGTTCCTCACGGTGTTGCGCGGCGGCGGCGGCTGGGGAGTTCTCTGGCTTTTGCTGGGCAGCCGCCTAGGCCCCGGTCGCGGTGGCGGAGGCGGCGGCTTTGGGGGCGGTGGCGGTAGCGGCGGCGGTAGCGATTTCGGTGGCGGGTTTGGCGGTGGTTCCGGCGGCGGCGGCGCCAGCGGCGACTGGTAGTGCAGTAAGCTGGGTGTTCGGTATGGCGGACAAATGGAAGCACGATGGATGCGAAAGGGAGCAGGACGATGAAGGGTTTATGGATTGCGTTGGGAGTGGTCGGTTTACTTGTGGTGGTGCTGCTATTCGGATTCGGCAGCTATTACTCCTCGAAGAACCAGATGGTGCAGTTGAATGAGGACGTCGACCAGAGCTACTCGCAGATTGACATACTGCAGCAGCGCAGGATGGACCTGATTCCCAACCTGGTGGCCAGTGTGAAGGGCTATGTCAAGGAAGAGTCGACCGTGCTGACGAACATTGCGAATGCGCGCGCCGGTGTCATCGCGGCGGGCTCGGACCGTGCCAGCAGCATCCAGGCGAACCAGCAGCTCACCATGGCGATCAGTCCCTTGCTCCGGCTGCAGGAGAACTATCCCGATCTGAAGGGCAACGATCAGTTCATGCGCCTTGAGGATGAGCTCGCCGGAACTGAGAACCGTATCGCCGTGGGCCGCGAGCGCTACAACAAGGCTCTGGAGGCCTACAACGTCTACGTAAGGCAGTTTCCGAACAGCCTCTGGGCGGGCATCGCTGGGTTCCAGTATCGCAACGAGTACTACAAGGATAATCCGGCAGCTGCAACGGCGCCCACGGTGGACTTCAGCAAATAACTCAAAGCAGCTTGCGGATGCGCAGGGCGCTGAGCACCTGCTCGAGCGACCAGTCGAGAGAGTCTGTGCCCTGTACTGTGAGGGTCGCCAGGCGCCGCGATGGAAGAACGTACAGATCGGCCATCGGTTTGGCTGTGGCTTCGAACTGCGCCCGGACGGACTCCTCGGTGCGGCCGCGCTCGCGCATGTCGCGATAGATGCGGCGCTTGAGGCAGAGTTCATTGGGTGCGTCCACGTAGATGCTGAAGTCGTAGAGCGTTGGGAGTTCGGGGAAATGCAGTGCAAGGATGCCTTCTACGATGATCAAGCCTGATGGCGTGATCGTATCGAAGGCTCCTGCGACGCGGGCGTGGCGGGAGAAATCATAGACCGGGCGCTGGATGGGCTTGCCCTGCGCCAGATCTCGTATGTGCTCGATAAAGAGCTCGCTCTCCAGCGAGTCGGGGTGGTCGAAGTTGCGCTTGTCGCGCTCGTCGAGTGGGAACTGTGAGAGATCCCGGTAGTATAGGTCGAGCGGAAACAGGGTCGCGTTCAGTTGCGTGGCGAGTTCGCTGGCGAGAGTGGTCTTGCCGGAGCCGGAGCATCCGGCAATGCCGATGAGGATGGGCTTTTGGGAAGGGACAAGTTGTTCGCCGGCGTCCACACTAGTAAGTGTAAAGCACAGGAAAAAGACTGGAATAGATGGCAGGCAATGGAGACTACGCCAGCATAGCGATCTGCGGGATGAGGGCCTTGAGCAGGCCGGTGAACTGGGCCTCGACGCGACGGCCCATCTCCATCACCTCTTCGTGGTGAATCTGCTTGTCAGAGACACCGGCAGCCATGTTGGTGACCAGCGAAATGCCAAGAACTTCAAGGCCCATGTGCCGGGCGACGATGACCTCATGGACAGTGCTCATGCCAACGACGTCGGCGCCGAGGGTGCGGAAGGCGCGGATCTCGGCGGGGGTTTCAAAGCTGGGCCCCAGGACCGCGAGGTAGACGCCGTCGTGCAGGGGGACCTGCTGGTTTTCGGCCTCGACGTGTGCGAGGACGCGCAGCCGTGGCGAGTAAGCAGCGGACATATCAAAGAATCGCTCGCCGGTTCCGGGATGGAGGCCGAAGCGGGGTTCGTTGGGGCCGAGCGCAGCGTTCACGCCGGTGAGGTTGATGTGGTCGCTGATGGCGACCAGCGCGCCCTCGCCGTAGGCGGTGTTGATGCCGCCGGCCGCGTTCGTGACGATAAGGCTGGTGCAGCCGAGCAGGCCGAGGACGCGTGTGGGAAAGGTGACCTCGGCCATGGAGTAGCCCTCATAGGCATGGACACGGCCCTGCATCACGGCGACGCTGACTCCCGCGATGCTGCCGAGGATGAGCTTGCCGCTGTGGCCGAAGACGGTAGAGAGCGGCCAGCCGGGGATCTCGGCGTAGTCGATCGTGGTGGGCTGCTCGACGTGTGTGGCGAAGTTGCCGAGGCCGGAGCCGAGGATGATGCCGAGCACTGGGGGCGTCATGTGCAGTGAGCGGATGTGCTTGGTGGCGGCGAGGACGCGCGTATATGGATCAGGCATAAGATTCTCAGACGGTACGGGTCTATTGTATTGCGCGCAGTGCGGAGCGCGAGGTGCAAGGTTGGCTCTATACTTTCGGCACTCTCTCATGAAGAAGTTGACGATACCCGAGAAGTTGGGCGAGTTGGAGGCGTTCTACGGTCCTCAGGTGGAGGAGTGGCCTACTGAGCCATATGAGTTTTTGGTTTGGTGGCACTGCGGGTATCCAGCGAGCGATGCGGCGTGTGCGCGGGGCTGGGCGGCGTTGCAAAAGGCGGTAGGAACAGAGCAGGAGCAGATTCTGCACGCGCCACAAGCGAAGCTCGCAGCGGCCTTGAAGGCAGGCGGTATGGTGCCGGAGCTGCGCGCGCTGCGTCTGCAACAGGTCGCCGCGCGAGTGCAGGACGAGTTCGGCGGTGACCTGCGCGCTGCGCTGATGGGCAGGCCCGCCGAAGCCCGCAAGCTGTTGAAGAAGTTTCCCAACATCGCCGATGCTGGTGCGGACCGCATTCTGCTCTTTGCGAGAATAACGCCGCTCGCGGCTGTGCCGTCCAATGGGCCGCAGGTGCTGGTCCGGATGGAGGGCGGAGTGGAGAGAACGAACTATGCGGCGACCTATCGCGATGCGCAGGCGCTGCTGGCGGCGGCGGTACCGGAGCGGTTTGAGGCTCGGATGCGGGCCTACCTGCTGCTGAAGCGACACGGACAGGAGACCTGCAAGCGCGAGAAACCGCGATGCGGGGAGTGTCCGGTCAACGCAAGCTGTGGATATTTCGCGCGGCTGAATCGCAGCATTGCTTCCGCCCGGTTGTAGCAACTGCTCGGTCGACCACCGTTGCGCGGGTGAATGGACGGGGCTACACTCGCGGCTAAGGAACGAAGCACTGAACTCCAGAGCTATGACGACAATGGCAGCAGCATCTGTCGACGATATGGCATCAACGCTGGCCTCGATTCACACCGAGTCGGGGGCGAACCTGCTGGCACTTGCGGAAGCTTCGCCCGTGCTGCTGGTGTTCCTGCGGCACTTCGGCTGCCCCTTCTGCCGCAAGACCATCAGCGATGTGGCTGGTCTGCAACGCGAGCTTGCGGATCGCGGAGTTCGTCCAGTCTTTGTGCACTTGGGAACGTCTGAGATCGCGACGAAGCACTTCGAGTACTACGGACTCGGCGGCGTAGAACGCATCCACGACCCCGGCGCAGCGATCTACCAGCTTCCGGCCTTCGCGCTGTCGCGGCAACATCCGTTATGGTCCACGCTCAATCCGGTGGTGTTCTGGGCCTGGTTAAAGCGTGCCCTGGTGAAGCACGGCATTGGAATGATCCAGGGCGATGGGCACCAGATGCCGGGGATATTCTTCCTGAAGGGCCCGAGGATTGTGCGGCGGTTCGTGCACCGGAACATCTCGGACGAGCCGGACTACCTGAGTCTTATTCAGTGACAGGCTAAGTCACTTCAGCAGCATGGAGACGATGCTTGCGGACATGAGGTTGGCCATGGTGCCGGCCAGCATGGCGCGCAGGCCAAGTTGGGCGAGGTCGTTGCGGCGGTTGGGGACCAGAGCTCCAATGCCGCCGATCTGCATGCCAATGCTGCCGACGTTGGCGAAGCCGCATAGCGCGAACGTCGCGATGGAGAAGGTGCGCGGCGAGAGCGTCGCCTTCAGCTTGCCGAGCTCATTGAAGGCCAGAAACTCGTTGATGATGGTCCGGGTGCCCAGCAGGTTTCCGATAATGGGAGCTTCCTTCCACGGGATGCCGATGAGCCACGCGACCGGCGCTCCCACGACGCCGAGTACGTTGTTGAGCGAGTGCGGGAAGGGAATGCCATGGTTAGTGAAGGGCATGTGGACCGACCAAAGGGAGTTGGATATGCCCAGCATGATCGCGTTGAACAGGCCGACCAGCGCGACGAAGGCGATGAGCATGATGGCGACGTTGAAGGCGAGCTGGCCACCGTCGATGGTGCCGCGGGCGATGGCACCGATGAAGTTCTCATTCTTGTGCTCCTCGCTGGGCGGCATGTGGACGGTGCCGGCGGTGGCGGCAACCTCGGTCTCCGGCACTAGCATCTTGGCGACAAGGATGGTGCCAGGCGCAGTCATGATGACGGCGGAGAGCAGATCCTTGGCGTTGATGCCGAACAGAATATAGGCCGCCATGATGCCGCCGGAGACGTGGGCCATGCCGGAGGTCATGATGGTCATCAGCTCGGAGCGTGTGGCGCCCGCGAGGAATGGCCGGATAGTGAGCGGCGCTTCGGTCTGGCCCATGAAGATGCTGGCGGCGACGTTGGTGGACTCCGCGCCGGAGGTTCCCATGGTCTTCTGCATGATGTAGGCGACCACCTTGATCACCTGCTGCATGAAGCCGATGTGATACAGGATGGCGAAGAATGCGCTGACGAAGATGATGGTCGGCAGCACGGCAAAGGCGAAGACGCTGAGCGGATTGCTGGGAATGCCGAGGTAGCCGAAGACCAGACCGGAGCCGTCCGCGGAGTGGCCAAGCAGGCCAGTGATGAAGCCGGAGACCTTGGCAAGGATAGTCTGGCCGTAGCTCCACTTGATGACCGCAAAGGCAAAGACGACTTGCAGGCCGAGTCCCCAAGCGACCGTCTTCCAGCGGATGGCGCGGCGGTTACTGGAGAGGGTGTAGGCGAGTCCTAGAAAAGCAAGAAGACCGAGCAGACCGGTAAAACGTGCCAAGGGCGCGCTCCCATGTATCAGGCTGAGTTGCGTTTGGGAAAGTGTATCGGCTTTCGCCGCTTGCGTGGGAAGAAGATGGAAATACGCACAGCCAAAGCTTTGGGATGGTATACTAATTGTGGTCGTCGAATACGAATTGGTCTTTTTGCTTGTTCCGGCATAACTGCTCTACACGCAAAGTCACCAAAAATTGCGTTCAGCGGTACATTGCTTCAAAAGGAACAAGATCAAATGGAAACGGGAACAGTGAAATGGTTTAACGATGCCAAGGGCTTCGGGTTTGTCAGCCGTGAGAATGGCGACGACGTCTTTGTGCATCACAGCGCGATCCAGAGCAACGGCTTTCGCTCACTGCAAGAGGGCCAGAAGGTCCAGTTCAACGTCGTGAAGGGCCCCAAGGGCTGGCAGGCGGAGAACGTCCAGGCTCTGTAAGAGATTCTGGCAAGAGAACGTGGAAGGGCGGTTCGTGCAGAGCCGCCCTTCTGTTTTCTGCAACGCTGTTGGGCCCATCTAGAGTGCTTCCAGGCGATACCCCATCCCTCCCTGCCCAAGACCGGAGTCCCATCCGGCCGGCAGCTCCACTTGAAGTCCACGAACGACATTGGAGATTCCATGCCCAACACCATTGAAAGCAAGTACTACCTGAAGAGCATTCATGCCGAGATCGACCTTTTTGACCGCCGGCTGGCCCACCTGCTGAAGTATGACGTCTTCGATACCGACGCCGCCCGCGCCGCCGCCGCCCGCAAGCTGGCGCTGAAGCGCGAGCCGCTGGTGAAGACCGCCAAGCGCCTGGCCGCAGAAGGCGTGGAGTTCAAGGAGAGCGAGCTTCCGCGCTCCTTCCGTCCGGAGGGCGTGCCCGCGCCAGTGGAAGCCAAGCCCGAGCCGGAGCCTGTTGCCGCTTCCGCGCCCACGGAGAACCGCTCTACGCGCCGCCAGGGGTCGCCCTTTGCCGGCACATCGCTGGACTGGGAGAAGAGCGTCCAGCAGTATATGCAGAACAAGTCCGTCAAGGCTTAGCTGCCAGCCGTCTTACCGCTTTGTAATGACCTCACGTATCAGCGGCTGCTTGTCCGGCGGCGCAACCGCGATGACCACGGTCGACCCCAACATTTGATATGGCTCGTCAAGCAGCTTCTCCTCTTCGCTGAACAGCGTGAAGATGGCCTGGCCTGCCGCCAGCCAGTCCCCGATCTTGGCGTGCGACTCGATACCCGCATATGCGCTGATCGCAGCGCCCGGCCTGGCACGGCCCGCGCCCAACCGTTGCACTGCCCATCCCACCTGCTTGCAGTCCATTCCAGCCAGATAGCCAGCGCGTGTAGCCGTCAACAGCCTTGTTGCGGCCGGCTTATGGAAGGCCGCGGGGTCGGCGAAGACGGCGGTGTTGCCACCCTGTGCGGACACGATCTGCAACCATGACTTATAGGCTGCGCCGGAGCGCAGCAGCTCGTCCGCGAGCAGCGCGCCGGCTTCCGGCGTCGCTGACTTGCCCGCCAGATGCAGCATCCATCCGCTGAGAGTGTTCGACAGCTGAATCAGGTCAGCCGACATCGGGTGGCGAACTCCGCGCAGGATATCGACACACTCCCAGACCTCAACCCAGTTGCCGGAGAAGCGGCCCAGCGGCTCGTCCATGGCGGTGAGCAGCGCGGTGGTGCGCGTGCCGCTGGCCTCGCCGGTGGAGACCATGAGTTCGGCGAGGAACTTCGAGCGCTCGTAGGTCGGCATGAAAGCGCCGCTGCCGACCTTCACATCCAGCACCAGTGCGTCCAGGTCTTCGGCGAGCTTCTTGCTCATGATGCTGGCGCAGATGAGGAAAGGCGACTCGACCGTGCCGGTGTGGTCGCGCATGGCATAGAGGATGCGGTCGGCCGGCACCAGCCGCGGCGTCTGGCCAGCCAGCGCGGCGTGGCACTCGCGCAGCACCTCGGTCATGCGCGGCAGAGAGAGCTGAGTATCGAAGCCGGGGATGCTCTCCAGCTTGTCCAGTGTTCCGCCGGTGTGGCCGAGGCTGCGCCCGCTGATCATCGGCACGGAGATGCTCGGCGATCCCTCGAGTCCAGCCGCGGCCAGCACCGGCGCGATGAGCAGCGAGGTCTTGTCGCCCACGCCTCCGGTGGAGTGCTTGTCCACGGTGAAGCTATGGAGCGGCGCGGCGTCAAAGGTCTCACCGGAGAAGCGCATCGCGCGGGTCAGGTCAGCGGTCTCGCGCAGGGAGAGTCCGCGCTCAAAGACGGCCATGAGGAACGCGCCGAGCTGCGCTTCGGTCATTGAGCCGGCTCGCTGCTCGTCCATCCGGACGACCATCCTGACGAACTCGTCGATCTCCGCGGTGGAGAGCTCGCCGCCGTCGCGCTTTTTCAACAAGATGTCGATCGGATGCATCACAGTTTATTTTGACTCGAGATGCTCCAGCCGGAAGGCGTGGGGGATCAGCTCGCCGAGCGTTGTCTCCTCCTCGCGTCCTCCCTCGCCGGGGTAGAGGATGAGGGTGTCGTCATCGCCGAACTCGGTGAGCGTCTGGCGGCAGGCTCCGCAGGGCATGGACGCTGCTCCGTTGAGGTTGGCGACGGCGACCGCGCGCAGCCGCAGCTGCGGGCCTTGCTCGGCGACAGCGCGGGCGATGGCTGCCTGTTCGGCGCAACTGGTCAGCCGGTAGGAGGCGTTCTCCACGTTGCAGCCGGTGACGATGGCGCCGTCCTCCAGCAGCAGCGCCGCACCCACTCGGAAGCCGCTGTAGGGCGAGTAGGAGTTCTCGGCCGCTACGGTGGCCAACTCGCGGAGGCGCAAACGCTGTGCGGATGTGACGGCATCGAGCTGGGCGCGGACAGACATCGTGAATGGTCTAGCCTAGGCCTCCCGGACTGTGGTGGCAAGGCTTCCGACGCGCAATTCCGACTGCCCCCGTCCCCACCCCCCTTTTTCCGGCAAAGTTGGCAGAAATAAGGACTTAGCTCTGGTCTTCAAATCTGGGCAAAAACATACCTGACTCATCAGAGGGCTACAGGGGGATCA
>Ga0302320_10012781_pt1 | contig 17588 bp, 14 predicted proteins | sample Bog_T0_3_FD_202130 | JGI IMG/M metagenome (GOLD analysis project Ga0302320, IMG submission 202130) | Peat permafrost microbial communities from Stordalen Mire near Abisko, Sweden - Bog_T0_3 | ecosystem: Environmental > Terrestrial > Soil > Wetlands > Peat | place: Sweden: Abisko, Stordalen Mire...
GACGGCTGCCCCGACGGCTGTCCCGACGGCTGCCCCGACGGCTGTCCCGACGGCTGCCCCGACGGCTGCCCCGACGGCTGTCCCGACGGCTGTCCCGACGGCTGTCCCGACGGCTGTCCCGACGGCTGTCCCGACGGCTGTCCCGACGGCTGTCCCGACGGCTGTCCCGACGGCACAGCCTACGCCACGGCCGCAGGCTCGCGCCGAAGCCCCGGCGATCGCCGCCGGCCTCAGCCGCCCCGGCTATCTGGCTTCGCCCGATCTTTTGCCGCCAGCCTTCATGACCCGCGAGCAAGCTGAAGGGCCTCAAGCGCCTGTCTCGTACAGCGGCGGTGGCGGGCATCTGCCGGCCAGCATTGACGGGGTCTTGGACGTGTTCGCTTTCAACTCGGCGGACGTGGACGAGGCGCGCTACGCTGACAAGCTCCAGGCGTTCTATTGGCGGTTGAAGCGCTACCAGCGGCGGCGCTTGCTGCTCACGGGTCTGCTGCAGCGGGGCGAGACCGGCGGTGAAGCCCTTTCCCGGTCCCGCGTGCGCGAGATCAGCCGGCGCTTGGTGGAAGAGGGGGGCTTTGAAGGCGAGTTCATCCTCAAAGTGGATGCCCAGCCTGGCCCACGCAAGGGGGTGCGGATTGAAGTCCTCCAGCGCTGAACGCCCCCTGCTGGCCCTGCTGGGCTTGGCCTTGGCGGCCTGGTGCGGCCATCGCGCGGTCCATCGCCGTTTGGACGCGGCTGAATTGGCGCGCCTTTACCAGGCGGGTTTTTGCCGCAGCAGCGTGGCGCTGTTGGCGGTATCGGATTGCGCCCCGGTGGAAGCGGCGGTGCTGCGGCGCCGCTTGGAGCGCGCGGACACCGTGCGCCGGTATGATCCCGAGCGCTTGCGGGCCACCAAGCCCTTTGCGGTGGCGGATGACGGGCGTTTCTGGCCGGCCAGCGCCAACGTGGGGCCCTTGGCCTTCGTGCGGGTGACCTGGGATGGTGAGGAGAGCGGCCGCTTGGAGCTGAGGCCCTTCGATGCCCCGGCTTGGAGCGTGCCGCTGCGCTCGCGTCAGCTGGTGCAGCCCGATGGGTCGGGGACCAGCGGCTTGGTGGCCTATTACGACCTGGGACGGGTGTGGATCGCCGATGTTCACGGCCGCAAGTTCCAAAGCCTGACCCAGGCACCGGACCTGGAGCAGGGCGGTGTGCTGCGCTTCAGCGCTGACGGCACAGCCCTGGCCTTCTATGCCCACGCCCAGCGGCGGTGGATGGCCCAGGACCTTTACGTGTTGAAGGAATAGGCGATGACCCTGCCCCTGAGCCTGTTGTTGTGGGCGCTGATGAGCTGGCGCGGCGGTTTGATGCCGTGGCAGGCGCCGCTGGGCGCCGCCCTGGGCTTGGGCGTGCTAGGGTTGATGCGACCGGTGGGCCGCTGCAGGTTGACGCGTGTGGAAGCCGGTTTGGGCCTGGGGGTAGCCCTCTATGGGGCCTTGGCGTTGGCGGGCACCCGCCCCCAGACGGGGCTGGACGAGGCCTTGGTGCTGGCTTGCCTTTGGGGCCTGGGCCTAGGTTGGCGGCGGCAGCGGGCGTGGGTCGAGCCGGTGGCTCTGACCTGGTTGGCTTTGTCCCTGGCGGCTGGGGCCGTATTCTTCACGGCTGGCTGGGTGCAGCCGGCGCGTTGGCCCAGCGACCTTGTGGGCCCCCTGCTGCGCCCCCATCTGTCGTCGCGCTGGGTGGCGCCCAACCAGAATATCCTGGCGGGCACGTTGAGCGGGCCGGGGCTGCTGCTGGGCCTGGTCCTGCTGGTTCAGGGTGCGCGCGGCCTGCGACGGAGCCTGGCTTGGGGCGCGGTGCTGCTGGGCGGGGCCGCCTGCATCTATGCCGGCTCCCGGGGCGTTTGGTTGGCTTTGGCGGCGGCGGCGGTTTGGCTGTGCTTGCGCTGGCCGGCCGGCGGCCGTAGGCGCCTGGTCCTGGGGTTGGGCATCGCCGCCCTGGCCCTGGCCCTGGGCGCCAGGTGGGCGCCGTTCAGCACCAGCCGTTTGCGCAGCCAGCTGCAGGCCGACCCGCAATCGGCCGACAGCAACAGCGGCCGCCGCCTCGACTTTTGGCGGGGGGCGATGCGCCTCAGCCTGGAGCGTCCCCTGACGGGCTGGGGCCCAGGCAGTTTCCGCCTGCAGGCTCTTCGCCTGGATTTGCCCACCGCCTTGGATGCCAAGCATCCCATCGCCCGTTACCGTTTGACCCTTGAACACGCCCATGATGAATGGCTGGAGCTGGCGGTGGAAGCCGGATGGCCGATGGCGTTGGCCGGCTTGGCTCTGGCGGGCGGCTGGCTGTGGCGGCGTTGGAGGCGGGGAAGCCAGGACGCCTTGAGCCTAGGCCTGGAGTCCGGCCTGGTGTTGGCGCTGGTGCTGTCGCTGACGGACATGAATTTGCGCACGCCGGGCCCTTTGCTGGGCGCGGTGCTGGTGGTGGCGGTCCTGGATCCCGTCTCCAGCTCGACCCCGGTGCTGGGTCGGTGGTCCTGGCCGGCGTGGGCGGGCCCCTGCCTGGGCCTCCTTCTGCTGGGCGCGGGCGTGGGTTGGTGGCAAAGCGAGGGCTTGCGCGCGCAGGTCCAAGCCCATGCGGCGCCCTCAACACAACAGTGGGCCTGGACCGGCACCTTGGCGCCCTTCGATGGCGAATTGGCGGCATGGCGCTTGGATGCGGGTCTCGAGGTGCGACCGTGGGATCGTTGGACGGCGCGGGCAGAGCCGGCCTGGTGGTGGTCCCAGTCGGCGCGATCGGGTCAGGCTGGGGACGGGCTGGCCGGCATCCAGGACACGCGCCGTGCCCTCGCTTTGCGGCCTTTTGACGCCCAAGGATGGTTCATGTTGGCGTTGCAGTGCCAATCGCTGGGGCGTCTTGACGAGGCCGACGCGGCGGTCGCGCATTCGCTGCAATTGGAGCCGAATTACTGCCGGGCCCTGGCATGGTCCTGCGACCGCGCCTGGGCCCTGGGGGATCACGCTGGCGCGCGGGTTTTCTATCAAGGGATCTTGCGGTCGCAGCGGCTGGTGGTGGTGCAGGACCAGGTCGATGACCTCAGCCTGGCCTTACAGAGGACGGATCAAGCATGGTTGAATGGGCACGCTGGACGCTTTAAGTAAGCCTCCGGTGTCGCGTTTAAGCTTAATTCCATCGCTTATCCACAGGTTTTCTTGAACTGTTTTAAGTCACGGAAATCGATTGCAGTCTTTTGGGGAAGTCCGAAAAGCATTAGTTAGCAAGAACAATTTCTTGTTTCTACTTGCTGGATTTAAACTGCGTCTGGTAATATTCGGGCTGCGTTGGCGTAAGGGTGCACGATTTAATCCTTAAAGCGAAACGCTGTCTCAACCCCGGGGCGTAATGGGAATCACCATCAAAGACGTGGCCCGCAAGGTCGGAGTGACGCCGGCCACGGTCTCCATGGTCATCAATAACAAGCCGCGCATCTCGGAAGAGACCCGTCGCAAGGTCCTAGCTGCCATCGAGGAGTTGGACTACTACCCGCATGAGGGTGCGCGGTCCCTGGTGCTGAAGAGGACCAATACCCTGGGCGTGGCCGCCCCCTTCTTCACGAACTATTTCGTTTTGGAGACCCTTGGTGGCATTGAAGCCGAGGTGCGCCAGAGCGACTTCAACCTGGTGCTTTACGGCACGCGCGGCCTGCTGAAGACCGAGGATGCGGTCATCACCAAGATCGCCCGGGAACGCAAGGTCGATGGCTTGATCACGGTGAATTTGACCCTGACGCCCAAACAGTTGAAATACTTCCAGAAGAATGGCATGCAGGTGGTCTGCCTAGAAGATGAGGCGGAGGGCTGTGACAGCGTCATCGCCGATAACGCCAGTGGCGCCTACCAGGCCGCCAAGCACCTGATCGGATTGGGCCATAAGCGCATCGCGCTGGTCAACGGGCCGTTGCGATTCGCCCCGGTTCAGCAGCGGGAAGAGGGTTTCTTGCGGGCGTTGAAGGAGGCCGGCCTGAGCCTGGACCAGGAACTCCGCCTCGAGACCCCCAATTTCCGACGTGATGAGGGTTTTGACGCCGGCAACCAGCTGCTGCAGATGCGTCAGCGCCCCACCGCCGTGTTCGTGGCCGCCGGCGACACCGCCGCCACGGGGGTGATGCTGGCCTTGAAGAAGAACGGCGTGGATGTCCCGCGGCAGATGAGCGTCATCGGCTTCGACGACCAGCCCTTCTCCGAGCTGGTCGAGCCTTCGCTCACCACGGTCCGCCAGCCCATGCAGCGCATGGGCAGTGAAGCCTTCCACCTGCTGAAGGAGGCGCTGAAGGACCCCAAGTCCCATCAGCCCCGAAAGCAGGTCTTCCCGACCGAGCTGGTGATCCGCCAGAGCACGGCCGAAGCCCCCTCCCGGCATAACGCATGAGACGCTTTCTAGGTTCCCTGATCGTGGCTTTGCTGGCATTGGCGCCGGCAGCCAGCCGTTTGCGCGCTGACAGCCTGGCGGACATGCAGTCCCAGGTGGATCAGCTGGAGAAGCAGTTGGGCGATGCCCAAACGCAGCTGGACGATGCCGAGCCGCAGATCGAGGGCTTGGTCGGCGACATCCGCAAAGACAAGTATGGCGGGTCGTCCAACCCCGAGGTCAGCGGCAGCTATGGCGTGCTGGGCAAGGACGCCGACGCTTCGGGCGTGGCGGCCCGCCACGGCGTGGCTTTGCTGGCCAAGATGGACCTCAGCATGAACATCCATCTGGATAATGGCGGCACGATCCAGGTGGGCTTCGGGCCGGCGTTCACCCCGGCTGGTTTTCCGGCCTGGGTGCTGGATGACACCGATGAGCTGCATAAGGGCCTGGGCACGGCCTCGCGCCTTGGCACGCTGCTGGGGACCTTCAAGGGCGACTTCAAGAAGGGCGCCTTCACGGCCACCACCGGCTTCATGAGCTTCCAGACGTCCATTTTCACGCTGTCGGGCCCGTTGAGCGACCGGCCCATCCTGTTCGACCGCAACCCTTACCAGGCCAACGTCACCAGCAAGAACTACTACGAGAACCAGTTCCTCACCGGCGTGCCGCAGCGCGCGCCCGAGGAGAGCGAGCATTACATCATGGGCTTGCGCACCGACTGGGACTTCGCCCGCAACCTCAGCCTGATGGATTGGATCGGCAACTATGAGGGCTTTTACGACAACTACACCCTGGCCCACGAGTATGGCTTGGTGCTGAGCCTGGACAAGAAGGACGCCTTCGGCGGCTTCTACAAGCTCATCGGCTACAATCGCAGCAACGACACCGGCGAGATCACAGCCCTCGGCGGCAATCCCAACAACCCGTTCTTCGGCCTGGTGAACAACAGCCTGGTGTCGGTGATGGGCACCCAGCGCATCAAGAAGATGGACCTTGTCGGCGAGCTGTCCCACGCCAACTACAACGATTTCTCCGGCGCTGGCGGCTACACCGAGACGGGGGCGGCGTTGGTGCCGGTGGCCTTGCAGGGCTTTGCCTGGCGCCTGCAGAGCACCACCAACATGGGTGACCAGAAGATCGTGGCGGGGGCCTATGGCATCGACCCGGGTTACCTGGTCTCGGACCAGGTGGGCAAGTACAACGCCAACGCCAACAACCTGGTGCGCTACCGGGACGACCCCGACCATGCCGGGCAGATCATCCAGCAGACGGTGGTGGGCGACCCCACGCTGTCGATCAACGACAGCGACACCGTCTACATCGGCGGCCAGTTCCGCTTGGGCAACGCCTTCCTGAACCTGAAGTTGCAGGACAGCCAGCAGATCGCGGCCACGGATGCGCGCATCTGGTCCAGCCATTTCCTGGGCGGCAGCAACCTGAACGACGCCACATGGTTCACCTACTTCAACAACAATTACCAGGCTTGGCTGCCCCCGGCCGGCATGAGCACCGGCTACGGCAGCACCAACCTGGAGCGGGAGTTCTTCTATAACCCGCGGCGTGACCCGCCGACCGTGGCGTTCCCGACCACCCTTTCGCTGAACAATTACGACCAGACCTACGCGCCGCTGTTCGGCACGCCCACGGCGGTGGCTGCGGGCGCGACCTATCCGGGCTCGGCCTACCAGATCCAGACCCCGGGATGGTCCAAGGCCACGCCGCTGGGCGTGGTGCCGGACGCCAACGGCAAGCTGTACTACGACAGCTACCGCCAGTTGGAGACCAACCTGTGGCGCAAGAACTTCGAGAGCATCGTCAATGCCGACCCCAACACCGGCTTGGCCCTGGTGCCTTCGCAGAAGAGCGTGTCCGACCTGACGGCCGACCTCCGCATGAACCTGGCGGACTGGCTGCCACTGCGGAATCATGCCCTGTTCTTCCAGATCTACGGTGAGATCCTGACGGTCAACGACCAGGCCTTGCTGGTGCCCAGCCTGGACCCCCAGAACCTGTTCGTGCAGAGCATCCTGGATAGCACCATGGTCTACAACCTGAACGACAGCGTGAACCTTGTGTTGAACCTTGGCATGGAGAACTGGGTCACGGACCGCACGGTCAAGATGTTCATGGACAACGAGGGCCATTGGCAGAATGGCACGCTGGAATACCATGACCGTGAAGGCGGCGTGGGCATGGATTGGAATGCCATCCCCAACAAGCTGAACCTGTACATGCGCATCAAGCTGTTCGACCACGTTGACAGCTTCGCCGGGCAAAACAGTTTCACATCCCACCAGATGTGGTGGGAGATGAAGAGCTACTTCTGACCGCGACACGGGACCTCGGCTAAGGCCGGGTCTCCAATGAAAGGGAAGACCATGGCTTCGATGTGGACCTTGGGTCAAAAGGCCCTTTGGCTGGGCGCTTTGGTGCTGTCGGCGGGAGCCCTGCGGGCGGATGCTTTGCCCGACCTGCCGCCCTTGCCGGGTGCGCCAGCTGCGGCGCCGGCGGCGGCCAATCCTTGGGGGGCCAGCGTGGCGCCCCAGGCCAGCCAAGAGGATTTGGCCAAACTGCAGGCGCGCATCAAGGAGCTGTCCGATCAGGCCTCGGCCATCAATGAAGGCGAGAGCCACCTGCAGTCCATGATGGACCGCCTGCTCAGCGCCACGGGCGTCCGTTTCGGCGGGCAAGCCGTGATGGATAGCGACAACCTTTTGAAGCTGTGGGCTGCCCAGCCGGCCGAGCGCATGTGGCCGACGGTGGGCTATTTTGATTTCGTCATCACCGCCAAGCCGCGGCCTGAGCTGGAAGCCACCGTGGTGTACCGCATGGAGAAGGTCTTCGGCGAGTTCTGGGGCTCCGGCGACGTTTCAGGCGTGCAGTGGTTCAACATCCACGGCGACACGGCCATCGGCTTCGACTTCGGCCAGTTCCATTACACCGACACCCCGCTGACCTTCTGGCTGCCTAAGGATCCCTACGAGTTCGAGCCGGAGCTCCTGGCCCGCAAGCGCACGGAGTCTGAGGACCAAGTCAACATCAAGGGCAACAGCCTGCCGCTGGAAGGCGGGCGGTTGGATGCCACGCTGGTCCTGGGCGGGCATGTGGATGTGGAGATGGAGGCCTTGGGCATCCGCACGGCCATCGCCGGCAACAAGAACACCTCGCTGACCTTCGGCGTCACTTATCCCTACGACCAATACATCGTTGGCGGCACGCTGCACCTGACCGGCGACAAGGACAAGATGCTGCGAGCTGGCTTGAACTATTTTGAATTGGACGAGTCCGCGGACACCAACCAATCGGTGGCCATGTACCCGCCCCAGCACGGCGACGTCATCGACGGTGACGCCAAACTGGCATTCCTGGGCGACAAGCTGGTCATCGCCGGTGAAGGGGCCCAGAGCAACTACACCCCCGCCTACGGCACGCCGTTGGCGGACTGGACGCAGGGGACGGCCTCCAATCTGCGGGTGGACCTGGACGGGGAGAAGAACAAGCTGCACCTGGACGTCATCAGCGTGGACCCCGGCTTCATCAACTACGCGGCCCAGACGCGCAGCGAGGACACCATGCGCGACCCCAACGGCGACCTGCCTACGGGCAATAACCTTTTCAACCCCCATACCGGGGGCTTTGGCCTGCCCACAGTGACCAACCTGTTCTTCAACAGCCCCAACAACGTCATCTTCGCCACCAACCAGGGCCCGGCCGGCGGGCTGATGCTGTTGAACCACTCCCAGCCGATGGGCATCTACCTGACCCATGGCTACCTGAATCAATCCCTGCCCGAGGGCCTGGCCACGCCTAACCGTGAAGGTTTTGGCGGCAGCTTCACCGGCAATTATTTCAAGGGGCTGTTCCAGCCGACCATCCTGGGCAGCATGTACAGCGAAAAGCAGGTCGCCTATGACGTCGCTCCGGACACTGGGATGCGGCGCTACACCCGCGGGGGCGCGGGCATCAAGATCGACTTCAGCGCGGCGACCAAGCTGCCGCTGGTGCTTAGCGCTGGCGTGGTGTCGGAGGACACGCATGCGGACAAGTATGCGGCCTTCACCAGCACCCGCCTGGGCTACGACCTGAGCTGGCAGCTGTCCAAGGCCATCCGGATGATGGTGGGCTTCGAGCACGCCGACTTCAATGGCGCCGATTTCTTCCCCAACCTGACGGCGGTGGATCCCAGCACCGGGGCGCTCAATAGCACGGATCCCGGGACCAGCTGGCAGTATGTGAATGTGACGGCGGATGATTACGTGGGCGGATTCGATTGGACCGTGTCTAAATCCACGGATGCCTACATCAGCTACAGCTTCCAGGACGTGGATTTCCCGGACTTCGTTTACTCGAACTTCCAGGTCCAGGAGTGGCAGGCCAAGATCCGGATGAGGTTCTAAATGAAGCAGGGGAGCGCGTTCGCCATCTTGGCCCTGTTGGGCGGCCTATCGATGAGCGGTTGCACCAGCAACCCCATGGGCACGGCGCCGGGGCCCAGCCCCTTGGCCACGGCCACGGCCGGGGTCACGGGCTATTTTGGCGTGACCGAGGTGATGAACAATTCGGTGCTCTACAGCCCCACCACGGCCGGGTCGGTGCTGACCAACCCCACCTTCCAGCCGGGATGCGCGCTCGCGCCGGGCGGCACCGGCGGCACCATCTCATACAGCTTTGGCGGCAATTCCGGGGTCTATATCTCCACCGCGCCGGGGATCCTGCAGTTCTTCGGGCAGCCGGGGGTGGTCAGCCCCAATTTGAATGTCATGCTGGGGACGCCCGGCATCGGCGGGCCGATGGGCGATTTCAAGAACGACTATTACCTTATCTGGCGGGGGCACCAAGGCCCCAATGCGAGCACGGATTACAATTCCCTGGTCATCAATTTTGCGGCTGGCACCTATACCACCTTCAACCTCAGCTGCAGCCGCGGCTTCATGTTCTACGCCCGGGGCAATGGTAATTTCGGCGTCCAGTTGGGGGCCACCGGGGCGAAGACCACCGGTTATGGCCCTTACACTGACTATAATTACTACGAGTATGACTTTGGCAGCCAGCTGTCGCCCACGGAGTGGAAGCAATTCGTGGTCAATTTCAGCGACATGCAGCAGATGTACGGCCAGGCCGTGGACCTGCAGGGCGTGCTGAAGAACGCCTTCGGCCTGGGTTTCCTGCAGGAGACCCCCTATGTCCAGACGTACGAGCTGGATGTCGATTACATCCGCTTCTTCTGACGGAGACGCCATGCGCTCGTCCCGATTCGCAAGCCTCCTGACGCTGACCGTGGGCCTGGCCCTGTGGACCCTGGCCCCCTATGGCGGGTGCTCTTGTTACAATCCGCTGGATTCGACGGCCGGCGGCCCCACGCCTACGGCGGTGCCCCCCAACAGCCCCTTGATCACCAACTGGGAGACGCCGGGGCCCAGCAACAACTATCTGTCGAATCAGTGGGGCGGCACCGCCGTCACGTCGGTGGATGCGTTCGGCTCGACGCTGCTCCCTGGCTTGGCTGCCGGCTCCACGTTGGCTGGGGGCACGTCCGGCCACTCCTACGGGATGAGCGGCGTCATCGTCAAAGACGGCCCTCCCAACTATCCTACGGCGGAATTCTCGGTCACCCTGGGCGGCATCCAGGACATGCTGGTGAAGTACGGCAGCTTCCAAGGCCTGCAGTTCAGCTATATGTGGAGCGGGACCATCCCTGTGGGGGCTTCGTTCTATGTGGTCGCCCGGACATCCACCGTCAGCGATTACGGGTATTGGCGCTATCAGATCTACCCCACGGACAACGCTTGGCACATCCTGCAGGTCTATTTCCCCAATAAGGCCGGGGCGCCCAAATTCGCCCAGCCCACTTGGGCCGTCGCGGAGCCTTGGGCGACGGGGACCACGCCCAGCGGGACCAAGCTGGTCCAGTTCGATTTCCAGATCCAGCCTGTGACGGGCGTGTCGTCGGCCTATAACGTCGTCGTCGACGACCTTTCATTCTTCTAATGAGGGAAGCGTTCATGCGCCCACTGCGCCATCTCTCCGCCTTCGCCCTGATCCTGGCCCTGCCCTGGGTGGCCGGTTGCCCGGGCGTCTTAGAGCTCAAGAGCAAGCAGGCCAAGGGCGGCCCTGCAAAGAGCACCGTGGCCCCCATCCTGTACGACGATTTTGAGAAGGGCTTTGGCGGTGGCTGGACCTACGCTTGCACCGAGGGCGGCGCCAGTGCGGCGGTATCGGAGGAGGACCAGACCGTTCACTCCGGCAAGAAGGCCATGAAGGTCACCTTCAAGTCGGGCACGGGCAGCTGGGGCGCGGGCTTCGGTTGGGGCACGCCCTACATGCCTAAGGCGGGTTACTTCAACGCCAAGGGGACCATCGGCATCGAGCTATGGGTCAAGGGGCCGCGCGGCGCGGGCTTCCAGATATCGCTGAAGGAAGGCAAGCAGAACGGTGGCGACGAGGAGGTCTATCTGGCCCCGCAGGGCACCTGCACTGGGGTCTGGAAACGGTACTTCTTCGCCTATGACGGCTTCACCCGTGGCATTTACAGCGGCAACCAGGGCGGTGATGACCGCTTGGAGATCGGGTCTTTAGCCAGCATGGATATTCAGATCGCCGAGAAACAGGGTGACGGTATCATGTATTTCGACGACATCTACTTCAAGTAGGGTCGGGTTCCATGGCCCGGCGCTGGTGAGGGGCGGCGCCGGGCTTGTTTGAGTGAAAAAGGCGTGTTCCCACGGGGCTTTCCTTGACCCGCCTGATGGAAAAGGTTATACTTTGGAACTTTTCACCCTTTAACACAAAGGCTTTTCCAATTCATGGCCTCCTCCTCCCCCCAGATCAGCCGCCTCAAAGGTTCCACGCGTGAGGCGATCGCCGGCTTCCTGTTCACGTTGCCTTGGATCTTGGGCTTCGTGCTCTTCATGGGCGGCCCCATCCTGTTCTCGCTGTTCCTCAGCTTCGGCAAGTGGGACGGCGTCAGCGGGATCAATGGGATCCAATGGGTCGGTCTCGATAATTTTCGCGAGATGGCCACGGACCAGCGCTTCTTCAAGGCGGTCTATAATACTTTCGTCTACACCGCCGCCTCGGTGCCGCTGACCATGGCGGGCGCCATCCTGGTGGCGCTGCTCATGAATCAGAAGCTCAAGGGCATCGCCTTCTTCCGGACCATCTTTTACCTGCCCAGCGTGACCGCGGGCGTGGCCAGCGCGTTCCTTTGGTTCTTCATCTTCCAGCCCGATTATGGCCTGCTGAATTACAGCATCCGGCTGGTGGCCCACATCGCCAACGTATTCGTGAACCTGGTGCTGCCGGTGGACATCGCGGTGCACGGCCCGCAATGGCTGGCCGACCCCGCCTGGGTCAAAACCGCCTATGTCCTCATGAGCCTGTGGGGCGTTGGGTCAGGCATGATCATCTATCTGGCCGGCCTGCAAGGCATCCCCGAGCAGCTGTATGAGGCGGCCGACATCGACGGTGCCAACGCCTGGCAGCAGTTCATGAACGTGACGCTGCCGATGCTGTCCCCGGTGATCTTCTTCAACCTGATCCTGACGGTCATCGGAAGCTTCCAGATCTTCACCCAGGCGTTCGTGCTCTCCGGAGGCCAAGGCGCCCCGGCGGATTCGGCGTTGTTCTATGTGCTTTACGTCTACCAGCAAGCCTTCCAGCTCTTCAAGTTCGGCTATGCCTCGGCTTTGGCCTGGGTGCTGTTCCTGGTGATCCTGGTAGCGACCCTCATCCAGTTCAAGTTCAGCGGCTGGGTGTACTACGAAGGCGACCTTAAGAACTGAGGCTTCCGCAATGGCGCAGTTGAATAGCGATTTTTGGGCCAGCAAGCGGCGCATTGATGCGTTCCGCAAGTCTTTGGCTTTGGCGACGATCCTGGTACTGAGCGTCTCGATGGTGGTGCCGCTGCTTTGGATGGTGGCCATATCGCTGAAGGCCTCCGAGAACGTGTTCCAGCTGCCACCGTGGAACGTGGATTGGAAATGGGCCAATTACGTCGACGCCTGGTATCCGTTCGGGCGCCCCAGCTTCACGGGCGATTGGTGGGCGGACCTGCAGGCCATGCTCTTCGAAAAGGAGAGCTTCTGGTGGTACCTGGGTAACACCCTGGTGGTGACCAGCTTGTCGGTGGCTGGCGTGCTGCTCAGCTCGGCCACGGTGGCGTTTGGCTTCGCCCGCCTCAAGTTCCCCTACCGCAACGCGCTGTTCATCATCGTCATCGGCACCATGATGGTCCCCAGCCAGGTGACCATGATCCCGACCTACATCCTGTTCAGCAAGATCGGCTGGACCAACAGCTGGCTACCGCTGATCATCCCGGCATGGCTGGGCGGCGGCGCTTATAACATCTTCTTGCTGCGCCAGTTCTTCATGGGCATCCCCCACGACCTGGATGAGGCTGCCAAGATCGACGGCTGCTCCACGTTCGGGATCTTTTGGCGCATCATGCTGCCGCTGAGCCTTCCTGCGCTCGTCACGGTGGGCGTTTTCGCGATCGTGTGGAACTGGAACGACTTCCTGAACCCCTTGATCTACCTCCAGGATTCGACCAAGTTCACCCTGGCGCTGGGGCTGAACCAGTTCCGCTCCTTGTCAGGCGACAAGACCAACTTGATGATGGCGGCAGCCACCGTGGTGCTGCTGCCCATCCTGGTGCTCTTCTTCGTCGGGCAGAAATACTTCATCCAGGGCATCGCCACCACCGGCTTGAAAGGCTGAGCGGGGCGGCTTAGGAGCAAGGCCCCGCCTTCACGAGGGCGGGGCTTTTTCATTAAATGGCCAAGTTGAAGAAAAAGATCACATTCGCTTTGCTGGGCCTTGGCACCGTCGGTGCCGGGGTGGCGGAGCTATTGGAGAAGAACCGCCAGCTGATCGAGGGCCGCGTCGGCGCGCCCTTGGAGCTGAAGGCGGCGTTGGTGCGGGACATCCGCAAGGCGCGCAACGGCGTGCCATCGTCGGTGAGGCTGACCACCGACCCTGACGTCATCCTGAAGGACCCCGAGATAGACATCGTCGTGGAGCTGATGGGCGGCTTTGAGCCGGCGCGGGATTACATCCTGAGGGCCATTGACGCCGGCAAGCAAGTGGTCACGGCCAACAAGGCTGTGCTGGCCCGGCATTGGGATGAGATCTTCAAGCGCGCCAACGACCGCGACGTGGACGTCTACATGGAGGCCAGCGTGGGCGGGGGCATCCCCTGCGTGCAGGCCATCAATGACGGGTTGGCCGCCAACCGCATCGAACGCCTCACCGCCATCATCAACGGGACCACCAACTACATCCTCACGGGCATGGCTTCCCACGGGAAGAGCTTCGACAAGGCCTTGAAGGACGCGCAGGCCAAGGGTTACGCGGAATCCGACCCCAGTTTCGACATCGACGGCATGGACGCCTGCCACAAGCTGGCCATCCTCAGCTCCATCGCCTTCGACCAGCGCGTGCGCATCGAGGATATCCTGCTGCAGGGCATCCGCGGCATCACCAAGCAGGATATCGATATCGCCCGGCAGGAGATGGGTTGCGTGGTGAAGCACCTGGCCATGGCCCGGATAAGGCCGGGGGATGGCGCCCTGGAGGTCCAGGTGGTCCCGGCGCTGCTGCCGACGGACCACCTGCTGGCCAGCGTGGACGGGGTGAACAACGGCATCCTGGTCAAGGGCGACGCCGTGGGCGAGGTGATGTTCAGCGGCCGAGGGGCCGGCAAGATGCCCACCGCCAGCGCCGTGATCAGCGACATCATCTTCGTGGCCCGCAACGTGGCCGTGGGCGTGGCGGGGAAGGTCCCCGCCATCCCTTACGTCGAGGACAAGGCCCAATCCCTGCGGGTGGTTCAGGCGGATGAGATCGAGAACCGCTTCTTCGTGCGCGTGACCGCCATGGACCAGCCTGGCGTCCTGGCTGCCATCGCCCGGGTGCTGGCTGACAACGATATCTCCATCTCGTCGGTGGCGCAGAACGAGAAGGAGAAAGGCTCGACGGTGCCGGTCTATATCAGCACTTATAGGGCCTCCGAAAAGGCGATGCGGGATGCCGTCACTGACCTGGAGCGGCTGCCGTCGGTGAAGCCGGGCACGCTGGTGATGCGCCTGGAGGTCCCCGAAGCATGAAGCCCAAGCAATGGGAAGGCTTGATCCATCGCTGGCGCAAGCACCTGCCGGTGAGCGCCAAGACCCCCATCATCAGCCTGCACGAAGGCAACACGGACCTGCTTCCGGCGCCCTCCGTGGCCGCGCGGGTCGACGCGGGCAGCGCCAAGGTCCAGGTCTTCCTGAAGATCGAGGGTCAGAACCCCACGGGCAGCTTCAAGGACCGCGGCATGACGCTGGCTGTGAGCAAAGCCGCCGAGGAGGGCTCCAAGGCCATCCTTTGCGCCAGCACCGGCAACACTTCAGCCTCGGCCGCCGCCTATGCCGCGCGCGCGGGCATGAAATGCGTGGTGCTGCTGCCCAATGGCAACATAGCCCTGGGCAAGCTGGCGCAGGCCTTGGTGCACGGCGCCACCGCCCTGGCCATCGAGGGCAATTTTGACGACGCGCTGGCCATGGCGCGCGAGGCGGCGCGGCGCTACCCCATCACGCTGGTGAACTCGGTCAACCCCTACCGCTTGCAGGGCCAGAAGACCGGGGCGTTCGAGGTGATCGAGCAGTTGGGCGGCGCTCCGGACTTCCATGCGGTGCCGGTGGGCAACGCGGGCAACATCTCGGCCTATTGGATGGGCTACAAGGAGGCGGTGAAGCACGGCTATTCGCGCACCCGCCCGCGCATGCTGGGTTTCCAGGCGGCCGGAGCCGCGCCCATCGTCAGGGGCCGGCCCATCGCCCACCCCAAGACCGTGGCCACGGCCATCAAGATCGGCAATCCGGCCAGCTGGGAGCTGGCCACCACCGCCCTCCGCGAGAGCCGCGGCAAGATCGACGCGGTGACCGACGCCGTCATCCTCAAGGCCTATCTGTTCCTAACCCGCCATGAGGGCGTGTTCTGCGAGCCCGCTTCGGCCGCGTCGGTGGCCGGAGTGCTGCAGCTGTCCCAGCAGGGCTGGTTCCGCCAGCAGGCGAAGTTGTCAGGCAAGCGCAGCCTGCGCATCGTCTGCGTGCTGACCGGCCACGGCCTGAAAGATCCCGACCGCGCCATCAAGCTCAGCCCGCATCCCAAGGTCATCCAGCCCAACTTGGCGGCCTTCGCCAAGGCCATGGGCTGGTAGAGCAAGGAGAGCCTCAATGCTGAAGACCACCCTTCGCTTCGCCGTGGCCGCCGCCGTGCTGGCCGCCGCCGCCCCCGCCCTGGCGGATAGCACCCCCGCCATGGAGGCCTACTACGCCGGCGCAGCCGCCCTGTCGCAGGCGGTCCTAGAGCCCAGCCCGGCCCAGGCCCAGGCCGATTGGGCCAAGGCGGAAGCCCGCTTGCGCGAGGCGGTGGCGCTGAAGCCGGATTACGCCGAGGCTTTCGACAAGCTGGGCCAGGCCCTTTACAACCAGGGCAAGGTCTTTGACGCGGTCACGGCCCTGAAGCATGCGGTGTTGATAGACCCGCGCTTCACGGAGGCCTGGTACGACCTTGGCTACGCCTACGAGGGCCTGGACACGGACCGAAAGTTGATCGCCGAGCGGCACTACATCCTTGGCATCGGCACCAAGCAGCGCATGGGCTGGACCTTCACCTACGACGACAAGACGCGCAAGAAGCTGGGCAAGACCGAGCTGGCGGACGCCATGAACGCGTACAAGGAAGCCATGAAGGTCAACCCCATCAATGACGAGAAGAGCCTGGCCAATGCCCACTTCAGGCTGGGGGTGCTGCAGCGCGACGAGGCCGTGAAGGCGTCCGAGGCCGCGGAAGCCGCGGGCCAGCCCGCCGAGCCGGATAAGGTGAACCTGAAGGAGGCCATGCTGAACCTAGAGGAGGCCAACCGCCTGGAGACGGACTTCCCCGAGGCCCGCAACGAGCTGGGCCGGCTCTACGACATCATCGGACGCTATCCCGAAGCTATTGACCAGTATGACAAGGCCATCCAGGGCCACGCGCTGTTTGCTGAGGCCTTCAGCAACCGTGGCGTGGCGTGGTGGAAGGCGGGCAACTGGGACAAGGCCTTGGAGGACACCCGCAAGGCCGTGGAGCTGGACGCCAATTTCGCCGGCGGCCACTACAACTTCGCCGAAGTGGTCTTTGCCAGGGTCCAGGAGCTGCGCCAGGACGGCAACGCCGGTCAGCGCAGCGTGATCCACCAGGAGGCCCAGAAGGCGGTCGATGAGTACCGCATCGCCACCGAGCTGGACCCGGAATTCACGGCCGCATGGTACGGTTTAGCCAAGGCCTATCGCGGCTATTTCGACTTCGCCAACGCCGAGAAGACCTACCAGGCGATCTTGGACAAGGACAAGCGCCAGAAGCGCGCTAAGGCGCTGCTGAAGGAGCTGGTGAAGGAGGAGAAGGCTTTCACCAGCCACATACCGAAGCAGTACCGCGACGACGCCAAGCAGGGCCAGTGACGTGAAGCACGTGGTGGTGCTCATGGATGGCGTGGCTGACCGGCCCTTTGCGGGCCTGGATGGGCGCACCCCCTTGCAGGCGGCGGTCACGCCCATGCTGGACCGATTCGCGTCGGACGGGACCCTGGGCCTTTTCCATACGGGCGTGACCGAGCTGCCCATGGGGTCGGACGTCGGCAACATGGCGGTGCTGGGCTATGACCCCCGCAAATACTACAGCGGGCGGGCGCCGCTGGAGGCGCTGGCCCAGGGCGTGGAGATGAAGAAGGGCGAGGTGGCCTTCCGCGCCAACCTGGTGCATGTGGCCGACGGCATCATGGACGATTACAGCGCGGGCCACATGAGCACCGAGGACGGCCGGGACCTCATGAAGGTGCTGGACAAGAGCCTGGGCGGCCCCAAGCTGCGTTTCGTGGGCGGCATCCAGTACCGTCACCTGGCCATGCTGAAGGGTTCCGCCTTCGAGGGCGCCAAGTGCACGCCGCCCCATGACATCTCAGGCCAGCCCATCGCCGAGCACCTGCCCAAGGGCGGCGGCGGCAAGGAGATCCGGCAGATCATGGAGGACAGCCGCCTGCTGCTGGAGGGCCATGAGGTCAATCGCGAGCGGCGCCGGGCGGGGAAGAAGACCGGCAACATGGTGTGGCTGTGGGGCCAGGGCAAGGCGGTCGACATGCCGTCGTTCGAGTCGCGCTTCGGCCTGAAGGGCTCGGTCATCACCGCGGTGGA
>Ga0302320_10012783_pt1 | contig 17586 bp, 11 predicted proteins | sample Bog_T0_3_FD_202130 | JGI IMG/M metagenome (GOLD analysis project Ga0302320, IMG submission 202130) | Peat permafrost microbial communities from Stordalen Mire near Abisko, Sweden - Bog_T0_3 | ecosystem: Environmental > Terrestrial > Soil > Wetlands > Peat | place: Sweden: Abisko, Stordalen Mire...
GGTCACCGACGACGGCGGCGGCATCAACGTGAAATTGATCCGCGAAAAAGCCGTCGCGCTGGGCCTCACCGACCGGCATTCGAAGCTCACCGACGAAGAGGCCATGCAGCTCATCCTGGAGCCGGGATTCAGCACCGCCGGCCGTGTCACGCAGGCGGCGGGCCGCGGCGTCGGCATGGACGTGGTGGCGACCGAGGTCAAGAAGCTCGGCGGCGGCTTGTTCATCGAATCATCGCTGGGGAAGGGCACGCGATTCACCATTCGCCTGCCGTTCACGCTCGCCATCAGCCAGGCGCTGATCGTGCGTGTTGCCGAGGAGGTTTACGCGCTGCCGCTGGCCACGGTCGAGGGCGTCGTGCGCCTGCCGCGCAACATCGTGGCGCGCCATCTCGGCAAGGATGCGACGCTGTTCGAATACGGCGGCCAGAAGTACCGCTTCCAGCAGCTCGGATCGTTCGTCGGTCTCGGACCGACGCGCCTGCCCGAAACCGACGTCTCCATGTCGGTGGTGCTGATCCGCGCGGGCGAGCATTCCACGGCGCTGGTGACCGACGAGCTGGTGGGCAGCCGCGAGATCGTGGTCAAGTCGCTCGGTCCGCAGATCTCCGGCATTCGCGGCATTGCCGGCGCGACGATCCTGGGTGACGGGCGCATCGTCATCATCCTCGACATGGGATCGCTGGTTCGCTCGGAATGGCGTGCGCGCCCGACCGATACGACCGTTCTCGAGACGCGCGATCGGCGCACGTTTGCGCTCGTGGTCGACGACTCGATCACCGTCCGCCGGGTGACGCAACGGCTGCTGGAGCGGAACGGCATGCGCGTGCTGACGGCCAAGGACGGCGTGGACGCCGTCTCGCTGCTCCAGGAAAACCTGCCGGACATCATCCTGCTCGACATCGAAATGCCGCGCATGGACGGGTACGAGGTTGCGGCGCACGTGCGCAGCGATCCACGCCTGAAGCACATACCGATCGTGATGATCACCTCCAGGGTGAGCGAGAAGCACCGGGCGCGCGCCATCGAGCTCGGTGTCGACGATTATCTCGGCAAGCCCTACCAGGAGAATCAGCTGCTCGATGCCATCGAGCCGCTGGTCAATCGCCGCCGCGCCGTCGCGCGCTGAAGGCTGCATGTCCGACCTGCGAGATGAGCTCTATAGTCTCCTGGTGCCGCTGGCGGGCGAGCGCCTGATCGTCCCGCGTGCCTGCGTCGCCGAAGTCATCGGCTATCAGGCGCCGGCGGAAATGACCAACGCTCCCCCCTGGTACGCCGGTCTCGTGACCTGGGGCGAGCGCACGGTTCCGGTGGTCTCATTCGAGGGCGCCTTCGGCCAGGCGCTGCCGAGCGTGTCGAGCCGTACGCGAATCGTAATATTTCACGCGCCCGGCGGTCTGTTGCCCGGCGGGTACTTCGGCATGCTCACTCAGGGATTCCCGCAACTCGTGCGCGTCAACGCCGATGTGATCCGCCCCGACCCGTCTCGCAGCTTTCCCGAGCGGGCGCCGGTCATCTGCCAAGTGCGCATGGTCAACGAGACGCCGCTCATTCCGGACCTCGCACGGCTCGAACAGATGATTGCCGAGGAAACTTCGGTGATGAACTGACCAATCGCCGATGAACTCAGCAATCAATGATGACCCTGAGCAATCAATGATGATCCGAGCGCAACTGGCGGATTGTATTGCGCGGAATGCGGGCGTAGATTGAACCCATGTTGCAATCGCATGACCGTAGGTCGAGGCGCTTCGCTTAGCGAGTTGCAGGGACGCTGCGGGCGCTGTCCCTGACCACCAGAACTCGATCCAGCCGGGCGGCTGGATATTTTGAGCGATCGCCGTCGCAAGGAGTGATCCGAGATGAGCTGCGGGGAGTGCCGCGGTGGTTGAGCTGGGGGATAGTTTTTCCTCAGACGGATTCATGCCACACGGCATGTGCTACCTCTGGCGGCCCGGCGTACTCACGCTTCATGTGGTCTCCGATGCGCTGATCGCGCTTGCGTATTTCTCGATTCCCTTCACATTGATCTATTTCGTGCGCAAGCGCCGCGACCTTCGCTTCGGATGGGTGTTCGTCAGTTTCGCGACATTCATCATCGCCTGCGGCGCTTCGCACTTCATGGAAATTTGGACCATCTGGCATCCGACGTACTGGCTGTCCGGAGGGGTAAAAGCGGTCACCGCCCTGGCCTCGGTGCCGACCGCGATTCTGCTCGTCAAAATGGTGCCGGCTGCGCTGCGCATGCCGAGTCCCGCGGCCCTGGCCGCCACCAATGCCGAGCTGGCGCGCCAAATGGCCGAGCGCCGCGCAGCCGAGGCGCAGGTCATCAAGCTGAATGAGCGGCTCGAGGCGCGCATCTCCGAACGCACGGCGGAACTGCGCGCCGCAAACGAAGTTCTCAGCACCGAAATGCGGGTGCGAAAACAGGGTGACGAGCTGCTCACGCTGACCTTGGCCAGCATCCAGGACGGAGTGATCGTGACCGATTCGAGCGGCGAGATCACCTTCATCAATGACGCCGCCGCGAGCCTCATCGGTTGCGAAGCCGCCGAGGCACTGCGCGCGCCGGTTTCCTCGGTGCTCAGAATCGTGCACGCATCGACCCGCGCCGCCAGCGGCCTCCGTGTTTTCGCCTCGGGGGACTCCGTGCCGGAAGGCGACCTCAGGCTGATCGATCGCGGCGGCCGCGAGATCTCCATCGATCTGCGCAGCGTGCCGCTGCAGAGCGAGCCGGCGAGCGTGCGCGGGTTGGTGTACACCCTGAGGGACCGCACGGAGCGCGAGCGCGCCGACGAAGCTCAGCAGCGAATGGCCGCCTTGGTCGAGTCGGCGGACGATGCGATCATCATCAAGGATCTCGATGGCGTGATTCGAAGCTGGAACACGGGGGCGCAGCGGCTGTTGCAATACCGCGCGGACGAAATCGTCGGACAGCCGATCACGCAGCTGCTTCCGGATGATCGCAAGGACGAAGAATCGACCATCCTCCGCACGATCCGCGGCGGTCAGCCGGTGGCACATTACGAAACGATCAGGCGTCGCAAGGACGGCTCGCTCGTGGATGTATCGCTGACGATTTCACCGGTTCGCGACCGGACTGGCGCCATCATCGGCGCATCCAAGATCATGCGCGACATCACCGAGCGCAAGCAATACGTCGAGCAGCTGCGCCATCTCAATGCCGAGCTGGAAGAACGCATTCGCGCACGCAATGCCGAATTAAGAGAGCGCGACGCGCTGCTGCAGGAAATACACCATCGGGTGAAGAACAACCTGCAGGTGATCTCGAGTCTGATCAACATGCAAGTGCGGACCCTCCGCGAAAACTCGACACGGGTGGCGCTGCAGCAGTGCCGATCCCGCGTGGAAACCATGGCGCAAATTCACGAAATGCTGTACCAGTCGAAGGACTATGCGAACGTGCCGTTCGGCAAGTACACCAAGGAGCTCGCCACCCGTGTGTTGAGCGCCTCCGGCCTCTCACCCGACCAGGTGACCATCCATTACGAGATGCAGGACCTGTCACTGGCCGTCGACAAGGCCATCCCCTGCGCGCTCATCCTGAACGAGCTGATCTCGAATGCGCTCAAGCATGCCTTTCCCAAAGGAGCGGGTGCCATCCGCATCGAGCTGCGGCAGCTGCCTGCAGGGCCCATCCTTCTGTGCGTCAGCGACGACGGCGTCGGAATTCCAGCCGGCTTCGATCCGGGCAAGTCCACCTCGTTGGGAATGCAGCTGGTCCTGACCCTTGCGGAGCAACTCGACGGGCGCCTGGAAATCGAGCGCGGGCCCGGCGGGACGTTCCGCCTCACCTTCCCGTCCGGAGAATCAATCAATGAGCACCCGCGCACCACCTAAGGTCCTGATCGTCGAGGACGAAAGGGTCGTTGCACGTGATCTGCAAGGATCGTTGATCGACATGGGGTACGACGCCTTTGCCATTGCCGCGTCGGCGGAGGAGGCACTCGCTTGTGCCGCGGCAAAGTGTCCCGATGTCGTGCTGATGGACATCAGGATCAAAGGGCCGAGCGATGGCGTCCAAGCCGCCGACATCCTCAGGAAGCGGTTCCCGATGAGCATCATCTATCTCACGGCGCATTCCGATGCGGCCACGGTCGATCGGGCGAAGCGAACGGAACCCCACGGTTATCTCATCAAGCCCGTCAAGCTCGCGGAGCTCGGCAGCATGCTCGAAATCGTGCTGCATCGGCGGCAGCTGGATCAGGCCTTGCGAGAGGCGCACGAGCGTACCCGGATGCTGGCGGAGCGGCTTGCTGCGGTGCGCGAGGAGGAGCGGCGCGAGGTGGCGGTGTTGCTGCACGACGGAATCGCCCAAGACCTGTTCGCGCTGAAGCTCGATCTGGAGCGTCTGAAGTCCCTGGCGCAGCGACCCGGCGCGAAGAAGATATTCGAGGAGATCGACCTCGCGGTCATCAAATGCATGGAAAGCATCCGGCAGATGGCGAACGATCTGCGGCCTGTCGCGCTCGCCTATTGCTCCGTGTTCACGGTGATCGCGGAGCACGCGAAACATTTCGAAGAGCGATCCAAGCTTCGGATCAATGTCATACAGACCACGCCATTCCCGCATCTGCCCGAGTCCGTTCAGCTGCTGCTGTTTCGTGCGGCGCAGGAAGCACTGACCAACGTCGCGCGTCATGCGAGCGCGACCGCCGTCGAGGTCATCCTGAGGACGGACGGTGAGCACATCGCCATGGAGATCACGGATGATGGAGTGGGAATAGGCGAGGACGTCACCGCCAAGCCGCGTTCTCTCGGCCTGCTGGCGTTACGTGAGCGCTTTTCCGCGCTCGGAGGAGACCTCAGCATACGGCGCACAGACCCCACCGGGACCTCCATGCTCGTCCATTTGCCCATGCCTAAAGACGAAAGGTCCCATGCCGCGTGATCTCCCCGCCCCGCCGGGCATCCTCGTGGTCGAGGATGAGGCCATCGTTGCGAAAGACCTCCAGCAATCCTTGCTCGATATGGGATACGACGCCTTTGCGATCGCCGCTAGCGCGGAAGATGCGATGGCGCGCGTATCCGAGCGCTGCCCGGAGCTGGTGCTCATGGACATCCGCCTCAAAGGCCAGAGCGATGGAATCAAAACCGCCGCGCTGATCAAGCAGAAATGCCGCTCGGCGGTCATCTTCCTCACCGCCCATGCGGATGATGCGACGATTCAGCGCGCCAAAAAGACGGAGCCTTACGGTTACTTGCTGAAGCCGGTCAAGTCCGCTGAGCTTCGCAGCATGATCGAGATCGCGCTCTACCGGCGCGAATTGGACGAGGCACGGGAAAAGGCGGCACAACTCGAGTCCGAGCTGGCGGAAAGGGCGGCGGATCTCGTGGCCAGCAATTCCAAGCTGCGGGCTCTGACCGAACTCAATCTGCTGATGGCCTCCGAGCGGGATCCGCGTGTGATGCTCGAGAAGGTCTGCGATGGCGCGCGGCAATTGCTCGACGCCCGATACGCCGTTCTGGTCGTCAATGAAAAGTTCGCCAAGGTGCCCTTTTGCGCCACCAGCGGCCTCGCGCCGGTCGAGGGAGAGCCGCTTCGCATGCCGTGGCTCGATATCGGCCCGCTCGGCCGGGTGTATGCCCAAAAGACTTCATGGCGTGCCCGGACGCTGCCAAATGAACCGCCCATTCCGGTGTTCCCGGACGGATATCCGGTCTCACGCTCGTACCTCGCGGTTCCCGTCAGTTCATTGGCGCGAACTTATGGCTGGTTATGCCTCGGCGATAAGCAGGGGACGGACGAGTTCACGCACGAGGACGAGCGGATCCTCGGAATTTTGGCGGGTCAGGCCGGCCGGATCTACGAAAACGGCAGTCTCTACATGGACCTGCAGCTGCATGCGGCGCAGCTGCAGGTGGAGGTGGATGAGCGAGAGCGCTTCGCGGAGAACCTGCGCCGCAGCGAGGAGCGGTTCAGGCAGCTTGCGGAGAACATCCAGGATGTTTTTTTCATCCTGTCGGCGGACTTTGGGGAACTGATCTACCAAAGTCCCGCGTTCGAACAGATCTGGGGCCGGCCCTCCGATTCCACCAATCCGATGGACTGGACCACCTCGATTCACGTCGACGACCTCGACCGCATCATCGAGCGGCTGGCAAGCTATGCGGGACAGCCGCTGCACGATGAGTTCGAATTTCGCATCGTGCGGCCGGCCGGCGCGGTGCGATGGATCCTGATGCGATATTTTCCGCTGTACGACGACAAGGGGCGCCCTTATCGCATCGTCGGCGTCGCGACCGATATCACCGACCGCAAACTGGCCGAGGCGAAGATCCAGCATTTGAATCGCGTTTATGCGGTGCTGAGCGGCATCAACACCTTGATCGTGCGCGCCCAGACACAGGCCGAGCTGTTCACGGAGTCTTGCAGGCTCGCGGTCGAACAGGGGCATTTCCGGCTTGCCTGGATCGGCTGGTTCGAGGAGGGCGGCGACAGGCTGATGCCGCTCGCGTGGGCGGGCGAGGGGGATGCCGGCGATCTGCTGCGCGACAGCGTGTCCTTGACCATTGATCCTGAGGCCGTGGGCGCGATCCGCCGCGGTGAGCCTTGGGTGTGCGACGATCTGCACGCGGCATCGAGCTTGTCAGACTACCAGCGCGACATGATCGCTCATGGCCTGCTCTCCGTGGTGACGCTGCCGCTTACGATTCGCGGCGGCGCGGTCGGTTGCCTGGTGCTCTCGACCGATGAGCGCGAACTGTTCGACCAGACCGAAATGAGGCTGCTGACCGAGCTCGCGGGCGACATATCGTTCGCGCTCGACTATCTCGAAAAGGCCGAGAAGCTAAACTATCTGGCCTACTACGACTCTCTGACCGGGCTCGCCAACCGGACGCTGTTCCTGGAGCGGCTCACGCAGCAGGTCGGCGCGGCAAAGCGCAATGAGGCCAAGTTCGCGGTGGTGGTGCTCGATCCGGAGCGCTTCGACATCATCAACGAGAGCTTTGGGAGATCTCATGGGGATGTGGCGTTGAAAGAGGTCGCGGACCGGCTCGTCAGTTCCATCGGGGATCGAAATTCGGCCGCGCGAATCAGCCCGGGGCAATTCGCATCGGTGCTGCCGTTCTCGGGCGAAGCCGATGCGGTGGCGAAGATTCTCGACGAGCAATACCAGGCGTGGCTGGGAGAGCCCATCAGCGTGGACGGGCACGACGTCGCGTTGACCGCCCGCACCGGCGTCGCCATCTACCCACACGACGGCAGCGATGCCGAAACGCTGCTCCGGAATGCGGAAGCGGCGTTGAAGCGCGCCAGCTCCCCCGGGGACCGCACCGTGTTCTTTACCCAGGAAATCGGCGACCGGATCTCCGAGCGGTTGTCGATGGAGACCAGACTCCGCCGCGCGCTCGCGAACGAGGAATTCGTGCTGCACTACCAGCCCAAGGTCGACCTGGATACGCGCAAACTGGAGGGGCTCGAGGCGCTCATCCGCTGGCAAAGCCCGGAACTGGGGCTGGTCTCGCCGGTGAAGTTCATTCCGATCATGGAGGAAACCGGCATGATCATCGAAGTGGGCGCCTGGGTGCTGCAGCAAGCGTGCGTCGACCGATGCGCATGGCTGGAGCAAGGTCTGCCCGCGCCACGCATCGCGGTGAACGTGTCATCGGTGCAACTTGGCCGGCCGGACTTCCTCGACTGCATGCGCGGTGCGCTGAAGCGGGCGACGCGCAATGCCATGATATTCGAGGCCACCGGCGCCGGCATGGACATCGAGGTGACGGAGAGCCTGTTCGTCGAGAACGTCGAGACCAACATGGCGAAGCTTCGCGCCGTCCGCGCCCTCGGCGTGGAGATCGCCATCGACGATTTCGGCACGGGATACTCCTCGCTCGGCTATCTCGCCAAGATGCCGGTCGACAGCCTGAAAATCGATCGAAGCTTCACCGCCGCCATGCTGGACGATCCGGGCGTCACGACCCTCGTATCGACCATCATCACCCTGGCGCATTCGCTCAAGCTCAAGGTCGTCGCCGAGGGCGTCGAATCCGAGGAGCAAGCCAAGATCCTGCGCCTCCTGCGCTGCGACCAAATGCAGGGCTACCTGATCAGCAAGCCGTTGGCGGCCGCGGAAATGACCGTGCTCCTATCCACCAAGGGGTACGTCGAGGGCCAAATGGCCCGATAACGCCGTGAGCTCACGGGGTCCCGGGCACGCCCGGCACGACCGCCAGGTCGCCGAACCGGCTCTGCAGCCATGCGATGCCGGCGATGGCTGCGGTCTCGGTGCGCAGCACCCGCGGCCCAAGCGCCACGGAGGTGAATCCAGAGATCCGGAACGCCTCGAGCTCCTCGGCGTCGAAGCCTCCTTCCGGTCCCACCGCGAGCTCGACCGCAGCGCCGATCTGGACTGGAGCGTCCATCCGGGCCGTGACGCCGATGTCGACAACGGCGCCCGATCCGGCGGCGGTGGGCTCGAGGATGAGGCGGGCGCCGCCCGGCGGCGTTTCTCCCAGATGTCGCAGCAGCGGTCGCGGCGCCTCGATCAGCGGCAGCCGATTGCGTCCGCATTGCTCGCACGCCGCGATGGAGATGCCGCGCCAGTGATCCGCCTTGGAGGCGGCCTGCGAGGCGTCGAGACGCACGACGCTCCGCCGGCTGATCACCGGCACGATGCGCGCCACGCCGAGCTCCGTGGCCTTCTGCACGATCACGTCCATCCGGTCGGCGCGCGCGATGCACTGAATCAGCGTGACGGCGAGCGGCGACTCCCGGTCGATATGACGCGCTTCGCCCACCACGGCGGTCACCCGCGAGCCGCGGATGCTCTCGATGGCGGCGGCAAATTCGCACCCATCGCCCGCAAACAGCACGATCTCGTCGCCGCTGCGCGCGCGCAGGACCTTGGCGAGATGCTGTGCGGCCGGCGCCGGCAGCTCGATCACGCTGCCCACGTGCAAGGGAGCGTTTAGGTAAACACGGCTCAGGCGCATTCGAGACGGGGGGTGGGCGGGGCGTTCATATGGCCCGAATTGTCGCATATGCTATGAGCCGGAATTTCCACGGTCGAAACGATGCCATCCTTGAACGTAGATCCGAGCAGCGGCCTGATGAGCGGCGCGCGCCAGGTCCCATCGCCGAATCGCGACGCCCGTCCCGCGGGGGTTGCGCCGCATCTCATCGTCGTGCACGGCATCAGCCTGCCTCCGGGAGAGTTCGGCGGCCCCTGGATCGAACGGCTGTTCACCAACCGGCTGCCGGCCGATGCGCATCCTTATTTCGCCGAGGTTGCCGGGCTCACCGTCTCGTCGCATCTATGCATCGGCAGGGACGGCGCGCTGACTCAATATGTGAGTTTCAACGAGCGCGCCTGGCACGCGGGCGTGTCGATTTATGAGGGCCGCAGTGCCTGCAACGACTTCTCCATCGGCATCGAACTGGAAGGCACGGATACGGCCGCCTACGACGAGCGCCAGTATCAAGTGCTCGCCCAGGCCGTCGCGGCCCTTTGCGCGGCCTATCCGTCCCTCTCACCGGAGCGGGTGGTGGGGCATAGCGACATCTCGCCGGGCCGCAAGACCGACCCGGGGCCGGCCTTCGATTGGCCGCACGCGCGCCGGCTCATCGCGGCCGGGAACGCGTCCGATCGGACATAACGCGGCCGCTCCCGGCCGGGAACCAGTCCGATCCCCGAGGCCCGATGTCGGGTTTGCCCCTAGCGTGGGCGCAACGTGATCGGAATCACCTTTGCCGCCAGCAGAAATCGAGCCTAACGCCGACATCCTGGAATGGACGGGCCATCCGTCCCGGTTCCCTTATGTGGAGGCCTCGTTGTCAAGGTTCGCGGACCTCCCGATCGAACGCAAGCTCCGGTTGGTCATCACATTCCCGGCGCTGACCGCGTTCGCCATCGCATTGGGCCTGCATGTCGCGACCAACATCGCGCACATGCGGGAAGACATTCAGAGCCGCGCCACGCGCATCGCCCGCGATTGCGGGATAGAGGTCATTCAGGGGACTGAAGCAGGCGACCGCGACGCCGCGCTCAAGGCGCTCGGCACTCTGCGCAACGAGCCCTTCGTGAGCTCCGTGGAAATATTGCTTCCGGACGGCCGCCTGCTCGCGCGCTATCGCCGCGAGACCGGCGACATCCAGCTCGAGCAGATCGCCCCCGGGCAGGCCCGCGCCGCCCCGCCTCCGACGGACCGCATTTCCAGCGAGCGGCCGGTGCTGAGTCTCAAGGCCGATGGCATTCACGTGGCCGTTGCCGCCGCGCAGAACGGCAGGCTCATCGGGTGGGTTCAGGTCGTCGCGCCGTTGAGCGCCGTCTATGATGACTGGCCTGGATACCTATGGATGACCGCGGCGGCGATCGCGGCGGCGCTTTGCGGCGCGTTCTGGTTCGCGGCGCGGCTGCAGCAGCAGATTTCCGGCCCCATCGTCAATCTCGCCCAGACCATGCGCCGGGTGTCTTCGGAGGAGGACTACACCCTGCGCGTCGAGGGCTGCTCGCAGGACGAGATCGGCGCCTTGATCGACGGCTTCAACCAGATGCTCAACCAGATCCGGCAGCGCGATTCGCGGCTGGAGCGATACCGGCAATTCCTGGAGCAGCAAGTCGAGGAGCGCACCGTCAATCTCGCCAACGCCAACCGCGAGCTGCAGCAGGCGATCGCCGAGGCAACCAGTGCGAAGGAGTCGGCGGAACGCGCGAGCAGCGCCAAGAGTGAATTCCTGGCGCGGATGAGCCATGAGATCCGCACGCCGATGAACGGCGTCATGGGAATGGCGGAGCTCCTGCAGGGAACGGAACTGTCGGACCGTCAGCGGCGCCTGGCGCAGATCATCACCCGCTCGGCCGAGGGCTTGCTCGAGATCATCAACGACATCTTGGACTTCTCGAAGATCGAAGCCGGAAAGCTCGAGCTCGAGACCATCGAGTTCGGCCTGCGCGAGATCATCGAGGAGACCATCGAAGTCCTCGGAGTGCGCGCGCGGGCAAAGGGACTGGAGCTCAAGTGCGTGATCGAGTCCTCGGTTCCCGCCGCCGTGCGCGGCGATCCGGTTCGTTTGCGCCAGGTGCTGGTCAATCTGGCCGGCAACGCCATCAAATTCACCGAGTCGGGAGAGGTGACCGTGCGGGTGCGGTCCGTCGATGCCGGGGGACAGCTCCGATTCGAGGTGACCGACACCGGCATCGGGATCTCGCAGGACGCCCAAGCCCAGATCTTCAGCGCGTTCAGTCAGGCGGATTCCTTCACCACGCGCAAATACGGGGGAACCGGGCTGGGGTTGGCGATCTGCCGGCAGCTGGTCGGTTTGATGGGCGGCGAAATCGGCGTTCATAGCACGCTCAATCGCGGATCCACTTTCTGGTTCGAGGTACGGTTGGAGCCGGCGGCGGATCCAGCGGCCACATTCACGGCGGCGAGCAGCTTGTGGTCGCCGGACACGAGACAGGACGACGTGGCGCCGGGCGCCGGGCCCTTGGTTCTGTTGGTCGAGGACAACGCGGTCAACCGCGAGGTCGCGGTTGGAATGCTCGAGAACCTGGGCTATAGAACGGAATCCGCCGCGAACGGCATGCTGGCCCTCGAAGCCGTGAGCGAAGCAGGCTACGCCGCCGTGCTGATGGATTGCCAGATGCCCGTCATGGACGGACTGACGGCAACCGCGGAAATCCGGCGGCGCGAGGGGAGGACGGGCGGCCCCCGGGTCGCCATCATCGCGCTCACGGCGAATGCCATGGAGGGTAATCGTGAACGCTGCCTCGCGGCCGGCATGGATGATTTCCTCAGCAAGCCGTTCACCCAACTCGAGCTTGCGACGGCGCTCAAGAAGTGGGCGCCTTCGGGACAGAGCGTTACACGGCACGAAGTGGCTCCGGCTCCGACGCCGGCGCCAACGCCACGGAGCAAGGCGTCCGCGGCGCCGCTGATCGATGCGGTCGTATTGCGCGACATCGCCTCTCTCGGCCGGCCTTCTCTGTTGAGCTCGCTCATCGATCTGTACATGCAGCACTCACCGTCCTTGATCGGTGCGATCGAGGCGGCGGCGCGCGACGGCCGGACCCCCGAACTCGCGGAAGCGATCCATACGCTCAAGTCGAGCACGGCGAATCTGGGCGGCGCGAGGCTCGCGGCGCTGCTGAAGGAGTGCGAAGCGATGGTGAGCGGTGGCCGGGTCGAGAAGGCGGCACCGCGGCTGCAGTGTATCCGTGCGGAATACCGTGACTTTTGCGATGCGCTCGGGCGGGAAAAATCCGCGACGGCGGCATGATGGACGACACGAGGGACCCCCTGGCGGAGCAGAAAGAAGCGGCAACGATCCTGGTGGTCGACGACGATCCGGGCGCGCGGCTGCTATTGGGCACGGCGCTGGAAATGGCCGGCTTCCGGGTCACGGCGGTGGCGGACGGACAGAGCGCGCTGGCCGCCTTTCGCGAGCATCCCTCGGACTGCGTCATCCTGGACGTGGTCATGCCCGGGATGAGCGGCTTCGAGGCCTGCATCGCGCTGCGTGCGATGCCCAATTGCCGCCACGTACCGATCTTGATCCAAACCAGCCTGGACGATATGGAATCGGTGCAGCGCGCCTACACCGCCGGCGCCACGGATTTTTCCTCGAAAGGCATCAACCCGATGCTGCTCGCACAGCGAGTGAAATTCCTGGTGCGTGCGAAGATGACCCAGGACCAATTGCTCGCGAGCGAAGCGCGGGTGAGATACCTCGCCTACTACGATCCCCTGACGGCGCTCCCCAATCGCCAGCGCCTGCGCCAGATTCTGGACGAGCAGGTCGGCTGGGCCGGGCGGGGTGGGCGCGGCATCGCCGTGTTGATGATGGACGTGGATGACTTCTCCCGCATCAACGACACCCAGGGTCCTGCGGTGGGCGATGTCCTGTTGAAGGACGTGGCAAACCGCCTGCAGCATTGTCTGCGCGACTGCGAACGCGCCGGGCCCGCATTCGACGATGTTGCGCCGGAGAACGCCATCAAGGACTGGGTCGCTCGCACCGGCGGCGACGAATTCGGCTTGGTGCTGCCGGGCGTGTCGACCATGGACGGCGCCGAGCTGGTGGCGCGGCGGGTGCAGGGAGCGCTGGCGCGGCCCTTCGTGATCGGCGAGCAGGAAGTGCCGCTGTCGGCCGCCATCGGCATCAGCATATTCCCTCTCGATGCCACCGGCGCGGAGATGCTGATCAACAACGCGCAAGCGGCGATGCATCACGCGCAAAAGGCGCATCGCAGCGGCATGGAGTTCTTCAAGAAATCGATCAGCACACGGGCGGCGAAGCGGATGTCGCTCGAGGCCGATCTGCGCAAAGCCGTGGAACGCCGCGAATTGTCCCTGAGCTTCCAGCCGCGTTTGTCGCTCCAGGATCTCAAGGTCGAGGCCGTGGAGGCGCTGCTGCGCTGGTCGCATCCGCAGCGTGGCATGGTTCCTCCGGATGAGTTCATACCGCTGGCCGAGCAAAGCGGACTGATCGTCGAGATCGGCGACTGGGTGCTCCGCGAAGCCTGCGCGCAGGTGCGGCGCTGGCGCGATGCCGATGCGAACGACTGGCAGGTGGCCGTGAACGTCTCGGGCGTGCAGTTTCGCGACGGAAGCCTGGTGCGCCGCGTGGCCGGGGCGATTGCCGCCGCCGGCATCGAGCCGTGCATGATCGAGCTCGAATTCACGGAAGGAGCGCTCATCGAGCATTCGACGGCGGTCAGCAATGCGGTCAATGCCTTGAAAGGGCTCGGCGTGACCACCGCCTTGGACGATTTCGGAACCGGCTACAGCTCGATGTCCTATCTGCGGCATTTCCCGATCGATACTCTGAAGATTGATCGAGTCTTCGTGCGCGACATCACCTCGAGGCGCGCGGGCAATGCGCCTCTGGTGGACGCGATCATCGCCATGTCGAAGAGCCTCGGACTTGCCACCGTCGCCGAGGGCGTGGAGACCGAGACTCAATGGCAATACCTCAAGGATTGCGACGCGACTCAGGTCCAGGGCTTCCTGTTCTGTCGGCCGCTGCCGATCTTGGATCTGGAGCGCTGGCATGCCGATTGGCTGCTGTCGCGCAGGCAACGGGACGCGGGGGCGGCTTAGAATACGCGGCATCGTCGAAAGTTGGAGCCCAAATCCCTTGAAGTTGAGGATACTCGCCGGACTGGCTGTTCTCGTACTCGCAGCCTGCGGAGCTCGGCAACAGATCAAACCTGCCGCCCATGCCGCCGATGCGACGACGGCGCCCGCCGATCAATTGGCGGCCGCCATGAGCTTGATAGCCTCGCAGAACTGGCCGGATGCCCTCGTCGCGCTGCGAGCCATCGTCGAGTCCCCTTCGTTCCGCCATTTGCCGGAGGACTTTCAATATCGAGCGCTCTCCACTGCGGGCTGGACTGCGCTCCGACACGGCAGCCCCCAACTCGCCCATGACTATGAGGTGCGGGTCTCCGCCCTGCCTCAGGCGGGTTACGAGGATTGGCTGAGCCGGCTCCGGGCGGCGGCAAAGGTGGACGATCAAGCAGACACCATCAACGCGTTGACGGTGCTCATGCGCCGGTGGCCCGATCGGGCCCGTCAGTACGATTCGGATTACATCCTCCACATCGTCCATGCGGCAAAACGCTCGACGGAAGAGACGGCGCTGCTTCAGGCGCTGTATGACGCGCAGTGGAAGCTTCCAGGCGACGTCGAGCCGAGCGCGGCGTGGCGTGATTTGATGCTCCGCCTGCTCGAGAAGGGCCGGGTTTCCGAGGCGGGCGAGGTCGTCTCCCGCGTGACGGATGTCTATGTCCTGATCGCCATGCGTTCAGACCGGCGATTCGACCAAATCGTCGAGGCCAATGCGGCCCGGTTCGACATCGGAGCCGCTGCCGACCGGGAACTTCACGAGTTGCAGGCCGCGACCGAAAAATCGCCTAAGTTCCTCCGGCTCAAGTGGCAGGTGATCGAGGCGCTCGGGGTTAGACAACGCTATGAGGCCTCGCTGGCCGCCGCCGATACGATCCTTCTGGACATCCGCTCGACCAATTATCCAGAGAAGCTGTACGACGATTTCGGCGACGAGGAGTCGTGGTTTCTCGGTATGCGGGCGATGGCACTGCAAAGACTGGGGCGTCTCGACGAGGCGCTCGAGCAGTGGACGGCCGCCAGCCAACTGCACGAGAAATACAGCGGCAACGTCGATCAGATGATCGGCCTGGCGGACTTTTATTGCTCGTTGGAGCGGCCAAGAGACGCTCTCTCGACGCTGATGAGGATGACAACCGGGACGAGTCCATTTGGCGCCATGCGCGTGGAATCAGTGCGGCTCGACGCCTATGTTCAGTTGAAGGATGAAAAGCAGATCTCGCGCTTGCTCGGGTATTTGCGATCACACCGCGCAGATGACCCGTCCAGCTACGAGCAGGCTTTGCTCGTCGCCAACCGGCAGGGCCCGGCCGCGGCCGAGCTGGTCCGGCGCCTGCTCGACAAGGATTTGCGCCAGGACGCATTGCTCGAGGCCCAAGATTTTGCCCCGACGCCCGGCACGCCGCACGACATGGAATTGGACGCGCGCGGAAGAGCGTTGCTGACCAGACCGGAGGTGCGTGCCGCGATCGATAAAGTGGGGCGGGTGGCGAGCTATCCGCTGGAGGCGCCTTAGTCTTGCATGCCCGGGTAGGCGCGAAATAGCGCCTGCCGCCGGAAGTTGAGATGCTGGAAAGAATCTCCTGCGGTGTCGCGTATATGGCGCGCGATTGCCCCGCTTGCCGCCAGGTCCCTGATCGTTTCAGGTCGATCCGATACGAAGCGCCACGAGGTCGGGAAATCCGGTTCGCCCTCGGCCGCGATGGCGACGGCGAGCGCGTTGCGGAGCACGTCCCGCGGCGGCGAGTATACGACAACCGACTCGTGCACCAGTCCCGCGTCGGCAGCTTGCAGCGCAGCGCATAAGCGGATTTTGACGACCCTATCGAGCGGCTCCGCAGCTCGCACCACGCGGATATCCTGCTGCGTCTCGCTGCTGAAGGCGCCGTCGCTGCTTTGCAGGAGCTGGCGATCGGGACTCCAAGCCTCGGGCGGGCACAGCTTCGTTTCAGGGTTCAGCTCGATCAAGGGATTGATCTCGGCCGGATAGATCCGGCATACGAGCGGCCGCTCGTCATAGATCCCGCAACGAAAATCGGCCAGAAGATTCGGGCAGGGGCCCGCGACATCCGCCACCAGCATGGCGGCCACGCGTGCCGGCATTGAGCCGCTCATCACAGCAAACGACCTTCGCTCGAAGTGGGCCGCTCGCGGATCCTCGTCGGCCAACCGCGCAGGCCACGGTGACGCCTCGCAAATCAATTGAACCCGATGGCCTCGGTCGAGCCACGCCATGGCTTCCGCCACGGTCAGCGGAATCTTCAAGTCCCGGCAACACTTCCCACATCGAGTGCAATTGAAATGGATGCTCAAGCTTCTCTCATTGGGGGTCGCCGCCGATTGGCAGCGCTTCGGGCAGGTCATTCTACTCGAACGGGAGATCGCGCGAGGTCGCTAGTGCTCCAGCGCCAGGGATGCGCGCGCGGAGCGCACCTCGCGCTCGGTGACCGGCGGGGCCGCGTGGCTCCAGCTGTTGCGGATGTACGTGATGACCGCCGCGACTTGCGCGTCGTTCAACTGCCACCCGAATGCGGGCATCTGCGGCGCGGTCGGCTCTTCGTCGGTCGCCGTCGTCTCGGCTCCCTGCAGCACCACCCGGATGAGCGTGGTGGGCTCGCGCGCGGCAACGGAGGGCGCGTGCGCAATATCCGGGAACAGGTAGGGTATGCCCGAGCCATCGGCCTTGTGGCAGGCCGAGCACGCATCCCAATAGATGGCCGCCCCGGCCGTCATGACCGGATCGCCGGCCGCCGGAGGATGCGACGATTCGCTTTGCGAGGAAAGGCCTTTGAGATACCCGGCAATGGCCCGAAGGTCCGCCTCGGTCCACCGCGAGCTCGAATCCAGGACTTCCTCGCCCATCGGTCCCGATGCGGCCGAAAATTTATTGTGACCTCGTTTGAGGTACTCCACGACGTCGGTGGGTGACCACCGGCCGAGGCCCGTCGCCTCGTTGTCCGTGATGTCGGGAGCGAACCAGCCCTGCAAGGCATAGCCCTGGTACGCATATTTGAGCTCATCTCCCCCGAGCGAGGTCTTCGGTGTATGGCACGCGCCGCAATGTCCGGGACCCTCCACGAGGTAGGCGCCGCGATTCCATTCGGGCGACTTCGAGGGATCCTCGCGGAACTCGCCCTCCTTGAAATACAGGGCGTCCCACACGGCCATGAGCGAGCGCATCTTGTAGGGGAAAGGCAGCTGATTGGATGCCACTGCATGATGCACGGGCGGAACCGTATTGAGATAGGCGCGAATCGCCAGCACATCGGCGCGCGACATCTTGGTGTAGTACGGGTAAGGCATCGCGGGATACACGCGGCTCCCATCCGGCATGCGTCCCCGGCGAACCGCCGCATCGAATTGCTCATCGTTCCAGTTGCCGATGCCCGTGGCCCCGTCGGGCGTGATGTTGGAAGCCTGGAGCACGCCGAAAGGCGTCCCGATCGGCCGCCCGCCGGCGAAAGGAGTGCCGTCCACGCCTGCATGGCACGCCGC
>Ga0302320_10012784_pt1 | contig 17585 bp, 12 predicted proteins | sample Bog_T0_3_FD_202130 | JGI IMG/M metagenome (GOLD analysis project Ga0302320, IMG submission 202130) | Peat permafrost microbial communities from Stordalen Mire near Abisko, Sweden - Bog_T0_3 | ecosystem: Environmental > Terrestrial > Soil > Wetlands > Peat | place: Sweden: Abisko, Stordalen Mire...
GTGCCGAGCGCCGTCCAGGCCTTGCCCCAGTAGGACAGTTCTCCCGCACCGTGGACGGCGCCATGGGACGCGAGGATCTGCTCGGCAAGCGTCGTGCCCGAGCGCAGCATGCCGACGATGAACACCGGCCGCGCCGAGTCGCGACCGCTGCCCTGCATGCGGCTGATCCAGCCGGCGTCCAGTGACTCCACGACGTGATCCACGGCGCGGGTCAGAGCCCCGCGGTCATGCACCGGGCCGCAGCGCCGTGCCAGTGCGTTCGCGCGCTGGTAATGCCCGAACGCGGCGTCATAGTTGCCCACATCGTCGCAGTACTTGCCGAGTGCGTGGCGCAGCTGCAGTTCCTGCCGCGCCGGCAGGCCGCCGTCCGCAAGTCGCTGCGCTCCCTGCAGCCAGTCCGCGTCGTCCGCGGTCATGCGCCGCAGCTGCGCAAGGCCCGCCCATGCTGTCACTGCATTCGGCTCCAGGGCGATGCAACGCCGGTACAGCGCTTCTGCCGCGGCGAACCGGCCCTCATCCGCGTGAACTTCGGCCAGTATTGCCAGCGCTGCGGTCAACTGTGGGTCCAGTGCGAGGGCCCGATCGCAGGCCTGCGTGGCCTCGCCGGTGCGGCGCTGCAGGCGCAGCACCGTTGCGAGCCCGGTCAGTGCCGGGACGAGGCGCGGGTTGGCAGCGATCGCCTCCCGGTAGTTCGCCGCCGCGGACTCGAGCTGGCCGACGCGACGCTGGGCGCCCGCAAGATTCAGGCGTGCCTCCAGGTTTTCCGGCTCGAGCTGCAGCGCACGCTGCAGGGCGGCGATCGCCTCATCGTCGCGTGCGAGGCCGATCAGGCACAGCGCGAGGTTTGCATCGGCGCCGGGCAGGTCGGGCTGCAGCGAAATCGCCCGTCGGTAACACTGCGCGGCCGTCTCGAGCATGCCCCGCCTGGCGTAGGTGTTGCCGAGATTGTTGTGCGCGACGGGATCCTCCGGTGCGCACTCGGCTGCGCTCTGCCATGCGCCGAGCGGATCCTTGCCCTGCCTGCCGAGCGCAAGCGCGAGCAATTGCCAGGCCAGCGCAGATCGGGGGGCCGCCTCGAGGAGCCTGCGCGATCCGACTTCGAGCTCCGCATGCTGACCGCTGTCCAGCAGCGCCGCCAGGCGCATGATGTCCTGCCTGACGTCAATCATCTGCGACGCGCCTTAGCAATCCGCGTCAGGGACAGGACGCGACAGCACCGCGCGCGCGCGGCTGCAGGCTCACCTCGGACACGGTAAGCCCAAAGTGGCCCGCGGTGACCAGCGTGAAGGGAACCTCGACCGCGCCAAGATCCATGCCGGCAGCGACAAAGCAGGACAACGGTACGCGCAGTTCCTGCCAGGCTCCTACGGGTACGGCGCTGAAGCTGCGGGTGATGTCGAGCCCGACGCCGCTGCGGATGCCGCAGGGCTGCTCGCCGCAGCGCATGCCGAGCTCGACCGGCCGATCCGGTGGCTGCGTAACGCGATAGCGGAAGCGCAACGTGGCGCCATCGGCCGCATCGCGGCGCAGGTCGCGGCTGCGACCCGAGATGCGCAGCATGCCGCGCGCCGTCCCGTCCCAGTTGGTCGTGAAACCCTCGGCGCCGGCTTCGACGACGACGGAACCATGCGGACTCGCCTGGCGCGAGGTCGTCAGGTGTACTTCGGCCGAATCGTCCGCAACGAAGACCGACCACGGCGCGATCACGTGCGCCTGCGCCACGAGGCTCCCGGCCGGTGCATTCCACCGCGGCGGGACCTGCGGGGCGTCGGAAAGGCGACGGGACGGTGCCGCGGTCTGATAATCCAGGCCAAAGCCGCGGGGGAAGACGGCACCCTGTACGGCACCGTCCGTCGCAAAAACCACCGGCATTGCGGTATCCGGCCACGAGAATGGCAACCGTCCGGTGAAATCATGGGGGATCGAGCCATCCGCAGCCCGGAACAGCACATCGGCAACTCCGGCGCCCTCACTGCCGGGCAGCCATGCAGCGACGAACGCATCCGCGGCATTGATCTCGCGGTTCACCCACATCGGACGCCCGGACAGAAACACCGCGACCGTGGGAATCCGCGCCGCCTTCAGGCGCAGGAGCAGCTGCAGTGCGCGTCCGCCGTCATCGGCAAACTTCAGGTTCTCGCGATCACCCTCGAACTCGGCGTAGGGACCCTCACCGAACACGACGATTGCGGCATCCGGTCGCCGTTCATAGCGACCTGACTCGCTGTACTCGACATTGCCGCCCGCGCCGCTGACGGCTGCACGGACACCGTCGAGGATCGAGGTGGCGCCGGGCAGGTCGCTATTGCGGTTGTGGTCACCCTGCCAGTCCAGCGTCCAGCCGCCGGTCTGGTTGCGCAGCGAATCCGCCGCCTCCCCGGCAACCAGGACGCGCATCGAGGGGCGCAGCGGTAACGTGGCATGGTCGTTTTTCAGCAGCACCAGCGATTCGCGCACGGCCTGGCGCGCCAGCGCACGATGGGCGGCACTGCCGAGCGGTGCAAGGCTCTGCGCAAAGTCGCGATGCAGAGGCGCCGTGCGCCCGAACAGACCCGCAACGACCTTGACCCGCAGGATGCGCCGCACGGCGTCGTCGATGCGGGCCAGCGGGATGCGCCCGTCACGCACTTCGGCCAGCGTATTGGTGTAGAAGGCCTTCCAGCTGTCCGGCACCATCAGCATGTCGACACCCGCGAGAATGGCGGCAGGGCAGTCGTACTTGGTGCAGCCGGGAATCTGTTCATGGGCATTCCAGTCGCCCACGACGAACCCGTCGAAGCCGAGACGCCCCTTCAGGATGTCGGTCAGCAGGTAATGGCTCGCGTGCAGCTTGGTGCCGTTCCAGCTGTTGTAGGACGCCATCACGATCATCGCGCCGGCGCCGATGGCCGCAGGATAGCCCGCCGCGTGCACGGCGCTCAAGGTCGCTTCGGTCGCGTCATTCTCGCCCTGATCCCGACCTGCCCGTGTGCCGCCGTCGCCGAGAAAATGCTTCACGGACGCGAGCGTATGCCCCGGCGCCATGAAGTCCGCCGTGCCGCGTGCGCCCTGCAGGCCGGTGACCATCGCGGCGGCATAGTCGCTCACCAGGGCGGGCGACTCGGAGTAGCTTTCATAGGATCGACCCCAGCGCGGGTCACGCACCACCGCGACGGTCGGCGCGAATGTCCAGTCGATCCCCGTCGCCGCCACCTCCGCGGCAGTCGCCGCTCCGATGGCCTGCATCAGTGCCGCATCGTGCATGGCCCCGAGCCCGACGTTGTGCGGAAAAATCGTCGCACCAACGACCTTTGCGTGGCCGTGGACCGCATCGATGCCGAACAGCAGCGGAATCGGCGGGTGAGTCCCGGACGGACGGGCCAGCGCGGCGCGATGGAAGGCGTCGGTCAGCGCAAGCCAGGCGGCCGGCGCGGAATGGACATCGTGCCCGGGCGCCGCATTGCCGCCCGCAAGTATCGAGCCCAGAGGATAAGTCGCAAGATCAGCCGGCGTGATCGCATCGATGTCGGCCTGGATCATCTGCCCGACTTTTTCTTCCAGCGTCAGCTGGCCGAGGAGCTGATCGACGAGGACTGCGGTTGCCGCAGGCACGGCGGCGCTGTTGGCCGGGGCCCACAGTTGCGGCTCGGGCGCGGCCTCGACCGCGGCAGACAGGCCGGCGGTCGTTGCGGTCAGGCAACACATGATCAGGGTGCGGACTGGGCTTGAGGGCGAGGTGGGAGACATCTGGGAGCGGATTCTGGATACAAATGGCAGCGCTGTCAACTCTGTAAAGACAGGGGTTTGCGCATCCGCGGCCAGTCGTTGGGCGAGGTCAGTCGAGCAGTGCCGACAGCTCCCGACGGACCTGTTCGATGTCATGGAACTGGATCGCGTGCATGCCGCAGGCGCGGGCGCCCGCCGCATTGCCGGGCAGGTCATCGATGAACACCGTGCGCGCGGCATCCAGCCCGTGACTGCTCAGCAGGTGCCGATAGATCGCCGGCTCCGGCTTCAGCAGCCGCACTTCCGCGGAGATTACGATGCCGCTGAAGGCATCCCAGAAATCGTGACGCTGCCGCAGGTAACGATAGACGCTGAGCGGCATGTCCGACAGGCAGTACAGCGCAATGCCGCGCCCCTGCAGCCCACGCAGCAGCTCGACGGTTTCTGGCTTCGTGACCAGCGACTCGCGCATCGAGTCCAGCAGCGCAGCGAGCTCAGGCAACGGCCGCCCGCTGCGCAGCGCGGCGCGCCGCAACAGCGCCGCTTCCTGCAGGTCGCCGCGGTTGAATTCCCGCCAGTCCGGATGCAGGAAAAGCGCCTCATGCAACCTGGAGCGCAGCGGCGCGTCGGCATAAAAATCCGCCAGGATCTTCTGGGGATTCCATTCCAGGACCACGCCGCCCATATCGAAGACGACGTTCCGAACCACCGCATCTGACATTGGCGCAGGACTCCTCAAGGCTTGCCGGGGCGACAGGGTATACACAATTCAGTGACGATGGCGCGACGGAGTGGCTATCATGCCTGCAGGATCGCAACCGCCCCGACGACGCTCTGGAAAGGATTCCCCCGCTTGAATGACCTGGAAAACTACTTCAACCAGAATACCGGCCGCGTCATCGACAAGTGGGAACACTATTTCGAGATCTACGACCGCCATTTCTCGCGTTATCGCGGCACCGCGGTCAACATGCTGGAGATCGGGGTGTATCGCGGCGGCTCGCTGCAGATGTGGAAGGAGTACTTCGGCCCGAAGGCGCGGATCTGGGGCGTCGACGTCGACCCGCAGTGCAAGTCCTTCGAGGAGGCACAGATCGGCATCCTGATCGGTGACCAGGAGGACCGCAGATTCCTGCGCAACATCGTGGCCACGCTGCCGCGGTTCGACATCGTGCTCGACGATGGCGGCCACTCGATGAAGCAACAGATCAACACCTTCGAGGAACTGTTCGGCCATATCGCCGACGACGGCGTGTATCTCTGCGAGGACCTGCACACCTCGTACCGCACCGCCTGGGGTGGAAAGTACAAGGGTCGCGGTACCTTCATCGAATTCAGCAAGAACCTCATCGACCAGCTGAACGCCTGGCATTCGAAGACCCCCTGGTACTCGAAGCGCCAGCGGCGGCCGCGCGTCGACGCCTTCACGCGCAGCGCGCACTCGATGCACTACTACGACAGCGTCCTGGTCATCGAGAAGCGTGCGATGCAGGCCCCGCAGCGCCGCGTGACCGGGCCGGATGCGCCCGCCGCATCGCCGAAGGGACCCTGGAAGGCCTGAAGCGGGGCGGTTACCGCCCCTGCCAGTTCGGCTTGCGCTTTTCGGCGAACGCGCGCGTTCCTTCCCTCAGGTCCTCGGAGCGGTTGACCTTCTGCACCGCCTCGAGTGAGTCGTGCAGCAGGAACGCCTGCGCCTCCGGCACCATCTCGGCATGGCGGATCAGCTGTTTGATCGCCGGAAACAGCAGCGGCGGCCCATCGGCGAGCTGGCGGGCGATTTCGCGGGCCTTCGCCAGTGCCTGGCCCTGTGGCACGACGTGGTTGCAGATGCCCCAGTGTTTCGCCTCTGTCGCGTCCATCCAGCGCCCCGTCATCAGGAACTCCACCGCGACATGATAGGGAATGCGCCGCGGGAGCTTGATCGTGCCGGCATCCGGCAGGACGCCAACGTTGATCTCGGGCAGGGCGAAGCGCGCATGTTCCTCCATGACGATGATGTCGGTGCCCAGCACGATCTCGAAGCCACCGCCGCAGGCGATGCCGTTGACGGCCGCGATCACCGGCTTGTTGAGATTGCGTGGGTAGTTGAAGCCTGCAAAGCCGCCCGGCCCCCAGTCCTCGTCGGTCTGCTCGCCGCCCGCGGCTGCCTTCAGGTCCCAGCCGGGCGAGAAGAACTTCCCGCCTGCACCGGTGATGATCGCCACACGCAGTGCCGGATTGTCGCGGAATGCGCTGACGACATCATTGAGCCTGCGGCTCGCCTTCAGGTCGATCGCATTCGCCTTCGGGCGATTGATCGTGATCTCGAGGATCGCACCGTCCTCTACGGTCTCTATGCCTTCCGACATGGGTCTTACTCCTGTTGCAAGCGTATCAGTGAATCCACGGCCACCGCGCCGCGGCCCTGCGGACGCACGATGATCGGGTTCACATCGATCTCGACCAGAGTCTCGAGGTGCGCGCTGGCATAGCTGCCGAGCGCAACGACGGCGGCGACGAGGGCGGCACGATCGCCGGCAGGCTTGCCGCGGTAGCCCGCGAGAAGTTTCGCCACCGACAGCCGCTCCAGCGCCGCATCGATCGACGCCGCAGTCCACGGCGGCAACAGCGTCACGGTGTCGGCGAGGAGTTCCGTCAGGATACCGCCGGCGCCCACGACCAGCACCTGGCCGAACTGCGCATCGACGATGACGCCGGCGAGCATTTCCGCCACGCCATCAGCCACCATCTCCTCGACCAGCAGCGTCTGCGACAGCGCCGCGAGGCGGTCCACGGCCGCGGCCGCTTCGCCCGGGCTGCGGACATTGAGCACGACCCCGCCCACCTCGGTCTTGTGCGTCAGGTGGGCGCCCACGGCCTTGATGACCACCGGATAGCCGATTGCATCGGCCGCCGCGACGGCCTCCGCGGCCGGACACACCCGGGAGCGCGGGATAGGGACGCCCTGGGCGGCGAGGGCGGCCTTGCCCTCGGCCTCGGTCAGCGTGCGAACCTGCGCCGGGTCATGGGTACGCGGCGAGCGCGGCAGCGCGAGCACCGGGACACTGCCGCTGCGCCAGGTGCTGCCGACGCCGCCGGCCAGGCTCAGCGCCTCCAGTGCCTCACGCTGGCCCTGCAGCGGCACGACCCGCCGTGAGAGGCAGCTGGCACGCACGCGGGCACTCAGGGTCTCCGGGAGCGAGGCGATCATCGCGGCCGGGGTCGGCGCATCGACGGAGGCCGCGATGAACTCATCGATCGCGGCATCGAAGGCCGCCGTGTCGCACTTGCCCTCGGGCGGGCAGTCGAGCATGAATCCAACGGCATCGAACCCGGATTCCAGCACGGTGCGGAATACCCTGCGCATCGCCGGCGGATCGAACCAGAGGTAGGTGTGCATGTCGAACGGGTTCGCGATCGCCACCTTGCCGCCGAGCAGTCCGTCCAGTGTCGCTGCCCGCGCCGGGGGCAGCGCGGGAAATTCCAGCGGCAGGTCACGGGCGACATCGGCAGTCATCGCCATGTCGCCGCCCGACGCACCGATCACGAGGACCCGCCCCCCGGCGAGCGGTCCGCGCGCATGGAAGATCTTCAGTGTCTCGCACAACGTGCTCAGGGTCTCGCAGCGGGCGATGCCCGCCTGGCGGCAGAAAGCGTCGAAGACGGCATCGGACCCGGCGAGTGCCCCGGTGTGACTCTGCGCGGTGCGCGCCGCCGCCGCGGTGCGACCAGCCTTGATCACGGCGATCGGTTTCCCGGCCGCGCGGGCGCGCTGCGCTGCCGCGGCAAAGCGCGCCGTGTCCTGGATACCCTCGAGGTACAGGCCGAAGGCCGTAACCCGCTGGTCGTCGCAGAGAACCTCGATCAGATCCTCCACCGCGAGGCGCGTCTGGTTGCCGACCGACAGCAGGTAGCCGATCGGCACCGAACGATCGTTGTACATCAGCGTCAGCGCGATCGTGCCGCTCTGGCAGATCAGCGCGACACCCCGATCGAGCGGCGGCCCGATGACCTGGTCAGGCAGCAGCGCGACCCGGTCGAAGAAGTTGACGAAGCCGTAGCAGTTTGGCCCGAGGAACGGCATGTCGCCGGCGCCGGCGCACAGCTCCGCCGTCAGCCGCCTGCCCGTGTCGGTGCCGGTTTCCGAGAAGCCCGACGTAAAGCCGACGAAGCCGCCGGCGCCGCGCTCACGCAGCGCCGCGGCGACGGCCGGGGCGTCCTGATTCGGCACCGCGAGGAAAGCCGCATCCGGGGCTCCCGGCAGCTCGGCGACGGAACGGTAGTAGGTCACCTCGGGTGTCGACGGGCGGGCCGGGTGAACGCGCCAGACGGTGCCGGTGTACCCGATCGCGCGACTGGCCGTGGCGACCGCATCGGTCCACGCCCCCGCTCCGATCAGGGCAATACTGCGCGGCGCGATCAGTCTGCGGACATCCATGGCGGGGACCTGCAGCGGCTTCAGCGGCGCCGCAGTTCGATCCGGCGCGATATCGGACCAAAGGCGGCGAGCGCCTCCGGTGTCAGCTTCAGCGCCTGCAACCGTGCCTCGATCTCGGCGGGGAACGGCGCCGTGGTGACCTTCTCACCCTGGTGCACGTGCAGCAGCATCGCGTCGGCGATCGCGACCGGCTCAGGCAACCGTGTGCAGCGGAATACGCTGCCGGCATGAAAGCGCTTACGGTCTGCATCGAGGATCGAGGTCTCCACCGTGAGTTCGTCGCTCGCCTTGACCTCATGCAGATAGTGCAGGTGCATCTCCAGCGTATACAGCGTGCAGCCCGTGCGCTCGCGGTATGCGGGGCCGAGGCCCAGGTGATCCATCACGTCGTCGATCGCGTAACTGAAGATCAGCCCATAGTACGCATCGCGCAGGTGGCCGTTATAGTCGATGTACGCAGGCTCAATCGTCGCCCGGTAGGCGGGCAGGGCAGCGGTCGCGTTCACAGCAGGTCCCTGCGCCTAGCGCAGCTTGAGGCGTTCGCGCGCCTCGGCACTGGACAGCACGCGGGCGCCCATCGCCTCGATGATCGTGCGCGCCTTCTCGACCAGCTGCGCGTTGCTGGCATAGACGCCGCGGCTTAAGTAAAGGTTGTCCTCGAGCCCGACGCGCACATTGCCGCCCATCAGTATCGACTGCGCGACCCAGGGCATCTGCATGCGGCTGATCGCAAAAGAACTCCAGTTGCAGTTCTCCGGCAGGGACTGGACCATCGCCAGCAGGTGCGCCGGATCGGCCGGCGCGCCGTACGGAATACCCATGCACAGCTGCATCAGGGACGGCGACTCGACCAGTCCTTCCTTGATCAGCTGTTTTGCGAACCACAGGTTGCCGGTGTCGAAGATCTCGAGCTCAGGCTTGACGCCGAGGTCACGGCAGATCTGCGCTCCCTTGCGCAGGTAGCCCGGCGTCGAGATGTACGCCCGGTCGCCCTCGCCGAAGTTCAGCGTGCCGCAATCCAGCGTCGCGATGTCAGGCCGGTACTTGCCTTCCTGGCACAGCTCGATGACGTGCTGCATGCGCGTCTCCTGTGTCACGAAGTCGCTGCCCGGCGCAGGCGTGTCTTTCAGGCCATCCTTGCCGATCACGATGTAGCCGCCCATGCCGCAGGTGAGGTTGACGATCACGTCGGACCCTGCGTCGCGGATGCGCTGCACGACCTCGCGGTAGTGACGCGTCTCCATGCTGAAGGCGCCGGTTTCGGGATTGCGCACATGGATATGCACGACCGCGGCGCCCGCGGCTGCGGCGGCGAGCGCAGTGGCGGCGATCTGTTCGCCGGTGATTGCGCAATGCGGGCTCTTCGTGACCTTGCTGTCGTCGCCGGTCACGGCGCAGGTGATGATGACGTCGTGGTTCATGCTGACTCCCCAGGAGACCCGCGGCTGTCGCGAGTTATGGCGTTATATTATCTTGGCGGTAATAAATAAGCCAGCGCGCTGCAGGCTCCGGCCACGGTGCCAGTGGCTGCGGTTCGACCCCTCATGCGGCCGGATCCTGTTTACCCGCCAGCGCCCGGATGATTTCCGTCTCGCAGCACGCGCCCACGATGCGGCCCTCGTCGACAAGCAGGACCGGGTGGCCGCTGCGCTGGCGCAGCTGGATGATCTCCTGCAGCGACAGGCCCGCATGCGCCACCGCCAGCGCGGGTTCCCCCGGAATGCGCACGCCATCCACGTGCGCCTCCGTCAGGCGGTCGTCGTCCCCGAGCACGACACGGTAGCGCCGCGCGGAATCCAGCCACAGTCCGGCGCCGTCCTGCAGCATCTCGCCGCGCGGGCGCATGATCATCGCGCCGGTCAGTACGGTCAGCGGATTCATGTGGCGGACGAACTCGGCCACGTAGTCGTCCGCCGGGGCCAGTACGATATCCTCCGCGGTGCCGCTCTGCACGATTCGCCCGTTCTGCAGGATCGTGATGCGATCGCCGAGGCGCAGGGCCTCGTCCATATCGTGGCTGACGAACAGGATCGTCTTGCGCACGCGTGCCTGCAGTTCGAGCAGCTCGTCCTGCAGCTTGCCGCGGATCAGCGGGTCCAGTGCCGAGAAGGGCTCGTCCATCAGCAGGATCTCGGCGTCGGTCGCGAAGGCGCGCGCAAGGCCCACGCGCTGCTGCATGCCGCCGGACAGTTCGCCGACGTAACGATCGGCCCATTGCGAGAGCCCGACGAGTTCGAGCTTCTCGTCCACCACCTGCGCAAGCTTTGCGCGCGGTTCGCCGCGCAGTTCGAGCCCGAGCCCCACATTGTCGCGGACGGTGCGCCATGGTAACAACGCAAACTGCTGGAAGACCATGGCCACGCGCCGCCGGCGCAGCCGGCGCAACTGCAGCGTGTCGCAGGTTGCCACGTCGATCGTCGTGTCGCCGTCGCGGATCAGCACATTACCGCGCGTCACGGGATTCAGGCCGTTGGCGGCGCGCAGCAGCGTCGACTTGCCGGATCCCGACAGGCCCATCAGTACCGAGATCTCACCCTCGGCGACGTTCAGCGAGGCGCCCGCCACGCCGACAATGACGCCCAGCCGCTCCGAGATGTCCGCGCGTGTGCCGCCGGCGTCGAGTGACTGCAGCGCGGTGCGCAGCGCGGCGCGTCCCTCACGCCCCTGCTGCCGGGCGAAGAGGATGTCGACATTGCGGAACTCAACTGCGTTCATCGTCCGCCGCTCCTGTCAGTCGGCCTGCTGATGCGATCCAGCAGGATCGCGAGCAGCACGATGGTGAAGCCCGCCTCGAATCCCATTCCGACCTGGACGGTGTTCAGCGCCCGCACGACCGGCACGCCGAGGCCGCCGGCGCCGACCAGGGCGGCGATCACGACCATCGACAGGCTCAGCATGATGCACTGGGTAAGGCCCGCGACAATCGTCGGGGCGGCGCTCGGCAGTTCGACCTTCCACAGCAGCTGCAGCGGCGTGGCGCCGAAGGCCTCGCCGGCCTCGATCAGCGGCTTCGGCACCGTGGAGATGCCGAGGTGCGTCAGGCGGATCGGGGCCGGCAGCGCGAAGATCACGGTGGAAATCAGTCCCGGCACGACGCCGAGCCCGAACAGGACCAGCGTCGGGATCAGGTAAACGAACGTCGGCAGCGTCTGCATCAGGTCGAGCACCGGCCGCAGCAAGGCGAAGAGCCGCGGCCGGTGGGCGGCGGCGATGCCGAGCGGCACACCGAGCAGCGCCGAGACGACGGTGGCAACCACGACCAGCGAGAGGGTCTCGAGCGTCGCGAACCAATAGCCCTGGTTCAGGATGAACAGCAGCGCGAGGACGACGAAGGCCGACAATCCCCACGAGCGGCGCAACAGCCACGCCAGCACACCGAACGCGCCGATCAGCGCGAGCGCCGGCGGCGCGCGCAGCAGCGCGGTGGCGGCATCGACGGCGCCGCGAATCACCACCGAGATGCCGTCGAACAGCCAGGTGCCGTGTCGCTTGACGACGTCGATCAGCGACGCCACGGTGTCGCCGAGGGGGATCTTGTGGCCGACGATCCACGCCTCGACGCCGGCAGGCGCCGCGACAGGTTCGGCAGCGGCACGCAACACCCCGTCGGAGGGTTTGCCATCGAAGGTGAGCACACCGTCCAGCCAGCCCCTGACGACGTCGGGATGCGCCTGCAGCCACTCCTGGGCGGCCGCCGGCGGCTGTTCGTGCCTGTCGAGGATCAGCCCCATCATCTCGCTTTCCTGGCGCAGCGTGAAATGCAGGTTCCGCAGCAGCCGTCCGACGTTCGGGCATTCGGCCGAATAGCCGCGGCGCGTCAGCGTGTAGATCGTCGCACCGCCGAAGTTCGGCCCGAACACGGCGTCGCCGCCGGCCAGATAGCGGATGTCGAAGCGCACGTTCATCGGATGCGGCTCCCAGGCGAGGAACACGATCGGCTGTTTCTCGCGCACCGCCCGCTCGACCTGGGCGAGCATGCCCTGTTCGCTCGACTCGACGAGCTGGAATTTGCCGAGCCCGAACTGGTTTTCCTTGATCATCTTCAGAACCAGGCGGTTGCCGTCATTGCCCGGTTCGATGCCGTAGATCGTGTTCTTCAGCTGCGGCGCGAAGCGCTGGATATCGCCGAATTCCTTCAGCCCCGCTTCCTGGCTGTAAGTGGGCACGGCCAGCGTGTACTTCGCGCCCACCAGGTTCACCCCGACCTCGGTGACGCTGCCGTCGGCGATGTAGGGCGCGCGGTCCGCCTCCTGCATCGGCTGCCAGTCGCCGAGGAACACGTCGATGTCACGGTTCCTCATCGACGTGAACGTGACCGGCACCGACAGAACCGTGATCGCGGGCTTGTAGCCCAGCATCCGCAACAGCTCGGTCGTCAGCGCCGTCGTCGAGGTCACGTCGGTCCAGCCGACGTCCGAGAAACGCACCGCCTGGCAGGAAGGAGGCTCCACGATGCTTGCCGCCGGCTCCGCATGAACGGGGGCGACGGCTCCCGGGGATGCAATCCACAGCAGCAAAGCCAGCGGGGCCGCCAGGGGCTTCGGGAACCGCGTCCATCGCGCGCAAGTCTTAAGGCCGGTCAGCTTGGCTGGCACCCGTTGCATCCTGATTATTCGGCTGGATAATTTGTTAGAATTCGCGGGTTCGATCTTAGGCGCAAAGCGGTCGGCGCGTCCACCCACCGCGCGGCAGCCACGATTGCAGGATAACGAGGGTGAACAATTCCATGGGCGATACCAGCATCCCCGGCGCGGACGGCAGCTTCGCGACACTGAACCCGGCAACCGGCGAGGTCCTGGCGCGGATGCGCATCGACGGGGCGGCCGAGGTGGACGCAGCCGTGGAGCGGGCCCGGCAGGCGCAGCGTCGGTGGGCGGCAACGCCGGGCGCCGAACGGGCCCGGGTCCTGCGGCGCGCAGTCGCGCTGCTGCGCGAACGCAACGACGAGCTGGCGCTGCTGGAGACGCGCGACACCGGCAAGCCGATCCAGGAGACGCGGGTCGTCGATGTCGCCTCGGGCGCCGACTGCATCGAATACTTTGCGGGAATGGCACAGTCCCTGGCCGGCGAGCACGTCGATCTCGGCCCTGCCGCCTTCGGCTATACACGCCGCGAACCCCTCGGTGTCGTCGCCGGCATCGGCGCCTGGAACTACCCGTTGCAGATCGCCTGCTGGAAGAGCGCACCGGCGCTCGCCTGCGGCAACGCCATGCTGTTCAAGCCGGCGGAACTGACGCCGCTGACGGCGGTGAAGCTGGAGGAGATCTATCTCGAGGCGGGCCTGCCGCAGGGGCTGTTCCAGGTCGTGCAGGGATTCGCGCCGACGGGTCGGCTGCTGACTGCGCACCCCGGCATCCGCAAGGTCTCCCTGACCGGTGAGGTCGGCACCGGCAAGGCGGTGATGCGCGATGCGGCCGCCACGCTGAAAGCGGTGACGCTGGAACTCGGCGGCAAGTCGCCGCTGATCGTATTCGACGATGCGCGGCTGGACAACGCAGTCAGCGGTGCGCTGCTCGCGAATTTCTATTCGGCCGGCGAGGTGTGTTCGAACGGGACCCGGGTGTTCGTGCACCGCGACCTGCGCCAGGCCTTCCTCGAGCGCCTGATCGCCCGCGTCGAACGCATGCGGATCGGCGACCCGGAGGATCCGGCCACCCAGGTCGGCGCGCTGATCAGCGAAGCGCACATGCAGAAGGTGCTGGGCTATATCGAACGCGGGCGAGCCGAGGGCGCACGCCTGCTGACGGGCGGCGCGAGAGTCACCGACGGCCGGCTCGCGCGGGGAAATTTCGTCGCACCGACTGTGTTTGACGGCTGCGAGGACGGGATGGCGATCGTGCGCGAGGAGATCTTCGGGCCGGTCATGGCGGTGCTGGAATTCGACACCGAGGAAGAGGTCGTGGAACGTGCGAATGCGACCGACTTCGGCCTGTCTGCGGCGGTATTCACGCAGGACCTGACGCGGGCGCACCGCGTGATCGCAAACCTGCAGGCCGGGACCTGCTGGATCAACCATTACAATGTCACGCCGGTGGAACTGCCGTTCGGCGGCGTCAAGCTCTCCGGGCTCGGCCGCGAGAACGGCCGCAGCGCGATCGAGCACTACACGCAGCTCAAGAGCGTCTACGTCGCGCTTGCCGATATCGATTCCCCCTACTGACGCACGAGGCCGGACGTTGACCAACCAGACCTTTGACTACGTGATCGTGGGCGCGGGCTCCGCGGGCTGCGTGCTGGCCGACCACCTGAGCGCGGACGGGCGGTACAGCGTGCTGGTCATCGAGAACGGCGGCTCCGACCGCTCCGTCCTGATCCAGATGCCCTCGGCGCTGTCGATCCCGATGAACATGCCGAAGTACAACTGGTTCTACCACACGGAGCCGGAACCCGGCCTCGGCGGCCGGCGCATGCATACGCCGCGCGGCAAGGTGCTCGGCGGCTCCTCGTCGATCAACGGCCTGGTCTACATCCGCGGCAACCCGCTGGACTTCGAGCGCTGGCGCAGCGAGGGCGCGGCCGGCTGGGGTTACGCCGACGTACTGCCGTATTTTCGCCGCGCCGAACGACGTGCCGAGGGCGGCAATGATTACCGCGGAGCGAACGGGAAACTCGGCACCACCTACGGGACGCTCGCGAACCCGCTGCATGCGGCGTGGCTGGGCGCCGCCCGTGAGGCCGGTTATCCGCTGACCGACGACGTCAACGGCTACCAGCAGGAAGGCTTCGGCCGGATGGACATGACCGTGCAGGACGGCGTGCGCTGCAGTGCTGCCAATGCCTACCTGCGCCCCGCATTGCGCCGCCCGAATCTCACCGTCATCACGGCTGCACTGGCGACGCGCATCGTGTTCGAGGGACGCCGCGCGGTCGGCCTCGAGTACCGGCGCGGTGGCGCAACGCACACCGTCCGCATTGGCCGCGAACTGATCCTCAGCGGCGGCCCGATCAATTCCCCGCAGCTGCTGAAACTCTCCGGCGTGGGTCCCGCGGCGGAACTGCAGGGTCTCGGCATCCCGGTCGTGCACGACCTGCCCGGCGTCGGCGAGAACCTGCAGGACCATCTCGAGTTCTACTTCCAGGTCGCCTGCGAGGAACCCGTCACGCTGTACAGTTCGGTGAAGCCGCTGGCGAAGCTGCTGATCGGCGCGCGCTGGCTGCTGCGTCACGACGGCCTCGGCGCGACCAACCACTTCGAGACCTGCGGCTTCATCCGCAGCCGCGCAGGGATCGAGTATCCGGACATCCAGTACCACTTCCTGCCGATGGCGGTGGCCTACGACGGCTCGACGCTGGCCAGCGAACATGGCTTTCAGGCCCACGTCGGGCCGATGCGTACGAAGAGCCGCGGCTGGGTGCGCCTCGCCTCGAACGATCCAGCGGACAAGCCGCGCATCCTGTTCAACTACATGAGCCACCCGGACGATGTCGCCGAGATGCGCGCCTGCGTGCGCCTGACGCGCGAGATCTTCGCCCAGCCCGCCTTCGACCGTTACCGCGGGCGCGAGCTGCAGCCGGGCGCCGCGGTGCAGGGGGATGCGGAGATCGACGAGTTCGTGCGCCAGAAAGTCGAAAGCGCCTATCACCCGTCCTGTTCCTGCAAGATGGGTGCCGCGGACGATCCGCTGGCGGTCGTCGATCCCGAGACCCGGGTTTACGGCATGGAATCGCTGCGCGTCGTCGACTCCTCGATCATGCCGTCGGTAACCACCGGCAACCTGAATGCCCCGACCATCATGATCGGCGAGAAGGCGGCCGACCATATCCTCGGACGCAAGCCGCTGACGCCGTCGACGGCACCGTTCTACATCGCGCCTGACTGGCGCGAAAGCCAGCGCTGATCCCATGCCCGACGTACAGCTGCACGACCTGACAGGCTCCGGATCGATCCCGCCCGCGCTGCTCGCGCGCACCGAGGCGGACCTGACCCAGTACACCGAACGCGTGCGCCCGATCATCGAGGCGGTGCGCACCGAGGGCGACGCCGCGCTGGTTCGCTACGCGCGCGTCTTCGACCGCGTCACCGCTGCAGACTTCCAGCTGCGGGTCAGCCCGCAGGAGATCGACGCCGCCTTCCAGTTGCTGCCAGCGGAGGTCATTCGCGCGATCGAGCACTCGATCGACAACATCCGCCGCTTCCACGAGGCACAGAAACCCCAGGAACTTTGGCTCAGGGAGATCGAACCGGGCATCTGGACCGGGGACCGGCACACGCCGATCGATTCGGTCGCCTGCTACGTGCCGCGCGGCAAGGGATCCTTCCCGAGCGTCGTCAACATGACCGTGCTGCCGGGGATGGTCGCAGGCGTACCGCGGCTCATCATCGTGACCCCGCCGGGGCCCGACGGCAGCGTCGACGCCGGTACGCTGGTCGCGGCCAGGCTGACCGGGGTCACCGAAATCTACAAGTGCGGTGGGGCGCAGGCAGTCGCCGCAGTGGCCTACGGCACCGAGACCGTGCCGCAGTGCCTCAAGATCGTCGGTCCGGGCAGTCCCTGGGTCGTGGCCGCAAAGCGGCTGCTGTCGGAGGTCATCGATCCGGGCGTTCCGGCCGGACCGAGCGAGGCGATCATCCTTGCCGACGACAGCACCAATCCCGCACTCGCCGCGCTCGACCTGTGCATCGAATCGGAACACGGGCCCGACTCCTCGGTTTTCCTGGTGACGCCGAGCCGGCGGGTCGCCGCTGGGGCCGCCGCGGCGCTCGAAGGGTACTGGCGGGACATGGAGCCGGGCAGGGCGGAGTTCTCCCGCGCCGTGCTGTGCGGTGCGCGTGGTGGCATCGTGCTGACCCGCGACCTCGACGCCGCGCTGGAATTCGTCAACGCCTACGCCCCCGAGCATCTCGAAGTGCTGTGCGCGGAACCGCTGGCGGTACTCGGGCGGATCCGCAACGCGGGAGAGGTGCTGCTCGGGCCCTACACGCCCTGCACGCTCGGCAACTTCATGCTCGGGCCGAACGCCGTGCTGCCCACCGGCGGGCGTGCGAAGACTGCCTCGCCGCTGTCCGTATTCGATTACATGAAGCGCATGACGATCGCGCAGGTGACGCCGGGCGGCTATCCGCGGGTCGCGCCCGACGCCCACAGGTTTGCGACCTATGAGGGATTTGACGGCCATGCGCGCGCGGTATCCGCGCTGCGCACGGCGCTGCTGCCGGGCGCAGACAAACCTCAGGACAGGGACCCTGGCGCCTGAGCGCCAGCGTCGTTCAGGCGACGATGTCCCGGGACACCTCGACCAGCAGCGCGCTCAGGTACCCGGCAAACGAGCGCCACACCTCCACATGGAAGGTCTCGGCTGCGGTACGCCACAACAGGATGTCGGCCTTGGCAAACAGCGTGCGGGTGCACATGCCGACCGGAAAGGCGGCGAGATCCAGGTCCAGCGGGCAACCGCCATTGAGGATTCTCGCCGCATGCTCGCCTGACAGTTCGAGCGCGATCTGCCGGTGACTGATATCGAC
>Ga0302320_10012785_pt1 | contig 17585 bp, 14 predicted proteins | sample Bog_T0_3_FD_202130 | JGI IMG/M metagenome (GOLD analysis project Ga0302320, IMG submission 202130) | Peat permafrost microbial communities from Stordalen Mire near Abisko, Sweden - Bog_T0_3 | ecosystem: Environmental > Terrestrial > Soil > Wetlands > Peat | place: Sweden: Abisko, Stordalen Mire...
CGCATCGCCGGCGGCGCGTTTCCTGCAGTATCGCGCGTCGATCGCAGGCGCAGCGGAAGTGTACGACGTCGCGTCCGCTTACGAGATGAGAAACGTTTCTCCCGTGGTGGAAGAGATCGAGATCACGCCGCCGAATTACAAGTTCCCCGCACCGGCGGCTCCCGGGTCCGCCACGGCGGCGACCATCAATCTTCCGCCGCTCGGGAAGAAGCCGGCCGCGTCGAACGGAGCGGCAAACGGCGGATCACCGGAGCTGACGTTCGCGAAAGGGCAGCTCGGCGCACGGTGGCTCGCGAGCGATGAGAATGGCGATGCTCTCGTCTTTAAGCTGGAAATCCGCGGTGAGGGCGAGACCATGTGGAAGCTGCTGAAGGAAGGTATTCGCGAGCACTACTTCAGCTGGGATTCGACGGCGTTTCCGGATGGCAAGTATTACCTGCGCGTGACGGCCAGCGACGCACCATCTAATCCGCCGGATCAATCCTCGAGTGCTGCGCGCGAGAGCGAGCGCTTTCTGATCGACAATTCTCCGCCGGAGATTAGCGGCCTGACCGGTGCCGCAAACGGCGCGAAGATCGATGTCCGCTTCCATGCGAAGGATGCGTGGAGCGTCCTTGAAAAGGCCGAATATTCAGTAAACGGCGGCGATTGGAAGGCACTGGAGCCCACGACGCGGCTGGCGGATTCCGAGGAACACGACTACCGCTTTCAGGTAAATCGCGGACAAGGCGAGGTCACCGTCGCGGTGCGCGTGAAGGACGAGTACGACAACGAGGCGGTCGCAAAAACCGTATTGAAGTAGTTCCGCGCCGGGCGGCCGAGCCCAACCTATATAAGATAGAAGCAATGGATCATCTGCCGCGGCGCCTGGCGTTCATCACGATCGCGATTCTCGCGACGCTCGCGTTTGGTACCGTCGGCTTCGTCGTGATCGATCACTATCCCGTGTTCGATGCGTTCTACATGACGCTGATCACTGTGACGACCGTGGGTTATGGGGAGATTCGGCCTCTGAGCCATGCGGGGCGCGTCTTCAATTCGTTTTTGATTTTCTTCGGCGCAACGGTGATGTTGTTGGCGGTCGGCGCGATGACGCAAACCGTGATCGAGCTCGAGCTCAATCAATTCTTCGGAAAGCGGCGGGTCAAAGGAATGGTCGATAGACTGGAAAATCATTTCATCGTTTGCGGCTACGGTCGTGTGGGACGCGGCGCCGCCGAGGAGCTTTCGAGCGCTTCGGAACTTTTCGTGGTGATCGATCACAGCGAAGAGCGCGTGGAGCGCGCGATGAAGGCCGGAATTCTGGCCGTGGTCGGAGACGCCACACATGACGACGTCCTGCTGGAAGTAGGCATTTCGAAAGCCAAGGGATTGATCGCCACGCTGGCCTCAGACGCCGACAACCTGTTCCTGATTCTTTCCGCCAAGGCTCTGAATTCGCGGCTGCATCTTTCGGCGCGCATCGACGAAGAAACCTCGGAACAGAAAATGCTCCGCGCGGGCGCGGACTTCGTGGTCGCTCCATATAAGAGCACGGGGCATCGCATGGCGCAGGCGCTGATCAAGCCTCACGTGCAGCAATTCATGGATTTCACGGCTCAGGGAGTGGGCCCGGACATCGGCATTGAGCAGGTGAAGGTGAGCACGCGCAGCTCCTTCGCGGGTCAAACGCTGGCCCATGTGGAGATTCAAAAGACGCTGGGATTGATCGTACTGGCCGTGCGGAAAGCGGACGGGACGATGCTGTTCAATCCTCCGTCGGAACAAATGATTGGAGCAGGCGACCACGTGATTGTCATGGGCGAATCCGGTGGCTTGCGGAAACTGGAGCAGATGCTCATGGGGGCTTCGTCATGAGAGTCGTGACCAGTGCACAGTCGCGCGCGGCCGATTTGGCGATGTTCGAGCGCGGCACGCCTGTCGAAACCTTGATGGAGCGGGCCGGTGGCTGCCTGTTTGAATTTCTGGAGCGCGAATTTTCGCCGCTAGCGGAGCAACGGATCGTGATCTTCTGCGGCACGGGGAACAACGGCAGCGACGGGCAGGTGCTGGCGCGATTGCTGGAGCGTCGCGTGGTGGAGTTGCAAGTGGTGAACGTGACGGACGCGGCGATCGCCTACGACAGGGACGCGACCATCGTGGTCGACGCCTTGCTGGGCACGGGATTTCGCGAGCCCGTGGAAGGCCGCTTCGCGGAACTGATCCGCGCGATCAACGAAGATTTTCCGAAAGCGAAGATCGTTGCGGTAGATCTGCCGTCGGCCATGCAGGTGCGCGCGGATTACACGGTGACCTTCGCGGCCCCGAAAGCGGAAATGGTGTTGAGCACGCGCGCGCACAACATCGGCAAGCTGATTGTGGCCGACATCGGCATTGCGGCGGATCTACTGGAGTCCGGGCTGGAGTTGTCGGAGGCTCGCGATTTTCATGGTTTGTTTGCGCCGCGACCGGTCGATGCGAACAAGGGCAATTTCGGGCATGTGCTGCTGGTGGGCGGCGATCGGGGTAAAACGGGCGCGGCGGCGATGAGCGGCCTCGCTGCGTTGAAGATGGGCGCCGGCCTCGTGACGGTGGCATGTTCTAGCAAAGCGCGACTGGCCCCTGAGCTGATGACGCAAGAACTCGGCAATATCGATCTGAAGAGGAAAACGGTGTTGGCGATCGGGCCGGGTTTGGGCCTTCGCCCGAAACTGGTTTTCCGGCTTTTATCCGAAGCCACGGTGCCAACCGTAATCGACGCGGACGCGTTGAATTGCCTGGCAAAGGAAGACGGCACGGAGACGGATTTCCGCGGGCGCGGCGTGCAGACGATCTTGACGCCGCATCCGGGTGAAATGGCGCGGCTCCTGGGAGCTCCGGTGATGGAGCACGATCGCATTCCGATCGCGCGCGCGTTCGCCAAGAAGCACGATGTGTGTCTGGTGCTGAAGGGTTATCGTTCGTTGATCGCGTTTCCGGATGGCAACGTGTGGATCAATCCCAGCGGATCGCCCGCGATGGCGAAGGGCGGCGCAGGAGATATTCTCACGGGCCTGATCGGCGGATTGGTCGCGCAATGGCCAAACGATATTGGCCTCGCGGTGCGTGCGGCGGTGTGGATCCACGGGCGCGCCGGAGAGCTCGCCGCGGAAGCACTCACGGAACAGTGCGTGCTGGCGACGGATCTGCTCACGTACCTGCCGCGCGCGATTCGCGAGTGTCGGTAAGCGGTGTGTCCGGATCGCACCCAGTGATCTTTGTAACGACGAGCTTTGTAAAATAGTTTGAGGAGTAATCAATCATGTTGACTACGGCAGCGCCCACTTTGCGGCTCGCGGATCCCAGCCTGTTACGGCAGGCAAACTATATCGACGGGCAATGGCTGGGCGCCGACAACGGCGCGACCATCGCGGTGCGCAATCCTGCGAATGGCGAGCTGGTGGGTGAGGTTCCCGCGCTGGGCGAAGCGGAAACGCGCCGTGCGATTGAGGCGGCGAATCGCGCGTACCCGGCATGGCGCGCGCTGCTGGCGAGCGAGCGTTCGGCGATCCTGCGGCGTCTGAACGACCTGATGCTCGAAAACAAGGAAGACCTCGCGCTGATGATGACGGCCGAGCAGGGCAAGCCGCTGGCAGAAAGCCGCGGCGAGATTCTGTATGCCGCCAGCTTCATCGAATGGTTCGCCGAAGAGGCCAAGCGGGTCTACGGCGAAACCATCCCGCAGAATGCCAAGGGCCGGCGCGTGCTGGTTTTCAAGGAGCCCATCGGTGTTTTCGCGGCCATCACGCCGTGGAATTTTCCGGCGGCGATGATCACGCGCAAGGCGGGTCCGGGATGGGCGGTCGGCTGCACGGCGGTGATTCGTCCGGCGAGCCAGACTCCTTTTTCCGCGCTTGCGATTGCCGTGCTGTGCGAACGCGCGGGCATGCCCAAGGGCGTGTGCAACGTGATCACGGGGCCATCGGGACCGGTGGGCAAAGAGCTGACGACGAATCCGCTGGTGCGCAAAGTTTCCTTCACGGGATCGACGGAGGTGGGCGCGAAGTTGATCGCGCAGACGGCGCCCACGATTAAGAAGCTCAGCATGGAACTCGGCGGCAACGCTCCGTTCATTGTGTTCGACGATGCCGATCTGGATGCCGCGGTGCAGGGAGCGCTTGCTTCGAAGTATCGGAACACCGGGCAGACGTGCGTGTGCGCCAATCGATTGCTGGTGCAGGATGGCGTCTACGAAGCGTTCACGGAGAAGTTGAAGGCAGCCGTCAGCCAGCTGAAAGTCGGCCCCGGAACCGACGACGGCGTGACGCAGGGGCCGCTGATCAACGCCGACGCCGTGACGAAAGTCGAAGAGCATATTGCCGATGCCGTGAGCCACGGCGCGAAGATCGCGCTCGGCGGCAAGCGCCATAAGCTGGGCGGGAACTTCTTCGAGCCCACCATTTTGACCGGAGTTACGCGCGACGCGATGGTGTTCCACGAGGAGACGTTTGGCCCGGTGGCGCCGCTGTTCCGCTTCAAGACCGAAGAAGAAGCGATCGCGCTGGCCAACGATACGGAGTTCGGCCTGGCTGCCTATTTCTACGCGCGCGACGTGGGCCGCATCTTCCGTGTGGCAGAGGCGCTGGAATCCGGGATCGTCGGCGTGAACGAAGGAATCATCTCCACGGCGGTGGCGCCCTTCGGCGGCGTGAAGTCGTCGGGCCTGGGGCGTGAAGGATCGAAGTACGGGATCGACGATTATTTGGAGATCAAGTACGTCGCGCTGGGTGGGATCGGCAGCTAACGGCAAAGAACGTCGAGAAAAAGTTCGGCAAAACAAAAGCGGCGGGAACCCGATGCTGGGCGCCCGCCGTTTTTTTCGTCTCGAGAGCTTACGGCTGTTTGATCTTGAATTCGCCGGGTTTGCCTTCGCGATGGGCCATGTGGCATCCACCGCACGCCGCGCCGATGGTCTTCTGATCCGCGGTGGCTTTGTCGAAATCGCCGGCGGCAACGTCGGCGGCCACCATCCCGGCAATTCCCTGCGCTTTTTGGGCGAATCCGACGGCATCGTCAGCACCCTTGGCTTTCCAGAACGCTTCGACCATTTTGAGCGTGTCCTGGATCTTCTTGGCATCGGCGCCCGCGTCCGCGCTCTTGGCGGCGAGGTTTTTCTGCAGGCTGCCGTTGGCTCCGCCGATCGCTTTCATGTAACCTTGATAATCGGCATCACTTTGCGCAAAGGCTGATACGGCCATCATGGCAGCCAGCGCGCCTATCGTCATCCATTTCATATCGTTGGTTCTCCCGGATTGAATTTTGATGCATCCGGCAATCAAGCACCGGCTCAAACGATTTTACGGGGTTTGGCCGCATACGGTCAAACCCTGGAACGGCGCGGCAATCGTCCGCCATATAAAGCCGAGTTCCGCTCGTGGTAGCATTCTAGAAGCTTGACCGCCGACGGCGGTGCGCCAAGAAACAGTATGGGTGAAGTCAAAGACGCGGCCGGTATTTTCAAGATTGACTCGATTCCGCAGTTCCAACGCGGGGACGGGGTGATCACAACCTTATTAGTGGGAGCAGAACGCGCGCCGGATACCGTTTTCACGTCGGGCCTGACGTCGTTTCCGCCGGGCCGGAGCGCACCGATGCATAGCCACAATTGCGGCGAGCAGGTGACGCTACTGGAAGGCGACGGCGAAGTGGAAGTGGACGGCCAGAAGACGCGGCTTTCGCGCTACGACACGACGTATATTCCCGCAGGAAAGCCGCATCGTTTTAACAATACCGGCACCGGGCCGCTGGTTATTTTGTGGATTTACGGCGCTAGAGAAGTCACGCGGACGTTCACTGAAACGGGCAAGACGGTGAATCATCTATCGCCCGGCGATCTCGTAAAGCCGACTTAGCAATACCGACGATCAAGGAGAATCGCAATGGCCATTTCAACCACACGAGCAGCTGCGGCTCCGGCACAGAAGGCGGGAAATCAGACCAGCTCGATCGCCATCGCGATGTTTTGCGTGCTGCTGGTTTCCTATGTGCTGATGGCGGCCGATCGCTACTTGTTCCCGGTGCTCGCGCCGGACGTCCGCAAGGCGTTCGGATTTTCGTTGAGCAACACCGGCCTGCTTTCGACGATCTTCACTCTGGGCCTCGGCCTCGCGGGTCTGCCGACGGGATACTTGCTGGCGCGCTTCTCGCGCAAAACGGTGCTGCTGATCGGCATCGCCATCTTCTCGAGCGCCACGGCGCTGACTACCATCGCGAGCGGATTCTTCAGCATGCTGGTGTTTCTGGCCGCGCAGGGCATCGGAATGTCGATGCTCGCGACGTCGATGTTCGCGCTGGCCGCGAATTATTTTTCAAAGAACCGCACGGCGGCCATCGGCTCGGTGAATTTCTGCTATGGCATCGGCGGATTCCTCGGGCCATATTTGACGGGTATCCTGCGAACGAATTACGGAACCTGGCACGCGCCCATGCTGTACTTCGGCGCGTTCGGCTTGGTGATGATCGTAGTCATTATGGCGACGGTGCGTCCGTGGTTGAGTGAGACGCAGCAGGTCGCGCAATCGAAGGCCGATACGGGCGGAGCGGAAACGCTGCTCAATCGCAATACGATTATTCTCACGATCCTGAGTCTGATCCACGGCCTCAGCATGTACGGATTCCTCGGCCTGTATCCTACGTTCCTGCGCGAAAATCTGCACTACACGCCGGCGCAGGCGGGTACCGTGATCGGCTTCTTCGGCATCGGCGCGCTTACCTCGATTGGAGGCGGGTGGTTGGGTGATCGCCTCCCGGCCAAACTCATGCTGAGTGGATCTCTGCTCATCATCGCCGCGCTGGGCTATCTCTTCTTCATGCCGGATTTCAGCATGGTAACTCGCGAAATCCTCACTTGCATTTATGGAATCGCTGGAAGCGCGGTGCTCTATGTGAATCTCGCGGGCTGCCACGTGAAGGCGTTGCGCCGCAGTCTTTCGAGCAAGGGCTCGGGGATGTTCGTCACCAGCCTTTACGCGGGTGCGGCCTTTGGCGGCTACTTCCTGGGGGCGCTGGCGTCCTCGTTCGGATGGCAGCAGGGCAGCGAAATTTCGATGACGGCGATGTGCCTGATCGGCGCGGTGCTGGCGCTGGGTATCCGGCCGAGCGAAATGTCTGTCTAGAAGGTCTCCTGTTGACGCCTACGGTCTCTCATTCCACATCCACGCCAGCCGGGAAAACGCCGCTGACGAAGAATCAGATTCACGGTTTTCTCGCCGCGTGGGGCGGGTGGCTGTTGGACGGAATGGATTCGTTCATCTATGCGCTGGTGCTGGTGCCCGCGCTGAAAGAAGTGCTGCCGAAATCCGGCATCGCGGCGACGCCTGCGAACATCGGCTACTACGGCGGGCTGCTCTTCGCGCTCTTTCTGGTCGGTTGGGGCATGGCCGTTTTGTGGGGTCCCATCGCCGATCGTTTCGGACGCATGAGGACGCTGATGTTCACGGTTCTCATGTTCTCGCTCTTCACGTTCCTGAGCGCCTTCGCACAGAATGTGTGGAGTCTGGCGATTTACAGGCTGCTGGCGGGAACCGGCATCGGCGGAGAATGGTCCGTCGGCGCGACGTTCGTTTCGGAAGAGTGGCCGGAGGATCGGCGCAAGGATGGCGCCGGATTGATGCACACCGGCTACTACGTGGGATTTTTCGTCGCGGCTCTCGCCAACTACTTCATCGGCGCGCACTACGGATGGCGTTGGATGTTCGCGTTGGGAGGCTTCCCCGCTCTGCTGGTCGCGGCGTTTTACGGCAACGTGAAAGAGCCCGAAAAATGGAAGCGGAAGAAGGACGAACTCGGGAGCAAGCTCACGTTGCTGAATTCGCTGCGCGGGCCGTTCTCGGCGTTCTATCGCAAGCGGACGATTCTGAATTCGGTTTACATGCTGGTCTCGATCACCGGATTGTGGGCGGGATCGTCGTACGTACCGGCAGCCGTAACGCAAATCGCCACGCGCGCGGGGCGTTCAGCGCTGGAAGCGGCCCAGCAGTCTTCCTACGCGACAGCGATCCTATCGGTCGGGACGGTGCTCGGAGCATTGATGACGCCGTGGCTGTGTGAAAAGCTCGGACGCCGTGGCGCGCTCGGGTTCTTCTTCGTGATGATGATGATCTTCATCGTCGCGGCGTTCGGGAAAGTTTTCTATATGCAGGGCGACGTCCTGCCGCTGTTCATGACGTGCCTGTTCTTCCTGGGCATCGGCGGAGCGAATTTTGCAGTGTACTCGTTGTGGCTGCCGGAGCAATACGCCACGGAATGCCGCGGCAGCGCGTTTGCGATCGTCACCAGCGGAACTCGCTTCCTGGGCGCTGGCATCAGCTTCCTGGTGGGCGCGGGCGTCAGCTATTTCGGAACGATCGGAACTCCGGTAGCGCTCACGTCCATCGCATTCGCGATCGGATTGCTGCTGCTGCCTTTCGGGCTCGAGACCAAGGGCCAGGAACTGCCCAAGTAGTCGACTACTTCTTCGCGGGCTGATCCGTCACCGGTTTGATTTCGATGCGGTGCGCCTGGTACAAATAGTTCCCCGTATTCAGCAGCGTGTGCATATCGGCAGCGAAGTTTTCGAACGTGATCTGCGGCTTGGTCAGTTCGAGACGATCCACGGGAGGTTTGCCATCCGTGGTGCCACGCCGAGAGGACGGCAGGCGATAGTAGTACACTACCGACGGCCATGTGTGCGTGTGCGGCGGCTCCGCGTCGCCCGGTTTCACTTCGATTTCCAAGACGCGCACCCATGCATTTTCGAACGGCACTACAATTTTCGGATCGTGAATCACAACGCCATCAGAAGGAGGCAGCGGCGGATTCTTCACCGGCTCGCAATCGCCCTTCTTCAGTTCGACGCGCAGGGCATGATAACCGTCTTTGCCAGGAGCCGCGCCTTTCGACTTCTTCGTCGCCGGCTCCCACACCGATTTGAAATTGCGAACGGCGGGAATCTCTCCAGGGCGCTGCGTGTCTTCGATCACAATCGCGGGCCACACGTGCGAGTGCGTAGGTTCCTTTGCACCGGCCGGTATGGTCTCCTCAATGATGCGGATCTGATCGTTGTCGATGACCACTTTGTAAAAGTCGGGCGATAACGCGACCGCGTCCCGGGCATCCGGCTTGGTGACGCCGCAACTGGCGGCGAAAGCGCCTGCGGGTGCCATCAGCAATACAGCGGGCGTCAGCCAGCCGAGCAAAACATTCCTCATGATCTCGTAAGCTCCTCTTTTTTGTAAAACGTGGCTAGTGCGCTTCCCACTTCGCGAACGGACCGGACGCATAGACAATCTTACCGCCGACCATGGTGAGAAGCGATTCCAGTCCGCCGATCTGCTCCACCGGGATCGTCATGTAGTCTTTCGTAAGAACAGCGAGGTCCGCCAGCTTGCCGACTTCGAGCGAGCCGCGCGCGGTCTCATCGTGCGAGAACCAGGCGCTGCCTTGCGTGTAAGCACGCAGCGCGTTCGCGCGGCTGGGAATTTCCTCAGGCCCTCGCGTGGGATTTCCGCTGACGGTCTTTCCGTCGAGCAGCCATTGCAGCGACGTCATCGGGCTATAGTTCATGACGCGATGCGCGTCCGTGCCCGCGCCGACGGGAACGCCGATCTCGCGAGCCGTTTCCACCGGCGGCATGCGCTTCACGGCTTCGGCTCCCTGGCGCTTGGCAGTCTCATCGCCCTGGAAATACATTTCGTCCTGCATGGTCCATCCCATGCCGAGCGCTTTCATGCGGCGCAAATTCGCCGCGGAAGCGTCATTCAAATGCGCGAGCGACCAGCGCAGATTCGTGATCGGAACTTCTTTATTGACGCGCTCGAATACCGTCAACACCGCGTTCGCGGCTGCGTCCGTTCCGCAGTGGAACGTCAAGCCGTAACCGCGCGCCGCGGCCCACTTCGCGATTTCGTAGAAGCGCTCCAGATCCTCCGGCTTGGGATTCACAACATTGTTGATGGCCCAAACGACTTGTTCGCCGATGCCGTTGAAGTGCATCATGTCGTCGCCGAAGCCCATGGGCATGAGTCCAAGATACTTCTTGTATTCCTCGACTTCGTGCGGCGGATTGAACCCGCAAATCGAATATGCCACGCGCACCGTGAGTTGGCGATCGTGCCACACCTTGTTGATCGCGTTGTAGGTATCGGGCGTAACGTTGTTCCCGCAGGGATCGCTGACGCCGGTCATTCCTAAACGATTCAGCTCGCGGAAAAATTTCTTCGTGCCTTCCACTTGTTCGTCGAGCGTGGGCTTCGGCAGGCGATCAAACAACGGAATAACGCCGCCCGTAATGCCTCCCGTCGGCTTGCCAGCGGCATCGCGGTCGAGCTTGCCGCCGCCTGGGAGATCCGCGTCGGATTTTATATTCAGTGCTTCGAAACCCAGCGGATTCAGAAGCACCCAGGAGTAGAGCAACTGAATATACGCCGGATGATTCCCGGCCGCTGCCGCAAGTTCGGCCTGCGTCGGCGGACGCTTCTCTTTGAATTGCTCGGCTTTCCATCCTCCGCCGACCACGATCCAATCGCCGGGCTTGCGGGTCATCGCCGATTGCCTGATGCGGTCGAGCGCCTCGGCGAGCGACGGCACGCCCGCCCAGTTGACTTCGGTGGCGAAGAAGGACGCCGCGCGAATCGCGTGCATGTGCGAATCGATCAAGCCGGGAATCACGGTGCGTCCGCCGAGGTCGATCACTTGCGCCTTGGGTCCCGCCGCTTTGCGCGCTTCGGCGTTCGTGCCCACAACGGCGATCTTGCCGTCGCGCACGAGCAACGCCTGGCGAACGGCAAACTGCGCGTCGGCAGTGAGAATCTTGCCATTGATCAGGATAGTGTCATTGCTTTGCGGCGTACTTTGCGACACTGCCGGGCCCTGCGCCCCAACGGAAATGCACACCACGGCGAACGTCGCCAGCCGGATACCAAGAAGACGTCTGTTTGTCATCACTAGTTGTTGTATCTGGGTGGCCCGTAAAAAGCAACCCAAATAAATAACGGTCGACCGGCGCGGGGTTGTTATAATGGACCAGATTTTATGCGATACACAGGCTTTCTTTTGCTGTCGTCGGGATGGCTGCTCGTCCTGGCGGCGGTAGTTCTGTTGAAGTCCACGGCGCTGGCAGGCTTCACACTGACCGGCTTCGCGGTCCAACTGCTGGGGCTGACCCTCGTCGTTCGTACCCATGTAATTCCGCACGGGGACAAACGTTGACGCCCATCACTCCGGACTCCGCCTTCGATTCTTCCACCACCCTCGGCCTGCTGCTCATCCTGCTGATTCCTCTGGCAGCGGCGGGACTCGCGATCATCAACACCGGCTTGGGACGCTCGCGCAACGCGGCCCACATGATGCTGGCGTCGCTCGCCGTCATGGGTGTCGCGGCGATTGCCTATTTCATAGCGGGATTTTCGTGGCAGGGATACGCGGGCGGCCCCGCGCATGTGCTCATCATTGCGGGAAAACCACTCGATTGGATCGCCGCTGTGCCGTTCTTTCTGCGAGGAGTGCCGCTCGATGGATCGCGCGCGTCGTTGACCGCACTGTTCGGATTGTTCAGCGCCGCGCTCGTCGCGATCATTCCATTGGGCAGCGGAGCGGACCGGTGGAGGCTTGGCTCGGCCTGCATCTCTTCGGCGTTGCTCGCGGGCTTCACGTATCCGCTGTTCGCGCATTGGGCGTGGAACGGATGGCTGGCGCAGTTGGGATCGGTGCACAACATCGGGCAGGGCTATCTGGATTCGGGCGGGGCGGGTGCGATTCAAGTGCTGGGAGGATTGACGGCGCTGGCGGTGACGTGGGTCCTGGGACCGCGCCGCGGCAAGTACACACCGGACCGGATGCCGCTGGCGATTCCGGGTCACAACGCCGTGTTCGTGCTATTTGGATGCTTCCTCGCCTGGATCGGATGGATCGGCCTGGATGGAGCCGGCACCATTCTCTTCACGTCCGCCGGCGCGGGCGCCGTGGTGCTGGTTGCCCTAAACGCGACGCTGGCTGCAGCGGGGGCCGTGCTGGCGGCCGCGCTCATCACGCGCACTCGCTACGGGAAACCGGACGCGTCTTTGTGCGCGAATGGATGGGTTGCAGGCTTGGTCGCGTCGAGCGCGGGCTGTGCGTATTTTCGGCCGCTTGCGGCGTTGATCGTCGGATCGATCGCAGGGGCCCTTGTCACCTATGCCGTGGAGATGCTGGAGCTGCACTTTACGATTGACGATCCTGGCGGCGCAGTATCGGTGCACGTGGTGGGCGGTATTTGGGGGATTCTGGCCGCGGGATGGTTTACCACGTTGCCGGATTCGGCGAACCCCACGCAAGCCAGTCAATGGATCGCGCAACTTGCGGCCATCGCGACGCTGCTCGGATTTGTGTTGCCGTTCAGCTACGGAATGCATCGCCTGCTCAACCGTTTCCGGCCGATGCGCGTTCCACCGGATGGGGAGCGAAAGGGTTTGGATCTCTCCGAGCTCGGTGCGGGCGCCTATCCCGATTTCATCAGCCACAACGACGATCTGCAGCGCTGAAACCGGCCAGTTGTGAAATCGATGTCGCGAAATCGATGTTTCGAAATCGCGGCGCGTTACGTGTGGCGCGCGACCCAGATGAGCAAGCCGAAGATCACGATCGGGATGAGCGCCATCCCCACGTAGAACAGGATTTGCCGGAACAACGGCGTCTTGCGCCTCTTCCAATTGTGGAGCTCGGCGCGATCTTCGACGCCCACTTGATCGAGGTGCTCCAAATCCCAGGCGAATTCGCTGGCTGTGGAGTAGCGATTGGCGGGCTCGCGCTCCAGCGCGCGGTAAATCACTTCCTGCTCGGCGGGCGTGATCTCCGGATTCACTTCCCGTGGCGGAACGGGATTATTGATCATGCGATCGTTCATGATCGCCAACGGATTCGGACCCGAAAATGGAGTTTTACCGGAGAGCATTTCGTATAGCATAATGCCGGCGGCGTAAATGTCGCTACGGCCGTCGCCGCGTTTGCCTTTCACCTGCTCCGGCGAAATGTAATCGGGCGTGCCCATCACCTGCGAGAACTTAGCGAAGGTCAGGCGGCGCGCGCCTTCTTTGCCGGCAATCCCGAAGTCGATCAACTTGATCTGGTCGTTTGCGTCCACCATGATATTTTCCGGCTTCATGTCGCGATGGACGACGCCGTTGTGGTGGATGTAGTCGAGCGCGTCCAGAATCTCGAGTGTGATCTTCATCGCGCGCTCCGCGGGCAACTTCCTTTGCTCGTGAATGATGTTGCGGAGGAGCTTTCCATCCAGCCATTCCATCACCATGTATTTGCTGCTACGTTTTTCGCCGCCGAATACCTTCATCACGCCCGGATGGTCCAGCTTTTCGCCGATTTCGCTTTCGCGCTCAAAGCGTTCGAACAGCGCCGGATCGGCTTCCATTTCCGGATGAGGGATCTTGATGGCGACGAATTGGCCGCTACGCATATCGGTGGCCTTCCAGATCGAAGCCATCCCGCTGCGCGCAACCAAACTTTCAATGCGGTAGTGGTCGAGCAGGTCGCCCGCATGGACGGATTTCATGAAGAGGCCCGGGCGAAGCGCATGCAGAGGGTCGGCAATCGGTTCGCGCAGAGACGGAGAGGCCGGCCGGACGCGAACTTGAACTGATTAGCGGAGTTTATAAGGCCTTCCCCGGTACATTCCCACGCGTTCCACGTCGCGAACGCGGATCAAGAGAACGCTTATATTATCGCTACCGTCCCGATCATTGGCAAGAGCGATCAGAATGCGGGCTGCCGTGTTCAAGTTCGCCCCGGGCTGCCCCGCCAGCGCCGCCATTTCCGAGCCTTCCACCGAGTTATGCAACCCGTCGGAACACAGCAGCAGGACGTCTCCCGGCTCAATTTGATGCTCGGTCACCTCGGCGGTTGTAAACAGATCGAGGCCCAGCGACCGCACCAGCATGTGCTTCATGTGGGAATCGCCGGCTTCCCTGCCGGAAAGCACGCCGAGCTTCACTTGTTCATTGGCCACGGTGTGATCCTTGGTGAGCAACCCCGCTTGTCCGCCGCGAATCAGATAACAGCGGGAATCGCCGGCGTGTGCCACAGCCAGGCGGTCGTGGCGCAACGCGCAGGCCACCAAAGTAGTCGCCATGTTGCTTCCGCCGGGACTCGCCTGCTTGCCGGTTTCATAAACCCTGAGATTCGCCTCCTTGGCGAGCCTTGCGAGCATGGCCGAAAGCGGCTCGGCCGCGGGAGCGCGCCGGAATGCGGCTTGCAGCGCTTCAATGGCCGTCTTTGAAGCTATTTCGCCGTCATCGTGGCCGCCCACGCCATCGCACAGGGCGAACATCCAACCGCGCGCCTGCTCTTCTTCGGAATTCTCAGGCTGGACGAACCCGGCGAAGTCTTCGTTGTGGTCGCGCTGCTTTCCATCGTCCGTTAAGTGAACAAACTCTACGTCAAGCATGTTTCCGACATCAAGCATGGGATGTGAAAAAAGTGCGGGCGGGCCGAAGGTGGCCCGCCCTAGCCGACAGCATCACCGATTCGGACGCTAAGAGATCGCGCTAATCCCTTTTTCGCGGATGAGCGTGGTGCGGCCCTTGACCTTACTGGAGCGGATGAAATAGATCCCTCCGTAAATGCCCCAGACCAAGGCGATTCCCAGGGCCAGCAGCGGCTCCATCTTGGTTCCGTAACCCATCAGCGGCCCGATCAGATAGAACGCCATGCACCCGAGGTTGGCGATCAAGCCAAAAAACGGAATGATGCGATGCTTCAGGAAGCTGAATTCCGGCATCTTCGGCGTGAAGGCCACCAGACAAGTGATGCAGCTCAACATATATAGAATGAACGTACCGAAGTTGGACGCGAGCGTTACCGCAAGCAAGGTATTGGGCATCTTCGCCATTCCGTCGTGCGTGGTGTAGCCGAAGCTGGAGAAGATGTTCTGCGGAAGCGCCTTGATCGCTGCGTCAGTCGGAGCACCGGCATCGCCGAGGAATACGGAAACGGAGATCACACCGATGATCGCGGAGATGATGGCCAGGGTCCAGATGGCGCGGTGGGGGGTGAGGTTCTTGTCGTGCAGCATCCCGAAGTGCTCGGGAACTTCGTCGTCTTTGCCCATCGCGTAGGTGACGCGCGCCGCGGTATTCATGCAGGAAAGCGTCGTGCCGATCAGCGCCAGGAACACCGTGAAGGCTTCGATCAGCATGAACGTTCTGCCCATGCCTGGGCCGAGGATCGCATTGCCAATCACGATCATCATGTCCCCTACCGGAGCGGCCGATGCCGACGCCGTCTGCATACTATACCCGCTATTTAAGAAGTAGTTCGCCGCGAAATACTCTATGAGATAGCACACCAAGCCCTGCACCAAAAGCGAAGTGATCACCGCGATCGGGACATCGCGCTTGGCGTTTTTGGCCTCGCCTCCCATGGCCGTTACGGATTCGAATCCGACCAGAATCAGAATCGCGACCGTCGCTTGAATGAAAACCCAGCTGATGTTGTGCGGACTGATGACCGACATCGCGTTGCCGTGCGACAGGAATTTGCCGGTTTCGTCGGCGGCCGGATAGGAAATCTTGTAAGAAATCACGTTGCCGGCCGCGTCTTTCGCCGGTTGCGGTACGCCGTCTTTATCGCGAACGATTGCGTCGACGACTTTCCCGTCCACCGTTTGTTTCTCCATGGCGAACTCGTACTTGTAGGCGTCGCCGGACTGGGAATCGAACTGCCACGCTTCGCTTCCCGGAGGATGGTTCATGCGGTAGGTCAAGGCCAGAAGCGAGAAGACGACAAGCGCGCTGATCTGGATGATATTAATCGCGATGTTCACCGATGTGGCGCCATTTACTCCGCGGCTGGCAATGTAGGCGATGACGAAGCAGAACACGATGGCCACCAGGGACATGAAAACGGGACCGGGAGTGGACGCGCTCATGAAGCTGGGCCAAATGGTTCCCGTCAGGTAACCGACAAGCACGCCCATGAAACCAACCATCACGCCCGGGTAGATCCAGTAATAAAGGTGCGAACCCCAGCCGACAATAAACTTCGCGAGCCTTGCGTATCTCCAGTGCACATCATGATTCAGGAACGACTGTTCCGCAAAATAATACGAACTGCCGGTACCGGGATATAGCTTTGCCATTTCCGCATAACACACCGCCGTCGCTAAACACAGCAACAGCGCCAAGACAATGCCGCTCCACATCGCAGGCGATGTCGAGCCCGTTGTGGCTTGCACGACAAACGTGAGCCAAAGAAAGGCGCCCGGTGCAATCAGCGCCATCGCGTTCATCGTCAGGCCGGTGAGGCCCAACGTCGCTTGCATTTTTGGTGCTTCGTTCTCCGCCATGATGGGTTCTCCTGATTTTCATTATTTGGGTCCACGTCGGAGTGGAGCAGTGCGGCGCCGGAGCCTTCTCGTGACACGGGTTCACCCCTAGGGGCGAACACTCGGCTAATTTGAGGTCTGGACGCTGCGCGACAAGCGACGGGGCTTGGCTGGTTTTTACGGCTATTTCATAAGTCATTCTATGGGAGGTTCCTCTCCGAAGCTAATAGATAATTTCGATTAGACCCATAGCGAACTTTCTCTTCCCCTGGACGCATTCCTCGGTGATACTGGACGCGGGCCACCATTCGCCCCACGTTAGGCCATGTATGCCAGAACCTCCCGTGCAAAGGCCTTGCGAATGTTAGACCTACTTAAACTAAAGACGTTCCGAATGGTCGCCCTGACCAACAGCTTCACCCGGGCGGCGGTTGAGCTCGGCTACTCCCAGTCCAGCGTGACCACCCAAATTAAGGCGCTGGAGCGAGAACTAGGTGCTCCTCTGTTTGACCGTTTCACAAAAAAGGTCGCCCTGACCGAGGTCGGGCAAAGAACCTTTGAATACGCCGGACGCTTGCTGGCGCTGGCGGATGAGACGAAGGCGGCGGTGAGCAAGCATGGTAAACCGTCGGGTCCACTCAAAGTGAGCGCCCCCGAATCACTGCTGATTTACCGTCTACCCGATCTGTTGCGTCAGTATCAGGTGGAATACCCTTTAGTGCATCTGGATCTTTCTTCCCTCGGCGATCCTCGCGCGCAGGCTACGGCGGTACTCGACGGCGCCGTGGATATCGCCTTCGCGGCCGGTGACGTGGTGCAATCCGAACGCCTCACCATCGAGCATCTTGGGGAAGAGGACATCCTGATGGTCGCCGCGCCCCACCATTCTCTGGCCAAGGCCGAGGCCGTAAGTTGGGATCAATTGGCGCGCACACAAGTTCTCCTGACGGGCCGTACCTGTGGGTATCGCGCCGTTTTCGAACACGCCCTGGAGATCGGACCCGTGCAATTGTCAGAAGTGCTGGAGTTGACCAGCATCGAAGCGGTCAAACAATGCGCCATCGCCGGGATGGGAGTCGCCGTCCTGCCCCGCACCGCCATTGCTCAAGAGCTCGCGCAAAGACGGCTTGTCCCGGTGCGTTGGAACGGCACGCCGCTGGTCGCCTACACGCAGATGCTGCGTCATCGCGAACGATGGATGACTCCGGCGCTGGAAGGGCTGTGGGCCATGGCGCGGAAGTATTTCGGCGTCGCGCAAGCCCCGGCCGGGGAGGCA
>Ga0302320_10012787_pt1 | contig 17584 bp, 17 predicted proteins | sample Bog_T0_3_FD_202130 | JGI IMG/M metagenome (GOLD analysis project Ga0302320, IMG submission 202130) | Peat permafrost microbial communities from Stordalen Mire near Abisko, Sweden - Bog_T0_3 | ecosystem: Environmental > Terrestrial > Soil > Wetlands > Peat | place: Sweden: Abisko, Stordalen Mire...
GCGGCCGTGCCGCTTGCGGCGAAAACCTGGCCGGGTTTTCGGAAGTGCGGAGGAAACTGGCCGCGCGTTTTGACAGCCTGCATCACGCTGCAAACCGTTTTGAACAGCGGACGGAATGGCCCGACGCGCTGGGACGGGCTAAGCCGGCTCCCTTGTTGTCCACGCCACACCCTACGAAGCGGTTCAAGTGATGTAGAATCAGGCTGTCTGGAGTTGAAAAAAGAAACGAAAGGCTGCAATGTCGAATCCTGCTTCAAATCTTATCAAGCAAGTTGCCCGGAGATTTGGCATCGCTATAAGCCGGTATCCGGCGCCAGGAACTCTTGGGCAGGATTTGAGCGATTTCCTCTCGCGAATGAACATCGATGTCGTGCTGGATATTGGGGCGTATGCCGGCACTTATGCAAGGGAGCTGCGCGAGGTGGGGTACCGGGGGAGGATTATCAGCTTCGAGCCCGTCCCAGCCTCTTACGAGCGGCTGCACAGGGCTATGCACAACGATCCCCTTTGGTCCGGTGAACCCTTTGGATTGAGCGACGAGAATCGGGAAACGCTCATCAACACCCATAACAGTGGGGACTTTAATTCCTTACTGACCCTGCGTGAGGAAGCCCAAGTGGCTTATTCTGTCGATCCCTCACGCTCGAGCCAGATACCGATACAACTTAGGCGGCTTGATGCGGTCCTCCCCAAATTGATCGAGGGAATTCAATCGCCCCGGATCTTTATGAAAATGGATACGCAAGGCCATGACCTTAGCGTCGTTAAAGGGGCGTCCGGGGTGCTAAATAAGATTGTTGGACTTCAGAGTGAGCTTCCCGCTGTTGAAATCTACGATGGAATGCCTTCGATGTCCGCCGTGCTAAACTATCTCGCGAGCTGTGGCTTCGTGCCCACCGGATTCTACCCGGTAAATTCCGTAGCCACCTCCGACGGCCTCCGAATATCTCCTGAATTCGACGTTCTGTTCAGGCGGTTCGACGGCAGACTCGCTGCCCCTCGCTCTTCTCAAGCCACCGCTCAGTAGTTAACCCCCTCGCGGCCGCCTCCGCAGGAGTGTGCCAACTCGATGCCCCCATCGAGTTCTTTCGATGGAAGACTCTTCTACCGCAGCTTCTCGCGCACCTCTGTACGAATCAGGTAAAGGAAGAAGACCAGGTTCAGCAGGCCCTGCACGATTGCCGCGCCCTGATGCTGGCTTGAAAAGATCCACACGTTGTAAGCCACCAGCAGAAAAACAGCAGCCAGTGCCAACGCCCATGCCCAGCGAAACAGCAGCAGCAACCCGCCGCTCGCGGTGATGAAGCCTGCTGCAAAAAAAAGGAACAGCAGTGGATAATGGCCGCCACCAACGACCCCGATAATGATGACCCCAGCCAATATCAGCAGATAGAGACTGATCGCCGCCAATCCTGGCAGTTGGAGCAGATCGGACCGCGACGGCTCAGCGGGCTTCTTCGGTACCTCGTGGATTACGGATTCGTCGCGGCCGGATTCCTTGCTCATAAGGTATGCAGATAGGCCAGCAGATCGCTCAGTTGGTCGTCGGTAAGCTGCGTGGCAGGCATCATGTTACGGCCATGCAGGATCACATACGTCATCCGCTCGTCTGTCGGCGGAGTGCCCGACGGCATCGCTTTTTCCTTCGTCAGCGCCTGCAATCCAGGCCCATTCAGCGGCCGCGTGTCGTTGGGGCGGTGGCACTTGGCGCATTTCTGGCGATAGACCACCGCTCCCCTGCCTTCTTCAACGGTCCACTGCGCTTCCGGCTTTGAAGGTGGTAGTGACCGGCAACCCGCGAGGGCCACGGCTATTGCAATCGCACCGGCCATGAGGGCGATGCAGGCGGCGATAGGATGTGTGCGCATCTTGCTCTGATGATACAGGGCCTACTCCGAGGCCGCGATAGCCTCAGCGATCCGATCGATTGCTTGGACTTCGGCGTTGCTGTCCGGCCGGTGTCCGTTGCACAGGATTGAAAACGCCAGCGTTTTGCCGCTGACCGCGGTAAGGTAGCCGCTCAGAGCGTTGGTTTCATTCAGCGTGCCCGTCTTGGCCCACAGGCGTCCCTTCAGCGGGGAGGTCAAAAATCGGTTTGCCAGCGTACCATCCACGCCGGCTATTGGAAGTGTGTCGCGCCAGGCCGCGCCCCATGGTTGCCGCGACGCATAGCTCAGCAGTTGAGCATACGCGCGAGGGGCTATGCGGTCGTTGGGGCTCATGCCCGATCCGTCGTAAAGAAAAAAGTCAGCGTCGTTGACTGCGGCATCGACCAAAAACTGGCGAACCACGCGCGAACCCTGCGCAAAACTTCCATCCGTGCCGAACGTCTTACCCAATAGCCGCAGGATCAGCTCGGCATGCAGGTTTTGGCTGATCTTATTGGTGAGCGTGATGTCCTGGGCCAGCGGCACCGAGACATGCGTGGCAAGGACGTGGCGTTGCTCCAAGGGCGCCGCAATCTTGTCCTGCAAAGATGGAATCAGCCGCACTGGCTGCGCACGCTGGTCGGAAAACTCGCTTGTCTCAATCGAAAATCTGTGCCGGGAAACCGGGGCGCCGTTCACGGCAACCCCGCGGGCCAGCAGCGCCAACTTGAAGGCAGCCGCAGTATATTCGGCCGGGTCCTCGACCGCCAGGCCCGAATGGAGCCCATTCGCCGGAATGGTTCCCCAGGCCCGGACCAGCAGGGACCCAGGCCGGCGATCGAGGCCAGGGTGCGCAGTCTGGCCGGCAGGCGTGGGGGTCATGTCGTTTTCCAGCGTGTAATAGTCCACGTTGGGAACCCATTCGCCCGCCGTGCCGCCGGGCGAGGCTGTTTCGGCGGTAACGTTAAGCTCAATTGTATTTTCCGCAAAGGTGAGTGCGGAGACGGGCGCGCCGTAGCTCCATTGCAGGTCATCCCAGCCCCACGACTCGCCGTAAGGCTCGTCCAGATAGAAGCCGTCGTCGCCCACCACGCTGCCATCCACGGTGCGGACGCCGGATTGCTCCACCTGCTGAGCCAGAAGATCCAGAACATCCATGTCCTTCGGCGGCTTCTCCGGCTCCGTAATTTGGGTCGCAGCCGGTGCTGCAGCCGGCGCAGGCTGCGGCGGACGATAGGGGTAGCGCCGTCGGCTCAGCGTCGGGTCGCCCGCGCCGAGCAGAACGATGTCGCCATGCAGAACTCCCTGCGGATCAATGGGACCGTCGGCAACCACGTTGGTTATCCATGTCAGGTCCTTCGCCGGGAGCAACGCAAAAGCAGCCGCGGTCGTAGCAAGTTTTGCGTTCGAAGCAGGGGTAAAAAGCCGGCCATCGTTGAAGCCGTAGAGAACCAGGCCGTCCAGTGTCTTGACGCAGATGCCGAACTCGGCATGGCTGAGGGCGGGATCGGCGAGAATCAGTTGAATCTTGTCGGCGAGTTGAGTATTGAGCAGCGGTGCCGGTTTGGCAGGATGGGGATGGGCCTGGGCCAAGAGGTCGGCTGCGAGCACCGGCGCCACCAAAATAAGCGGCAAGATTCGCCGAAATAGGATCATGGACGGAGTTTACGGCATTTTGGAGGATCGCCTACGGAGAATTTGGTTTGGTTCGACAGGTTCTGTCTTGCTCCCAATGCGGGAGCAGCGTATGCTTAGCAAGTGCGAATCATAGCGCGGGGTACCTTGAACGCCTTTGTTCGAAACAGGGTTGAGCCGCGGCTGCAAAGGGTGGTTCGGGACCAGCTTGATGCATGGTACGCGTTAGTCTCGCGTGCGGCGTGGAAAAACTCCGCGGAACTGAAGCAACAAAACCAGAGTGCCAGCATCGTTTCGTCTGAGCGCGTGGTCTTCAACATAAAGGGGAACGAATTCAGGCTGGTGGTTGCGGTGGATTATCGGCATGGGTTTCTGCTGGTCCTATGGTTGGGAACGCACCAGGAATACGACAAGATTGACGTTCGAGACGTGCAGTACAACAAGGAGCGTTATGCGGATTCAACCGGTTCGGACTGAGGCGGAACACGATGCGGCTGTGACCCGCATTCAGCAGTTGATGGGTGCGGGACCGGGAACTGAGGCGAGCGACGAGCTGGAAGTTCTTGTAACCCTTGTGGATGCCTACGAGACAAAGCACTTTCCTATCGACACGCCCGACCCGGTGACGATAATCAAGTTCCAGATCGAGCAGCAAGGGATGTCGCGCAAGGATCTGGAACCAATGATCGGCAGCCGCGCCCGCGTCTCTGAAATCCTCACCGGCAAACGGGCTCTGACCTTGCCCATGATTCGCCGCCTTCATCACGGGTTGAACATCCCAGTCGATTTGCTGGTGGGCACGTCGCCTATCCCGTCTCGAAACGCTCGGCGCGCCCAGAGAAAGTCCCAGTCTGGAGAGCTTCAGACTGGGCAACTTCAGACCGGCCGCAGGACAGCAGCACACCAGAGCGCTCGATAACTCCGTGACAACACCTTTGACCCGCAAGTCGGCTCAATGGAGACTCCGCACCCGATCGCTCGATCTGGGCCGCCGGACGCTCATCATGGGCGTTGTGAACATAACGCCGGATTCCTTCAGCGATGGCGGCCGCTACTTCGACCCCGAAGCCGCAATCGCCCACGCAATCCATCTAATAGACGAAGGAGCCGACCTGCTTGACCTCGGCGCGGAGAGTACGCGTCCAGGGTCGCGCGCTGGTGGTGCGGACGGAACAGCCACAGCACCCTTGGTCAGTCCCGGCGAAGAGCAGGCTCGTCTGCTTCCGGTCCTCGAAGGCATTCTGAAGCAGCGTCCCGACGCTATCGTTTCAGTGGACACATACAAGGCGCAGACAGCCCGAGCTGCATTGGCCGCCGGCGCGGAGATCGTCAACGACGTCAGCGGCCTTTTCTGGGATTCCGGCATGGCGTCGGTATGTGCAAATGCAGCCTGCGGAGTTGTCCTCATGCACACGCGAGGCCGCCCGGAAGATTGGAGAACCCAGGCTCAACTCCCCCCGGACGAACTGGTCGCGACAGTGCGGACAGGTTTGCAGGCGAGCCTCGGCAAGGCTGTCGATGCGGGAATCTCTCCAGACGCGATCGTCCTCGACCCGGGCTATGGCTTCGGCAAGCGCGGCGAAGAGAATTTTGCGCTGCTCTCCAGGCAGGCCGAGCTTCTGTCGCTGGGCAGGCCTCTGCTCGCTGGAGTCAGCCGCAAGTCTTTCCTGGGAAGGGCACTGTCCCCACTCTATGGAAACAAAATTGCCCCGGTTGAAGCGCGGGAAACAGCCAGCGTAGCAGCTCTCGTTGCGGCCATCCTTCATGGAGCTTCCGTGGTGCGAGTCCACAGCATTCGCGCAGCCGTAGAGGCGGCGCTTGTAGCAGATCAGGTGCAAGGATAGTTAACTCCGGACAACAGACGGCTGATAGCTGATAGCTGACAGCTTCATTAGGAAACACCGCGATTTTCGCGGTGGTCCAATTTGAGCATCCTCAGCACTGGGTACCTTCTAGGATGACGGGTAATGAAGTGCGATCCGGCTGCCTCAGACGCCGGTTCCACCGCCAATCGCATTCCAGGAGGGCCCTATACCCAATGCCCGTGCATGAGATTCAGCAGGAAGCAGGAAAACTCCTCAAAGTGAGCGAGACCCTCGACAAGCTGGCGCGGCAACATACTTCAGTCGCCGAGGCTCTCGCAATCCTCGCAGGATCGGTCCGCAATTCGGCCACGTTGCTTGAGGTTCTGGTTGCGGTCAGGTTGGGACCAGATACTGGTACAAGTTTGAATAAAGCAAGCAACTAAAGACCGAGGTGTGAACTCAAATGTGCAAGGTTTGAAATCAGGGCTCCTTCACGATAGAGACTCCAACCAACGGATACCCGTGAGAAGCCTGCAATTGTCTTGTGATCTGCGGCATTGGGCCAGCGGTGTGTACGTAGTACAGTTTTGGAAATCACATGTATTACAGTTTGGAAGTCAACAGTCCCAAAAGGAGTTTTTCATGAAGCAGAAGAAGAGCCGGATAGAACTGGCACGCGAGATCATTGCAAGTTTGCGGCGGGGAATGAATCGCCCGCCCATCGACGCATCGGCGCCCAAAGACTTCCCCAAGGCGACGCCGTTTATGCCCATGCCATTTGTGCGCAATAATCGATCGAGGCAGATTCAAACTTCACATTCCTAGTTTCAAACCGAACGTCCAACCTGTACCCTCATTTCCCATCTCCATACGAGTGGAGACGGTAGAGGACATGCCTGCGCAAGGTATGACCCTCCGGCAGCCGCGGATGGTCGAAGTCTGCGGCTGTATCGTGGACCATGCCGATGTTCTCTATCACGCGGCGAGAGCGAAGATTTGCCGTGCTGGTGAAAGAAACAAGACCCGGCAGCCGCAGCGTCTCAACCGCGTGTCGAACAACCGCGTGTGCGCCTTCAGTCGCAAAGCCTCGCCCCCAATGTGCATACGCGAGACGCCATCCAATCTCGACCGCAGGCATAAACGGCGCTTCGAAGGCTGGCACGGAGAGCCCGACGAACCCAATGAAGGTTTTCGCCTCGATGAGCTCAGCAGCATAAAGCCCGAAGCCGTGTCTCTCAAAGTGCTGCTCAATCCGGACAATTGCTTCGTCCGTTTCTCGCGGCGAAAGCACCGCCGGGAAAAACTCCATCACCCGCGGATCGGCATTGATCGCCTGAAAGGCCTCGCGATCGGCCTCGCGCCAGCGGCGGAGAATCAACCGCTCGGTAATCAGTTTCTCCGTCATGGCCACAAGACTAGCATCCCGCGAACGGATCTTTCTCCCGTCGAGATCTTCGGCGAATTGAGCCGCACGCACAGGTACGAGCCTCTCGCGATTCGCCGAGTGCGCGCCTGGTAAGCCCGCTGCTTATTTGTCGACTAATGGACAATCCGATGACACTTCCATGACACCCCGGTTTATGGGGTCGCCTATGGTCTGATTTGCGGGACCTGCTTCCTGTGGGTTCCCCGACGGAAAGTGAGGAAACACAGTGGAAGAATCTCAAATGAGTCTGAAGCGTCCAGTAAATCGCCGCTCCCTGTTGAAGGGCGGATTACTGGCAGGTGGCGCCGCTACATTGGGCGTCGGATTGTTAGGGAAAGGCGCATCGGCGTTTGCTCAAACCAGCAACGCATCGCTCAATAAGGGCGACATCGCAATCCTTCGATTTTTGGCCGCGGCGGAGTTGATCGAGTCGGACCTTTGGCTCCAGTATGCCGAACTAGGTGGCATCGGCACCAACCTACCCATCGAAGTGGCTCCGAACCAGTCGTTAAATCCCTATCAGATCGCCCTTTCCAACCTGGATTCCGACGGCCCACAATACATCGCAAGCAACACTCTGGATGAAATGAGCCATGCGGAGTTCCTCAACGCCTATCTTGAATCCAAAGGCGCCGAGCCGGTCGACCTGGAGGAATTCAGCATTCTGCCGGGCAGCAGCGCTACAGGATCGTCGGGCAACTCGCGGCTCACAAATCTTAACCAACTCAATGTCGACACCAGCTGGTTCGTTCGCTACCGCAGCAGGACGAATCCCGATTCTGGCGCCACTTATCCCCAAGCCATCAAACTCGACAACGTTCCCGCCATTCCCTTGGACGATAGTGTTCTGTTTGGCGATGCCAACCATATCCAGGCAATCGCGAACATCGCCGCGTTCCATTTTGGCCAGATCGAGCAGGGCGGCTCCAGCCTGTATGCCGCAATGAGCCAGAAAGTCAGTTCCGTCGAAGTTCTTCAAATCACGCTGGGCATTGGCGGCGACGAGATAGCCCACTTCCTCGAATGGGTCGATTTTGCGGGCAACGGAGTGCAGCCGGGAATTGCACCCTTTACCGACAAAATCCTCGGCCTGACATTTCCCAACTTCTTCAGCCCCCTCAACCCGTCCATCCAACCCAGCCTGATCTTCCCGGTTCCGGCCGAGTTTATCAGCCCGAATCTTCCTCGTTGCGCAACCATTCGCCCGCTCACGGACAAATTCGCCGGCGCAAAAGCCGCAGTCGCAGGGCTCACTGCCAGCGGGCTGTTCATTGGCCAATCGAAGCAGTTCTTCGCGACACTTCAAACCCTCGCAGACGACGCGGATGGCGCTGTTCGCCAGTGCTGATCGCATAAGAACCGGCGAGCACACGATAGAAACACTATATAAAAGAACCTAAACGTAGCGTGATGGAGCACGGGCGGTACGTGCTCCATCACCTATGAGCCAGTGCTCGGAGCCCGCGTCGGTTCTGCGTCTGCATTCGACGCTGACACCGTGCGCCCGATTTTTTCGCCACCATTCGGATTCCACAATCCTGTGAGCATTCGTGGTGCGATACAGCCGGAATGTTGTACCATCCCGCCAAGGACTTTTCTCATCCCTGTTCCAGTTTTGTCATCCCAATCTTCCTGCACCACTTGAGGAGGCATCCTGATGTACACCTTTGAACCACTGCGTCCTGGGGCGCCACCGTTGCCACAACGTGCCAATTGCGTGACTGGAGTGATCGCAACCGCTTTTGTTTGTGCGGCGCTTTCTGGATCGGCATACGCACAACAGACACCGCCGCCGGACATCGTATTCAAGAACGCCACCGTCATGACCGCCAGCCACGGCACCATTGAGCATGGCGCCGTCTGGGTTCACGCAGGCAAGATCGCCGGTGTGGGCGCCTCGGTGAATGCTCCCGCGGGAACTGCAGTTGTCGACGCGACAGGCCTATGGCTCACCCCCGGAATAATCGACCCGCACTCTCACTCGGCCCTCGACTCCGATGTCAACGAAGCCACCAGCCCCGTAACGCCCTCCATGCACATGATTGACGCCTTCGACAATCGCGACAAGGCGCTTTATCATGCCCTGGCCGGCGGAGTCACCACGGAACTCCTGCTCCACGGTTCAGCCAACATGATTGGCGGCCAGGCAGTTGTGATCAAAAACAAGGTAGGCCTCGACCGCGACGCAATGCTTTTTCCCAACGCGCCCGGCTCCATCAAATTTGCCTCCGGTGAAAACCCCAAGCGCGTCTACGGCGGCCGCAACCAGTTGCCCTCCACGCGCATGGGCAACTTCGAAGTCATGCGCCAGGCCTTTGAAGATGCGAAGAACTACATGGCCACCCTCGACGCCTACAACGCCAAAGTTGCCAAAGGCGATAAGGACGCCATTCCACCGAAGCGAGACCTGAAGCTCGAGGCGCTCGCCGACGTCCTGCGCGGCAAGCTCTATGTCCAGATCCACTGCTATCGCGCCGACGAATTTCTTACCGAAGAAGCAATCGCCCACGAATACGGCTACAAGATTCGCGCCTTCCACCATGCGCTCGAAATGTACAAAGTGGCAGACAAAATTGCACCCGAGCAAACGGCCATTGCCACCTTTACCGACTGGTGGGGATTCAAGGATGAAGCCTGGGACGCGATTCCCTGGAACGCCGTCATGTCCATGCGGAAGGGCGTTCGCGTAGCGCTGAAGAGCGACTCGAACGACCACATTCGCCGCCTCAATCAGGAAGCCGGCAAAATGGTCCACTATGGCGGCGCCACGGAAGATGAAGCGATTCGCATGGTCACGCTGAACCCCGCGTGGATCATCGGCGTCGACCAGCAGACCGGCTCCATCGACGTAGGCAAAGACGCCGACCTGGTGCTCTGGAACAAGGATCCGCTCTCCACCTACGCGCGGGCACAGAAGGTCTACATCGACGGCGACCTGTTCTTCGACAGTTCGCTCCCCGGTCTTGGCACACCCCACTTTTCCGGCGTCATGCACGGAGACAACGAAGCAGGGTCAGACGACGAGGAGGATGGCCAGTGAAGAAGCTCTTGTTTTTTTCCGGGCCTATAAGCACTTATGCTGGGTGCCCCATCCTTGCGCCTTCTTTCTGGCGCAAGGGTGGGAAACCTCAGAACTATGTGGTCGCCGGATCAATAGTCGCATTATTGCTTGCCTGCCTCTCTGTCTCTCTTTTCGCTCAAGACGCCGCCAACAAAGTCATCGCCATCTCCGGCGCACGTTTGCTAACAGTCAGCCATGGCGTCATCGAGAACGGAGTCCTCGTCATGGCCGATGGCAAAATCGCCGCGATAGGCGAAGCAGGCAAAGTAACCATCCCGAAAGGTGCGCAGATAATTGACGCCCACGGAATGACAGTCTATCCCGGCCTCATCGATCCCGAGACAAACTTCGGCCTGACTGAAATCGAATCCGACCAGAACTCGAACGATCTCGCCGAACCTTCCGATGAAATCATGCCCCACATGCATGTGGCCGACGCATTCCACGCCGAGACCGAGCTGATTCCCGTAGCCCGCCTCAACGGAATCACCAACGCCGTTGTCGCCCCAGCCAGTGATGACACCATCGCCGGCCAGGACATCTTCATCCAGCTAGCCGGAGCCGACCGCGACGCCATGATACTCGGCCGCGACGTAGCTCTCGCCATGAACTACGGTGCCGATCAGCGCCGTCGAGGTGGACGCGCCGGCGGCAAGGCTGAGTTTCCCTCCACCCGCATGGGCCTGATCACCCAGTTGCGCCAAACCTTCCTCGATGTGCAGGATTACATGGCCCATCGCGACGCCGCCGCCAAAAAGGACGACAAGCCAGACACCGCGAAAGATGCCAAGCCCGACGCGAAGAAGGACGACAAAATCTTCAAGCGCGACCTGAAGCTCGAAGCGCTCATCCCATATCTGAAAGGCGAGCGCCCCGTCGTGATAGGTGTCTACGAGGGATACGACATTGAGACCATCATGGCCCTGGCGCAGGAGTTCCATCTCAAAGTAATCCTCAACCACGTCACCCACAGCCAGGAAATTCTCGACAAGATTGCCGCGTACAAGGTTCCTGTAATCGTCGGCTCGATTTACGATTTTCCACGCGCCAACGAGCGATTCGACGCGGTTTACACGCTCCCAGCGGAGTTGGCCAAACGAGGCGTGAAAATCGCGATCTCCTCAGCAGATGCGGGCGGTCCCGTAAGCAGCCACTCCTCGCGCAACCTGCCGTATGCGGCGGGCTTCGCGGTAGCCTACGGACTGCCCTACGACGAAGCGCTCAAGGCCATCACCTTGAATGTTGCCGAGATGTTCGGTTTCAGCGACCAGTTAGGCTCGCTCGACGTAGGCAAGACCGCCAACGTAGTCATAGCCAACGGCGACCCCCTCGATGTAAGGACCGATGTAAAGCAGGTCTACATCCAGGGCGTCCCCGTCCCCATGGTCACCCGCCAGACCCAGCTGCGCGACGAGTACAGCAAGTAGTGCTTTTAGTCCGGCGAATCGAAACTCAAGTTCCGTGCCCCATCCATTCGACTTTTTTCAGTCGAATGGGTGGGAAACCTCAACTGCAAGTGAGGCTGAATCGATAGCGCCGTTCCGCACCAGGTGAAAGGCTCAAGCAACGGCGGCAGTCTTCTTGCGCGGTCGCCCACCAGAACGCCCATTGCGCTTTGCTGCCTCTGTTTTGGCGACGCTGGTCGATTTGCCTCCCTGCGCGCCAAGGCGTTTCGCCATCCAGTTTCGTGAACCGAGAAAGCCCTCAAGAAGTGCAGGCAGATAAAGGTCAGCGTCGAGTTGTGGAAAGTGAATACCGAAGCCTGACGGGGAAATCTCAATCGGAGTAAGTTGCGCGGGAGTTGCCTGTTCCAGCCCTTCAGCATTGTGCGGCGGGAACGCGAGATCAATCCCAGTTGAGAGATGCAAAACGATGCGGCCAATCCGGCGGTCGTAGCGTGCAGAGAGAGCACGCGGCAGCGCGGACTGAAGCTCGTGACCGCGGGCATTTGCTAATTCAAACTCGTCAGGCTGCTCCATGGATTCTCTCCCATGCTCTCAAGAGCGCAGCCAGGTTCTGAATAAGGCAGCGCTCAATTGTCGCCAGTTCGCGCCGTGCGAAGCCATAGTTCTCGCGGAGGGTCACCCCTCCAGCAGGAACATCTAACTCAAAAACAGCTTCATGGCCTTGCCCGATGACGTGGACATGGGGTGGTCGATGATCGTTTGGGTAAATGACCACCCGGAGCGCGCCAAACCTCAGAACGGTTGGCATTGCTGCAGTGTACCATAAACCAAAGCGGTTGGGTTATTAGCTCCCTTAGCCAACCCCCACCCTATACCGCGTCCAATGCGCCCTGGGCGTCTCGTGATCAATCGCCGGCTCCCCATCGCACTCTACTTCAATCACCGTCGCCGGCTGATCAGGCGCTATCAGCGGCAGCCCCGTCAGCCGCAGCGTCCATTCATCCTGCGTAAACTGAACCGCCTCGCCCGTCTTCAGCAACCGTGCGGACTTAGCCTTCACCTTCAGCCCGCCGATAGCGATCACCGCCTCCGGCTGGAAGAAGCTCAGCGTCTCAGCCGCCGGAGTGTGCCCCGGCCAGAATTGCTGATGAATATAGAGCGTGTTGCCCCGCCGCGTGTAATTCGCATTTACGTTCCAGCTGAACTCCCCGCGCTCCGTACCGTAAATCGCCTTCCCATTCGTGTCCAGCCATTTTCCAACCGCTTCCAGCACCTCGACCGACTCCTCCGGAATCGACCCATCCGGCTTGGGCCCGATGTTGAGCAGATAATTGCCGCCGCCCCGCGCACAATTAACCAGGTTCGCAACTACCTCTTTCGGTCTCTTCCAAGCGTCGTCCCCGCGATTGAATCCCCAGCTGTCGTTCAGCGTCATGCAGCTTTCCCACGCACGTCCAGACTTGGCAGCACGCACCTCCTGCTCCGGCGTCCCGAAGTCGCCTTCCAGGCCATTGCGGTCGTTGACGATAATCTCCGGCTGCAGCTCGAACACCATCTTGTTCATCCGCTCGGATTCCCATTCCGCAGCCGTAAGCGGCCAGTCCACGTCGTACCAAAGCACATCGATCTTGCCGTAGTTGGTCATGAGTTCGCGAATCAGCCCGTGCGTGTATTCGACAAAGCGTTTCCGCGCCGCAAGGTCGGTCTTGCAGATCGCGCCATCCGGGTGGTGCCAATCCATCAGCGAGTAGTAGAACCCCACGCGAAGTCCCTCAGCGCGCGCGGCATCTACAAATTCACGCACCAAGTCGCGCCCCGGGCCCTGTTTGGGAGCGCAGAAGTCGGTGTACTTTGTATCCCAATGGCAAAAGCCCTCATGATGCTTGGTTGTCATCACCATGTACTTCTGCCCGGCAGCCTTGGCCAGCTTTGCCCAGTCGCGGGCAGCGTTCGGTTTGGGATGAAATTGTTTGGCGAGCAGTTCGTACTGGGGGATCGGGATGCCCTCGACCTCCCTGGCCCACTCATGCTGGCCAATCACGGAGTAGAGGCCCCAGTGGATAAACATGCCAAATTTTGCCTGATGCCACCAGGCCATGCGCTGGGCGCGGCTGGTCGGCTGGGCAGACTCAGCTGGCGGAGCTGCCTGCGGGCCCGCTGCTGCGACAGCTTCAGCGTTAGCGGCCGTCAGAGCCAAGGCTCCCGCCGCGCCAATCTGTTTCAAAAATGATCGTCTCGAACTCTCACTCCACTCCATCGCTGCTTCCCTCGTATCGCAAGATTCATCGCAGGTGACTCCCAGGCCCCAAATACGAAACCTGGAACACCCATGAAATTGCGTCGAGGGAAATATAGCAGCCCAGAGTACTTCAGTTGCAGATCGCAGGCGCTGGAGGGAGCAGGGCGCTTTAGCGCCTTGAAATGCCGCAAAACTCTAGCGCCTTTAGCCGAGGCCTCGGCAGCTTGCTGCATTTCGGAGCAAATCCAACCGAAGTATTAGCAATTACCGGTGGCCGTGGCCGAAGAGCCCGCCGCCATGTCCTCCACCGTGACCTCCGCCTCCGTGGCCGCCCGACATTTTCGGAGCCTTGGGTGCCTTGAATTCCTTGGGAGCCTTGAACTTCGGCTCTTTATAGGAAGAATGGTAGTTCTCTTCGCCATGTCCCCCGCCGAACACGTGCGATCCACCCGATCTCCCCTCGTTGGCGTAGGCCTGCGGATAGCCTCGATTGCCGGAGTAGGAGCGGGGTTCAGCGTAGGAATGCTGAGCGAAGTCGTTGCGCTGGTATGAGGAAACCGCCGGAGCTCGCCATGCCTGCTGGCCGGCATAAGTGGCAGGCTGCCGTTGCGCATAGGCCTGCGGCGCCCCTGTGTTGTAGCCCGAACCGTAGCCATACCCATTTGGCCGGCCGTAAGCCTGCGTTTGCGGACGTGCGGGCAGCAAGGGTTGAGTTTGCGGACGATTCCAGCTGTTTTGCGTCTGCGCCGGCCGTTCATAGCTGCCGGCAAAAGCGCGCTCCGGTGTTCCCGCCTGGCGGTTGTTGTAGCCTTGGCCCTGGTTGCCGAAATGGTTCACGCCTTGCTGCGTGCCGCCGAACCCGTTCGGTGTGCGATTGATCCCGCCCTGTTGAGATCCGCCCCACCCATTCGGTGTGCGATTGATTCCGCCCCCGCGCGACCCATAATATCCGCTCCCTGAATTGCCCCAGTGAGCGACAGAGGTGCTCTGTGAGCTATACGGCGATTGATTGAACAAGACCGAAGACGTAAGCCAGTTGAGCGCCCAGCCCGCAATCCCAAACGGCGTGTGGCTGAAGGCGGACATGGCGAAGCTCAGTCCGGTCTGGAACAGCCCCGAGCTGCCAAAGGACTGCAGTGCTCCGACCAGCGAGAACCCGGGATACGGCGAGACCTGCTGTCCGTACGAGGTCCAGGGGTTATACGTCGGAACATACACCTGCTGGGAACTCGCCGGAGTCAGCTGAATGTAGCCCTGGTCATAAGACACGGCCTGCTGGGGCGTGTTCTGCAGAGTTCCAGCATCCTGAGCGCGCCCGCGCATCACCTGGATCGTCTGCAGAACGTCCTGCGGCTGGTTGTAATAGGCGTTACCGAGGTCGGTCGTCCACCGCAGATCGCGATTCATCAGGTCCAGCACCAGGGGGAACGCAGTCAGGCCCTTGACGCTTGGGTCCCAATTGGTCTGCATATTAGCGCCGTAAGCCACTTGGTCGGGCGAGGCAAAAGCCTGGGAGTGAAGCCAGTTGTCGGCGGCAATCACCTGTGCGGGGTAGGTCGAAGCAGCCAGAATCTGCGCCACCAGCGAATCCGGATAAAGAGCGATAGGGGCGACGAGCTGCTCCAGTTGCACGGGCCCAAAGGGTTGCCCGCCCGGAGCCGGTGCGGCATAGGCGCCTTGTGGGGCGTCTTGTCCTGGGTCGGCGTAGCTCGGTTGTGCATATTGAGGCTGCGCGTACTGCTGTTGCTGAGGCTGCTGCTGCGGTTGAGGGTATTGCTGTCGCTGGGGGTATTGCTGCTGGCCGTATCCTTGAGGCTGCTGATATTGAATGTAGTTAGGGGCCTGCTGAATGTATTGGGAGCTCTGATATTGGGGGAACTGGGCCCACGCCGATGCTGTGCAGAAGCCCAGTTCCCCAACGGGCACAAGAACCAGAAGCACTGCCAGCAGTGCTAACCGGCGCGGCGCTCGCGGCGCGGTCTGGCGATTTCTCGAAGAGTCAACCCAGAGCAACAAAGGCGATGCAGCGTGCGCTGGTGGCACAAAGAACTGCGTTTTCATATTCCCTCACAGAGGCCCGTTGGTTCGTCCCGAGACGAGACTTGTTGTCCAGCGGGTGCAGGCGGTCAGCCTGCAGGCGGGGGACGGCTAACTAGCCTAGACACGGTCCGCCGGGGTTAGTTGCGAAAAATAATGAGTCCGGGAATACTTCTCGAAAATGGAACGTGGGTAGAGGCCAGCGGAACGTGTATCTCAACCGGGCAATCGCATAAAGAAACCCGCGGCAATATAAATCTCCTGTTTCTTTCCGGAGTTTGCAGTCTAATTCGCGGAAACGCGCACAATCAATTCATGGCCTCCACAGCGCTACCAATCGCTCAATCCCCTGAGTCCAACCCGCCTCAGACGGCGATTTATCCCACCCCTCCCCCACTTTCCTTCCACGCACATGAAAACAATAGCGTTACGTCAAAAAAACCCTAAACGACCTACCGAAACAAACAACTTAAACTTCGTGCATTTTTTGGAATTACCCGTTTTGCAGGGTTTATCGAACGCCGCTCCGGCCCGTCATCGAGGGTCAGCGCCGGATGCACCCAGGGTTTATCATCGAAATCAGAGACAGGATGACATGCGAGCAAAGACGGCGGTAGTGCTGGGCGCCCAGTGGGGCGACGAGGGCAAAGGCAAAATTGTGGACGTGCTGAGCGAGCGCTTTGCCGCCGTGGCACGGTACGCGGGCGGGCACAATGCCGGCCACACGGTCATTATCGGCGGGCAGAAATTTGTGCTGCAACTGATTCCCTGCGGAGTTCTAAGGCCCGGTTGCAGAGGCATCATTGGCAACGGTGTTGTGCTCGACCCTATCGCATTTTTGAAGGAAGTTGAAAAGCTGCGCGCGCTCGGCGTGACTGTTGACGAGCAGCTTTTTGTCTCCAACCGCGCACAGGTGATTTTGCCCTACCACCGCATGATTGAGCTGGCCGCGGAGAGCGCGCCGGGACGCAAGAAGATCGGGACCACCAGCCGCGGGATTGGTCCCGCGTATGAAGACAAAATGGCGCGTAGCGGCCTGCGGGTCGTGGACCTGCTCCGGCCGGAGCTGCTGAAAACACACATCGAGGCCGCCTGCGCAGAGAAAAACGCGATCGTAAAGGCGCTTTTTGGCGCCGGGACCGCTCCCCTCGACCCTGAAAAAATGTTTGACGAGTACGCGGCTGCGGCAGAGCAAGTAAGGCCGTTTGTGGCGGATACAGGTCGTCTGCTGAACAGGATTTTGGCCGAGGGCGGGAGCGTGATGTTTGAGGGCGCACAAGGAACCATGCTCGATATCGACCACGGCACCTATCCATTTGTCACTTCGTCGTCGGCGACTGCCGGAGGAGCGGCAACCGGAACCGGCGTTGGCCCCACCGCTATCGGCACCGTAATCTCGGTGACCAAGGCTTATGTGACACGTGTCGGCGGCGGACCGTTTCCCACCGAAATTCACGACGTGGCGGGCGAAGAGCTGCGCGCGCGCGGCAACGAGTATGGAGCTGTGACCGGCCGCCCGCGCCGTTGCGGATGGCTCGATATCCCGCTGCTTCGTTATTCCAACCAGGTCAACGGGGCAGAGTGGCTGGTAATTACCAAGCTCGACGTTTTGGATACCCTTGCGGAAATTCCAGTGTGCGTCGGATACGAAATTGGCGGCAAAGTTACCGACGAGATTCCCGCGGATGTCGACGGCCTCGAGCACATCAAGCCGGTCTACACGTCGTTGAAGGGTTGGCGGTCGTCGACCGAGGGAATCACGCACTTTGAAAAGCTGCCTCAGGCGGCGAAAGACTATCTGCGCTTTCAGGAACTGGAGAGCGGGGCGCGGATCGGTATGGTCTCCACGGGACCGGATCGCGATCAGACGATGGTTTTGCCTGAATTTGCTTCTGCTCTCGACAGCATTCACAGGTAGACTTGCAGCAAGAGCCTGGGAAAATCCATTCAAAAATTCACTCGGGCGAGAGAGAAACCCAATCTATGGTCAGTTTCATCGTTCGTCTTACTTTTCATCAGGAAGATCGCGCCGACGTGGCTGAAACCCTGCGTAGTTTGGCCTCTGCCTCCCGGCAGGAACCGGGATGCGTCAGCTACATTCCGCACC
>Ga0302320_10012790_pt1 | contig 17582 bp, 14 predicted proteins | sample Bog_T0_3_FD_202130 | JGI IMG/M metagenome (GOLD analysis project Ga0302320, IMG submission 202130) | Peat permafrost microbial communities from Stordalen Mire near Abisko, Sweden - Bog_T0_3 | ecosystem: Environmental > Terrestrial > Soil > Wetlands > Peat | place: Sweden: Abisko, Stordalen Mire...
TCCCGGCCCGGCGGTAAATCGGTTCGCGCTCGGCGTAGAGCTGGCGCACGCGCTCCTCCTTGTTCGCGACATCCAGGAGGGGCCGGTTGCCCTGGTGGCCGACCCGGGCAATAATGGTTTCGAAGGAGGCATGAAGGCAGATGACAACGCCGCGCTCATGCAGCAGTTCGCGCATGCCGGGCTGGACCACCAGGCCGCCGCCGCAGGCGACCACGGCGCGGGTCGCCGGGTGGCCGGAAGCGATGAATTCGCGCTCCAGGCGGCGGAACTCCGCTTCGCCCTGGGCGGCGAAAATCTCCGGAATGGTCTTCCCGGTCTGGCGTTCGATCTCCTGGTCGCTGTCGAGGCAGGGAAAGCCCAGCCGGGCGGAAACGGCCCGCCCGACGGTCGTCTTGCCCGTCCCCATGAAGCCGACCAGGTAGAGATTGACGTCGGCGGCGTTCATGGCCGCCGAGCTCAGTTGCCCGACGGAGCGGGCGCCGGCGCCGGGGCGGCTGGGGCGGGGGGCATCCCCGCCGCTTTCACGTCGACCAATTCCACGTCGAAAATCAAGGTGGAGCCCGGGGGAATGCCGGGGCGAACCTGGTCGCCGTAGGCCAGATTGGCCGGAATATAGAGGCGAATCTTGCCGCCCTTGTTGATCTTCTGGATGCCCTCGGTCCAGCCGGGGATCACCTGGTCCAGCTGGAACTCCGCCGCCTTGCCGCGCGAATCCGAGCTGTCAAAGACGCTGCCGTTGATGAGTTTCCCGGTGTAATTGACGGTGACGGTGTCGGCCGCCTTGGGGTATTCGCCCAGGCCCGGCTTGACGATCTCGTAGCGCAGGCCGCTCGGGGTGACGATGACGGCCTTGTTGTCATTCAATTTGGCGAAAAAGTCGTTCGTCTCGGCGGAATTCTTCGATTTCACCTTGGCGAGGTAAGCGCCCTGGCGGCGCTGCATCAGGGCGTCCATCTGGGGGCCGGCCGCCTGGAGGTCGTAGGGCGAGTCGCCGCCCTTGAGGGCGGTGGCGAAACCCTTGATCAGGGCGTCCGCCTCGGTGGGGGAGAATTGCAGCTCGGGCAGGCCGACGCGCTTGGCGATAAACCAGCCGAATTCCTCCACCAACTGCTCGTCGGTCAGGCCGACATGGGCGGGGGCGGGGGCCGCCGCGGGGGCCACGGCCGGGTCGGCCGGCGCCGGAGCGGGGGCGGAGGCCGGAGCGTCCGTTTGGGCGAGGGCCGAAACCGCCAAAGCCAGTGAGGCAAACCCAACCGTGAGAGGAAGTTTCTTCTTCATGCGCAAGGGCGGACCATGCCGCCGGCCGGCCGAAAATGCAACCCCTTTAGGCGGGTTTGACCGGGCCCAATTCTGGGCTTCCCACCGCGGAATCCTTCTGCTTGATTGGCCAATCCTCCAGGCTTCGACCCCGCGTCGGGCCAGCGAGACAGATCAATGAACGCGACAGAATTTTGGACCAGCCCGGACGGGCAGATTCTTGCCATCCGGAACAAGGATGAGCGCACGGTGGCCTTGACCCTGGCCTTTTGGCCGAGAAATCCCGCCGAATTCGACTTCCTCAAGGCGCACCTGACCGAGCTCAAGTTCACCGAGCGCAGCTCGTTGGCCCGCATCGGCATCGAGATGCTCGTGCAGGGCCCGCCGGTCGTGGACGGGCACCGCCTGACCATGGAGGCCGACGCCTTCATTTACGACCTCAGTTTTCCCAATGTCCCCTACTGGAAGAAGCTGCTCCGGCCGGGCAGCCCGGTCGGCCGGCTCTTCTATCCCCCGGCCGGGGTCAAGCTCTCGACCGAGGAAATCTGGGAGGCGGTGAAGCAGAACCATCTCAAGTTGCCCAACACGATCAGCATCGATCATTTGGGCCGGGTCTATCTCACTCCCCACCAGGTCAGCTACACCCTCAATCCCAAGCTGCAGCGGCTGGATTTCGAGCGGATTGTCGGCGGCGAGGCGGGCCGGGCCTTCCTGGACAAGGTGCAGTTGCGCCATGAGAGCTCGCCCCTGAGCATCCCGCCCCGGGCCGGCATCCTGACCAGCTGCTCGATGTACCTGAAGGAGCACTATGTGGTCCTGAACCAGGGGGCCGGCAATTTTGGCATCCATACCGGAGCCATCCTCCTCGATCCGATCAAGACTTTCGGCACCAACGTCATGCTGGAGATCTACAACACCGGCAACCAACCGGTGGTGAATCCCCTGGTGTCGCTCGAGATCTTCCGGGCCCCGGCCTTCACCGACCCCGAGGTCAAGACCCTGGCCAAGCGCCGGGTCCGCCTCCTCGGCACGTCGGCCGAAGTCTTCAAGTCCCTCGACGCCGGCCCGGCCCGGGAGACGACCGCCCCCCACCCCAAGACCCGCATCTCCGTCCGGGGCCAGAGCGCCACGATGGAAAACCGCTCGGTCTTCTTCAAGGCGAGCGACAATCCCAAGCTGCTCCTCGGGACGCCGGAGGAGCCCTGCGGGTATCGCACCCTGATCCAGGCGGTGGACGCCGCCGCGGAGGAGGCCGACACCCTCCTGGTGGACTACTTCCCTGACCTCCTCGAGCACATGGAGCTCGTCACCCGGATGGCCGACTTGAGGCTGAAGCGGCTGGTTTTCCGCAAGGCCTCACGGACCCACGGCTATTTTCTATCCAGCAACGCCCACGCCCGGCTCGATACTTTCGACGCGATCGGGATCCAGACCTACTGGTACGACGAGGTGACCAAGGACCTCTACCTCCACGTCTACAAGAAGGACCACGGCTTTTTCGTCCGGGAGGAAAATGCCCGCAAATTCCAGGAGTCGACCGTCCTGGCTTTCTACGGCTCCGCCCTGGGCCTGGACAAGGCCGACACGGATCGGATCTCCGGCCTGGTCGACCAGCTCTCCGCCTTCTTCGGCAGCAATGTCGGCATCCTGACCGGCGGCGGCGGCGGGGTCATGCGGGTCGCCACCGACCAAGCCCGGTCCAAGGGCGCCCTGACCGGCGCCTGCTTCCTCGAACTCGAGGCCCAGCCGCCCGAACTCGGCGTCGACTTTTTCAACACCTTCCAGGAATCCTCCCGGCACTTCCGCCAAAAATGGTTCGAGGCGGCGGACTTCTGCATCTTCAACGTCGGCGGGGTCGGCACCCTGGAGGAGATCGGTATCGAGCTCTGCAACCTCAAGCTCGGCATCCGGCCGCGCGTGCCCTTCGTCTTCTTCAACGCCAAATTCTTCTCCGATCTCCGCCGCCAGGTCCGGGAGATGATCCGGACCAAGCGGGCGCCGGCCTGGATGATGGACTATATTCTCTTCACCGACGATCCCGCCGAGGTGGTGGCCTTCTACCGCAAGAAGCTCCAGGTCCTGTGATGGCCTTGCCCGGTTCCATCCTCGTCGTCGGCGGGGGCGGCCGCGAGCACGCCCTGGTGCGCGCTCTGGCGGCTTCGCCCCGCCGGCCCCGCCTGATCTGCGCGCCCGGCAATGGCGGGATCGCCGCCGAGATCCCGTGCTTTCCCGTGGCCGTCGAGGACGTGGCCGGCCTGGTCGGCCTGGCCCAGCGGGAAAAGATCGAATTTGTCGTGGTCGGCCCCGAAGTGCCGCTCGCCCTGGGTCTGGTCGACGCCCTCCTCGCCTCCGGGATTCCCGCCTTCGGCCCGAAAGCCGCCGGAGCCCGCTATGAGGCCTCCAAGATCGCGACCAAGGCGCTTTTGCGCAAATACCGCATCCCCACCGCGGCGGCAGAGTCCTTTGGCGAGCTCGCCCCGGCCCTCGCCTACCTGCGCGCCCGTCCGGCGCCGATCGTGATCAAGGCCGACGGGCTGGCGGCCGGCAAAGGCGTGGTGGTGGCGGCGACCCTGGCCGAGGCCGAGTCGGCGGCGAAGGCCCTGCTGGGACCCGGCGCCGAAATCCTGATCGAGGAATGCCTGACGGGCGATGAAACCTCCCTCTTGGTCGTCGTGTCCGGTCACGACTACCTCATGCTGCCCACCGCCCAGGACCACAAGCGGATCGGCGAAAACGACACCGGACCGAACACCGGCGGGATGGGGGCGTATTCCCCGGCGGAGGCGGTCACCCCCGGCCTCCTGACCCGGATCGAAAGCGAGATCGTCCGCCCGTCGGTCGAGGCGATTGCAGCCGAGGGCATCGATTTTCGCGGCATCCTCTTCATCGGGATCATGCTTACCCCCGAGGGGCCCAAGGTCCTGGAATACAACACCCGGTTCGGGGATCCGGAGACCCAGGCCATCCTGCCGCGGCTGGAAACCGACCTGCTCGAAGTCCTCTGGGCGGCGGCCCAGGGTCACCTGGACGAGGTCCGGCTCAAGGTGCGGCCCGATCCGGCGATCTGTGTCGTGGTCGCCGCCCGGGGCTATCCTGGCGCCTACGGCAAGGGCGATCCCATTGTCTTGCCGGCCGCCCTTCCCGCCGCCACCACCATTTTGCACGCCGGCACCGGCCGCACCCCGGAGGGCGCCTGGACCGCCCAGGGCGGCCGGGTCCTCGGGGTCGTGGCGGTGGCGCCAACCCTCCGGGCCGCGGCTGACCGGGCTTACCTCGCCTGCGACCAGATCACCTGGGCCAATAAATATTATCGCCGCGACATCGGCGCGCGCCAACTTGGCAGGCCATGAAGCGGTTCTCCCTTCTCCTTCTCCTGATCGCCATCGCCCCGGCGGCTCCGGCCGCCCCGCTCGAGCGCGACCTCGGGCTGGGCCTGGTCTTCTGCCGGGTGCACACCCTGCCGGGCGACCTGCCGACCTCGGAGTCGCTCCAGCGCCATGCCTGGATCCTGGATGTGCGCTATGTGGCGGGCGACCGCGCCGCCGCCACCGCCCTGACCGGCTGGCTGAAGTTTCACGCCAGCGCCACGACCCCGGTCCTGCTCCTGGCCAACGCCGAGACGAGTGCGGTCCTGCTCGCGCCGTTCACCGCGGCCGACGCCATTGCCGGCCTCATCATTCTCGGCCCGGCCCGCTCCGATTTTACCCCCGACATCGCCGTCGCGGTCAAGCCGGGGGTGGAGCGCCGCGCCTACCACGCCCTCGAGACGGGAACGGCGATCGAGGCCCTCATCACGGAAAAAGTCGACAAGGTGCGCAATGACGAGGCCATGCTCGCCCGGGAACACCTGCCCGACAGCGCCCTGTCCAACCCGCCCGACGACGGCGCCGCCCCCGCCGCGCCGGCCGCCCCCCCCCTCCTCGATCCCGTCCTCCAGCGCGCCGTCCAGCTCCACCGGACCCTGATCGCCCTCAAGCGCATCAGCGCTGGCTAGGCCTTTACTCGCTTTGCTTTTGGCCCAAAATCGGCTCCCGTTGCCTGCCCCATGCCCGTGCCCTACATAGCGGTCGTCTGCACGGCCAACATCTGCCGCAGCCCAATGGGGGCGGCGCTCCTGCGCCACGCCCTGGCGGCGCAGCCGGAGCCCCTGCGCTCCCTTCCGGTGATTTCCGCCGGCGTCGCGGCCCGGGCCAATGAGCCGGCAACTGAATACTCCGTGATCGCCCTGAAAAAGGTCGGCATCGACCTGGGCAGCCACGTCAGCCAGCCCCTGACCCAGGACTTGCTCGACGGCGCCCTCGCCGTCCTGGTCATGACCGAAACGCACCGGGCGATGATCGCGGCCACAGCCGAACCCGTGCCCAAGCACCTGCTGCTTTTCCGCGAGTTCGTCCGGTCGGACAGCCCCGAAATCGCCGACCCGTACGGCCTGTCCCTCGCGGCCTATGAGGCCGCCCGGGACGAGATGGTGGAAGCGATCCCGTCCCTCCTGGAGTTTTTCCGGGGGCTGGCAGCCCCGCGCTGATTTCGGATTGCGATAGCGCGGGCAAACCGGTTGCGTTCCGAACTCATGCTCGATGCTACGCCTCTTTCCACCCTCGATCCGGAAATTTCCACGGCCATCGCCGACGAACTGCGCCGCCAGCAGGATCACATCGAGCTGATCGCCTCGGAGAACTTCACCGCCCCGGCGGTCCTGACCGCCCAGGGCAGCATCCTGACCAACAAGTACGCCGAGGGCTATCCCGGCCGCCGCTGGTACGGCGGCTGCGAGGTGGTCGACCGGGTGGAGCAACTGGCGATCGACCGGGCGAAGAAGCTCTTCGGGGCCGAGCATGCCAACGTCCAGCCCCATTCCGGATCCCAGGCCAATTTCGCCGTCTACACCTCGGTCCTGCTCCCGGGCGACAAGATCCTGGCCATGAACCTGAGCCACGGCGGCCACCTCACCCACGGCAACCCCGCCAATTTCTCCGGCAAGCTCTACCAGGTCGTGGCCTACGGCGTGCGGGCGGACAACCACCTGATCGACTACGACGAGCTCGCGGCCACCGCCCTGCGGGAGAAGCCGAAGATGATCACGGTCGGGGCCAGCGCCTATTCCCGGGTGATCGACTTCGCCCGGATGGGCGAGATCGCCCGCGCCTGCGGCGCCCTCCTCTTCGCCGACATCGCCCACATCGCCGGCCTGGTCGCCGCCGGCATCCACCCCTCGCCCGTCCCCCATGCCGACTTCGTCACGACCACGACGCACAAGACCCTCCGCGGCCCCCGCGGCGGCCTGATCCTCTGCCGGGCGGTCCACGCCAAGGCGATCGATTCGGCCGTCTTTCCCGGCGCCCAGGGCGGCCCCCTCATGCATGTGATCGCCGCCAAAGCCGTCTGCCTCGGTCTCTGCCTGCAGCCGAGCTTCAAGGTCTACGCCGAGCAGGTGGTGACGAACTCCCGCGCCCTGGCCGCGGCCATGGCGCGCCGGGGCTATGCCATCGTCTCGGGCGGGACCGACAACCACCTTTTCCTGGTCGACTTGCGCAGCAACCTACCGGAGCTGACGGCCAAGAAGGCCCAGGAGACCCTGGATCTGGCCAACATCACCTGCAACAAGAACACCGTGCCGTTCGAAACCCGCTCGCCCTTCCAGGCCTCGGGCATCCGCCTCGGGACGGCCGCCGTGACCACCCGCGGGCTCTTGGAGGTGGACATGGAGGAAATCGCCGCCTGCATCGATCTGGTGCTGCGCGCGATTGGGACCCCCAATGAACCCGCCGCCCTGGCCGCCGCCAAGGCGCAGGCCAAGGGCCTGATGGCCCGCTTCCCGCTGCCCTACGAGGCGGCGCGCTGACCCGCTGAGCCCACCCCCGCCATGACCACGTCCAACCGGCGCTCGCTCGGGGTGATCTTCCTCACGATCTTCATCGATCTGCTGGGCTTCACGATCATCTTTCCGCTCTTCCCGGCGATCCTGGCGTATTATTTGCGGGTGGACGGCTCGGGCGGGACCTTGGGCTGGCTGGTCGGCCGGATCGACGCCCTGGCCTCGCTCGCCGGCAGCCATCACAACTACCGCGAGGTTCTTTTCGGCGGCATCCTCGGCTCCCTCTACTCCTTCCTGCAGTTTTTCTTCGCCCCCCTCTGGGGCGCCCTCTCCGACCGGATCGGCCGCCAGAAGGTGCTGCGGATCACCGTGGCCGGCACGGTCTTCAGCTACGTCCTGTGGTTTTTCAGCGGCTCCTTTCTGCTCTTCGTCCTGGCCCGGGTGATCGGCGGGGCCTTCGCCGGCAACCTTTCCGTCGCCACCGCCGCGGTCGCGGACGTGACGACGCGGGAGAATCGCGCCAAGGGCATGGGCCTGGTCGGCGTCGCCTTCGGGATGGGCTTTCTCTTCGGCCCGGCGATCGGCAGCATCGCCGCCTTCAAGGACCTGAGCCTGGGCCATCCGCAGTGGGCCCACTGGGGCGTGAATCCTTTCTCCGTCGCCGCCCTCCTCTCCCTGGGTTTCGCCGTCATCAATCTCGTCTGGGTCTGCCTCGCCTTCAAGGAAACCCTGGATCCGGCCCACCGCGAGGCGGCCGAGACCGTGCGCATCCGCCATCCGCTGCATGAACTCATCGCGGCCGAGGCCGGCCCGGCCCGCCGGACCAACTGGCTTTATTTCATCTTCACCCTGGCCTTCGCCGGCATGGAATTGTCCCTCCCCTTCCTCGCGGCCGAGCGCTTCCATTACCGGCCGACCGACATGTACAAGATTTTCGTCTTTCTCGGCTTCGTCCTGATCCTCACCCAGGGCGGCATCGTCCGGCGGGTCGTGCCCAAATGGGGCGAGAAGCGGGTCCTTTTGATCGGGATCGGCGCCGTCTGCGCAGGCTTGGTCGTGATCGCCTTCGCCCGCTCCGTCGGCCAGCTCTACCTGGGCTTGGCCGCCCTCGGCCTGGGCTCGGGCCTGACCAACCCTTCCGTCTCCGCCCTGGTCTCGCTCTACAGCCGGGCCGAGCAGCAGGGCCGGATGCTCGGCACCTTCCGCTCCTTGGGCGCCCTGGCCCGCGGCCTGGGCCCGCTCGGCGCCTGCCTCCTTTATTGGTGGCAGGGCGCGAGCCTGACTTTTCTGGCGGCGGCCGTCGTCACGCTCATCCCCTGGTTGATGGCCCTGCCGCTGCCCAAGCCGGCAAAATGAAGAAAAGCCGCATGCGCTGGCCGCGCCGCCGGGCCTGCTGCGGTGTGGGCCTCCTCGCCTTGTTCGCCGGCTGCGCCACGCCGGTCGTCCAGCCGCCGCCGCCGCCCACGACCAAGCTGGCCACCTCCCCGGCGGCGATTCCGGCCCAGATGTTCGGCAACATCCTCGTGGTCGAAAGCAAATGGGACAAATACGGGCCGTACCATTTCCTGATCGATACCGGCTCGTCCCTCACCCTGGTCACGCCGGAATTGGCCGCCCGCTACGGCACCGACGAGGACTACGCCGGCAAGAGCACGCCGGTGCGGGTGCGCTCGACCGACGGCGCCACCACTCTCCTGACCCGGACGCTCCTCAACCGCCTGGACTTGGGGCCGGCCCGCTTCGGCCACGTCCCCGCCCTCATCTATGACTGCTCGCCGCTCAGTGCCCAACTGGGGATCAAGGTCGACGGCGTCCTCGGCTTTTCGCTTTTCCGCGATCTCCTCCTCACCCTCGACTATCCGCACAACCGGGTCCTGCTCCGGCCGGCCGCGACCGGCGCGAGCCTGCCGGGCTCGGCCGTGCCGTTCAACAACACGGACAAGATCCCGCTGATCGCCGTCGGGATCGGCGACCATCTCTTCGCCACCCTGGTCGATTCCGGCAGCAACGACACCCTCGGGCTCAATCCCGCCGGACACGATCTGCCCTTCGCGTTCGGCCCGACCGAGGGCCCGACCGTCGGGACATTGACCGGCGACCGGGTGGAAAAAGTGGGCCGGTTGGCGGAGAACCTCACCCTCGGCGAGTACGCCGTCCCCCAGCCCGTGGTCGAACTGAGCGACCAATTGCCCGCCTTGGGCGGCGGCATCCTCCGCTACTTTACCGTCAGTTTCGACCAGGAGCGCGACCGGGTCATCTTTTACCGCGACGCCGCGGAACCGATCGCCATCCCCGGCATCCGCCAGGTGGGCCTGAGCTTCGACAAGACCCCGGTCTACTGGCGGGTGGTGGGCGTGATCCACGGCTCGCCCGCCGACGCCGCCAAGGTGGCGGTGGGGGACCTGGTCACCCGCATCAACGACGAGCCGGTCCGCGACTGGGACAGCCGCCGCTATGAGCAGCTCCTGAGCCGGGCGCAGGCGATCGTCTTCACCTTCCTCAACGGGACCCAGGCGCGGAGCGTGGAGCTGAAGGTGCGGGACCTGGTGCCGTAGCCCGGCGGCGCAGGCGGAAGGCCCCGCCGCCGTCGTGGCCGGCCGACCAGGGGAAAAAGACCTGGCTCGCCTCGAGGGCGAACTCCGCGCCGGCTTTTTTCAGGAAGGCCGCCACCACCTGCTCGTTCTCCTCCGGATCGATGCTGCAGGTCGAGTAGACCAGGCGACCGCCCGGCTCGACCCAGCGGGCGGCCGCCGTCAGCAACGCTTCCTGCTGGAGCGCATGCGTCCGAAAATCTCCTTCCTGCAGGCGCCATTTCACGTCGATGCGGTGGCGCATCACGCCCGTGTTGGTGCAAGGCGCATCGAGGAGGACCGCGGGATAGAGGGCAGGCAGCCGGTTTCGGCGCAGGAGCCCGTCGAGCTGGTACAGGATGTCGCCTTCCAGGACCGTGGCTTCGACGCCGGAGAGGCCGGCCAGATTCTCGCGCAGCCGCGCCATCCGCGGTCCGGGCAGATCGACTGCCACCACGCGGCCGCGCCCGCCCATCCGGTCGGCGGCGAGCAAGCTCTTGCCGCCGGGCACGGCGCAGAGGTCGAGGACCGCCTCGCCCGGGGCGGGTGCGAGGAGATCGACCGCGAGCCGGGTCGACGGGTCCTGCACGTAGATCGTCTTGGCCTGGAGGAGCGGCTCGACCTCGCCCCAATGGCCGGAAGGAACCTCGACAAAGCCGGCCCAGGGGGTCGGCCGGGCCCAGGCCGGCAGGGATCCGGCCGCGGCCGGATCGCGCAGACGCGCGTAGAGGGGCGCCGGCTGCTGGTTCCAGTGCAGGAGTTCGCGGGTCGCCTCGGCCCCGTAAAGGGCGAACCAGCGGCGGACGAGCCAGGCCGGGTGGGAATAGTATTCCGCCACCGCCTCGGCCGCCGCCAGCGGCCCGGGCGGGACCTGGGCCGCTAGGGCGGCCGCCAGCTTGCGGGCGACCGCGTTGACCAGCCGGGCTTCCGCCGGGCTGGCCAGCTGTTTGGCCTGTTCGACCGCGTGATGGATGATTTTGGCCACCTGGCCCACATCCTCGGCCGGGTGGGCCGATTCGATCAGCTCGTAGCCGGCCAGGAGCAGGATCGCCCGGGTGATAAAGCGGGGGGGATGGGCGATCAGGCGGCCCAGGGCCGCGTCGATCCGCCCGGAATGGCGCACGACCCCGAAGACAAGATATTGGCAGCGAGCCCGTTCGGTCGGGGTCAGTTCCCGGGGCAGGGTCTCCATCAGCAGGTCGATCCGCTCGCCCGTGCCGACCCAATGGGCGACCAGTCCGGCCGCCGAAGCCCAGCTATTATGGTGGAGGGTCAATTTCGCAGGCATTTCACGGACATGAGACACAATTTGACAAGGCACACCATTGTAAGCTCAAATCTCCGGTTTACGTCTCTTCTCACGCAACCATGAATTCTGCCGCCGTCTCCGCGCTCATTGCCAAGCACCCGCCACTTAAGGCTTCCAAGACCAAGCTTGAGGCGATGGAGCCCGAGGCTTACGTGATTCATCGCAGCTGGGGGTTTGGCCAGATCAAGTCCTACGACGAGTCCTCCAACCGGCTGACGATCGATTTCAAGGGCAAGAAGGGCCATGCGATGGACCCGATTTTCTGCGTCACGACGATGGAAGTGCTCCCCTCGAAGCACTTGCTGGTGCGCAAGGAGACGGAAACCGAAAAGATCAACCAGCTGATCGCCGAACAGCCCGTCGAATTGGTGGTCCAGGCCCTCCTGGGCTATCCCAACCACGCCACCTCGGCGATCGATCTGGAAATCACTCTGCAGCAAGTCATTGGGGATGAGAAGTTCAAGAAATGGTGGTCGACGGCCAAAAAGGCCGTGGCCAACGATCCCCGCATCGCGGTCCCAGAAAAGAAAACCGAGTGCTATGTCCTGCGCGAAACCCCGGTTTCGGCCGAGGACGAGATCGTGGAGCAGTTCAATGGCACCCGTTCGGCCCGCCGCCGCATCATCCTGGCCGAGGAATTGGTCGACGCCGCCAAGCGCCAGGAGACCAAGGCCGACTTGAGCCCGCTGCTCAAGGGCCTGACCGACGCCGTCCGCGACAGCAACCAGCTCGACGCCTCGGAGCGCCTCTACGGTGCGGCCGTCCGCGACGATCTGGCCAAATTGACCGGGGTCGATGCCAGCACCCTGGAGCCCTCCCAGGCCTCCCTGGTCGCCAATGTCCGCGACCTGCCGGCCATCGCCGAGAAGATTCCGGTCCAATTCCAGAGCCGCTTCCTCGAACTGGTCAAGGCCACCCACCCGATCGAGTGCCGCGATCTGGTCTTCAACCTCCTCAAGGTTTCCCAGGGCAAGTTCACGACCGAGTGCATCAATTTCCTGGTCGACAACGGGTACTCCGACGACCTGGCCACCTCCCTCATGCGCTGGCAGACCGAGCAGAACCTGCGCGCCCCGGTGCTCCTCTGGATCGTCAAGAACCGGCATTCCAAGAAATTCGCCGGCCTCCTCCATGACCTGATCACCCCGCGCCTCCTCAGCGCCATTTTCTTCGGCATCGACTACGAGGCGCTCCAGGCCGCCAGTGCCCGCCGCATTCCCTTGGCCGACATCCTGAGCGAGGACACCGACTTGATCGCCGATCTCCTCGCGACGGCGGATCCGGAAACGGCCCGCGATCTGGCCAACACCCTCCTGCTCAACCAGGGCTTCGAGGAGCTGACGAAGAAGTCGCTGCTCGCCCGCTTCATCAAGATTTTCCCGAACATCCAGTCCCTCGTGGCCGAGGCCGCCGAGGGCAAGGAGGAGCAGCTGCTGGTCTCCCGCGTGAGCTACGACCGCCGCCGGGACGAATACGAGGCCATCGTCTCGAAGAAGATCCCGGAAAACTCCCGCGCCATCGCCACCGCCCGCGAGCACGGCGATCTGCGGGAAAACTCCGAGTTCAAGATGGCGAAGCAGGACCAGTCGATGCTGATGGCGCAGAAAAGCCAGCTCGAGCGCGACCTGGCCCGGGCCCGCGTCACCGATTTCAAGGACGCCCCGACCGACCAGGTCGGCGTCGGCAGCCGGGTCCAGCTCGGCCTGCCCGACGGCTCGACCGCCAGCTACTCCATCCTCGGAGCCTGGGACGGCGATCCGGAACACAACATCGTTTCCTACAAGACCCCGCTGGGCGCCGCCCTCCTGGGCAAGAAGGTCGGCGATGTCGTCAAGGTGAAGACCAACGCCACCGAGGACAGCTACACCGTTCAGAGCATCGTTCGCTACGCCGACCAGGCCTCGGCCTAATTCGGGGAGGCCGCCGGCGGCGCGATGGAGCTGTTTCTAAAAGGCATCATTGCCGGCTTCATCATCGCCGTCCCGCTCGGGCCGGTCAGCATCCTCTGTTTCCGGCGGGTGCTGACGGACAGCCTGCTGGCCGGACTCTTGACCGTCTTCGGGGCGGCGCTGGCGGACACGGTCTACGGCCTGATGGCGGCCTTGGGGCTGCACGCCATTACCCAAACGCTTCTGACCCACCGCGCGCCCCTGCGCGCCGGCGGCGGGCTTTTCCTGCTCTATCTCGGAATCACGATGTTCCGGAGCCATCCGAAGGATCCGGACAAGGACCCGACCGCCTCCCCCAAGCTGACCGGGGCTTTTTTTTCCGCCTTTTTGCTCATGCTGGCCAATCCCACCATCATCATCTCTTTCCTCGCGGTCTTCGCGGCCATCGACGTGGTGGCGGAGCCGCACCTTTACCATGAGGGTTCCCGGCTGGGGGTCGCCATTTTCATCGGCTCGTCCGCCTGGTGGTTAATCTACAAGCTCGCGGCCCTGCGGTTTCGCGATCGGATGGGCACGAAAGAATTGCGGATGATCAACGTCGTGGCCGGATCGCTGATCTGCGTTTTCGGCCTCTGGCAGTTGCTCGACCTGGTGCGGGGCAAGTAATTCCTGCGAGCGCCCCGCCCGAGGCAGGTTGTGCCCGCGATTGCATTTGGACGCCCGTTTGGTCAGCCTGCGCTGCCCGTGAACGCATCCTGGGACATCCTCAAGCTGCTCTCTGACTCGACCCGTCTGCGCCTGTTGGCGCTGGTGATGCGGGAGGAGCTGTCCGTGGCGGAGCTCCAGGAGGTATTGGGGATGGGCCAGTCCCGCATCTCGTCGCAATTGGCCCTGCTGCGCCAGGCGAGCCTGGTCTCCGACCGCCGGGACGGGAAAAAATCCTTTTATTCGCTCCGGCCCGATCTGCCCCCCCGGCAACGAGCGCTACTCCAGGCCGCCGCCGACGCCGTGTCCGACCAGCCGGCGATGGCCGAGGACCGGGAAAACCTGGAGCGCATTCTGCAAAAGCGCCGCCGGCTCTCCGAACAGTATTTCAACCTGATCGCCGGCCGGCTGGGCAAAAGTTACTGCCCCGGGCGCTCCTGGGAGGCGATCGGCGCCCTGGCGCTGCGCCTCACCCCGTCGATCGTCATTGCCGACCTCGGCGCCGGCGAGGGGCTGGTCTCCCAGCTTTTGGCCCAGCGGGCGAAGCAGGTTTGGTGCATCGACAACGCCCCCCGGATGGTCGAAGTCGGCACCGAGCTCGCGAAAAAGAACGGCCTGGACAACCTGACCTACAAGCTGGGCGACATCGAAAACGTGCCCTTGGCCGACAAGTCGGTCGACGTCGCGATCCTGAGCCAGGCGCTCCACCACGCCCGCCATCCCCAGACCGCGGTCAACGAGGCCGCCCGCATTCTCCGGCCCGGCGGCCAGCTCCTGGTCCTGGACCTGAACGAGCACACCTTCGAGAAAGCCCGCGAGCTCTACGCCGACGTCTGGCTCGGGTTCAAGGAAAGCCTGCTCCACGGCTTCCTCAAGAAAGCCGGCCTGGAGCAAGTCAAAGTCTCCACCGTGGCCAAGGAGACGGAAGAGCCGCATTTCGAGACCCTGCTCGCCTCCGGCCTCAAACCTTCCAAATGAAACGCCCCCTAGTTGCCATCCTCTCCCGCATCGACTCGCCCCACGCGGAGCACGAGTCGAAAATCGAAAACGAGATCATCGGCGAGGTCGCCGATGTCCGCCCTTTTCCGCTGCCGGAGCGCCCGCAGGCGGCCGACATTCCCGAGGACGTCCTGAATGCCGACGCCCACCTGATCTGGCACACCCTTCCGATCGACGCCGATTTCATCAACCGCCTGAGAAAGACTAAGGTCCTGGTCCGCAACGGCGTCGGGTTCGACTCGGTCGATGTCGCGGCCGCGGCCGCCAAGGGAATCCCAGTCTGCAACGTCCCGGACTACGGCACCGAGGAAGTGGCCGACCATGCCATCGCCCTCGCCATGGCCCTCTGCCGCCGCCTTTTTCCCCTCGATGTCGAGGCCAAGAAGCTCAGCTGGCAAATTGCGGAAAAGCACCGCTTCCGCCGGCTGAGCACCCAGACTTTCGGGATCTTGGGCTTGGGCCGGATCGGAACGGCCGCCGCCCTCCGGGCCAAGGGGCTCGGCTTCAAAGTGGTCTTCTTCGACCCCTACCAGCCCTCCGGCTACCAGAAGGCGATCGGCATCCAGCGGGTCAATTCGCTCGCGGAACTGCTCGCGGTCAGCGACGTCCTCTCGATTCACTGCCCCTTGTCGAAAGAAACCAGGGGCATCATCGGCGAGCGCGAGATCGCGCAGATGAGGCCGAGCGCCTACCTGGTCAACACCGCCCGGGGCGACATTGTGCAGAAAGCCCCCCTCTTCGCCGCCCTGCGCGCGGGCAAACTGGCCGGGGCCGGCCTGGACGTGATCGAGAACGAGCCCTTGCGCACGAAGGAGGAGGCGGCGACCCCCAATCTGATCGCCACCTGCCATGCGGCCTTCTGCAGCGTCGAGGGCATGGTGGAAATGCGCACGACCTCCGCCCGCATCGCGCGCGCCGCCGTCCTGGGCGAGCCGATCTGGAACCGGGTCAACTGACCCCGGCGTCCCCTTTTGGCGCACCGGTCAGGGCAGATAATAGCGGGCGATCACCGCCTCGAGGCAGACCGCCGCGCTGGTCGCCCCGACCACGAGGCCCGCAACCGCGGCATAAATCGGCGGCGGTCGAAATCTCGGAAGGGCCGGAAAGCACAGCACCACCAGCGGCGCGATAGGCAGCAGATAGCGGCCTTGAACGCCCTCGATAATCGCCTGCGATCCCACCCGATTCCAAATCGCATACAAAGCGACATACAGCAGCACGACCGTGGCCGCAGCCATGGCGAGCAGCGTCAGCCGGTGCCACCCGCGCAGGACTCGCGCGCCGTCGGACTCGAGCACGAGGCAACCCAAGATTGCCCACTTGAAGAACGAGTAGAACCAAAGCGGAAGCACGGTATCAAGCCACCCCAACACTCCGACCAACCAATAGTAAGTCACTTGGTAAGAATATATAACGGATTTTGCCAACAGCGCGAAAAAGGCGCCGGGCGCCTGGAGGATGGCACGCAATTGAGCCGGCGCGTCCACCGCGACATCGTAGCGACCCGGAACATATAACCCGGCCATGACATGGTTCCAAAAAAACGTGGGCAGGAGCCCGACCAGAAAATATCCCAGGAGAAACCGCCATTTCCCCGAAGCGGACTTCAGCCGCAGGGAAACCAAGAGCATCGATCCGACAGCCAAGGGCAGATAGACCAGTTTTCCCATCGAAATGACCGTGGCCAAGGCGATCATCAGAACCTGCTCCATCCGGGTGACGCGGTGCGCCGAGTCGACCAAGGCCCGAAGGGCAAGCGCGATGAGGAGAAAGGAACTCGTGATCAAAACGCCATCCATCGCAACGGAGCCCAGAAGGTAAAAATTCATGGGACACAGAAGCAAAAGCATCACCGTCCAACGGTAGATCGGCAGGCAGCGCAGAGCCAGGAATCCGAGGGCAACCGAAACTCCGAAGCCGGCCAAGCGCGCGAGATACAGCAGACCCAGCGGCCCAATGCGAAGGAGCTTGCCCAGGCAAATTGCCAGCGTTTGGGGCAGGTAACTTAACGGGGAATAGATCACCGTGTGGGGGAAATCGAGCTGTTGCCGAACGATCGCACCGTCCCACCGCACGAAGGCGGGATGCAGCTTGGCGGCGAAATAAGCTCGCTTCATCTTCCGCTCGGGATGGAAGGGAATATCGTAACAATTTGTCACCGCCACAATCAGCGTCGGGATTTGGCCGCCGGCCGTCCGGCCGAATTTTTGGCCGACGAAGGTCCCCTCGCTCAGCTGAAAGGCCCGATAGAAATGATCGCATTCGTCGGGAGCCTCGCAGGGGGGATTGGCAAAAAGGACCGCCAGTCCGAACGTGAGCGCCAGCGCCAGAAAAACCGTATGCGGGCGAATGCCGCCTAAAAACGCCGTCAACCCGCGGCCCTGGAAAAACCGGTGCATCGGTCGCTACCTCCGTCGCGAATCGGCCACCCAGTGATCGATTTGAATAAATTCCCGCAGCCCGACGGACAGCGCCAGCTGGGCCGATTCGACGTTGTCCGATCGCACCTGGTACCGCGGAATGAGCTTCCGCCCGGCGAGATAGGCGAGGGCCGCCGTCACGACTTTCCGGGCCAGACCCTGCCGCCGATGCTGCCCTTCCGTGTAAACGCCGGCGACCTCCCACACATTATCGAAATTACGGAAGACAAAACACGCTGAGACCGGCCGGCCAGAATCGTCCAGGGCAAACCAGCGGGCCCCTTCGGCAAAATGGTCCGCCAGTTCGGAGGAAAGAGACCCCTGGCCGGAAATCATCCGCTCAATCTCGGGCGACAAAACGTCCGATTCTTTTACCCCGGCGACAACGGCAGTGGGGCCAACCCCGGCAGGTTGGGTAAACGACTTAAAGGACCGGACCTTTTTCGCGCCCAATCGATCGGCGGCGAACGCCTTCACCGTGGCATCGGAAGTTTTGATGACCAGGCAGCCGGGCGGCAGTTTCTCGAGCAGGAGCGATTTCGCCATGCCGGATGTGCCGTCGACCAGGACCACAAAATCCGCGTCGGGATAGGTCTGCCGATCGAAGTCGGACACCTG
>Ga0302320_10012791_pt1 | contig 17581 bp, 16 predicted proteins | sample Bog_T0_3_FD_202130 | JGI IMG/M metagenome (GOLD analysis project Ga0302320, IMG submission 202130) | Peat permafrost microbial communities from Stordalen Mire near Abisko, Sweden - Bog_T0_3 | ecosystem: Environmental > Terrestrial > Soil > Wetlands > Peat | place: Sweden: Abisko, Stordalen Mire...
TCTGGGCGGAGAGGGTTTCAAGCGCCGGGGGCAGGATGCCGCGCTCTGCCGCGGGCAGGCCGTCGAGCATGTCTTCATAGGGAGTGGTTTTACAGCCGGGAAAAGCGGGAAAGCCCGCCGCATCGGCCAGGCGGCAGCCGGTGGCGACGAGCCGATTCATATCCCATGGAGCGCCGGGGCTGACTTCAACATGATGCTCGCTGACGATTGCCTCGAATTCGGCGGGAAGCATCCAATCGGCAATTAACTGGCGGCCTGTTTCGCAATGATCCCAACCAAAGAGCTGGCGCTCGCCTTCGAGAATGCTTGCGGGTGGGCCGCTGTGGCTGGAGAGGAGCTCGGCGTATTCGCCGGGACGGATGACGGCGAGCGCGACGCGGCCGATGTCGTGGAGAACACCGGCGGTGTAGGCGGTTTCGCTGTCGAGAGGGCCGGCCGAGGCGAGCTGCTGGGAGAGCAGGGCGCAGGCCAGATTGTGCCGCCAGACGCCGCGCATGGCGGGTTGGTTCATGGCCTTGCCGAGATAAGCGCGGACGCCAACAGTGATGCACATTCCCTGCAAGGTGTTTGCGCCGAGAACGGCGACCGCCTGCAGAATGCTGCTGGCCGGATAACGCGGCGAGTAGAGGGCGGAGTTGGCCACGGTGAGCACTTCAGTGGCAAAGGCGGGATCGGAGGAGATGAGATCGCAGAGCTGGTGGAGCTGCACATTCTCATCGCCGGCCAGTTGCAGCACCTTAATGGCGACCTGCGGAAACGGGGGCAAACGAAGATGAGCCCACGGCATCTTTTGGGCTTGGTCGCTTCTCTCTCCCGATTGCACCACTGCTCTCCTCATCAGCGCGCTTGAGAAACGCAGCTCGACGCACGCATCTCGACACACGAGGCTACCGTCTAGTTTCGGCAAAGGAGTGGGGTGGCGGGAGAGGTTTTTCCTGGAAGGAAAGCGAGGGCAGGATACGGGATTCAGATTGGGCGGCGATGCCCAAAAGAGGATAGGCCGATTGGGGATCGCCGCAGGGCGATTTGAACTCTCATTCCTTGAGGTTTGTGATTTCCCACCCATCGCGCGATAAGACTGCGCGATGGATAGGGCACGGTCATAACAGTGAGGACCAAGATGTGGTTTCTACGGGTGGAATATCGGCGCGGCTCCGGCAAGAAACGGTAGCGCCCCTGGCAGCCTACTCGATACCGGAACGACGCATCTCATGCGCGATTTATGAGTCCCGCACTCCGGCCTTCAGCGGATGTCAGCGCGAGAGGTTCTCGACGCCGAACAGGCGCTTCCACCAACCGGGCTTGCGTTCGCAGTGCGGCAGCGACGGCGGTTGGGCGCCTTTGTGAAAGGCGCGGCAAGCTTCGCAATTCCCGTGGCGGACACACTCCGTCTTCGGGCAGTAGCATTCAGTTGTTTCCAAGTTCGTTTGTTGCACAGCCGATCAACTCCATTACGTCCATTACGCCGCTTCGCCGCCCTTGTTTCCGTTCTCGTCCAGCTTGCCGAAGATCATTTTGCCGCTGGCCGTCTGCAGTACGCTGGTGACCGAGATGTCCACGCTTCTGCCGATGAGCTTGCGTGCATGATCCACCACAACCATGGTTCCGTCGTCGAGGTAGCCGACGCCCTGGTTGTATTCCTTGCCTTCTTTGAGCACCAGCACGGTCATCCGCTCTCCGGGCAGCACTACAGGCTTGAGCGCATTGGCCAGATCGTTGATGTTGAGCACTTCAACGTGGTGAAGGTGGGCCACCTTGTTCAGGTTAAAGTCGTTGGTCACCACTTTGGCTTCCCACTTCTTGGCCAGCTCAAGCAGCTTCAAATCCACTTCGCGGATGGATGGAAAATCGTCGGGAACGATCTGCACCTGGATGGCTGCGTTGGACTGCATGCGCTGCAGCATGTCGAGCCCGCGGCGTCCGCGCTGGCGCTTTGAGCCGTCGGTGGAGTCGGCAACGGTCTGCAGTTCGCGCAGCACAAACTCGGGCACCACGATCATGCCGTCCATAAAGCCGGCCTCGGCAATGTCGGCTATGCGGCCGTCGATGATCACGCTGGTATCCAGCACCTTGGAACTGCGCCTTGAAGGCCGGTCGGCGGCAAAGATGTTGCCCAGCGCGGCCGGGTTAAGCAGGTCGCCTTTGCTGGCGCCCACCAGCAGGCCCACATACGTCATGAGCAGCAGTACAAAAATCTGCAGCACTGCAGAGGTTGACGTGCTGAGCGGCGCGGACCGCAGCACCAGGCAGAACAGCGCAGCGCCAAAGATTCCCAGCACCGAACCGGCCACTGCGCCAATCAGCCGCCTCAAGTTGAGCGCCCGCACCCGCAGTTCAAACACAATGACAGCGCCCGCGGCCGCTGCGCCCGCGGTAGCGCTCAACCACCCGTTCTGTATGCCGAATGGGTGCAGGAAGAAGCACACTCCGGCCAGAAGGGCAACGAAAAGAAGACGGATAACGATCAGATCCATAAATGCCTACTGCCGCCGGCAACGAGATGATTAAGCCAGACTCGGCACAAAAGGCGAGTATGACCAGCCACGGACATCGCCGTCAAGAAGAGATTGCCGATAAGAGAGTGAGATTGTGCCGCAGGTGCTGCCAAACGCGCCGCGAATGGGTTCGGGCTGAGAATATCATGAACACGGCGTGAAACGCTCGGCGGAAATTTTCAGAGTGTATTTCTTCCCCATTTTCGGGTGGAAGGAGCGTCCCCGGTGAGCGAGCCTGCTCACCGGGACAGCCGCTAGGATGCCGCAGCCAGTTCTGCCACTGCGTTCTGCCGCACCGCGCCTTTGCGGGGACCGCGTTTGCGCGCACTCATCACCTTAATCCGCTCCAGCAACTCCTGCGGCGTGCACTGCTTTTTGGCCAGCAGCGCATCGGCCAGGTGAATTTGTCCAGCCAGGGCTTGCGGATCGCCGAGCAGGACCATGGGCACGTGGCCGGCAATCTGCTTGAGCCGCTTTACAAGCTGGCTGCCGTTCATCTGCGGCCCGCCGTAGTCTGCCAGCACCAGGTCGACCTGAGTTCCGGTGAACAGCTCGACCGCCTCCTGAGCGCCCGTCGCCGAGAGCACCCGGTAACCGTTTGTTGTCAGCATAAAGCTCATCACTGAAAGTTCCTGGTCGTTGCTGTTGACGCAAAGAATTACTTTTTTTGGACGCATCTTTCGGAACCCGCTCCTTGATTGATTCAATGCAACTTTCGCCCGGCAACACTTCTCCTGTGCCGCATAAACGGCAGGCAAAATGCGCGTATTGCCGGACCCTGTGACCGCGTTTGGAGGCGTCTGGTTGTTGAGGATGCCTGCTCTAATCTTAGGGTCGGCTCACGCCAATGCGCGTTCGCCTCTGCGGGCGCGGCACGGCGTGAAGGCACAACCGGCAAGCTATCCGCACCAGGCCCGTCTTCTTACGCAATCAATTGGACAACTGAGAATCTCTATGAAACGCAAGTCGTTGCAATCAACTTTCGACTTGCTGCTACGAATGGCAAGACTACGTTTGTTGGAGACTGATGAAAAGGGAGAATCTGAAGCGAAGAAAGCGATGAAAATACCCGTGTAACAAGTGGAAATTAGCTAGCGTTAACAATCGCCGCTACTTGCAATGTTGATTTCCTGTTGAAAGCATCTGCATCACGGCTGGAAAATCTGTCCGTTTGCCACAAAAACAGTGCTTCCCCCGACACGCACGTTCGTCACCTTCGCAGATTCTTTACGCGCGCAGAGAAAAAGATCGCTCTCCCGATGGATTTCGGCACCCTGCCGCACATGGATTCTGGCGTCCGACGCGACCGCACCCCGGTTGACGAGATAACCGATCGCACATCCAGCGGCCGACCCCGTTGCCGGATCTTCTCCGCCGTTGAACTGCATGCGCGCGCGCCATTCGGGCTCTGTGCTCGTGTTGATTGCGTTGGTCGGCGCCAGCACATAAAACCAGCGCCCGCCGCGATCCCGCAGCCAAGGAGTCGCCTTCTCCTGGTCCACCTTGAGCCGCCCCAGCGCTTCAACCGAGCGCAACACCACAATGGCAAACGCGGTTCCCGTTGAAACCACCTGCGGCGGCAGCGACGCATCCAGATCCTCTGCGCTCAGCCCAATCAGCTCGGCAACAGTGGCCGGGTCCAACTCTTCGCCAAACTCGGGATCGCGCTGCGTCATCTCTCCACTCAGTCCCGCCCCCGCAAATCGCACCGGAACCGGACCAACGTTCAGGGCCAGCGTTACAGTGCCGTCCACAACGGTCTCCAGCGCGTGCGTTTTGAGCACACTCGCCGTGCCCAGCGTTGGGTGCCCGGCAAAGTTCAGCTCTTCCTGCGTGGTAAAGATGCGCACGCGCACGCCCTCGGCGCGCTCCACGCTGAGCGGCCTGCGTTCGACAAACGTAGTCTCAGACAAGTTGAACTCGCGCGCAATCGCCTGCATGCGCTCGGTGGTCAGCGCTGCGGTATTCATCACCACCGCCAGCGCATTTCCCTTAAGCGGCGTCTGGGTAAACACATCCACTACGAAGTAATCCAACGCCATGCAATCTCCTCTTGTTTGGAAGCTCCAAGGTCCACTGGAGAACAACCGCAGGTCCTTCGACTCACCACCCCCAAACTGAAAAGCGTTTGGGGCCCCGTTCGCTCAGGATGACAGGCTCGGTTGTGTCACGAGTCTTTGAGACTAGACAATAGCGCCGAGCGCCGAGATTTCAATTATCGGCGAAAGGAGCCAGCGCCGCTTCAAAGCAAGCCTGTGCACAATCACTCTGGCGGAATCGCGGCGGGCATCGATCGTCGCCTTGGTACAATCGGAAAGGCCGTATTTTCAGGAAATTCTGAGCCGCTGCACGATCGCAAGGCAAGACTATCTACAATGACGCTGCGCCTTTTCAACACCCTTTCAGGACAAATCGAACCGCTTGAGCCTGCCGACGGCGAAGCCCTGCGCATGTACGCATGCGGGCCCACGGTTTACGACTACGGCCACATCGGCAACTTCCGCACTTTTCTTGCCGTAGACGTTCTGCGCCGGTTTCTGCTGCTGATTGGAACGCGCGTGCGCCACGTCATGAACATCACCGACGTCGACGACAAGATCATCCAGAACGCAATTGCCAAAGGCGTCTCCATCCGCGATTACTCCGCGCCGTTTGAGCGCGCTTTCCTTGAGGATCTGGATGCGCTGCGCGTGCAGCAGCCCGAGCAGATTGCCCGCGCTACCGAGCACATTCCGCAGATGGTAAAGCTGGTGCAGAAGCTGGCAGCGGCCGGCGCTGCTTACCAAACCGAAGATGGAAGCTGGTACTTTCGCCTGTCGGCCTTTCCTGAATACGGCAAGCTGAGCAAAAAAGATTTGAGCGGCATGGAAGATGGCGCGCGGGTGGACGTGGACGAGTACGAGAAAGATTCGGCGCGCGACTTTGCGTTGTGGAAGGCGGCCAAACCCGGCGAAACATCGTGGGAGACGGCCATTGGACGCGGCCGCCCCGGCTGGCACATTGAGTGCTCGGCCATGGCGATGGAGTATCTGGGGCCCAGCTTCGACCTGCACGCCGGCGGCGAAGACCTGATGTTCCCGCACCACGAAAACGAGATTGCGCAAAGCGAAACCGCAACTCACCAGACCTTTGCGCGCCACTGGATGCATGTGCGCTTTCTGCTCGTCGACGGCCGCAAAATGTCAAAGAGCGAAGGCAACTTCTACACCTTGCGCGATCTGCTGTTGAAGGGCTACAAGGCCTCCGCCATCCGCATGGCGCTCATCTCCGTGCCGTACCGCCATCAGCTCAACTTCACCTTTGACGCGCTGCTTGACGCCACTAACTCGATCGATCGGCTGAGAACCTTTCATGCGCGGCTTGTAAACACAAAATGGCCGGCGGCTGCGGCTGACGATCAGAGTGCGCGCGAAGAAATTCTTAGCATCGTAGAGACCGCCAGAAAAGATTTCTACGCCGCGTTGTCGAACGATTTAAATACCGCCGAGGCGCGCGCGGCAATCTTCGACATGGTGCGCAAGGCAAACTCGCTGGCCGATGCGGGCAAGCTCGTCGATGTGAACATCGGATCGATTCTCGCGGTGCTGAAAGATTTTGACGCGGTCTTCGATGTGCTGGAAGACCGCGATGGTGAGCCGACGCGGCGCGCGCTCGAATGGGCTGAAACGTCCGGCCGTCTTGACCAGGTTGCACCCGAGCTGCTGGCTCGCCAATCACTCACCGATGAGGCGATTGAGGCGCTGGTGGCCGAACGCACCGCCGCCAAAAAGCAGAAGAACTTTGCCCGCGCCGACCAGATCCGCAACGAGCTGGCGGAAAACGGCATTGTGATTGAAGACTCAAAAGACGGCGTTCGCTGGAAGCGCAAATAGAAGAGCTTCGCAGGTTGAGAGCGCGGAGCGTCGAGCTTCTACGGCTGGCCTTACTCCGCCGGTAGTTGCTCCATCTCCTCAACCGGCGGCGTCTTCGTCTTCACCTGCGCGGTAGTCATCAAAAACACTGCAGCCAGAATCCCTGCCATGCCCACGAACTCAGCCGCGTTGGGCCGCTCGCCAAGAACGAAGATTCCCAGCAGCACCGCGACCATGGGATTGACGTAGGTGTACGACATCACCTTGGCGATCGGCACATGCTCCAGCAGGTAGATGAATCCCGTGTAGCCCAGCAGCGACCCGCCGGTGACCAGATACGCAAGCGAGCCGATTGCCGCGCCATTCACGTGGAACTGCGGCCATTGGCCCAGCGCCGTTCCCAGCACTAGGTCGATGAATCCTGCGAACAGCATCTGCCACGATGCCGCGACAAAGATGTTCACCTTGAGCCGCGCATGGCGCGAGACCAGGCTGCCCAGGGCCCAGCAGAATGAGCCGGCCAGTAGCGAGGCAATCGCCAGCAGAAGCGTTCGATTGCCCACCAGCCCCATGTGCAGGGAAGGCAACAGCAGCGCAGTCAGCCCCGCGAAGCCAAGCAGCAAACCGAGCCAGCCGCGCCTGCTCATCGGCTCGCCCTGCGGCAGCAGAATCTCAATCAGCGCCACATAGAGTGGCGTTACCGCAAAGGCCAGCGACGAGAATCCGCTGGGTACGGTCTTCTCCGCGTACACCAGGCTCACGTTGCCGCAGCCCAGCAGCAGCAGCCCGATCAACGCCAGCATCAGCATGGTTCGCCGCGGAAACACAAGTTGCAGTCCGCGCCAGCGGCACCACCCCAGTAAGATTACGCCGGCAACCAGAAAGCGCGTACCCGCCAGCAGCAGCGCCGGCATCTCTGCCGCGCCAATCCGAATTGCGGTGTAGGTGGATCCCCAGAAAAAGTAGACGCTCAGGAACGCGAGCACGATGGACGCGGTGCTCACCTTCTTGCTTTCCTTCACAACCGGCCGTGGTGCTGCGTTTTGCATTATCTCCCTTCATCCTAAAGGGAAACCGGCTCCAGCAGTGCATTGCCTCCGCGCAGCACCCCGCCCGGCTCATATCGAACGCGTGGTATCCTTGTGTCCAGCAGGGTTCCCATGCAAATGCAGATTGCCAGAGGATTGTCGCTGGTGCCGGCCGTCAAGCGCTGGTCGCGCTCTCGTGCCCGCTGCATTTGCCCGCGCAAGCACCTGCGCGTACTGCCCACCCGCACTCGACCTAGTCTCTTCGGCGGCGACTAAGAAACCCTCCGCCGAAGTCCCTCCTCTGCCTTGTCTCGCAAGCGATTCTTCAATCGCAGCCGCGAGTGGAATCGAACGATCCCACAGCCGGATTAAGGGGCACTGGGATCAAAGGCCGCGCCATACCGGATGCAGGCCACACATCTTGAGGAGAATGCTCCATGAACAAGCAAGAGATGCACGCGCAATTCGGACCAAAACTTGTCTGTACTCTTCCCGGCCCCAAGGCTCGCGCCGCCGTTGAGGCTGACACCCGTTTCATCTCGCCCAGCTACACACGCTCTTATCCGCTGGTAGCCAAGAGCGGCCGCGGCATCCGCGTTACCGACGTGGATGGCAACGAGTTTCTCGACTTTGCGGCAGGCATCGCCGTCAACTCCACGGGTCATTGTCACCCTGAGGTGGTTGCCGCCATTCAAAAGCAGGCGGCCGAGCTACTGCACATCTCCGGAACCGATTTCTACAACGAGCCGCTCACCGATCTCGCGGCGCGTCTCTCCGCCGTTGCGCCCATGCCCGGCCCGCACAAGTTCTTCTACGGCAACTCCGGCGCTGAGGCTATCGAGTGCGCCATGAAGCTCGCCCGTTATCATACCGGTCGCCAGAACATCATCTCCTTCTTCGGCGCATTTCACGGGCGCACCATGGGAGCTCTCTCGCTCACCGGCTCCAAGCCGCAGCAGAAGCGCCGCTTCTCGCCGCTCGTTCCGGGCGTCACGCACATCCGCTATCCCTACGCCTATCGCGGCTGCACCGGCGGCGCACAGGACGAAGAAGCCTTTGCCATGGGATGCGCGCGCTACATTGAGGAGAAGCTCTTCAAGACCATCCTCCCGCCAGAGGAAGTTGCTGCCATCTTCATCGAGCCAATCCAGGGCGAGGGCGGCTACGTGGTTGCGCCTACCAACTTTATGCGCGAACTGCGCGCCATCTGCAATCGGCACGGCATTCTGCTGGTGGTAGATGAGGTGCAGTGCGGTGCAGGGCGCACAGGCAAGTGGTGGGCTATCGAGCACTCCGGCGTTGAGCCCGACATGGTTTGCATTGCCAAGGGAATCGCCAGCGGCATGCCGCTCGGCATCTGCATGACGCGCGCCGATGTGATGGATTGGGTTCCCGGTTCGCACGCATCGACCTTTGGTGGCAATCCTGTTTCGATTGCCGCGGCGTTAGCCACCATGGACATCATCGAGCGCGAAGCCATGGGCAACGCCGCGCGCGTGGGCCAGCTTATGCTCGACCGGTTGCAAACCTGGAAGAAGACGCATCCCATGGTGGGCGATGTGCGCGGCCGCGGCCTGATGATCGGCATTGAGATCGTAAAGGACAAAGCCACGCGCGAGCCCGCAGTTGCCGTGCGCAATCGCGTGGAGACACTGGCCTTCGAGCGCGGCCTGATGGTGCTTGGCTGCGGCGAAACCACGCTCCGCCTTTCGCCTCCCCTCATCGTCTCTGAAGAGGAAGCGACCGTCGCTCTCGACATCCTGGAAGAAGCGCTGACCGTGGCCGAAAAAGAGCACGAGCAGGCCGCGCTTGAAGCCGTCACTGCCTGAAGCAATGCTAACTGTTCGCAGAAAAAGGCCGGCAACGTGGAGGTGAAGTTTCCACGATGCCGGCCTTCTTTATTGCCGGCTTGCGCAATCAATTTGCACTCGCCGCCCATCCCGGCGAGAATGGGTGCGATGGAATTGCTCTCCCGCATCTGGAACTCCAGCCTGGAGCGCGGCTACGCCGGCCTGCAGTGGGCCGCGCACCATAGCGGTCGCGCCTCGGCACTGCCCGATCATCTTGTGACCGGAATAGCGGGCGAGGACGCAGCTTATTTCTATCTGCGGCGCAAGGGTTACGTGGTTGTTGCGCGGCGCTGGTCAGCGCCCCATCAGCACGGCGACATCGATCTGATCGCCTGGCGCGGAGAGATGCTGTGCATTGTTGAAGTAAAGACGCGCACCGCGCACGACATGGCGCCAGCCGAAGCCTCGGTAGATTCACACAAGCGGATGATGCTGCGCCGGCTTGCGCGGCAGTACGTTCGTCAGCTTCCGCAGGCGCAGGCGCCGCAGGTTAGCTTCGACGTGATCAGCGTGTATCTTGTTCCGGGCAAGCAAAAAGAGTTTTTCCACTTTGAAGCGGCATTCGGATGGAGCGATCGGCAGGACGGCGAATAGCGGGCTACCCCTGTGCGTCGGTCCACTCTTCATGCCAAGCCATCTGGATGGCCTCAAGCCGCGATTCGTTCGATTTCGACGGATCATCGGCGAAGCCCGCCAGCTCCGTCACGTAGCGATGCAGATCGGTAAAGCGCACGGTCAGCGGATCAACGCCGGGAAACTTCTCCGTCAATTGAATTCCAATTTCTTCCGCGTCGGTCCACAGAATCTCGCGTGTCATGCGCCTCTCCTTACTTTTGTTCGGCCAGCGCCAGCGGCTTGCCTTCAGAGGTATAGTTGCGGTTCCACTTGGGAATCTCAACCACATAATCGCCGGGCTTCGTAATCACGGCCTGGCAGCCGAGCCGCGAGTTCAACTGCTGGTCCGCGGCCATGTCCATCCGGTCAATCTCGTCATCGTCCGCTTCGCTGATTCCTTCACCGCCGGCCTTCACCCAGATATGGCAGGTGGTGCAGGCGCACGAGCCGCCGCAGGCGTGGTCCAGAAAAATTCCAAAGTTCTCCGCCACATCCAAGAACGACATCGGCTTGCCGTGATGATCGTAAGGCATGGTGCCGTACTCGAACTCAACCGTCTTGCCTTCCGGTTCAAAGGTCACGCGCACCAGCTTTTCGGGGGGAATGTTCTTCTTGCTCTCGTCAATCATCGCTATCACCTTCAGTGAATCCACCGCAGACCTGCTAACTTGCCGACCCGCTGACTCGCTAACTCGCTGCCTTACTTAAACTCCGCCGCCGCCATCGGATGCGGAGCGGTTACGTCGTCCTTCAGTTCTTCATCTGCCGCATTCATCGTCTTGCCGCGCAGCGCGCTTGAGACGGCCGCGTCCATCATCAACTCGGCAAGTCTGCGCGTGGTTTCGTCCAGCGCCAGCGTGGCATTGCGGATAGAAGTTGTGTCGTCGCCGTCCTTCACTTCATTCAACGTGCGCACTGCGACGTCGATTGCCGATTGCTCCGCGCCCGACAGATGCGCCCACGCCAGGTTTGTCCGCGCGCCGTCCACCTTCGCCAGAATCGACTCCGCCTCAAGCCGCGCTTCAATCAGCAGCCGCTTGGTGAAATCCTCTTCGGCGTGATCGAAGGAGTCGAGAATCATGCCCTCGACCTGTTCGTCCGTCAGCCCGTAGGTCGGCTTCACCTCAATCTGCGCTGCCTTCCCGCTGCGCTGTTCGCGCGCGGAGACTTGCAGAATTCCATCGGCGTCGATGAGGAACCGCACCTCGATGCGCGGCAGTCCAGCGCTCATCGGCGGAATGCCCTTCAGGTCGAAGCGCGCCAGCGAACGGCAGTCCGCGGCCAACTCGCGCTCGCCCTGCACCACGTGAATCGCAACGTTCGTCTGCCCATCCACTCCCGTAGTAAAGTGCTCCGTGGCTGAAGCTGGAATGGTCGAGTTGCGCTGAATGATGCGCGCCACCGTGCCGCCCAATGCCTCGATTCCCAGCGAAAGCGGAGTCACGTCAAGCAGCAGCATCTCTTCAGTTGACTTCGATGCGCCGGCCAGAATATCCGCCTGCACCGCTGCGCCCAGCGCAACCACCTCATCGGGATTCAGCTCGACGTGCGGCTTTTTGCCGCGCGCGCTCAGGTGGAACAGTTCGTCCACCAGGTCCCGCACCGCCGGAATGCGCGTCGATCCGCCCACCAGGACAACTTCGTCGATGTCCTCCGGCGTAAGGCCCGCATCGGCCAGAGCCTGTTTGCAAGGGCCTGCCGTGCGCTCCAGCACCGGCTCAATCAGCATCTCGAACACCGCGCGCGGAATCTCGCGCTGATAACGGTCGCCATTGGGCAGCTCGATATCGAAGCTCGCCGACTGCTCCGCCGACAAACGAATCTTGGCGTCGATCGCCGCTTTGCGAACCGCCTGCACCGCGCCAGGATTGCCGCGCAAATCCACGCCGTGTTCGGCAAAAATCTCGTCCAGCGCAATCGCCAGCAGCAGATTGTCAATGTCGTCGCCGCCCAGGTGCGTATCGCCGTTGGTCGACTGCACCTCGAAGATTCCATCGTTCAGCTTGAGAATGGAGATATCGAAGGTGCCGCCGCCCAGATCGTAGACCGCGATGGTTCCGGTGTTGGCGCGATCCAATCCATACGCCAACGCCGCCGCGGTGGGCTCGTTCACCAGCCGCAACACCTCAAGGCCGGCCATGCGCCCCGCGTCCTTGGTGGCCTGCCGCTGCGCGTCGTTAAAGTACGCCGGCACGGTGATGACCGCCTGCGTGACCGGCGTGCCGAAGAACCGCTCGGCGTTGCGCTTGAGCTGGCGCAATACGTAGGCCGAAATCTCCGGCGCGGTAAACCGCATCTCGCCTAGTTGAATGCGCGGAACTTCGCTGGACTCGGTATCGCCGGCGAGCCGGAAGGGAAACATCTTCAACTCTTGTTGAACTTCCTCAAGCCCGCGCCCCATCAGCCGCTTCACGGAGTAGATGACGCGCTCAGGAGTCTCGAAGAGCGCCTTGCGCGCGCTGTTGCCCACCGTTACGGTCTGCCGTCCGTCGGCGGTCATCGGGTCAAGCGCCACAACCGAGGGCACAAGATTCGAGCCGTCCACGCCGGGAATCACCACCGGCTTGTCGCCTTGCATATATGCGACCAGGGAGTTGGTTGTTCCCAGATCGATTCCGACTACGCGTCCTTCCGCCATGTCTATTTAATTAGCTCCCAGGGTTTCGGTTACGTCGCGAACCAGATTGCTCAAATAGCGCCGCCTGTCGAGCAGAGCCACCATTGCATTCTGCGCCGTCTTGCGGGCGGAGTCGCCGCCCTCGTCCCACGCCTTCCACTGCTTGCGCAAATCCACATCCACATCCGACAGCAGTCCATCGAACTTCATCTTGGCCTGCAGCAGACTAGCCTCAAGATTCGGATCGGACTCACCGGACTGCTTGGCCATGCGCATCTCTTCAATCTGCATATTCAGGTCAAAGACCTCTTCAAGCAGATCGGCCGGCGCGCGCGAGGTGTCTTTGCGTTCCTTGCCGCTGTGCTCTTCGCCAATCTCCGCGCCGTTCAGCTTCAGCAGGTATTCGGTGCGCCGCAGCGGATCTTTGAGGGTGCGATAGGCGTCGTTCAGCAGCGCCGTATCGGCCAGGCTCCATTGCCGTTCGTTGTCATCGGCGCGCGCAAAGCGGTCGGGATGCAGCTTGCGGCTCAGCCGATGAAACTCATGCTCCAACACGGCCGCATCCAGGTTCAGCCGCGGCTCAAAGGAGAAGACTGAAAAATAATCGCCGCCCGGAGGCGGCTGGATCTTGCTGCAATGAGGACAGAACAATGTGGATTCGTTGTGTGCAACCGAACAAGCCCAACATGCGACAGGAACCGCTGAATCGAGAACCTTGAACATGACTAAACTCCAAGCAGGCTTACTAAGAGAAGGACGAACCGCAGCCGCAGGAGCGCGTGGAGTTCGGATTGATAAAGTTGAATCCCTGCCGCATGAGCGTCTCCTCGTAATCCAGCGTCATGCCATTCAAATAGAGAAACGATTTTGGATCGACAAACACGCGCACGCCGTCGTACTCAAAGATCCGGTCGCGCTCGCGCGGTTGCGTATCGAACTTAATGGAGTAAGAAAGACCGGAGCAGCCGCCGCCCATCACGCCCAGCCGCAGTCCGCCCTCTTCGGGCGAAATGCCTTCCTTGGCCATCGCCACGCGAATCCGCTTGACCGCGCGCTCCGTCACCTGCACGCCGTGTGCCGGCGGTTGCGGTGCGGCGGACTCTTTCGGCAGCGCAAATGCGCCGTCGGCCGGCTTCGATTCGATGGATACCATGTTCGACATATCCGTGCCTTTCTGCTTCCCGATTTCCTGTCTCGATTCTGCCGCGGTCCCGGCCTCCGGAACCGCGGCATCCGCAAGGAAAGGGGAAGTCGCTTACTTGGCCGCCGCTACCGCGTCCGCGGTTTCAGCAACTCCATTCTTTTTCTTCCAGTCGCCAATGGCCGCGCGAATTGCATCCTCGGCCAGCACCGAACAGTGAATCTTCACCGGCGGCAGCGACAGTTCCTTCACAATGTCGGTGTTCTTGATATCGAGCGCATCGTCAACCGTGCGGCCCTTGATCCACTCGGTGGCCAATGACGAACTCGCAATCGCCGAGCCGCAGCCAAAGGTCTTGAACTTGGCTTCTTCAATTACCTGCGTCTCAGGGTTTACACGAATCTGCAGGCGCATTACGTCGCCGCACTCGGGAGCGCCGACCAGGCCTGTGCCCACTTCGGTTGAGCTCTTGTCCAGTTGCCCCACGTTGCGGGGGTTGTTGTAGTGGTCAATCACCTTATCGCTGTATGCCATCTGCCTTTTCTCCTCCGCGGGGGAAGCCGCGATTAAAACTTTGCTTCTAGCTTCTAGCTCCTAGCCATTCGTTCCCAGCTTTCGCCTCAATGCCTGTAACTTAGATGCACAAGCTAGAGGCTAGGAGCTAGAAGCTGTTCTTAGTGCGCCGCCCATTGAATCTTGGTCAGGTCGATGCCATCCTGCACCATCTCATAGAGCGGAGAAAGCTGGCGCAGATGCTTCACAATTTCAATTACCTTGGCGGCCACGTAATCCACCTCTGCCTCGGTGTTAAAGCGCCCCAGGCCGAACCGGATGGAACTGTGCGCCACATCGTCGCCCAGTCCCAGCGCCTTGAGCACATACGAGGGCTCAAGCGTTGCCGAGGTGCAGGCCGATCCGCTTGAAACGGCAACATCGTTAATGCCCATCAACAGCGACTCGCCTTCAACGTAGACAAAGCTCATGTTCAGGTTGCCCGGCAGCCTGTGCTCCCACGAGCCGTTCACATGCACGTAGTCGAGTTCGGCTTCAAACTTTGCCTTCAGCCGGTCGCGCAACCCGCGCAGATACGCCGCTTCGGTGTCCATCTCCTGCATGGCGATCTCGAAGGCTTTGCCCATGCCCACAATGCCCGGCACATTCAGCGTTCCTGAGCGCATCCCCCGCTCGTGGCCGCCGCCGTCGATCTGCGCCGCAATCTGCACCCTGGGGTTGCGCCGCCGCACGTACAGCGCGCCCACGCCCTTGGGTCCGTAAACCTTGTGCGCCGAGAGAGAGGCCACATCCACGTTATCGGCAATCACATTGAACGGAACCTTACCCGCAATCTGCACCGCGTCGGTGTGGAAGATGACGCCCTTTTCGTGGCACAACTTGCCAATCTCGCGGATCGGCTGCAGCACGCCAATCTCGTTGTTGGCCGCCATGATGCTCACCAGGATCGTCTTGTCGTCCATGGCCCGCTTCAGGTCATCCATGTCGATCAGTCCATCTGCCTTCACCGGCAGATAGGTCACGCGGAAGCCGTATTTCTCCAGCCGCTTGCAGGTATCCAGCACCGCCTTGTGCTCGGTGACTTGCGTGATGATGTGGTTGCCGCGCTCGCGGTACATCTCCGCAATGCCTTTGATGGCCAGGTTGTTGCTCTCCGTGGCCCCCGAGGTAAAAATAATCTCCTTGGCCGTGGCGCCAATCAGCTTGGCAATCTGCTCCCGCGCTGTTTCCACCGCCTGCTCGGCCTCCCACCCAAAGGAGTGGTTGCGGCTGGCCGCGTTGCCAAATTTCGTGGTGAAGTAGGGCATCATCGCCTCAAGCACCCGCGGGTCAAGCGGGCTGGTGGCGTGGTTATCCATATAGATAGGCAGCGTTACACCGGCCGGAACTTCCACATTGCTCACGAGATTGCTCATCGTCTGATCTCCATCCTCGGGTTGCTTGCTGCGCTCCGCTCTGCGCGGAGGGGGAAAGGTTGAGTTCTTTCGGTTCCTATAAGGCAAGTTCCACAAGCCCTTGCGCCGCGCCGCTTCGGCTTGGCGGGCGCTCGTGTTCGGCCAAATCCTGAATGCTGATGCTCTTCAAAACCCCGGCGATGGTCTCATTCACCCGCGCCAGTGGCTCCTTGATGGTGCAACTCGGCGTCAGTTCGCACGACTTGGCGCCCTTGGTGCAAGAGGTGATAAAAAACGGCCCGTCGATGGCGAGAATCACCTCGTAGGCCGAAATCTCGCGCGCCTCCCTGGCCAGCGCGTACCCGCCGTTCATTCCGGCATGGGAGCGCAAGAGGCCATGTTTTGTGAGTTGCTGTAGAATCTTGGCCAGCAGTTGCGCCGGAATGCCGTAGGCATCCGCCACATCCTTCGCGCTCAGCGCGGGCTTCTCCGGGTGCTCGGCCAGAAACTTCAGCGCGATCAATCCGTAGTCGGCTTTCTTGGTCAGCTTCAGCATGAATATGCGACCTCTTAGGTCCGCATTCAGTATACGACCAATTCTGTCGGCATTTCAAGCTCCCGGCGTGCTTTCCCGCTCCCTTCGCGGAAAATTGTTTTGCACCCAGGCAACATTCAACAAATATTCCGTTTGAATTTGGCCAAAACATCGCTACAATCTGGCGGAAAGAGCATCTACTCCAACTGACACAAGGACCATGGCGACCGTCTGTAGACATCCAAAAGTTCGTATCGTCTCCCGGCACGAAGACACTGAGTTTGTCGAGTGCGAGGAGTGTGGCGAGGTCTTCGATTCCGAGGAGTTCCGGGACATGGAGATCGAGGATACAGCCGAAACAGAGGATGTCTCCGACGACGCCTGAGCCCTTAGCCTGAATCCCCGCCTTACTTTGCGCCCGCGCCGTTGGGCGTTGCCGTGTGCGTGCGCCGCGAAACGGTCCACGCGTAATGCAGGCCCGAGATCACGGTCAGCGCGATCGTGGCGTCCAGCGCAAGGGTGCGGAACGCCACCACCCAACCGGCGGCCGTTAGCTGGTGCAGCAGCACCGCAGCCACGGCGCTGACCTGTGCCGCCGTGTTCGCTTTTCCAAAGATGCTCGGCCGGAACTCCCTGCGCCCCACTGCGGCGTACAGAATCGCCGACACCAGCAAAATTCCCACGTCCCGGCCAAACACCAGCACGGTCACAGTGGTCGGCATCAGCCCTTCGTGGAGCAGGACCAGAAATAATGTGCTCAGCAGCAGCTTGTCGGCCACCGGATCAAGGTAAGCACCCAGGACGGTGCGCTGTTTGAGAAGCCGCGCCAGCGCGCCATCCAGCGCATCGGTTAGCCCTGCCACCACAAACAGCACAAAGCCCAGCCGGAAGTTCTTCTCCAGGATTGCCGCCACCAGAAACGGAGCCAGGCAGATGCGCGCCAGCGTAAGCAGGTTAGGTGCGGCGCGAAACGGATTCAGATGTGAGTACGAGTTGTCTTGCATGTCGGTTTCGGCAAGCCTGCAGAACTTTCGAAATCCCTGTAGGCCTTGTGTGAGGCATACAAGGTGGTCTTTTTATGAAAAAACCACTTGAGTTCCCTGCTTCGGCCTGCGTCATTTCCAAAAGCGCAAGGACCCATAGTTACGGTCGACTGTCTCCATCCACTCCGCATGGGTTCCCGCTGCCGCGGAATCGAGCAGGCCATCGTTCGTCAACGATGGTACAGCATCCTGCACACCCCCGGCAGCTATTCCCGTCCAACTGCATAGCGCACAGAATCGCGACTTCCAGTCCGCGCACTCAGCCGCGGGTCCGGGCGGGCATAACGCATCGGCGCCTCAGCATCCCTTGCGCGTTCCGGCGATCAGACTTCTCGCCGCCTGCCCCTGTATCAACAGCCTTTTCCCGCGCGCCCCGATCCTGTTAAACTACCTAAGTTGTTTCGCAGGCGCGTAGCTCAGTTGGTTAGAGCGCTTCCTTGACACGGAAGAGGTCGCTGGTTCGAATCCAGTCGTGCCTACCATATTAAAATCAATAGTT